>Ga0307509_10001192_pt1 | contig 44255 bp, 36 predicted proteins | sample 10_EM_MG_FD_202245 | JGI IMG/M metagenome (GOLD analysis project Ga0307509, IMG submission 202245) | Populus trichocarpa ectomycorrhiza microbial communities from riparian zone in the Pacific Northwest, United States - 10_EM | ecosystem: Host-associated > Plants > Roots > Unclassified | place...
GAACACGCCGATCAGGTCCGAGCCGGCTTGCAGCTGGGTCCAGTACGTCGCGGTCGCGAAGCCATTGTCACCGGCCCACCACGCGCCGCTCGGAGCGGTCAGCGCGACCGCGCCATCGGTGTCGTTTGCCAGGGCGCCCGTCAGGGACCACGTTCGCATGCTGCCGCTCGCGGTGCCCGCGGTGCTCCACGTCGCATCGGTCGCGATCCGGTAGTTCGCCATCTTGCCGGCGGCGAGCGGGACCTCGTTCGCGGTGATCTTGCCGTCGTGGTTCGGCGTGCACAGCCCGCTGTTGCTGCCATCGCTGCCGCTGCCGTCGCCGGTGGTCCCGCCGTCGGTCGTCGCCGGGCCGCACGTGCCATCCGCGCGGCAGAAGTGCGACGCGCACTGGTCGTCCGTCGTGCACATCTGATCGCCGCCACCGCCGCATGCAGCAAGCACGATGCTGCAGTGCAACGCAAACAGAGCGAGCCGGGACGACATGGCCGGCAAGCTACCGACCGTGACCTCGATCTGTCAAGCCCGATTTTGCAGCGCAACAAAAACCTTGCTTGCAGTGCGGCAACGGTCCCCGTAAGGTCCACCCGTGCCCTCGGTCCTGATCAAGAAGTACGGCAACCGCCGGCTCTACGATACCGGCGACAGTCGCTACATCACGCTCGAGGAGCTCGCGCTGCGGATCCGGAGTGGCACCGACGTGCGCGTCGTCGACGCGCAGACCGGCGAGGATCTGACCCAGGCGACGCTCGTCCAGCTCGTGCTCGAGACCGGCACCGCGGGCAAGTTCATGCCCGTCCAGCTGCTCACCCAGATGGTCCGGCTGAGCGACGACACGCTCGCCGAGTTCTTCAGCCGCTACGTGACCAGCGCGCTCGATCTCTACCTCCAGGCCAAGCGCGGCGTGCAATCGATCGCGACCTACAACCCGCTCGCCCAGCTGCCGATGGCCGCCGGCGACGCGCTCGCCCGGATGTGGATGGGCTCGCCGTTCGGCAACGGCTATCCGCAGCAGCAGGGCTATCCCCCGCCGCCGTACGGCGGTGGCTACGCGCCTCCGCCGCCGTACCCGGTCGGCGCACCGAACGACGGAGCTGCGCCGAGCGGTGACCCGAACGAACCGCACGCAGGACACTCGCAGCCGATGCACGCGCCGCAGCCCGACGCCGCGTCCGCGAAATCCGACGATGTCGCGGCGATGCGCCGCGAGCTCGAGGAGCTCAAGCAAGCAGTCCGCGCGAGCATGGCCACGAAGCCAGCGCGCAAGGTCCGCAAGAAGTCGTAGCTGCAGGCGGCAAGGCGAGCGGAACGGTCCGCGACGTCAGGCCTCGACGCCGTACTCGCGGAGCTTCTTCCACAGCGTCGTACGGTCGATGCCGAGGAGCTGCGCGGTGCGCGTCTTGTGGAAGCCGGTGAGCTCGAGGACGTGGAGGATGTGACGGCGCACGACCTCGTCGATCGTGGCCACGCGGTCGGAAGGTTCGCTGGTCATGACGCAACTGCACGTACCACGTGTTGCAAAGCAACAAAAGATCGAAATAGGTAACAGACTGAAATCGTGAGCACACCTGTCCGTGTCCGGTGGTATCGTTGCGTTGCTCGACACTTTCCTGTTGCCACGCAACATCGGATCGAGCTATCGACCCATTCATGACGATGCTCGTCGCTGGAGCCGATCCGATGCCTTCCACGCCGCCTGTCGTACCCCCGCCCGACGAAGCTTCTCCGATGCCGTCCCCGGCCGGGACCGGCGAGCTCGAGGCGGCGCCGCCGACGAAGGCATATCGCTACTACGTCCTGGGCATCCTCGTCGTCGTCTATACGCTGAACTTCCTCGACCGTCAGGTGCTCGGCATCCTCGCGAAGCCGATCAAACAGGCGCTCGATCTCTCGGATGGCGAGCTCGGACTCATGGGCGGGCTGGCGTTCGCGGCGCTGTACTCGACCCTCGGTCTGCCGATCGCGTTCCTCGCCGATCGCGGATCGCGGCGGCGGATCATGACGTGGGCGCTCGCGCTGTGGAGTGGGTTCACCGCGCTGTGCGGGTTCACCCACAGCTTCTTCCAGATCTTCGTCGCGCGTGTAGGCGTCGGCATCGGCGAGGCCGGTGGCGTCGCGCCCGCGTACTCCATGATCTCGGACTACTTCCCGAAGTCGCAACGCGCGCGCGCCCTCGCGGTGTACTCGCTCGGGATCCCGATCGGCAGTGCAGCCGGCATCCTGTTCGGCGGTCTGATCGCACAGGCGATCAGCTGGCGCGCTGCGTTCATCATCGTGGGCTGCGTCGGCATCGTCGTCGCACCGATCTTTCGCTACACCGTCCGGGATCCGAAGCGCGGCGGTTACGAGCCGGCCGTCGCCACGGCTCCGACCGGCGAGAACCGGGTGCGGTTCGCCGAGGTGTTCGGGATCGTGTCGAAGAAGTCGACGTTCTGGCTGCTCGCGTTCGGCGCCGCGGCGTCGTCGGTCTGTGGTTACGGGGTCGCGTTCTGGCTGCCGTCTTTCTTCATGCGGAGCTACGGCTTCTCGCTCGGGGACACGTCCTGGTACTACGCCGCGATCACGTTCTTCGGTGGTTGCCTCGGCATCGTCGGTGGTGGCGTGATCGCCGACCGACTGGGCCGGGCCAACCGCAGCGCCTATCCGCTGATCCCGGCGGCGGCGTTCGTGGTCTCGCTGCCGTGCTTCTTCTTCGCGGTCAACACCTCGAACCCGACGGTCGCATTCCCGCTGTTCCTCATCCCGACGGGCCTGAATCTGATGTGGCTCGGCCCGATCATCACAGCCGTTCAGCACCTCGTGCCGGGCCGGATGCGCACCTCCGCGTCGGCGATGTTCCTCCTCATCAACAACTTGATCGGCATCGCGATCGGCTACTACTACTTCGGCGCGGTCTCCGATGCGCTGCGCCCTCGCTACGGCAACGAATCGCTGCGTTATGCCATCTACACGGGCCTGGGCTTCTACCTGATCGCCGCGGTGCTGTTCGTGTTCGCCTCGCGCAAGATCAAGAAGCACTGGGTCGAGGGCTGAATTGTTGCGTCCCACAACGCCGTCGAATTTCTCGACGACGAAATATTTGTGCGACGCAACAAATCGACTTGACGACCTCGGCCGCCGTCCTTAACGTGCTCCTCAACAAGGAGTCACCGATGCCGACCGAACAGAAGACCGAGAAGACGACCGCGACCCCCAACTTCATCCCGACGATGCCCGCGATGCCGGCCTTCGACCCGATGGCCGCCTGGACCCAGGGCCAGCAGGCGTTCCACCAGATGCTCGCGGACGCCTACGGCCGGATGGCCTCGTTCGCCGAGGAGTACGCCAGCCTCGAGTCGCAGTTCGTCACGCGCGCGCAGGGCGCGGTGCAGAACTGGGCGCAGCTCACGGCCGACGCGATCGCCTACGGCGCGCAGCTGTCGACCCAGGCGCGCAAGCACGGCCTCGAGAACGCGAAGAAGCTGACGCACGTCGCGTGATGCGCGATCTCTTCGCGCCGGTGCGGGTTCGCACCATCAGCGCGCGAACAGATCGAACATCGTCACGCACTCGAGGCCCGACGCGTGGATCGCCGTGACGATCCGCGGCAGCGCCTCGAGCGTCCATTCCTGGCCCTCGTGGAACAGCAGCACCTCGCCACCGGTCACCGCCGGCGGCGAGCAGCGCTCGACGAGGGAGCCGACATCGCGGTCGCCGTAGTCGCACGAATCGAGCGACCACAGCGCGACGACGTAGCCGGCGGCGCGCAGGCTGATCAACGAGATCGAGTCGAGCGAGCCGTGCGGCGGGCGGACCCACGAGTTGCCCGAAGGCTGGCCGCCGATCGCCTCGTCGGTGCGCCGGCACTGATCGAGGAGCTCGGCGCGCGACAGCTTCGTGAACCGCTGGTGATCGTATCCGTGCCCTGCGACCTGATGGCCGCGCCGCACGTAGTCGCGCACGGCGTCGGGGTGTTTGCGCGCGTGCTCGCCGAGGATGAAGAACGTCGCCGGCACGCCGAGGTCGTCGAGCAGGTCGAGGTAGCGACCGGTCATCTCGTCGGGCCCGTCGTCGAACGTGATCGCGACGCGCTTGGAGGTCGCGCGACCCCGGCGGAGCAGCCCCGGGAATCGGTCGAACACGACGTTCTTGATCGCAGCGCGAACGGACATCTATGCTCGGAAACCTACCAGACCCGGCGCGAGAACCTCGTCGCGAACTCATCAAACGTGACGCCGCAGAGCGCGCGCTGGCGCACGCCAGCTACCACTTCCAGTCGCGGAAGGTCTCGCGCAGCTCGGTCTTCTTGAACTTGCCCGCAGAGGTCCGCGGGATGGCCTCGACGAACACGAACGCGTCCGGCAGCCAGTACTTCGCGAATTTCGGCGTGAGGAACGCCTTCAGCTCTTCCGCGGTACACGTCACGCCGTCCTTCAGCACCACCGCCGCCAGCGGCCGCTCTCCCCACTTGGGATGCAGGCACCCGATCACCGCGGCCTCCTTGACGTGCGGGTGGCCCATGAGCGCGTTCTCGAGCTCCTGGCTCGCGATCCACTCGCCCCCGGACTTGATGAGGTCGGCGATCCGATCCGTCAGCTGGATGTAGCCGTGCGCGTCGAGCCGAGCGACGTCACCGGTCCGGAAGAAGCCGTCGTCGGTCCACCGCTCCGGCGTGTGCCCTCCCGCGTACGCGCTCGCGATCCACGGTCCGCGGACCAGCAGCTCGCCGCTCGTCTTACCGTCGGCGGGGACGTCGCCTTGATCGTTGCGCACCCGGAGCTCGACCAGCGGGACCGGCCGGCCCTGCTTCGCGCGCTGCTGATACTGGGTGTCGAGATCCGCGCGCTCGAGCTCGGGCGACAGGCGCGACACCGTGCCGACCGGCGACGTCTCGGTCATCCCCCACGCATGGAGCAACCGCAGCCCCAGCCGATCGAAGTCGCGGATCAACTTCTCGGGCGCCGCCGAGCCGCCGACGATCATCCGGATCCCGCTGCGCAGCGAGTACGCGCCGGGGTTCGCCTCCAGCACGTCGCGGATCCCGATCCAGATCGTCGGCACGCCGGCCGCGACCGTGACCTGTTCGTTCTGCATCAGCTCGAGCAGGCTCGGCGGATCGAGGTACGGCCCCGGGAACACGAGCTTCGCGCCGGTCATCGCGCACACGTACGGCAGCCCCCACGCGTTGACGTGGAACATCGGCACCACCGGCAGCAGCACGTCGGTGCGCGCCACGTTCAGCGAGTCGGGCAGGGCGACGACGAGCGTGTGGAGTAGTGTCGAGCGCTGCGAGTACACGACGCCCTTCGGCCGTCCGGTCGTGCCGCTCGTGTAGCAGACGCCGAGCGCGTCCTGTTCGCGCAACGCCGGCAGGGCGACGTCCGGCGCACCCGCGAGCAGCGCCTCGTACGAGCCATCACCACCGACGACAAACACCCGTTCGAACTTCGCGCCGGCGGCGATCACCTTCTCGAGCAACGGCAACAGCACGTCGTCGACGATCACCATCCGATCGCCGGCATCGCTCGCGATGAAAGCGATCTCGTCGGGGTGGAGCCGGAGGTTCAGGGTGTGCAGCACCGCCCCCGCGAGCGGGATCCCGAAGTACGCCTCGAGGTGCTCGGCGTGGTTCCACATCAGCGTCGCGATGCGCTCGCCCGGCTTCACGCCCGCGCCGACGAGGGCACGCGCCAGCTTGCGTGCCCGAGGGATCAACGCACCGTAGGTCGTGCGCGAGATCGAGCGATCCGGCCGGCGGGAGATCACCTCGCCGTCTGCCATCCAGCGCTCCGCACGATCCGCGATCCAGTCGATCGTGAGGGGCGTGTCCATCATCGTCGGGCCAAAGCTCATGCGCCCAGGCTATCACTGGTCCGACCCTTGCCCGCCGGCGTGAACATTGCGTGAACGGCCCGAGGCTCGGTAGCGTCGGCCCATGCAATTCGGTTCGCTCGGCCGGCACCTCGCCGAGGCGCGGTCGTTCTCGGAGGTCGGCGCGGTCGTGTGCGAGCACCTTCGGACGGACCTCGACGGCTACCAATCGCTCTCCGCGTTGTTCACCGAGACGCGCCGGCTCGCCATGATGGTCGACGACCTGCCGCTCTCGGCGATGTCGCTCCCGCGGCGCGTGCAGTGGCTCGAGGACTCGATCATCGATCCGCAGCTCGCCGAGGTGTTCGCGACCGAGGCGGCGAGCGGCGACGACTCGACCGCCGCGAGGATGTACGAGCTCGCGCTCGGTTACGGCTACACCGGCGCACGGCTCGCGATGCGTACGGTGCCGATGATCGGCCCGAACGGCGTGTTTGCGGTGATCCGGTTCGGCACCTCGGGCTCGTTGACACCGGCGCTCCATCGCGACCTCGGCGTCGTCGCCGCGTACACCGCGGCGCGCTGCGTCCAACTCGGCATCGCGAACCTCGAGGAGTTGCCGGCCGCGCTATCGCCGCGCCAGCGCGAGGTCATGGAGCTCGCGAGCCGCGGCCTCACCAACACCGAGATCGGGAACGAGCTCGGCACCTCGTTCAACACGGTCAAGAAGCAGCTCAAGGAGGTGTTCGATCGCTGCGGCGTCTCGAACCGCACCGAGCTCGCGAGCCTGCGCGCGCGCTACGCGCTCCGCGATCCGATGCCGCGTGGCGCGAACCCGTTCGGCGCCGTGATCGTGACGCGCTAGTGCTGCGACGGTTCGAGCGGTAGACACCTGCGGCCGAAGCCGCGCGACACGCCGGCCATCGTCCGGATCATGTGATTCCGCAGCGGCGGCAACTTGTTCGCGAGCGGGAACGTCCAGTCGCGGAGCCAGCCGAGGAGGTGCGAGTCCGACTGGAAGAACGGCGTGAGTGCGCGGGTCATCCACTGATACGTGCGCAGGTGGCGACGCCGCATGCGCGAATAGGCGGCGAGGTCACCCGCCGCGTCTGCGAGCACCATCGCGTCGACGAGCGCGAGGTTCGCACCCTGACCGAGCTGCGGGCTCGTCGCATGCGCGGCGTCGCCGAGGTACACCACGCCGCGATCGTCCCAGCGCCGCATCCGCACGTCGCGATAGCGCGCGAACGTCAGCTGGTCGACGGAGCTGATCTGCTCCAGCACGGGTGCGATCCTTCGATCGCATGCGAGCACCTCGCGCTTCCACGCCGCGAGGTCACCCGCGCGCCACGCCTCGAGGTCGCGCGCCGCGAGGCTCCAGAACAGGCTCACGATCGGCGTGTCCCCGCGCGGCCCGAGTCCGGTCGGCAACACGCCGTACAACCGCTTCGCGCCCTTAGCGATCTGATACAGCTCGCGCGTGAACGTGCGATCCGGATCCTCCGCGACGAACCACAGCGCGCCCCACGGGTACACTGCATCGCGCACCGCACCCGTCCGGACCGCGGACGCCGCACCATCCGCCACCACCACGAGCTCGAACGGACCATGGCCATCGAGGAACAACTGCTCGCCCTCACGGCGGATCTCGCGGATCGCGGCGCCGGTCGTGAGCGTGACGCCCGGCTCCGCCCGCGCGGCCTCGTAGAGCGCCTCGAACAGCACGCCGCGATGGGTGCCGAGCCCGAACCAGCTCGGATCGACGCGCGCGTAGTGAAGATCGACGAGCGTGCGACCGCGTGGCGTCCCGAGCCACAACCGATCGAGTACGGCAGCGCGCGCCGCGACCCGCTCGAGTACGCCGAGCCGCGCGAGCACGGCCTGACCGCTCGGCTGGACGATGATGCCGGCACCGACGGGCTGCGGCTCCGCGACGCGCTCGAACACGTGGACCGCGTGACCCGCGCGGGCGAGGAACACCGCGGCGGCGGCGCCGGCGGTCCCACAGCCGATCACGCCGATCGCGCCCATGCGCCTCGTATCGGCGATTTATTCCCGTCGCGCAAGCAGCCAACTGCCCGTGAGACCGGGCAAATCGGGATTAAACAGATCGCACGGCTTGTCCGTACATATAGGTGATGGCGCATGTCGAAGCAGACGGAGACCGCACGTTGATCGAGCCGCTCGATCCGTGGCACGGCCTCGTGCTGAAAGACCGCTATCGCATCGGTGCGAAGCTCGCGGCCGGCGGGTTCGGCTCGGTCTACACCGCGTTCGATGTCGTCGGGCAGCGCGAGGTCGCGGTCAAGTTGCTCCATCCCGCGCTCGCCGCCGATCCTTCGATCGCCGCGCGGTTTCTCCGCGAGATCGAAGCGCTCGCGACGCTGACCAGCCCGCACACGGTCGCCGCGCTCGATGCCGGCGAGGCGCCCGACGGCACGCCGTTTCTCGTGATGGAATTGCTGACCGGCGAGAGCGTCTACGATCAGATGAAGGCGCGCGGGAAAATGCCGTGGCGCCGCGTCGTCGCGATCGCGCGCGGCGTGTGTCACTCCCTCGCCGAGGCCCACGCGCGCGGCATCGTCCATCGCGATCTCAAGCCCGAGAACATCCACCTCGAGAGCCGTGGCGACGACCTCGACTTCGTCAAGGTTCTCGACTTCGGCATCGCGAAGAACCGGTTCTCCGCGGTCGAGGGCGGCGCCGACCTCACGATGGTCGGTCAGATGATCGGCACCTACTGCTACATGGCGCCCGAGCAGATGATCGGCACGTGCACGGCCGAGAGCGACATCTTCACGCTCGGCATCGTGCTCTACGAGCTGATCGCCGGCCGCCGCCCGTACGGCGATGCGAAGGGCCCGGCCGCGCAGCTCGCCGCCGTGCTCGGCGATACGCCGCCCCCACTCACGGGCGTGCCCGTCGCGTTCGCCGAGATCGTCGCGCGCTGCATCGACAAGGATCCGCTGCGCCGCTACCGCGACGCCGGCGAGCTCGGCGATGCGCTCGCGAAGATCGGCGACAACGCCGACGAGCAGCCGACCACGTTCGCACCGCACTACCGCACGCCGCCGCATGGCTCGCACACGATCCACGGCGTCGTCCCGGCGCGTGGCTCTGCGCCGGTGTTCGAGCGGCCGCGGATGGCGTCCGGCACGTCGCCGATCGTCGAGCCGGTCGCGCAGCACCTGGCACCGCCACGACCGGTCACCGAGACGGGGCAGATCTACGATCCCAACACGCGTCGGACCATCCTGATCTCGCTCGCCATCGCGGCGCTCGCGATCGCGCTCGGCCTCCTGCTGTAGTCACTTCTTGACGCCGGTGATCGTGCCCGACGGTGGCTTGACGTCGACGATCGCGAGCTTCTTGTGCTTCGCGCGCAGCTCCTTGCCGAGCTGCTGGTTGCCGACGACCTCGACGCGCTGGATCTCCTTCGGCAGCTTGCCGAGCTCGGGCAGCGTGGTGCCGAGCCGATCGGCGATCACGCGCGCGTAACTGGGCTTCTTCTTGACGCGCACGAACATCACCGGATCCGACCAGCCGCAGGTCAGGCGCTCGAGCTTCGGTAGCTCGTCCCACAGCTTCGCGGCGCGCCCGATCGGCTCGGTCGTCACGAGCTCGGTCAATCGCGCGCGTGCGACCTTCGACAGGATCGCGACGTGCTTCGCGTCGCAGCCGAGCCGGGTGATCTGGGAATGTTGTTCGAGCCACGGCGCGATCAGCGTCTTCCACTGGGTGTCGACGTTCTTGCGCGTCCAGCCGCGCACCATCACTCCGCTCAGCCGCGGCATCGGCCGCGTCGCGACGAGCTTCCAGATCGCGTCGTCGAACACGCTCACCGTGTGCAGCGCGCCGAGCAAGACCCCGTCGAGCATCCTCGCGTAGACCGCGCCGGTCGCCTGCTCGGGGACGAGCTCCTCGATGGTCGCGAGCATCGGCTCGGCGGCCATCTCCTTCCACCTCTTCGTCGCCCACGAGCCCGCGAGATCGAGGCGCTGCAAGAACCCGCGCCGCATCACCGCGCGCACGGCGATCGGCCGCAGCGGGCCGAGCCAGGTCTTGCCGTGGAGCTGGACGAGCTCTTGCGCGCGGGCGCGGAGCTCCTCGCTCGCATCGCCGCGCGCCTCGCGCAGCTGCAGCGCGATGAGCTCGCCGCGCGGGTCCCCCGCCTCCTGCAGCGCGTCGGCGAGGATCGCACGCGGCTCGTCGGCATCCGGCGCGGCGTAGACATCGGCATAGAGCGCGTCGAGGTTGCGGGGCGGCGGTGCCGGCTTCACCTTCCCCCAGCGCGCCGCCATCTCTGCCGCGAGCTTCACCGGCGCAGGCAGGTGCCCCTCGACGATCTCGTTCGCTTCGGACACTTCGGTCAGCTCGGAGAGGGCGGCCAAGCCAGCGACGCCGTCGTCGGCGTGCGCGACGACCGCACGCGCCATTGCCTCGTAGACGATCGTGAACCCGCACACCGGCGAGTTCAGCTCGCACACCGCCAGCATGCTGCGCGCGATCCGCGGATCCGGCTCGCACGCGGTCAGCGCGTCGATCCGCTCGACCAGCGCCTCGCACTTGTCGCCGCTCGGATGTTCCTCGCCGTCGAGCAATCCGGGCAACTTGTCGAGGATCGTGTCGAGGCACCACGTGCGGCGTGCCGGATCGCGTACGAGCACCTTCCACGCCTGGTGGTAATCGAGGTTCTTGCGGATCGGCGCGGGCAGGAACCCATCGATCGCCGCTCTCCCGAGCACCTCGATCGCGCCCGCGAGCACCGCGCTGCGCTGGCTCGCGAACCCGGCGAGCGCCTCTTCCAGCTCGGTCATCGCCACGATGGTATCTCGTCGCCGACCGTGCCGAAGCCCATCACTCACCTCCGAACAGCTCCAGCCCACCGGGAGATCTGCTCCGCATCGCGTTCGAGGGCCCCCGCGCCGTCATGTGGTCTGCAGCGCATCCCGCTCGAGGGCCACCTCCCGCGCGAGCACGTTTCGTCCGGGACCAAGAATGAAATTTCTCTGCCCCGCCGCGCCGGCTCGAGCACGGGCGCGGTGGAGCTTGTGAGACGGCGCGCCATCCTGTTCATCACCGCGTGCAACGAGCCGCGCGCGCGATGGCGTTCGCTCGCCCGACCTTGCTCGGAGCCGATGCTCCGGGTCCGTTCGTACGGAAAGGACCAAAAAATGAAACGGGCCCCGCAGGGCCCGTGCACCAGCGCCGAGGGGCTGGTTACTTGCGCGCGGCTTCCTTCGCGGCGGCGGCCTTCTTCAGGAGCTCTTCGCTGATGTTCGCCGGGGTCTCGGCGTACTTCGCGAACTCCATCGTGAACTCGGCCTTGCCCTGGGTCGAGCTGCGGAGCGGGGTCGAGAACCCGAACATCTCCGACAGCGGCACCTCGGCGTCGACGCGCGCGTTGCCGTCTTCCTCGGTCGAGCCGAGCACGATGCCGCGGCGCTGCATGATGAGGCCGAGGATGTTGCCCGAGAACTCCGCCGGGCCTTCGATCGAGAGCTTCATGATCGGCTCGAGGATCTTCGGCGAGGCGCGCGGGAAGAAGTCGCGGAACGCGCCGCGGGCCGCTTCCTGGAAAGCGATATCGGACGAGTCGACCGCGTGCGACGCACCGTCGTTGAGGACGACGCGGAGCCCGACGACCGGCACGCCGAGGCGCGGCGACTTCGCGATCATCGACTTGAAGCCCTTCTCGCACGACGAGATGAACTCGCGCGGGATCGAGCCGCCCTTGATCTCGTCGGCGAACTCGAAATCACCGTCGAACGGCTCGCAGAAGCCGCCGACCTTGCCGTACTGACCCGAGCCACCCGTCTGCTTCTTGTGGGTGTAGCTGTACTCGGTCTTGCGCGTGATGGTCTCGCGATACGCGACCTGCGGCGGCGAGGTCACGACCTCGGCCTTGTACTCGCGCTTCATGCGCTCGATGTAGACCTCGAGGTGGAGCTCGCCCATGCCGGCGATGATCGTCTCGTTCGATTCCGGATCGACGTGGACGCGGAACGTTGGATCTTCACGCGTGAAGCGCTGGAGCGCCTTCGACATGTTGATCTCGGCGCCGGCATCCTTCGGCTTGACGGCGACGGAGATCACGGCCGACGGGATGAACATCGAGGTCATCGCGTAGTTGACGGTGCCGTCGGTGAACGTGTCGCCGGAGTTGCAGTCGACCCCGAACACGGCGCAGATGTCGCCGGCGCCGGCGTCGGTGATCTCTTCGCGGTCGTCGGAGTGCATGCGGACGAGCCGGCCGACCTTGACCTTCTTGCCGTTGCGCGAGTTGACGATGAACTCGTCCTTGCGAATCGTCCCTTGATAGATCCGGATGTACGTGAGCTGGCCGTAGCGACCGTCCTCGAGCTTGAACGCGAGCATGACGAGCGGCTTGGCCGGATCCGACGCGAGCACGACCGGCTCCTCGCCCTTGGACAGGTCGAGCGCGATGTTCTCGACGTCGCGCGGCTCGGGCAGGTACGTGCAGACGCCGTCGAGCAGCAGCTGGACGGCCTTGTTGCCGAGTGCCGAGCCCATCATGACGGGCGTGCACTTCAGCTCGATCGTGCCCTTGCGGAGCGCGGCGCGGATGACCTCGGCGGTCACCTTGTCCTCGAGGATCGCCTCGGTCAGCTCGTCCGAGACGAGCGACAGCTGGTCGAGCATCTCGGCGCGCAGCTCGTCGGCCTTGTCCTTGAGCTCGGCCGGGATGGCGACCCGCTCGATCGTCTCGCCGTTGTCGCCGTAGAACATGAACGCCTGCATCTCGACCAGGTCGATGATGCCTTCGAGCTTGTCCTCGAGGCCGATCGGCATCTGGATCATGACCGGGTGAAGCTTGAGCTTCTCGCGGAGCTGATCGCGGACGCGGTACGGGTTCGCACCCGTGCGGTCGAGCTTGTTGATGAACGCGATGCGCGGCACCTTGTACCGGCGCATCTGGCGGTCGACCGTGTACGACTGCGACTGCACGCCGGCGACGCCGCACAGCACCATGATGGCGCCGTCGAGCACGCGGAGTGAACGCTCGACCTCGATCGTGAAGTCGACGTGTCCCGGGGTATCGATGATGTTGATCCAGTGGGTGCTCTTGATCGGGCTACCCGGGACGGCCATGACCGTCTTCGCGGTCGCCGGCGGCGGCCACTGGCAGAACGTGGCGGCCGACTGGATCGTGATGCCGCGCTCGCGCTCGAGCTCCATCGAGTCCATCTTCGCGCCGACGCCGTCCTTGCCCTTCACCTCGTGAATCGCGTGGATCCGGTTCGTGTAGAAGAGGATGCGCTCGGTCAGCGTCGTCTTCCCACTGTCGATGTGGGCCGAGATCCCGATGTTGCGGACTTTGGAAAGGTCGGTCAGCACAGAACGTCTCCTCTTGAGAAAACCCGAAAAAAAGCCTGCGTTTGCTACCAGGGCCGTGCTGCGGATGCAAGCGAAACCCCGCGCTGTTGCCGGTGTCTGAAGATCGCCGCCCTTATAGCAGGGTTCGGCCCCAGGGCATGTCGATGCATTTCAAGCGGTTGGCGAAAGAGGTTTGCTACGCTAACGACTCGGTGGAATGCCTGGACGACAACGTCGCGAGTGAGTTCGTCTCCGGCGGGATGGCGGCCTCCGGAATCACCAAGGTCGAAGCACACCTGGCGGGTTGCCGCGATTGCCGCGCGCTCGTCGCGGCGCTCGCCGGCGCGGACGACATCGACTCCAACGCGGCGACCCATCGGCACCAGAAAGAACTGCTCACCGAATCGCAGGTCGGCAAGCTACCCGTTCTGTCGATCGGCGATCGGGTCGGAAGGTACCTCGTGCTGTCGACGCTCGGCGCCGGCGGCATGGGCCAGGTGTTCGCGGCCTACGATCCCCAGCTCGACCGCAAGATCGCGCTCAAGGTCCTGCGCGCGAACCTCGGCGCCAACGCGAAGGAGGCCCGCGCGCGGCTCAAGCGCGAGGCCCAGGCGATCGCCCAGCTCAACCACCCGAACGTGGTCGGCGTCTACGATGTCGGGACGATCCCGGCGCCCGGCGCAGGTCCGGGCGCCTCCATCTCGGGCGGCGAGGGCGAAGACGTCTACATCGCGATGGAGTTCGTCGAGGGCGACACGCTCACGACCTGGCTCAAGCGCTGGCCGCGGACCTGGCGCGAGATCCTCGAGGTGTTTCACCAGGCGGCGCGCGGGCTCATGGCCGCGCACTCGGTCGGGCTTCTCCATCGCGACTTCAAGCCCGACAACGTGCTCGTCGGTGGCGATGGTCGTGTCCGCGTCACCGACTTCGGCCTCGCGCGCTCGCTGTTCGGGATCGACGATAGCGGGCGCGGCCCGACCGCGGCGGCGGAGCTCCTGAAGGCGCGGCCCGATGGCTCGCCGCTGCTCGTCGATCTCACCGCGACCGGCACCGTGCTCGGCACGCCGCGCTACATGGCCCCGGAGCAGCTCACCGGGCCGAACATCGACGCGCGCAGCGATCAGTTCAGCTACTGCGTCGCGCTCTACGAGGCGCTCTACGGCCAGCACCCGCTCCCCGGCGGGACCTCCGTCGCGATGCTCGAGGAGGGCAAGGAGGCCCAGCCGCCGCCGGACCTGAAGAGCGTGCCCGCCGGCGTGGGACGCGCGGTGATGCGCGGGCTCGCGCGCGAGCGGACGCAGCGGTTCCCGACGATGGCAGCGCTCGTCACCGAGCTGACGCCACCGCCGGTGCACCAGGCCGGCCGCGGGGTCGCGGTCGCCATCGTCGCGCTGATCGTCGTGGGCGTCGCGACCGCGGCGGTGCTCGCGTCGCACCGGCCGGCACCGATCCCGACCGATCGGGTCGACGACGAGACCGTGCGCGTGCTGATCGGTCAGATCAACATCCTCGAATCGCGCAACAAGGAGCTGCGCAAGGCGCTGCTCGAGCGCACGGTCCAGCACGAGTCCGACCTCGCCCAGATCCAGCGCGACAAGGAGATGCTCGCGGAGAACGAGACGTTGATCCACCAGCTCACCGACAAGGTGACGACGTTGCGGATGGACCGCGTCCTGCCGAAGCCGTTCGTCCAGGGTCGCCAGGTGATCGCCGCGGTCGCGAGCTCGCAGCACGATCTCGAGGGCTGCTTCGACGAGTGGGCGGAGCGGCCGGTCGAGGCGAACGACGTGGGGCGAGCCGGGGCGGCCAAGCATGCGAGCGATTCGGATGTGCTCGTGACGCTCCGCATCGGCCCGGACGGCAAGCCGATGCACCTCACGACCCCGAGCGGTACGCCGCTCACCGAGACGATCAACGGGGAGCTGGTCCCCGTCGAGGCGCTGGCCAAGGGCGCCGACACCGACCGCTCGTCGAGCCTCAAGTTCTGCGTCGAGCACGCGCTGTCGGGCGTGGTCTATCCCCAAGGCCCCGAAATCGTCGATCTGGAGGTCGCCGTGACCTGGGCCGCACCCGACATCATCAACACGTCGGCACGTGTGACCGGGCACCGCGAAGCTCCCCCTGCACCGTGAAAGGGACTGCAAGCGAGGCGAGCCGGGCAGCGTGACAAAACCTGCTGACGGCTTGGAAATCCTGTAGTACCCCTCACCTCCCATGATGAAGCTGCGTCCGTGGTCGAGCCTGTTCCTCCTGTTGCTCCTGGCGTCGAGCGCCTCGGCCGACGACCGGATCGGCACCTGGTACGGATCCAAGTACGTCATGATCGTCGAGCCCGACTCGGCGTGGACCCCGATGATCGGCGAGGTCTCTCCGGTGATCTACGCGAACCGCTGCACCGGTGGCTGCATGGTGACCGGTAGCGATCACTCCGACGCGAAGCTCGGCCTCTCGCCCGCGGTCCAGGCCGGCACGAGCATCCTCACCGAGTTCCAGAGTGCGAGCGGCCAGACCGGCGCGGCCGCGGATCCGCTGTGGAACGACGTCGTCCAGTGCCTGAAGGAAGTCTACTCGCCGTTCAACATCATGGTCACCGATCAGAAGCCGACGACCGGGCAGTGGACCGAGCTGATGATCGCCGGCGTGCCACAGGACGTCGGGCTCCCCGACACCGTCCTCGGCATCGCGCCGGTCCACACCGATTGCCAGGCCCACGACAACGCGATCTCGTTCTCGTTCGCGAACCACGAGTCGGTCCACGACGTCTACAACATCTGCTGGACCGCCGCTCAGGAGTCCGCGCACAACTACGGTCTCGATCACGAGTACAAGTTCGCGAACGGCGACTCGGCGTGCAACGACCCGATGACCTATCGATTCGACTGCGGTGGCCAGAAGTTCTTCCGCGACGAGGGCGCGTTCTGCGGCGAGGATTCGGTCCGCGCGTGCATCTGCCCGAACCAGACCCAGAACTCGCACGCGAAGCTGCTCTCGATCTTCGGGCAGGGCACGCCGATCACCGCACCGCCCGACGCGACGATCCTCTCGCCCATGGCCGGCGCCACGATCGCGAACGGCGCCACGATCCAGGTGAAGTCGAAGGCCCAGCGCGGCGTCGCGCACCTCGATCTCTACGTCAACGGCCACATGTGGACGACGGCGAAGGGCGCCCGGTTCGGCCAGGACGGCCAGCCGGAGACCACGTACGCGATCCCGCTGCCGGCGACCGTGCCCGACGGCGTGATGGACCTCGTCGTCAAGGCGTACGACGACATCAACGTCGAGGGTGAGTCCACGGCGGTGACCGTGACCAAGGGCGCGCCGTGCGCATCCGCGTCGACGTGCGCGGAAGGCCAGAAGTGCGAGGCCGGCAAGTGCTTCTGGGATCCTCCGACCGGCGGGCTCGGCGACAAGTGCGACTACAACGAGTTCTGCGTGAGCGGGATGTGCCAGGACACGAGCGATGGCGGCTACTGCGTTCAGAGCTGCGTGACGAACTCGGCCGACGCGTGCCCGACGAACTTCAATTGCCAGGCGACCTCCGACGCGGCCGGCGTGTGCCTGCCGAACAACACCGGTGGCGGCGGTTGCTGTAGCGTCGGCCACGAGTCGAACAACACGATCTTCGCGCGCCTCGCGCTCGGCATGTTCGTGTTCGGCTTCGTCGTGCTCCGCCGCCGGGGCCGGCGCTGATGCGCTGGACGCTGGTCGCCGCCCTCGTCCTCGCGAGCGCCTCCGCGTTCGCCGACGCGCCCGTCCAGCAGACGCTCTACATCAACCGCTGCGTCGGTGGTTGCACCGTGATGGGCGGCGCGACCGACGACGCCTCGACCCACCAGTCGACCATCCCGTGCGGCGGCACCGTCGTGCAGATGACGGGCGGCTTCCAGTGCGTCAACAACGTCCCCAAGACGTATACCGTCGGCGAGTATCAGAACAACGCGGGTGAGATCGGCGCGGCCGCCGACGCCGAGTTCGAGCAGGTGATGGAGTGCGTGCGCGAGGTCTACTCGCCGTACAACGTCATCGTCACCGACCAGAAGCCCACCGGCGGCGTGCCCTACACCGAGGGTGTGCTCGCCGGCACGCCGGAGGACATCGGGCTCAGCTCGCAGTCCACCGGTGGTGCGGCTCCCGCGCGCCTCAACAACGACTGCACGGCGCACGGGAACGTCATGTCGTTCTCGTTCGCCAACGCGACGTTCTGGCGCGGCCCCGATCGCGTGTTCACGCTCTGCTACGTCGTCGCGCAGGAGACCGCACACGCATACGGCCTCGATCACGAGTACTCGTTTGTCGACGGCACGTCGTCGTGCCGGTCGCCGATGACGTATCGCAACGATTGCGGTGGCCAGCACTTCTTCCGCAACCAGCCGGCGAACTGCGGCGAGTACGCGAACCGGCCGTGCAACTGCGGCGGTCTCCAGGACTCGCACAAGAAGCTGCTCTCCGTGCTCGGAGAGGGGACGCCGATCACGCGGCCGCCGACGTCGACGATCCTCGTGCCCGCGAATGGCGCGACGATCACGAACGGCGCATCGGTGCAGGCGAGCGCGGGTGCACAGCGCGGCATCGCGCGGACCGAGCTCTGGTTGAACGGTCACAACTGGGCGCAGGCGAAGGGCGCCGCGTGGGGACAGAACGGTCAGCCCGACCCGTCGAACTATCAGATGACGCTCCCGGCGATCGTGCCGGACGGTGTGATCGATATCGTGGTGAAGGCCTACGACGACATCGAGGTCGAGACCGACTCGTCGACGGTGACCGTCACCAAGGGCGCGCCGTGCACCACGGCCGCCTCCTGCCTCGAGGGTCAGAAGTGCGAGGCGGGCAAGTGCTTCTGGGATCCGCCGACCGGGGCGCTCGGCGACGCGTGCACGTACAACGAGTTCTGCGTGAGCGGCATGTGTCAGGACTCGACGGCCGGTCAGTTCTGCACGCAGAACTGCATCATCGGCTCCGAGGGAGCCTGCCCGACGATGTTCGACTGCGTCGCGACGAGCGATACCGGCGGTGTGTGCTTGCCGGCAGGCTCGAGTGGCTCCGGATGCTGCAGCATCGGTCACGAGTCGAACGGTGCGGTCGTCGCGCGTACCGGTCTCGGCCTGCTCGTGTTTGGACTTCTGTTACGGCGTCGCCGCCGGCACTAACGTCTCCGCGCGGGTGAGGTAGAATGACCCCAATGCGCCGTGTTCTCGCCGTCGCGCTGGTGTTCGGTGGCGCGGCAGCAGCGGAGCCGGCACCGCGCGTGCGCGCCGTGGTCGAGACCCCGGCCGAGGCGTTCACGCCGCCGGTCGTCCCGCAGGTCTCGCCGCACCTGTACCTCAATCGCTGCACGGGCGGCTGTAGCGTCCACGGCGGGTCGACGAACGACGCGCGCACGCTCCAGTCGTCGATCCCGGCGCCCGGCGATTACACGATCGGCGAGTTCGCGAGCGAAACGGGCGCCACCGGCGCCGCGGCGGACGCCGACTGGGCCGCGGTCGTCCTGTGCATGCAGCAGGTCTACTCGCCGTACGCGATCACGGTGACCGACGTCGAGCCGACCGACACGTCGTTCGACGAGGCGATCATCGCGGGACAGCCCGGCGACATCGGCCGGCCGGTCGACAACCTCGGCGTCGCGCCGATCGCGGCGAACTGCGTCGCCGAGGACAACGTGATCTCGTTCTCGTTCGCGAACCACCATCCCGGCATGGGCACGGCGCGGTTGCTCGACATCTGCTGGACCGCGGCGCAGGAGAGCGCGCACGCGTACGGGCTCGATCACGAGTACGTGTTCACCGACGGCAGCTCGACGTGCCGCGATCCGATGACGTATCGCAACGATTGCGGCGGGCAGAAGTTCTTCCGCAACTCGCGCGCGCAGTGCGGTGAAGATGCACCGCGCGCGTGCCGCTGTGGTGGGACCCAGAACTCGCACGCGGCGCTCCTTCAGGTGTTCGGGTCGGCGACGCCGATCACCGCGGCACCGCACGTCACGATCGTCGGACCGAGTGAAGGTACGACGATCCTCGGCGGTCAGATCGTCCACGCGACCGCAGGTGCGCAGCGCGGGGTCGCGAAGGTCGAGCTGTTCGTCAACGGCAGTCGATGGGCGGAGCTCGGCGGTGCGGCGTTCGGGACGAATGGCCAGCCCGACGCCGACTACGCACTCACGATCCCGACGACGTTACCGAACAGCGTGATGGATCTGATGGTCCGGGCGACGGACGATCTCGGCATCGCGACCGACTCCGCGGTGACGACGGTCACCAAGGGCGAGGCGTGCACGCAGAGCTCGCAGTGCTTGCAGGACCAGAGCTGTAGCGACGGCAAGTGCGCGTATCCCGCCCCACCCGGCGCGCTCGGCGATGCATGTCCTTACGCGCAGTACTGCCAGAGCTGGGAGTGCGTCGATACCGACGTCGGCAAGCGCTGCGTCGAGGACTGCGAGGTCGACGAGCCGTCGAGCTGCCCTGCGAACTTCGCGTGTCAGGACATTGGCGGTGGTAAGGGGCTTTGTGTCGAGGTCTCCGTCGCGGGCTGCTGTTCCGTGGCAAACCGATCCTCATCACCATGGGCACCACTGGGCTTCGCGGCGTTCGTGTTGGGTTGGGTGTCGCGCAAGCGGCGCTCGTTCTAGGCGCCGCGACCGCGAGCGCGCAGGCGTGGCGGCCGCTGTGCGCGGATGACTCGTGCAAGGCGCGCGTGATGACGAACACCGACGGCACGCCGCTCGCGTTCGCGGATCCGCACGGCTATACGCCGGCGGACATCCAGGCGCTCTATCACCTCGATCCGTCGCTTGGAGAAGGCCTGACGATCGCCGTCGTCGACGCGTACGGTTACCAGGATCTCGAGTCGGATCTCGCGACGTATCGCGCGCAGTTCGGGATCCCCGCGTGCACGGTCGCGAGCGGCTGCCTCACGATCCTCAACAACGCGGGCCAGAGCTCGCCACTCGCGATGGATACCGATCAGGGCTGGATCAGCGAGACCGCGCTCGACGTCCAGATGGTCAGTGCCGCGTGCCCGAAGTGCAAGATCCTCGTCGTCCAGACCGAGGGCGCCGGCAACGGGCTCGAGATCGGTCAGCTCGTCGCGCGCGACCAGGCGGTCGACGCGATCAGCAACAGCTGGGGCGGGAACGAGTATCCCGAGATCCTCGGCAAGGAAGGCGACTACAACAATCCGGGCATCGGCACGTTCGCGTCGACCGGCGACAACGGCTACGCGCCGGGCCCGCAGTATCCGGCGAGCTCGGCGTTCGTGATCGCGGTCGGCGGCGTGAGCTGGGACGGCACGAGCTCGACGGCGTGGAGCGGTGCGGGCAGCGGGTGCAGCGGCGTGATCCCGAAGCAGTCGTGGTCGCCGATCGATGCGCCGTGCCAGATGCGCGCGTACAGCGACATCTCGGCGCTCGCCGATCCGGCGACCGGCGTCGCGACGTTCAACCTGAAGCAGGGCAAGTGGCAGATCGTCGGCGGCACGAGCGCGGCGACGCCGATCGTGGCGGCGCTGTTCGCGGCGGCGGGACATGCGGATGCGAAGCCCGGGTTTGTCTACGCGCATCGCGACGCGTTCATCGATGTCGTCGGCGGTAGCAACGGGACGTGCGGGAACCTGTGCGACGCGATCGCCGGCTGGGACGGTCCGACGGGCGTCGGCTATCCCGATCAGACGAAGCTCCTGGGCATCGGCAACGTCGCCGGGGCAGGGCCGGCGGTCGCGATCTCGTACCCGAAGGATGGCGCCGACGTCACCGCGAAGTTCACGATCGCGGCCACGCCCGATCCGGCGACCACGTGGCTCGAGATCCAGATCGATGGCACGCGGGTCGCGCGCCTCGCCGCGGACCCGTGGACGGTGAGCGCACCCGCGAGCCTCGCGAACGGAAAGCACACCATCACCGCGATCGCCTACGATCTCGATCACAACTCGCAGACCGCGACCTCGACGGTGACGCTCGGCGAGGTCGCGGCCAAGGACGACGGTATCTGCAGCGCCTCGGGTGGCCGGCCGAGCGGGCTGGTCGTGATCGCGATCGCGGGTCTGGTCGCGACGCGCCGCCGCCGGCGCTGATATGATCGGGCCGATGCGCCTGCTCGCCTCGGTCGTGATGTTGCTCGCTCTCGCCGCGCCCGCACGGGCCGACACCACCGGCCTGACCTCGGTCGCCCAGCTCATGGTGCTCGAGCCGGGCGACTCCAGCTACAAGCTGTTCCACGGCGCGGTGTGGCTCGAGGCCGACAAGGCGTCGGTCAACTACAGGTGGGGCGGCCTCCAGTGCAAGGGCCGTGATCTCAGCGACACGAGCATCCAGCTGCTGTTCGCCGCGTTCCGCTCCGAGTACCAGGTCAAGCTCGAGTACGTGCTCGCCGACTATCAGAGCAAGCAATACCGCTGCGTGACCGGGTTCTCCGTCTCGAAGAGCTAGGCGACTTCGCACGCCTCGCGGACCCCGTGCTCGCGCTCGGTCGCCGCACCACGGCTGCTCGGCTATGCGCCGCTGCCGGTCGCCGGCGCCGCCGGTGCCGCACCGGGCTTGATCTGCTCCGGCCCGATCAGGTCGTGCGCGCCCTTCGCGCAGTTCCCGATCAGCGTGTTGTCGACCATGCTCGGGCCACCCCGGACCTGGAAGATGCACTTCGTATCCTCGTCGAAGAACCGGTAGCGGTTGACGTCGTCCTCGCCGGTCGCGACGACCAGGATGCACGCCGGGAAGCCGATCGAGCTATCGACCTTCTCCTTCAGCTCGAGGCACTTCTTCGCGAACCGATCCGGATCCTCGATCGTCCAGCAGAACGTCGAGATGTTGCACAGCTCGTCGCCCGGCATCACGCCGAGCCGGCCGTTCTTCTTCAAGTACGCCTTCTGCTCGGCCTCGGTCAGCCGCTTGCCGCCGCGCAGCAGCGAGCAGCTCGCCGCCGCCTCGGGCTCCGACTTCGACTCGGTCACCGTGATCGGATCCTTCTCGCCCAGCAGCTGCTGGAACTTCGCGGCGTCGATCACCGACGCGCAGCTCAGCTTCGCGCGCCCGGCCACCGGGGGATTGATCACCTTCGGGATCGCGTTCGGCTCCTTCTTCTTGGCCTCGAGCTCGGCCGCGGCCTGCTTCTTGGCCTCCTCGACGCCGGCATTCTCGCCTTGCTTGCAAGCAGCCAGACCCAGGGCCACCACGATGATCGCGAAAGTCGTCCGCATCGTTCGAGAAACTAACACGCTTGCCGGCCGGTCTGCCTGGGTGCACAGTCTCGGGCCGATTCGGGACCCCTTAGCTCAGGTGGAATAGAGCAATTGCCTTCTAAGCAATAGGCCGCTGGTTCGAGTCCAGCAGGGGTCACTGGCACAACCGCTGCAATTCTCCACGAGAATGCGCGTGCGGTCCTTCTTCAAGCAGCTCGCCACCGCGATCTACAACGACAACATCACGGACTCGGCGGCCATGATGGCCTACTACGCCGTGATGGCGCTGTTTCCGATGATCGTGTTCGTCGGATCGCTCGCTCTGCTGGTGGTTCCGGATGCGACCGTGATGCAGGGCGTCCACATGGCGGGCGAGGCACTGCCGCCCAGTGTGCGGCCCATGCTCGTCGATCGGGTCCAGTCTCTGATCGAGGCAAACAGCGCGGGGTTCGCGATCGGCGGCGGCCTCATCGCGCTGTGGGGCGCGTCGCGCGGCGCCTCGGGCCTCGCGACGGCGCTCGCGTCGATCTACACGAAGCCCGAGACCCGGAGCTGGATCCGGCGTCAGCTGATCGCGGTCGCGGTGACGATCGTCGTCGCGGTGCTCGTGGTGATCGCGCTCGGGCTACTCGTGATCGGTCCGGCGGTCGGACACTGGGCAACGGATCGGTTCGGGCTGGGCGACACGTTCGACCTGATCTGGAGCACGGGGCGGTGGGTCGGCGCGGGCCTCCTCGTGATGTTCGTGTGGGCCCTGGTCTACAAGTGGCTCCCGAACACGGACGCACCGTTTCACGTGTTCACGCCGGGCGCGATCATCGGCGTCCTCGCGTGGCTCGGCATGAGCGCGCTGTTCGGGCTGTACCTCCAGCACTTCAACAGCTTCGAGTCGACCTACGGCGCACTCGGCGGCGCGATCATCTTCCTGTTGTGGCTGTGGCTCTCGAACATCATGGTGCTCGCCGGCGCGGAGATCAACGACGTGCTCGCCGACCTCCGCGCGCCGACGAGCGCGGCCGCGGCGCAGCTCGCGGACCCGATGGAGCAACCGGGCTCGCACGAGGCCGCGGCAAAAGCGGCCGCGCTCGCCGAGGCGGCCCACGACAACGCGCCGTTGCCCACAGCGCCTCCTACGCAGAATCCATATACGCACTCGTAAGACCCGTGATGTGGCTGACGTTGAGATCAGCCCGTCATGTTTGTGTAGATTGCGCGACCCGTAGTTCCTCGCTCGGTTCGGATCGCGCATGTAGACTGCGTCTCTCATGACGAAGTACTTAGCTTGCCTGCTCGTGCTCGCGACGAGCGGCTGTCCCGACGTCAAGGCCGACTCCGGCGAAGGCGAGCTCGGGCCGACGGTGGAGTTCGACCCCGCGGCCCAGGTCCTGCCGTTCCCGAACAACCTCGTGCTGTGCGCGACCGGCACCGATGCGGCGGGTGCGCCGTGCACGATCGGCAAGGTCGCGATCCCACCGCCCGCGTGCGAGACGCCGGCCGCGAAGGCGATCCGGACGACCACGCTGAACCAGCTCGACGGCTTCGGCACGTTCGAGGCCGCGATGCAGGTGACGTTCACCAAGCCGGTCGACGAGACCACGCTCGCCGGTCACATCGTGATGTACCAGCGGACGAAGGGCGGCGCGGACAACGACCCGGGCAGCGCGACTCCGATCCCGACCCGGTTGATCAAGGCGACCACGCTGCGCTTCACCGAGGGCAAGTGCTCGGCGCCGGCGACGGTCGACGCGGTCACGATCGTGCCGCTCGTGCCGCTCGATCAAAAGAGCACGTACACGGTCGCGGTCCTGAGCGGGATCAAGACCATGGACGGCGCGGATTACGGTCCGTCGGCCACCTGGGCGCTCGTCAACCAGGCGGAGGATCCGGTCACGATCGACGACAAGGGCGACATCGTCGCGGAGCGCACGCCGCTCCAGCCGGGTCAGGATGCGAACGGCAATGGCGTGCCCGACACCGAGGAGATCGTCGGGCTCGACGGGATCTGGAAGCTTCATGCGAAGGCGATCGGGTTCCTGCTCGGCACGGGCGTCGATCGCAGCGACATCCTCGTCGCGTGGGAGGTCACGACCCAGACCGTGACCGATCCGCTCGACCCCGCGGTCGCTGGGAGCCCCGCCGCGGCGGTGTCGGAGACGACCGGCTTCGCCGGCCTGCTGTCGGTCACGTGCGACCTCGGCGCGACGTGCCCGCGCGGCTACGACCGCACGGCGCAGCCGTACGCGATGTGCCCGATCACCGACAACAACACGCAGTGCTTCATGAAGATCAACCTCGCGGTCGGCTCGGGCGCGACCGGCGCCGCGATCTATCCGACGGGCGACCAGATCTGCACCCAGGTCGGCTGCGATGGCGTCGCCGACATCCTCGGCGGCGTGATCGTCTCGACGAGCTACCAGCAACCGCTGGCGAACCCGCTCGCCGGCGGCGCCCCGATCCCCGGCGCGTGGAGCGATCCGATCGCGCCCGCCGACCAGGGCGGCGTGCAACTCGAGGCGCTCGTCTTCATCCCCGCGACCGCGCAGCCGACCGCGGCCGGCTGGCCGACGATGGTGTTCGGCCACGGCCTGACGAGCTCGAAGACCGCGCTGTTCGCGTTCGCGCCGCAGATGGCGAAGCAGCTCCACATGGCGTCGATCGCGATCGATTTCGTCGATCACGGTAGCCGGGCGGTCCGGACCAGCGACACCGGCGACTGCGCGGGCACCACGCTCGATCCGAGCGTGAAGCCGTTGTGCTTCGCCTCGATCATCTCGGCGGACCTCGGCCAGACCCGCGACAACTTCCGGCAGACCGTGCTCGATCTCCAGCGCGTCATCAAGGTCAGCAAGTATTGCGGCACGCACGCATGTACGAGTGCGACCGCATCCGGAGGTACCGACCCCACGCCGTCGACGTTCAAGGTCGATCCGGCCCACATCGTCTACGGCGGCCAGTCGCTCGGTGGCATCATCGGCACGACGGCGAGTGCGACCTCGCCATCCGTCGTCGCGGCGCTGCTGAACGTCCCCGCGGTCGGGCTCGTCGAGGTGCTCGAGCACACCGACACGCTCGCGATTCGCTGCTCGCTCGTCGACGCGCTGATCGACGCGGGCGTCCTCTCGGGCAACAAGTCGACCGACGCCTCGCCGCTGTGCGCGGACGAGGCCTGGCAGGCGCAACCGGGCTACCAGCAGTTCTCCGGCATCGCGCGCTGGGTCCTCGATCCGGCCGACGGCGCGAACTTCATGTCGCGCCTGCTGGCGAAGAAGTTCTTCATCCAGGAGGTCGTCGACGACGAGGTCGTACCGAACTTCGCGACCGATATCGAGGGCGCGCTCGCCGGCCTCACGCCCGCGACCGCGGATCCCGCGACGAGCGCGACGCCACCCGCGTCGATGGCCGTGACGACGAACCCCACCACCAGCAAGTGGCTGCGCTATCCGACGCTGCCCGCGGGCGGCGCGTTCCCCGGCAATACGTTCGCGCACGCGTCGCTCCTGCGGCCCGCGAACAGCGGCCTCGACGGCCAGCTCGGCACGGTCCGCCTCCAGACCGACGCGCTCACCTTCCTCGGCGCGAACCACTAGGCCTCCCATGAACAAAATCAGTTTGCTCCTCGTGGCCGGCCTCGGCTCCACCGCCTCGGCCGGCGCCTTCGGCCTCAACGAGTTCGACGCGCGCGCGGTCGGCCGCGGTGACGCCGAGGCGGCGACCGACAGCGATCCGTCGGCGATCTTCTACAACGTCGGCGGCCTCGCGATCGCCGACGGCATCCACCTCCAGCTCGGCGCCTCGCTCGTCGCACCGTTCGCGACGTTCAACCATGCAGACGGGACGAAGACCGAATCGAACACCGGACCGCAGCCGCTCCCCGCGTTCTTCGCGAGCGCGCGCGTCCACGACATGGTGACGGTCGGCATCGGCTTCACCACGCCGTTCGGTCTCGCGCTGTCGTGGCCGGACAACTCGCCGACCAACGACGAGCTCCACAAGCAGTCGCTGCGCACGTACTTCATCACGCCCGCGGTCGGCCTCAACCTCCGCAAGTATGTCCCTGGCTTGACGATCGGCGGCGGCGTCGACATCGTGCCGGCGACCGTCCAGCTCGACCAGGACGTCTACTTCGGCGACGTCAAGGGCACCGCGTCGCTCGGCGGCACGGGCTTCGGCATCGGCGGCCGTGTGGGCGCGATGTATCGGCCCGAGGCACTTCCGCAGCTGTCGATCGGTGCGATGTGGCGCTCGCCGGTCGACGTCAAGTTCACCGGCACCGGCGACTTCGACGCACCGGATCCGTATCGCAGCCAGCTGCCGCCCGACGGCGACATCGAGACCACGATCACGATGCCGATGCAGGTCATCGGCGGCGTCGCGTACAAGGTGATGCCGCAGCTCGAGCTCGAGGCGAACGTGATCTGGACCCAGTGGTCGTCGTTCAAGACGCTCGACGTCAAGGTGCCGTCGGCGTCGGGCACCGGCACGATGACGATCTCGACGGACGAGGAGTATCAGAACACGGTGGCGGTGCGCGGCGGTGTCGAGTACGCGCTGCCCGACGCGGGGGTCGGCCTGCGCGCCGGCTTCATCTACGACCCCACGCCGATCAAGCCGCAGTATCTGACGGTCCGGCTGCCGGACATCGATCGCATCGCCGTCACGATCGGCGGCTCGAAGGCGTTCGGCGCCTACGCGGTTCACCTCGGCCTGCTCTACATCCTGCCGGGCAACCGCAAGACCGCGGACGATCAAAACCTGCCGGTCAACAAGGGCTCGTTCGACGTGTCGGCGTTCGTCGCGTCGGTGACGCTAGACGCTACCTTCGGCAAGTAGCTCCTCGACCTTCGGCTCGATCAGCTCGATCCTCTTCCACGCGCCGCTCTTGAACCGCAGGGCGAGCACGCCGGCGAGGATCGCGAGGTAGCCGCACAGGCAGCCCATCGCGCCGACCGCGCCGCCGTGCAGCTTCTCGACGACGATGTAGGAGCCGGGTGCGAACAGCCCCCAGGCGACCACGATCCGCGCGGCCGCGGTCCACGCGGTATCGCCGGCGGCGCGCAGGGTCTCGTTGAGCGTCATGCCGGTCGCGTCGAACACCTGCCAGATCGCGCTGATCGCGAGCATCGACGCGCCGGTCGCCACGAGCTCCACGCCGCCGCCCTCGGGTGCGAACCACGCGAGGATTCGCTCCGGCCACGCGACGTACGCGATCGCCATCGCACCTTCCCACGCGATCGTGCAGAGCATCGTGAGCTTGACGTTCGCCCACACCCGCTCGCGCTGGTTCTTTCCGATCGCCTGCGCCGACAGGATCGCGCCGGCCGAGGCGAGCCCGAACGCGGGCATGAACGCGATCGAGTTGACCGCGATCACGACGTTGAGCGCCGCGACCGTCACCCCACCGAGCTTCGCGACGACGACGTTGATGAAGGCGGTGAACGCCGCGAACTCGAGGAACCAGTTGAGGCCGTTCGGCAGGCCGAACCGCGCGACCCGCCAGAGCTCGCGCTTCGACAGCCCGAGGGGTCCGTGCTGTTTCGGCGCGCCGCCCCAGCCCCGCCAGAACGCGACGAGCAGGAACAGGAAGCCGAGCCAGGTCGCGATCACGCTCGCGATCGCGGCGCCGTCGACGCCGTAGTGCGGGATCAGGATCGCGTTGCCGGCGACCGCGGCGACCATCGTGATGAGGCCCGCGATCATCTGCATCCACGTGTTCCCGAGGCCGCCGTACCAGTTGCCGAGCGCTTCGATCCCGACGGCGGCGGCGACGGAGAACAGCCGGATCTCCATGTAGCTCGTCATCAGCGTACGGACGTCGGGCTCGTAGCTCGCGAGCCCGAGCACCGGCGCGACGAACGGCACGGCGACCGCCGCGACGATGCCGGCGATCAGCGAGAACCCGAGCCCGTACCACGCGAACCGCCGGGTCTGATCGAGATCGCCGCGGCCGACGAGCTGGGCGACGAAGCTCTGGATGATGAACGCGAGGCCCATCGGCAACATCACGAACGTGAACGTGTTGAGACCACCCGTCGCGGTCGCGGCGATCGCGCCGGGGCCGAGGTCCTTGACCTGGAGCGCGTCGGCGAACGTGATCACCGACTGACTCGCGCGCGCGAGCACCATCGGAAAGGCGAGCGCCAGCAACGTCACCAGGCGCGAGCGCATCGGGCGAACCATGCTTCTTTCGCTCGGTTCGTGCAAGGATCCCGGCATGGCGAAAGCCGCGCAGGAGGTCCTGCAGGTCGACGGCTTCGAGGTCGGCGTGTCAAACCCCGACAAGGTCTACTTCCCGCAGGCCGGCATCACCAAGCTCGAGCTCGTCCGCTACTACCTCGCGGTCTCGGAGGGCGCGCTGCGCGGGGTCCAGCGCCGGCCGATGGTGCTGAAGCGCTACGTGAACGGGCAGGGCACCGAACCGTTCTTCCAGAAGCGTGCGCCCGAGAAGCGACCTCCGTTCATCGGCATCGCGACGTTCGACTACGCGTCGGGTCGCCATGCCGACGAGTGCGTCGTGACGAACGCCGCCGGGCTCGTGTGGGTCGTCAACCTCGGCTGCATCGAGCTCCATCCGCACGCGGTACGCGCCGCGGACATGGAACGTCCCGACGAGCTGCGCATCGATCTCGATCCCGTCCCCGGTGTCGAGTGGCCGCAGATCCTCGACGTGGCCCGGGTCGCGCGGGAGGTCCTCGCCGACGTCGGGCTCACCGGGTGGCCGAAGACGTCGGGCTCGCGCGGCGCGCACCTGTGGGTCCGGATCGCACCGGAGTGGCCGTTCGCGACGGTGCGCCGCGCCGCGCTCGCGTTCGCCCGCGAGGTCGCTCGTCGCGCGCCCTCGATCGCCACCGCCGCGTGGGCCAAGGAGGAGAGGCGGGGCGTCCTGATCGACTACAACCAGAACGCACGCGATCGTACGACCTGCAGCGCCTACTCGGTGCGCGCGACGCCGGACGCGCGGGTGTCGATGCCGCTCGGCTGGGAGCCGTTCCTGACCTGCGATCCGCGCGACTTCACCCTGCGCACCGTACCAGCGCTGTACCAGCAGCGCGGCGATGCCCACGCGGCGATCGACGATCACGCCGGCAGGCTCGACGCCTTGCTCGCCCTCGCAGACGTGCAGGACGGCGGCGAGAAGAAGAAGACCAAGGCACCTAAGGTGAAGCTGCCGGTGATCACGATCGCGCAGGCGAAGGAGAAGCCCGACGCGCTCGCCGGGCTCGACCGCTGGAAGGCGCGCCACGCCGACCTCGTGCCGCTGCTCGCACCGGAGGACGTCATCGTCGACACCAACCGCGGCCGCGCGACCGCGTGGTACCGGATCCGGATCAATCTGAAGAACGTCCCGCCCGAGCTCCATCCGGCGCCCGAGCCACCGGATCCCGACTACGACGCGAAGTCCGAGTGGACAGGGGCGTTCGACTAGATGTCGTCGGTCGGGTCGGGCGAGAGGTGTGCGCGATCGGCCGGTATCGGGGTGGGCGTGAAGATCACGATGTGACCCTCGCCACCGCCACCACCGCCACCGCCGTTCGTCATGCCGTTCACCCCGTCGCCACCCTGCGAGTCGTTCGCGGCGCCGGTCCCGCCGTTCGGGGTGCCACCGGCCGCCGGCACGGAAGGCGACAGCGGCGGCCCTCCGGCGGTGCTCCCGTTCCCACCACCTCCGCCGCCTGCCCCGTTCGCGAACACCGCAGCACCGATCGCCTCGTACGTGAACACGTTCGAGTCGATACCGATGAAGCCACCCGCGCCGCCGCCACCGCCGCCGCTGGTGTTGCCTCCTGCATGACCCGGGCGACCCGACGCGTTGATCACGCCGGCCTGGGTGAGGTGGATCGCTGTCTTCGCGATCAGATAAACCGCGCCGCCGCCGCCGCCGCCTGTCCCGCCCGTGCCCGTGCCGTCCCCACCATCACCACCGGGACAGCCACCGCGGATGTCGTCCGGAAAGTCTTGCTTCATCCCGGGCCTGGCCTTGGTCGCGCTCGCGCCGAGGCCACCTGAACCGCCGATCCGCTTGAAGCTGGCACCGCCGCCGCCACCGCCGACCGTCCCGGACACACCGTTCTCGCCGCTGCCGAGCACGAGGCTGCAGAACGGTGGCGTGCTACCCGCTGCAGTGACCAACGAGAGATCGAGCTTGCCCGCGATCGTCATCGTATCCGCCGCAGCAAGCACGAGCGCGGCCTGGCCCGAGACCGTGACGCTGCCGCTCACGGTGATCGTCTTGCCCTCGATCACGCACACCGTCACACCGTGCGCGAGAGACGTCGTGAAGTACCGACACATCGGGTTCGAGCTCGTCGAGAAATCGTGGTCGAGCGTGACGTCGACCGCATCGCGTGGGACGCAGTGCGTGAACATGCCGCCTCGCACACCGGCCCCATAGTTGCCGACCATCGTGCAGACAGGTTGCTGCATCCCTTCGCCCCCGAGGCCGCCGTCGCCGTTGTCCGGGACCCTGTCGATGTTCCACAGCACGTCGCAGCCGGCGAGCGCCAGGACCAGCAACACCGACCGGATCACGGCGTCGATGATACGCGATCGCCGAAGATCTGCGCGATCTCGAACGCGGCCGTCTCCTCGAGCTGATCGTAACGACAATCGCTCGGCGCCTTGTCGGGCCGCCAGCGCTGGAAGTGCGTGCCATGACGAAACCGCGTGCCCTGGAGATGGTCGTACGAGACCTCGCACACGAGCTCGAGCTTGATCGGCTCCCACGACAGATCCTTGCCGCGATTCCACCGCGAGGTCGCGCCGGGCTTGCGCTGCGTCGCCTCGGCGTCGGACTCCTGCCACTCGGCCCAGTCCTTCCAGGGATGGTTGTCGCGATCGCGCAGCGGCTTCAGCTGCTCGGCGAGCTCGGCGCGCACGGTCTGCTTGAACCCGGCGCACACGCCGACGTGATGGAGCACGCCAGCGTTGTCGTACAGCCCGAGCAGCAGTGACCCGACGAGCTTGTCCTTGCCGCCCTTGTACCAGCGGAACCCGGCGACCACGCAGTCGGCCGTGCGCTGGTGCTTGATCTTCAACATCGCGCGTTTGCCGGGCTGGTAGCCGAGTCCCTCGGGCTTGGCCATCACGCCGTCGAGCCCGGCGCCCTCGAACCGCTGGAACCAGTCGGTCGCGACCGCCTTGTCGCGCGTCGCGGGCGTGACGTGGATCGGCGGTTTCACGTGGGCGAGGGCCTCGACGAGGCGATCGCGGCGGGTCTGCTGCGCGACCTCGCGGAGATCCTCGTCGCCGAACGCGAGCAGATCCCACGCGATGTACGAGCTCGGCTTCTCGGCCGCGAGCATCGCGACGCGCGACGCGGCCGGATGGATCCGCATCAGCATCGCGTCGAAGTCGAGCCGGCCGCCGTGCGCGATTACGATCTCGCCGTCGAGCACGCACTTGTCGGGGAGGTTCGCGCGCAGCGTGACCTCGAGCTCTGGAAAGTAGCGGCCGAGCGGCTTCAAGTCGCGGCTCTGGATGTAGAGGTCGGCGCCGGACTTGAACACGAGCGCGCGGAACCCATCCCACTTCGGCTCGTAGATCCACTGATCGCCCTCGGGAATCTCCGACGACAGCTTCGCGAGCATCGGCGCGACGGGCGGCTGAAACGGGAGCGCGAGCGGCACGGGTCCGTACGCTATCATCTAGCCATGCGCCTCGCGCTGACCTTGCTGCTGTGTTCGACCGTCGCCCACGCCGACGATCTGTGTGCGCCCGACGCGAAGCACCACGGCAAGGCGATCGATCTCGATCTCCAGCGGGCCGACGTCCGCGATGTCCTGCGCCTCCTGGCCGACACCGCGAACGTCAACCTCGTGGTCGGCGACGACGTCACCGGCGTGGTCACCCTGCGCGTGAAGCGCGTCGCGTGGGATGCCGCAGCGTGCACGATCGCCGCGCTCCACCACCTGCGGATCACGCGAAACGACAATATCCTCCTCGTGACCCGCGCGAACTAATTCAGGTTCCGGTTCCGCTTCCCTATTCCCTCTTCAGGTAGCTCCTCGAGTCCCCGGACGTCCGGGGAACCGAACCGCGCTTCGCCAGAACCTCGATCACGTGGACGCGATCGGGCGCTGCGTTTTCCTCCCGGACGCAGCCCAGAAATAGTGAATAGGGAAGCCGAACCGAGAGCCGGGAATCTACGGCTGCAGGATGCCGAGCGCCGCGCCGGACGGATCCGTCATCACGGCGAACTTGCCGACGCCCGGGATCGTCGTCGGCGGCACCTTGATCGACGCGCCGAGCTTCTTCGCCTTGTCGTGCGTCGCGTCGCAGCTCGCGACCTGGACGTACGGCATCCAGCTCTGCGGGATGCCCGGCATCGGCGACTTCAGCACGCCGGCGCGCGCCTTGCCTTCCGACTTCAGCTGGTAGTACTTGCCCATCCCGGGCATGTCCATCGCCTCGACCTCGAAGCCGCCGAGCGCGGCGTAGAACTTCACCGACGCCTCGGGGTTCTCGGTGTAGAGCTCGTTCCAGCAGAACGAGCCGGGCGTGCCGCGATAGTCACCGCCCGGCTCGCGGCCGGTCGGCTGCCACAGCGCGAACACGCCGCCGAGCGGATCGGCGACGACCGCCATGTTACCGACGCCGACCGAGAACGCCGGCACGAGGACCTTGCCGCCGAGCTTCTCGACCTGCTTCTGCGACGCCGCGGCGTCCGCGACCTGGAGGTGCGAGAGCCACCACGCATCGGGCGCGCCGGCCATCGGCTGCGCGTAGCCGCCGATCGTCGCGTCGCCGGACGCGATCATCGCGTAATCGCCCTTCTCCATCGGGACCCGCTGCACGGACCAGTTGAAGAGCTCGCCGAAGAAGCCTTGCGATTTCGCCAGATCCTTGGAGGAGTACTCGAACCACACGAAACGGCCGGTTGAAATGTTCGTCATGCCCGTGGGTCGAACGAGCGCCGGCCAGATCGACAAATTTGCTAAGTGCTCAGGACTTCAACACGATCGGCTGGCCGTCCTCGACGAAGGCGAGCGAGACCGAGTTCAGGCAATGGCGCTGGTGGGTCGGCGGCGGGCCGTCGTCGAACACGTGGCCGAGGTGGGCATCGCAGCGCGCGCAGCGGATCTCGACCCGGCGCATGCCGTGGCTGCGATCCTCGATCTCGACGACGTGCGCCGGATCGTACGGCTGGAAGAACGACGGCCAGCCGGTGCCGGACTCGAACTTCGCCGTCGACGCGAACAGCGGGAGGCCGCACAGGCGACACGTGTAGACGCCCTGCTTCTTGTTGTCGAGAAAGACCCCGCAGAACGCGCGCTCGGTTCCTTGATGCAGGATGACGTGGCGCTCCTCGGGCGTGAAGTCCGCGGCAAGCGCGGTGATGCGCTCGGCCGGGAGCCGGGTGATGTCGTAGCCGGTGGCGGAGGTGGTCATACGCACGGCATACGACGAAATCTTTGAAAAGTTACTGCTATCCTCCCTCTGCGATGGGTGACCCCGAGGACGAGTTGGCGCGCACCGCGACCGCCCCGGGGATCAAGAGCGGCAGTGCCGCGCCCGAGCTCGGCGCGATGCTCGGCCGCTATCGGCTCGAGCGCATGCTCGGCGAAGGCGGCATGGGCGTCGTCCACGCCGCGTTCGATCCGGACCTCGAGCGTCACGTCGCGCTCAAGGTGCTGCGGACGATCGACGTCGCGGGCGACGCGCGCCAGCGCTTGCTTCGCGAGGCGCGCGCGATGGCGCGGCTCACCCACGAGAACGTCGTCGTCGTCCACGAGGTCGGCACCGCCGGCGATCGCGACTACGTCGCCATGGAGCTGATCGACGGTCAGACGCTCGCGGAGTGGCTCGCCGAGAAGCCGCGCACCGTCGACCAGATCATTCACGCGTTCTGCGCCGCGGGTTGCGGGCTCGCGGCCGCGCACGCCGCGGGCCTCGTCCATCGCGACTTCAAGCCACACAACGTGCTGCGCCGGCGCGACGGCAAGATCGTCGTCACCGATTTCGGGCTCGCGCGCGGCGTCGAGAGCGCGGCGCCGGCGGTCGCGTTCGACGTCACGCTCCGCCCGGGCTCGTCCGCACCGAGTGGATTGTCGGGCCTGACGGTCAGTGGCCAGGTGATGGGGACCCCCGCGTACATGGCACCGGAGCAGTGGAGCGGCGGCACCGTGGGCCCGCCCGCGGATCAGTTCGCGTTCTGCGTCGCGGTGTGGGAGGCGCTCACGGGCGCACGGCCGTTCCGCGGCGACACCGTCGACGAGCTCAAGCAGGAAGTGGAGGCCGGCCCGGCGCAGCTCGATCAGTCGAAGCTCCCGCGCAGGCTGCGCGGCACGCTCGTGCGCGGACTCGATCCCGATCCGGCGAAGCGGTGGCCGAGCATGGATGCGTTGCTCGGCGCGATCCGGCGCTCGGATCGTCGCGCCGGCGTCGCGTTCATGCTCGCGGGCGGGGCGCTCGTCGCCGGTGGCGTCGCGATGGTCGTGATGCACGGCAAGGCGCCGGCGTGCGATCCACCGATCATCGATCCGAGTCAGGTCTGGACCCAGGCATTCGCGGTCGGCATGCCGAGCGAGCTCTCGGAGCTGTTCAACGCGCAGCTCGGCCACTGGGCCGTCGCGCGCGCGACCGCGTGCACCGCCGAGCCGCTGCAGCGACCGCAGCAGCTCCACTGCCTCGACGGCGTGCTCTCGCGGATGGACGTGATCCGCAAGGCGTACAGCACGATCTCGAAGATCACCGACGAGAAGGTCGCCGAGGAGCTCGTCGATCCGTCGGTGTGTCTCGGGCCGGCACCGCCGCGGCTGACGCTCCAGAGCTCGCCCGACCTGGTCGCCGCGTATCACCTGATCGCGCAGGGCGATGCCGATCCGCAGCATCGCCCGCTCAAAGAAGCGCAGGCGCTGGCCGAGCGCCCGGGCCTCGATCCGTGCAGCCGCGCGCTCGCGCTGGTCGCGGTCGAGAACGACGCCACCGACTTCCAGACCAAGCGCAACGCGCTGACCGACTCCGTCGCGGCGGCCGAGCAGTGCGAGGACGATCGGCTCCACGCGAGCCTGCTCCTCGCGATCGCGCCGTACCAGTTCGAGCTTCCGGTGATCGGCCCCCGAGGCATGGCCGCGATCAATCGCGCGAACACCGCGGTCGCGCGCGTCGCCGAGCCGCAGCTCACCGCGCGCATCGACATCCTCCGCGGCATGGTCGCGAGCCAGCAGGATCACTGGAAGGAAGCGCTCGAGCTCATGGATCACGCCGTGGCGCAGTACGAGGCGGTCAACCGGCCGCGCGCCGCGATCCGCACCGCGCTCGAGGCGATCGAGCTGCGCTTCAACCGGTCGAGCACGAAGGACATCGAGCAGGTCCGCCAGATCGTCGCGAAGTGGCTCCCGGTCGCGCGCGCGCTCAGCGGCCCGGAGGACGCGCAGTGGGCCGAACAGCTCGCCCGCGACGAGGCAATGGCGAGGTTCTGGCTCGGCGACATGGCCGGCGGTCACGCCGATCTGATCCGGATGTGGAAGCCGACCCCGAGCGAGACCAAGCACGCGATCGCGGGCGACGTCGTCGATCGCGAGGGCAAGCCCGTCGCCGGCGCGCAGGTCGCCGCCGCCACTCGGCTCTACACCGATCCGGTCGGCGTCGTCCCGATCGGGCGCTATCACGTGGGCGACTTCCATCTCCGGATGACCACGACCGACGAGCACGGCCACTTCACGATCCCCGATGGCCCCGAGCACGGCGCGGTGATCGCCCAGCTCGGCGATCGGCGCTCCGTCGCCGCGCCGGTCAACGACAAGCTGAAGCTCGTGCTCGAGCCGACCCGCACGCTCAGCGGCAAGGTCACGCTCGGCGGCTTCGACTTCACCCAAGGCGCGGTCGTGATCGACGACCCGGCCGATCCGACCCAGCGCCGCCACCAGTTGATGGCGATGATCATGCCCGACGGTACGTTCACCGCCGCGGGCGTCCCGCAGACCAAGATCAACGTCGGCGTCGGGTTCTCGCACGACAGCCAGGAGGGTCACGTCCGCTACGCCGAGGTCCCCGCGGGCAAGGAGCCGGTCACCGGCCTCTCGCTCGACGCGACCGCGACCACGCGCATACTCGACGTGATCGCGCGCAGCCGGCTCACCACGCCGCTCGACACCGCGCAGATCGTCGTCGTCGCCGGCAAGCAGCACTTCGCGAATGTCGGCGAGCTCAACGCCGCCATCCACACCGGCGTCGGCATCCAGTTCGCGCGCCACGTGGCGGGCGAGGGCATCCCGCACGAGTTGATGGGCAAGTTCCGCACCGGCGATCTCGTCGCGCACTTCACCGACGTCCCGGTCGGCGACATCACGGTCTGCGCCGTCGCGCTACCCGGCGACCTGATGGACGACGTGGCGATGAAGAAGATCGAGTCGCACGTCGCCGAGCTCGATCTCGCGTGCGAGGTCGTCGATGGCGTGACGAAGATGGTCGTCGTGTCGACCGCGCCGCAGAAGCAGTTCGACTGATTCACCTCGACGAAGTCACGCCTCGGCGACGGTGGGCTTCGAGCTTGGCGTCTTTCCCGATCCATGGCGTCGGCCCCCGGAGCGAACGTCCGGCCCGAAAGATCCTTGGCGCCATGGCGGTGTCCGTTCTGGGCTGGTCTCGCGGTCGGCTCCCGTCGGAGCGGACGCCGCCATGGCGCCAAGATCCTTTTTTTGCAGAACGATCGTTCGCGGGCCGACGCCATGGATCGGGAAAGACGCCAAGCTCGAGCGCAGGTGAACCCGCACCATCCGCGGCGGCTAGCGAAGATCGGCGCCGTCGAAGACGCGATCGTGCTCGGGCGCCTCGCCGATCCGGATCAGCGCGGACGCGAGGACGTCCGGCGTCGTCGACTTGTACTTCGCGCGCAGGTTCTTCGAGAACAGGCCCGCGACCGCGAGCAGGCCATCGCCGATCACCGCACCGGCGCGCTCGCCGGGCCGCGACTCGTCGCGGTCGCCGGTGATGATCGCGGGGCGCGCGATCACCCAGGGCAGGCCCGCGTTCTTGACCGCGTCCTCGGCCTTGCCGCGCGCCTTCATGTACGCGCCGCGCGCGTTCGCGTCGGCGCCGATGCCGGAGAGGTAGACCAGGCGAGGTTTCGCCTTCGAGGCCATCGCGGCGTCGACCGCGATGCGCGTGAGGCCGTAGTCGATCTTCTCGTAGATGTCGCCGTCGACCGCGTCGGCCTTCGCGCGGTGGCGGGTCGTGCCGATCAGGATGTAGAGCTGTGCAGCCTGCGCGGCGTCGAACGCGGCCGACAGTTGCGCGGCGTCCCACTCGCACGCGACGACCTTCGCGCCGAGCGCCTCGAGCTTCGGCGTCCACTCCGCGGCGCTCTTGGGCCGGACGTGGGCGACCACCGGCGTCGCGCGGACCGCCAGCTGGCGGACGACCTCGCGGCCGACAAAGCCCGTCGCGCCGAGGACGAACGCGGTCATGGTCGCGACCTCGCTTCGCTCAAAGCTTCGCCAGCGCGGCCTGCATGCGCGCCTTCAACGGCTCGACGACGGCCGGGTCCTTGATGTTGATCACGGGCTCGGTGTCGTACTGCTCGTAGAACACGCTGTCCTTCGCGTCGGCCGGGACGCCGAGCGCCTCGCGGATCCGCTTGAAGTCGGGGATGAAGCCGCGATCGATCAACGGGATCACGGTGCCGGTGATCGTGCCGGTGAGGCCGCAGATGTAGACGACGACGTTCTTCGGCGTGAACCCACCCTCGGGCAGGCCCAGGCGCTTCTCGAGATCGACCAGGCGTGCGCCGTCGAAGAACGCCTCGACGCGGCCCGTGTCGCCCTTCCAGTCCGGCGCCTCTTTCGGGCGGCTGACCGTGCCCCAGTAGCGGAGCTTGTTGCGCTCGACCATCTGGGCGAGCTCGTCGCGATAGCCGAGGTCGCCCGGGTACGACGCGCCGTGGAGCAGCACGTACTTCGAGAGGTCGGCGCTCGGATTGCGACGCAGCTCGCTGCGCACCATCGACACGAACGGCGCCGAGCCGGTGCCGGCGGCGACCAGGACGCGGAGGCGCGAATCGTCGACGCCGATCGTGTCCTTGACGGTGAACACGCCGGCTGCGACCGCGCGCATGTACATCCGGTCGCCCGACTTCAGCTTCCACAACATGTGGGTCAGCGGGTTGTCCGACTCCGGCTTCGAGACGAAGCGGATGTAGAACTCGATAGGGCCGTCGTCCTCGGGAGCCGACGCGATCGACATCGAGCGGCGCGTCGAGCCGAGCTCGGGCTTGTCGCCGTTGTTGCAGCCGAGTACGCAATACTGGCCGGGGACGAACCACGGCTTGTCCGCCGGCATCTGATCGGGCTGGACCCGGAACAGGGTCAGCGCATCGGTGACATCGACGCGCTCCACCAGCGTGGCGTTGTACTCCAGGAGCTTGGCCATCGGGCTGACGCTAACACGCCGCCCGAGGCATCGTCAGCGCCGGTCGGCGGTCACGACGAGTGCGGCGTAGCTGGCCGCCTTCCACTCGACCTCGAGCACCTTCGACGACCGCGTCATCCACTTGCCCGAGGCCGGGTCGATCGTGATCACCGTCCCATCGCTGGGCCGGAACGCGATCGCGACCTCGTAGTGACTGCGGTTGTGTTGCATGTCGAACGGCAGCATCAAGCCGAGCAGCACGGGACGCCCGGCGGCGAGCTCGCGTTGCAGATCCTCGGGGTTCGCCGCCAGCGCGTAGGCGTCGAGGCCCTGGCCGCGCGCGTAGTCGCGAAGCGTCGCGAGCTTCACGCCCTTATCGCCGGGCGGCATCACGCGCGCGAGCTCCGCGACCTGCCACGTGCGTCCCCACGCCGCGGCGACCATCGCCAGTGCGGCGAGGCCGCAATCGGTCTCCTGGCCTTGCCGGACGACCGGGGTCGGCGCGGCATGGATCCACGTGTGATCGAGCGCGACCGGCTCGACGGGACGTGCCCCGCCCGAATAGGCGAGGTGGGTACACGCACCGCTGAACGCGATCACGAGCCCGAGGACGAGCGCGTGCAGACTCCGCATCAGATCAGGATGAGGAGAAGGATCAGGATGACGATCAGCGCGCCACCGGAGATGCCGATGACGACGGTGCTGCCGCCCTGATAGTTCGCGACCTGCTTGGAATCCTTCTGCTCGCGCTGGGCGTAGCTCGCCGCATCGTCGTGCGACGCGGCGACGGGCGCCTGGGTCTTCTGGACCTCGACCGTCGGGTCGGGGGCGTTGCCGGCCATGGCGACCGGGGTACCGAGAGCGAGGGCAGCAGCGAGAGCGAGAGCGGTGGGGCGAAGCGACATAGATCAGTTCCTCCTGAGTGCTCCCAGGAGAGTGCAGTCGCGGTGCCAGATCGAGCTCGCGCTGAGCGCGTGTGCGCGAGCGCGCGGTCGTGCGCTCTAGCGCGGCCGGGCGATCAGGAGAGCCCTGAATTCGTGCGGCACGAGGCCCATCAAGCGGTCCTCGATCCGATCGAAGCGGAGGTCACCGACCTGCTCTAGATCGAGCATGTTCGCGGCAGTGTGCGCCAGTAGCTCGCGCGTATAGCCGATCTTCGCGAGCTCGATTCCGGAGTCCGCAAAGAGCGCGCGCAGCGCGCGGAATTGACTGCGCGTCGTGGCGAGACCTCTCTGATCGCGATCGAAGTCGAGGAGGTCGATCACGAACTCGATTCCACCGGTGAGACCGGCGTGCTTCGCTACCTGCAGGAGCTGACCGAAGTGCGTCGACAGCTCGGGATGATCGAGGTGGGTCGACAACCGCGGCCACGCGTTGGTGTCGCCGAACTCGGTGACGACCGCAGTGCCGCCGGGCGCGAGCCACCGGGCGATCTTCGCGACCAGCTCGTGCGCGCCGGTCTGGAGATAGAACGGCTCGGGCGCGTCGTCGAGACGGAGCCCGGCCTCGGCGGCGAGCGGCGACTGGATCCGCACGCGCTCGACGTCGGCGGTACCGGTGCCGTCGAGGTCGAGCCCGATGTCGAGTCGCGACAGCTGGCGCGCCGGCAGATCGCCGACCATCTCGTTGCAGAGGATGAGGTCGTACGCTCCGTCGGCGACGATCACCTCGAGCACGTCGCCCGGGATCCACGTCGCGGTGGTGCCGAGCCGCTGCTGCTGCGCCGCCATCAGCGCGGGCGCGAGCTCGATGATCGTGTACTCGACGTCGCGATTGCCGGCGCGCAACTTCATGATCGCGTCGGCCGCGACATAACCGAGCCCCGCACCGATCTCGAGCACGCGCACCTTGCCCTCGGGGATCAGGTCGCGGGTGACGAGCACGTCGATCAGCGCCTGGCCGTAGGTCCGGTCGTGAAGCGCGGGGTGAGGGACGCGCAACAGGTGCGAGAGCGTCGTCTCCTGGTGATCGAACTGCGCGTCGGCCTGGGTGACGTCGTGCTTGTAGTAGTCGGTCAGCGCGACCGCCGGCGGCACCTGCGTGCCCGGCTTCCACGGCGAATACGGCATCGTCGACGCCAGGTACGGCGGCGCCATCCCGGGCCGCTTCGCGTAGGTCGACCACGGCATCATCGACAGCTTCAGCGCCTGGACATCCGAGTGGGTCAGCCGGCGGACCAGCGCCTGCAGCTTCTTCGGGTCGTGCTTCATCCGGAGCTCGGCGAGGCGCTTCTCGCCGTCGATCGCGTCCCACATCGCGGTCTCGTCCGGATCGAGCATGATCTCGGTGACCGGCCGCTCGCCCCACGCCGTGTAGATCGTGAGGCGGTCGTCGCGCCGCTTCCAGATGTTCCACTTGCCCTTGATCGCCACGAACGGCCAGACGTTGTCGAGCTCGTGCTCGTCGGGCTCGACCAGCACGGTGTGACCGACGAGGACGTCGAGGAACTGCGCGGGATCCGCGCCCTCGAACCGATGCGCGAACTTCGCGAGCACGTCCTCGGTATCCGCGCCGCCGGCGAACGCCTCGACGAGGTCCGCGATGTCGGGACTCATCTCCATCAGGTAGCCGTAGAGATCGTGGAAGAGATAGACGGCGCCCATGTGGGCGAACCACGAGAGATGCTCCGAGCGGACGAGCCGAGCCGGCAGGGCCATGGCCGTTCGTACCATGTATGCTCGCGCGCCATGGTGAAGCTGGCGCCGCCGGCGTTCGTCGTCGCGATGGTCGCGGCGGTGATGTGGATCCCGTGGGCCCTGTGCCAGTACCTCGTCGACCTCCCTGCGATGTCGGCCCAGTACATCGCGATCAACACCGGGATCACCGTCGGCGCCATGCTCGTGACGGTCGCCGCGTTCGGGGAGCTCGCGGTGAGAACGCGCGGAGGGATCCGAGCGTGGCTCGTCGTCTCGGCGATCGCGACGCTGCTCGCGATGCTCGTCTCGTTCGGAGGTGGCTTCTTCGGCGGAGTCGTTGCGGGCCACCTGCCGTACGAGCTGTGGATCGCGATCCTCCAGTGGTCGACCAGCGTGCCGTGGCTGATCGCGTGGCTCGCCTTCGGGTTCGCCGGCTGGAGCGCGCAGCGGCGCACCGCGATCACGCTGCTCGCGATGTCGATCGTCCTGTCCAACCTCCCGCCGGTGCGCGAGCACGTCTACGCGCCGCTCGGCCCGTACTTCCTGTTCTTCCTCTACGTGATCAACGCACCGATCCGCAACGTGATCGCGATCCTGCTCGCCGGCGCGATCGCGAAGCGCGCACACGAGCCATCGCGCGATCACCTGAAGGCGGCGCGCAGCGCGAAGGTGCTCGCGTTCGCGATCGGCGCGCTCGCGCTGGTCCAGCTCGCGTCGGCGGTCGGCGTACGGCTGATCTCGGAAGAGATCGACGTCCGGTTCGGCTTCACGGTGTCCCATCTCGTCGCCGCCCTGCTGGTCGCGTTCGCGCTGTGGCGACTGGCCCAGCAGCAGCTGCCGGCGCTGCCGCGCTACCGCGTGCACGTCGCCGCGCTGATCGCGCTCTATACGGCCGGCATGCTCGCCGAGACGTTCACCTACACGATGTCGGGCGGGGCAGACACGTCGTTCCACGCCGCGCACGTCGCGTGGTGGCATCTCGTCCCGGTCACGCTCGCGCTCGCGTGCCTGGTCACGATCCTGCTCACCTACGCGAAGCATCGCGATGCGGTGTACACGCCCGCGCTGCTCGGCGGTGCGCTGTTCATCGCCGGCGTCGCCGGCTGGTTCATCCTCAAGGACCACGAGGTCATCTCGCCGGTCAGCCTCGCGTGCGGCTACCTCGCGCTCGTCCCCGCGGTGCTACGTGCGAGCCACGAGCTGTCGACGGATCGCGTGCAGACGACGGCCGACGTCTTCGCCTGAGTCCCGACCTCGTCTGGACCGCGCTCGAGCGCGTGCTCACAGCGTGACGACGCGGCCGCCGCGCGACAGGTAATCCGCGTCGGGTTGCGCGGGGAGGTAGTAGCGGCTCGGCACGAGCCTCACCGCCGGCGCCTCGACCTTCGCGAGCAACGCGGCGAGTGCCTCGCGCGTCGCGTGCGGCGTGAACCCGCGCAGCGCGACCTCGCACGCGCCGTCGGGACCGAACGCGAGCTCCCAGCCGTCGGTGGTGGCCGGTACGACGTGGTGGTTGCGGACCGCGAGCCACGGCACGCCGAGCTGCGCGCGGCGCGCCTGCCAGCTGCGATGCGTGTCGCGACCATCGATGATCGTCAGGCGTTCGAGCTGCGACCACCAGCGCGCGGTGACGATCTGGTCTGCGCCTTCGTCCTCGACCCACGGGTAACTGATCACGAGGTGGCGGAGCGCGGGGAGCAACGTCGTGGCGGTCAGAAGATCGAAGGTCGTCGCGGTCTCGACGTCGATGTCGAGCGTCTCGATCGCCCACGGTCGATCGACGGCGAGCAGCTCGAGGAGCCACGCTTCGTCGAGCCGGCCGAGCTCGCGCAGCGCGCGCATGCCGGGATCGAGGATGCACGCGCTCTTCGGATGGACGAACAGCCGCTCGAGGCTGTTCCACACGGGGAGGCCGCGCAGGTCGAACGCGGTATCCTCGTCGAGCCAGAGCTCCGCCTCGGCCAAGAAGCCGCGCTCGAGCTTCGCGGTCTCGAGCGGGATGCACCGCTTCAGCGGGTGCGTCCAGCTCCCCCCGCTCGCGGCGATCAGCTCGTCGCACTTCGCGCGCGCGGTGGGCTCCAGGCCATACGCGATCAGCTCGCCCCGCGGGATCTCGCGCTCGAGCAGGTAGTCGGCGAGCACGCGGCGCGGGCCGTCGTCGCGCGGTGCGGCGCAGACCTGGGCGTAGAGCTCGAGCGCACGCGGGTCGTCCCACATCGGATCGGGGTCGGCGAGATCGGCGTCGCCGAGGATCGCGTGCGGACGCTGGACCGGTCCGAGCAGCGAGACGTCGACGGTGTCGCCGGCGCGGCGCGCGATCGCCGCGGGGAGCGCGTTGTACGCGTCGGGCTCGTCCTGGGTGCCGCTCTCGTGACAGAACGCCTCGAACGCGCTGATCGCCTCGCCGTTGTCGTGCCACCAGGTGAGGTAGCCGTCGTAGAGCTCGGGATTGCTGTACGAGTTGCAGTGCTCGGTCGGGTTGTCCTCGACCGGGTCGTCGCTGTAGGAGCTCTGCTGACAGACGTGCGGCCATACCGGTAGGTCGCGCTCCGACGCGATCACGCAGTCGTGGACCGCGTCGTTCGCCTCGTCGGCCCAGTACTGGCTGACCGCGAGCACGACGGAGCGGTACTCGGGGTGGCGCGCGAAGATGTCCTGGGCGAGCGCGCGGAAGTGGGCGAGGTATCGCTGGCGGATCTCCGACATCACGCGCTCCTGATCAGATCGAGCTGCGCGCGGCGCTGCGCGTCGCTCTGCTTGTGCATGTAGCTCTCGAAGATCGTCGGCGTACCCGCGGCGAGTCGCGCACGCGCCCACGCGAGGCCGAACGTGGCGGCCGTGATCGGCTGATGGGTGTCCGCGCGGCCGCGATTCGCCGACACGTGAACCTCTGCGATCCGGTCGTAGTCGGCGAGCCGCCGCCACGTCGCCTCGGTCATCGCGCCTTGCTCGCGCTGGAGGAACACGTGCGAGATGTCGACCGCG
>Ga0307509_10001193_pt1 | contig 44217 bp, 38 predicted proteins | sample 10_EM_MG_FD_202245 | JGI IMG/M metagenome (GOLD analysis project Ga0307509, IMG submission 202245) | Populus trichocarpa ectomycorrhiza microbial communities from riparian zone in the Pacific Northwest, United States - 10_EM | ecosystem: Host-associated > Plants > Roots > Unclassified | place...
CGACGACCAACTGCTTCCCGATGATCCTGATCAGCGGCTCGAGCGAGCGCGAGATCGTCGACCTGCAGCAAGGCGACTACGAAGAGATGGACCAGCTCGCGATCGCCAAGCCGCTGTGCAAGGCGGCGTTCCGCGTGCTGCACGCCGAGGACATCGGCGTCGGTGTCGCGCGTGCGATCCGCTCGGCGTTGTCGGGTCGCCCGGGTGGCGTGTACCTCGACCTGCCGGCCAAGCTGTTCGCGCAGACCATGGACGCGGCGGCCGGCAAGGCCTCGCTGATCAAGGTCGTCGACGCGGCGCCGCGCCAGCTGCCGGCGCCCGACTCGGTCCAGCGTGCGCTCGACCTGCTGAAAGGCGCGAAGCGTCCGCTGATCCTGCTCGGCAAGGGTGCGGCCTACGCGCAGGCCGACGCCGACATCCGTGCGTTCGTCGAAAAATCCGGCATTCCTTACCTGCCGATGTCGATGGCCAAGGGCCTGCTGCCCGACACGCACGGGCAATCGGCCTCGGCCGCGCGCTCATACGTGCTGGCCGAAGCCGATGTCGTGGTGCTGGTCGGCGCGCGCCTGAACTGGCTGCTGTCGCACGGCAAGGGCAAGACCTGGGCGCAGGACAAGGGCGCGAAGAAGTTCATCCAGATCGACATCTCGCCGACCGAGGCCGACAGCAACGTCGCGATCGAGGCGCCGCTGATCGGCGACATCGGCTCCTGCGTCGCGGCGCTGCTCGCGGGCATGGGCTCGAACTGGGCCAAGCCGCCTGTCGACTGGACCGGCGGCATCGCCGACCGGCGCGACAAGAACCAGTCGAAGATGGCCGCGACGCTGGCGCTGAACCCGTCGCCGATGAACTTCCACAGCGCGCTGAACGTGATCCGCGAGCAGGTCAAGGCGCGCCCCGATGCGATCGTCGTCAACGAGGGCGCCAACACGCTGGACTTCGCGCGCAGCATCGTCGACATGTACGAGCCGCGCAAGCGCCTGGACGTCGGCACCTGGGGGATCATGGGCATCGGCATGGGCTTCTCGGTGGCCGCCGCGGTCGTCACCGGCAAGCCGGTGATCGCTATCGAGGGTGACAGTGCCTTCGGCTTCAGCGGCATGGAAGTCGAGACGATCTGCCGCTACAACCTGCCGGTCTGCGTGATCGTCTTCAACAACAACGGCATCTACCGCGGCATCGACGTCAACGGCTCGGGCGGCGCCGATGTGGCGCCGACGGTGTTCGTCAAGAACGCGCGCTACGACCTGATGATGCAGGCGTTCGGTGGCGTCGGCGTGCACGCCACGACGCCGGCCGAGCTGAGCAAGGCGCTGGCCGAGGCCGTGGCCAGCGGCAAGCCGACGCTGATCAACGCCGTCATCGATGAAACCGCGGGCACCGAGAGCGGTCGCATCACGAGTCTGAACCCGCAGAGCGCGGCGAAGAAGAAGTAACTTTCCCAGTCACGAAACGGAGCACTCATATGAGCACCAAACCCCTCGAAGGCATCAAGATCATCGACTTCACGCACGTGCAAGCCGGCCCTGCCTGCACCCAGCTGCTGGCCTGGTTCGGCGCGGACGTGATCAAGGTCGAGCGTCCGGGCTCGGGCGACGTGACCCGCTCGCAGCTGCGCGACATCCCGAACGCCGACGCGCTGTACTTCACGATGCTCAACAGCAACAAGCGCTCGCTGACGCTGGACACCAAGAAGCCCGAAGGCAAGCAGGTGCTCGAGACGCTGATCAAGGACTGCGACGTGCTGGTCGAGAACTTCGGCCCCGGCGCGCTCGACCGCATGGGCTTCACCTGGGAGCGCATTCAAGAGTTGAACCCGAAGATGATCGTCGCGTCGGTCAAGGGCTTCAGCGATGGCCACCACTACGACGACCTGAAGGTCTACGAGAACGTCGCGCAGTGCGCCGGTGGCGCTGCCTCGACGACCGGCTGGTGGAAGGGCGAGAACTCCGGCCCGACGATCAGCGCCGCGGCGCTGGGCGACAGCAACACCGGCATGCACCTGGCCATCGGCATCCTGACCGCCATCATCGGCCGCCAGACGACCGGCAAGGGCCAGCGCGTCGCCTGCTCGATGCAGGACGCGGTGCTGAACCTGTGCCGCGTGAAGATGCGCGACCAGCAGCGCCTCGAGAAGGTCGGTTACCTCGAGGAGTATCCGCAGTACCCGCACGAGATGGAGGCCTTCAAGGACAAGGTCACGCCGCGCGGCGGCAATGCCGGCGGCGGCGGCCAGCCGGGCTGGATCCTGAAGTGCAAGGGCTGGGAGACCGATCCCAACGCGTACATCTATTTCACGGTGCAGGGTCACGCCTGGGAACCGATCTGCGACGCGCTCAACAAGCCCGAGTGGAAGACCGATCCGGCCTACACGACCGCAAAGGCACGCCAGCCGCACATCGAGAAGATCTTCGCGACCATCGAGGACTTCATCAAGGACAAGACCAAGTTCGAGGCGGTCGACATCTTCCGCAAGTTCGACATTCCTTGCGCGCCGGTGCTGTCGATGGCCGAGCTGCTGCGCGACGAGTCGCTGATCAAGAGCGGTTCGATCGTCGAGGTGCCGCACAAGGAGCGCGGCAACTACTGGACGATCGGCAGCCCGATCAAGTTCTCGGGCTTCAAGCCCGAGGTCACCGGCTCCCCGCTGCTCGGCGAGCACACCGACAACGTGTTGCGTGACTTCGGCTACAGCGACAGCCAGATCAAGGAACTGCACGCCGCGAAAGCCGTTTGACGAGCGGACCCCTTCGGGTGCTCCACCAACGGCGCCCACGGGCGCCGTTTTTGTTAGACGCACTGCCCGAGGACGCGGGATACGCGGCCGTGCGCACTTGGAGACAATAGGACATGGACACGACCATCGATTGCCATGAACTCGTTGCCGCGGTGGGCGATGCCATCATCGCCTCCGATGCCAGTGGCGCCATCACGCTCTGGAACCCCGGCGCGGTGCGCATGTTCGGCTATACCGAGGCCGAGGCGCTCGGCCAGTCGCTCGATCTGATCACGCCAGAGCGCCTGCGGCCTCGCCACTGGGAGGGCTATCACAAGTCGATGGCCACCGGCACGACGCGCTACGGCAACGACCTGCTGCGCGTGCCGGCCACGCACAAGGACGGCCGCGCGATGTCGATCGCGTTCACGGTGGCGATGCTGTTCGGGCCCGACCAGAAGGTGAGTGCGGTCGTCGCGGTCATCCGCGACGAGACCACCCGCTTCGCCGAGGAGCGCGCCCTGAAGAAGCGCGTGGCGGAGTTCGAGGCGCAGGCCTCAGGGCCGCAAGGCCGTTCAGGTGCCCTGGCGCCCTGAAGCCCCCCAGGATTTTCATTTCGGAGAGATTGACATGAGCAAGGCGCTGGAAGGCTACCGAATCCTCGATTTCACACACGTGCAATCGGGCCCCACTTGCACGCAGCTGCTGGCGTGGTTCGGGGCCGACGTGATCAAGGTCGAGCGGGCCGGCGAGGGCGATGCGACGCGCGGGCAGCTGCGCGACATCCCGGATGCCGACAGCCTCTACTTCACGATGCTGAACCACAACAAGCGCTCGATCACGATCGACACCAAGAAGCCCAAGGGCAAGGAGGTTCTCGAGACCCTGATCAAGCAGTGCGACGTGCTGGTCGAGAACTTCGCGCCCGGCGCGCTCGATCGCATGGGCTTCAGCTGGGAGCGCATCAACGAGCTGAACCCGAAGATGGTGGTCGCGTCGGTCAAGGGCTTCGGGCCCGGCCGCTACGAGGACTGCAAGGTCTACGAGAATGTCGCGCAGTGCGCCGGCGGGTCGGCCTCGACCTCGGGCTTCGACGACGGCCCGCCCATGGTCACCGGCGCGCAGATCGGCGACAGCGGCACCGGCCTGCACCTCGCGCTCGGCATCCTCGCGGCCTTGCTGCAACGCCATCAGACGGGGCGCGGCCAGAAGGTGCTGGCGCCGATGCAGGACGCGGTGCTGAACCTGTGCCGCGTCAAGCTGCGCGATCAGCAGCGCCTGGACCGCACCGGCACCATGCACGAGTACCCGCAGTACCCCGACGGCAAGTTCGGCGACGCCGTGCCGCGGGCCGGCAACGCCTCGGGCGGCGGCCAGCCGGGCTCGATCCTGAAGTGCAAGGGCTGGGAGACCGACCCGAACGCCTACATCTACTTCATCACCCAGGCCGCGGTCTGGCCGGCCGTGTGCAAGGTGATCGGCGAGGAAGGCTGGATCACCGACGACGCCTTCGCGACGCCGGCGGCACGGCTGCTGCACCTGAAGCCGATCTTCGCGCGCATCGAGAAGTGGACGATGACGAAGGACAAGATCGAGGCGATGGACATCTTGAACAAATACGACATCCCGTGCGGCCCGATCCTGTCGATGAAGGAGATCGCCGAGGACCCGGACCTGCGCCGCAACGGCACCATCGTCGAAGTCGATCACCCGGTGCGCGGCAAGTACCTGACGGTGGGCAACCCGATCAAGATGTCGGACAGCCCGACCGATGTGACGCGCTCGCCGCTGCTCGGCGAGCACACCATCGAGGTGCTCGAACAGCTGGGCTACAACCAGGCTCAGATCGCCACGCTGCGTGAAGAACGCGTGATCTGAGGCGGTTGCCGGCGTGGTGACAGGCTCCCGGGCCACGTCACCACTGCCGCCGCTGATGCATAAGCAATCATCAATGATAAAGGCAATATAGTTTTACTGTTAATTATGGTCTGATTCTCGAACAATGGCTTCATCAACCCACCGATGAAACCACTTTCAACCGAGGAGCGCACCATGAGCAACGCACAGACCACATACTCGTCTCGCGACCTGCTGGAGATTGAAAGAAACGCCTACAACGTGGCGTTCTGCGAATTGGGCCTGGAATGGTATTGGGATGCCCAAACCTACGCCAGCCTGCGTTCGTCTTCGAGTGATTGCCATGTGCGCAGCTACCTCGAAACGCACCAGCCGCACCTGCTGCGGGCCTACGACGCCGATTTTCTCGTGAATGCCATCGAGGCCAAGCGGACGCAGTTCAGCAGAGCCATGGAATATTGATTGTTTGACGATCGAATATAGATTTCGACGTACTCAGGGAAACTACTGTGAATCCTCAGGTTCAGCGTTGGGTGAGGTTCTTGAACGGCGATGTCACGGGCTTCGGCCGGCTCGATGGTGACCGCGTGCTGGAGCACCGCGGCGACCTGTTCGATCGCCCGGAACCGACGAGCCGCGTGCTCGCGCTGGCCGACCTGAAGCTGCTGAGCCCGACCCAGCCGACCAAGGTGATCGCGCTGTGGAACAACTTCGCGGCGCTGGGCGCGAAGCTCAACCTCGCGGTGCCGGCCGAGCCGTTGTACCTGCTGAAGTCGCCGAACTCGTTCGCGAACCCGGGTGACGTGATCGCCCAGCCGCGCAGCAAAGGCAAGGTCGTGTTCGAGGGCGAACTCGGCATCGTGATCGGCAAGACGGCCAGCGGCGTCAGCGAGGCCGACGCGTCGGCCCACGTGTTCGGCTACACGTGTGCGAACGATGTGACCGAGGCCGACATCCTGAACCGCGATGCCTCATTCACCCAATGGGTGCGCGCCAAGGGCTTCGACACCTTCTGCCCGATGGGCCCGGTTGTTGCAACCGGCCTGAACCCGGCGACGCTGGTGGTGCAGACGGTGTTGAACGGCGATGTGCGACAAAACTATCCCATAAGCGACATGCGCTTTTCCGTCGCCCAATTGGTGAGCCTGATCTCGGCCGACATGACGCTGTTCCCTGGCGACGTGATCCTGTGCGGCACGTCCGTCGGCGTGGGCTCGATGAAGCCCGGCAGCGAGATCTCCGTCGAGATCGAAGGCATCGGCAAGCTCAGCAACCGCTACGCGTAGCGGAGCTTCGAAGCGCCGGCCCCAAGAATTCAACTCCAGGAGTCTGCAATGAAAGTGGCAATCATCGGGGCCGGTGCCATCGGCGGTTACGTGGGCGTGAAGCTCGCGCTGGCCGGGGAGGACGTGACCTTCATCGTGCGTGGCGCGAACCTCACGGCGATCCGCCGCGACGGCATGAAACTCATCATGGCCGACGGCAGTGAGCATGTCGCGAAGAACGTGCGCGCGACCAACGACTACACCGAGGCCGGCCCGCAAGACCTCGTCATCCTCGCGATGAAGGCGCACCAGGTCGAGGCCGTCGCGCAGGACGTGCCCAAGCTGTTCGGCCCCGACACCGCGGTCGTGACGATGCAGAACGGCATCCCGTACTGGTACTTCAGCCAGCACGGCGGCGCGCTCGAGGGCACGCGTGTGCACAGTGTCGACCCGACCGGCATCGTCGCCGAATGCATCCCGGCTAAACGCGTGATCGGTTGCGTAGTCTACCCCGCTTCCGAGCTGATCGCGCCGGGCGTGGTCAAGCACATCGAGGGCGACCGCTTCCCGGTCGGCGAACTCGATGGCTCGTCGAGCGAGCGCGTGAACCGCATCTCGGCCTGCTTCGCGAACGCAGGTTTCAAGGCGCCGGTGCTCGACAGCATCCGTTCCGAGATCTGGCTCAAGCTGTGGGGCAACCTCACCTTCAACCCGATCAGCAGCCTCGCCCACGCGACGCTGGTCGACATCTGCCAGTTCCCGCTGACGCGCGCGCTGGCGGCCTCGATGATGGGCGAGGCGCAGGCGGTCGCGCACAAGCTCGGCATCGAGTTTCGCGTCTCGCTGGACAAGCGCATCGCCGGGGCCGAGAAGGTCGGCAAGCACAAGACCTCGATGCTGCAGGACATCGAGGCCGGCCGCGCACCCGAGATCGACGCGCTGGTCGGCACCGTGGTCGAACTCGGCCGCCTGACCGACACACCGACACCCCACATCGACACGGTCTACGCGCTCGTCAAGCTGCTCGCCAAGAGCATGGAAGAGCAGTGCGGCCAGGTGCGGCTGCGCGCCGCGGCCTGACCGAGGTGCGGCCATGAAGCGCGCACGCCGGGCCCGCATCGTCGCCACGCTGGGCCCCTCGACCTCGGGCGAGGCGGCGATCCGCGCCTTGTTCGAAGCCGGCGCGGACGTGTTCCGCCTGAACTTCAGCCACGGGTCGCAGGCCGACCATGCGCAGCGCCTCGCGAGCATCCGCAAGCTCGAGGCCGAGTTCGCCCGGCCGATCGGCGTGCTGCTCGACCTGCAAGGCCCGAAGCTGCGGCTGGGCAGCTTCGCCGGCGGCAAGGCGCAGCTGAACGTCGGCGCGCGCTTTCGGCTCGACTTGAACGCGGCGCCGGGCGACGCGCAGCGCGCGCCATTGCCGCACCCGGAGATTTTCAAGGCACTGAAGCCCGGCACCGAACTGCTGCTCGACGACGGCAAGCTGCGCCTGCGTGTCGACGCGTGTGGGCCCGAGTTCGCCGACACCAACGTGATCGTCGGTGGTGTCATCTCTGACCGCAAGGGCGTCAACGTGCCCAGCGTCGTGCTGCCGCTCTCGCCGCTGACGGCCAAGGACCGCGACGACCTCGCGTTCGGCCTGAGCCTGGGCGTGGACTGGGTCGCGCTGTCCTTCGTGCAGCGGCCTGAGGACATCGCCGAGGCGCGCGCGATCATCGGCGACCGCGCCTGGATCATGGCCAAGCTCGAGAAGCCGGCGGCCATCCACGAGCTCGCGGCCATCGTCGCACAGGCCGACGGCATCATGGTCGCGCGCGGCGACCTCGGCGTCGAGCTGCCGCCCGAGGAAGTGCCCGAGCTGCAGCGCCTGATCGTGCGCAGCTGCCGTGCGGCCGGCAAGCCGGTCGTCGTCGCGACGCAGATGCTGGAGTCGATGATCCACGCGCCGGTGCCGACGCGCGCCGAGGTGTCCGACATCGCGACCGCGATCTACGACGGCGTCGACGCGGTGATGCTCTCGGCCGAATCCGCGTCGGGCGACTTCCCCGTGGAAGCGGTCGCGATGATGAACCGCATCATCACGCAGACCGAGGCCTCGGCCTCTTACCGTGCTGGCATCGACGCGTCGCACACGCCGGCCGAAGCGACCACGGCCGACGCGGTGTGCTGCTCGCTGCGTCGCGTCGCAGCGCTGATCGCGCCGGCGGTCACGATCACCTACACGTCGTCGGGCTTCACCAGCCTGCGCGCCGCGCGCGAGCGGCCGGTCGCGCCCATCCTGAGCCTGACGCCCGAGGTGGGCACCGCACGCCGGCTCGCGCTGGTCTGGGGCGTGCACGCGGTGCTGATCGACCAGATCCACGACGTCGGGGAGATGGTCAAGTGGGCGAACCGCACCGCCGTCATCGAGGGCTTTGCGGGTGCGGGCGACGACGTTGTGATCGTCGCTGGCCTGCCGTTCGGCGAACGCGGCACCACGAACCTGCTGCACGTGTCACGCATCGGCGGCGCGACGGGTCGACCCCACTGACGCGATGAAGCATGCCACGCTGCGCCAGCTGAAGGTCTTCGAGGCGGTGGCGCGGCTGTTGAGTTTTTCGCGCGCGGCCGAAGAACTGCACCTGACGCAGCCGGCCGTGTCCACCCAGGTCAAGAAGCTCGAGGACCATGCCGGCCTCGCGCTGTTCGAGCAATTCGGCAAGAAGATCTACCTGACACCGGCCGGCGCCGAGTTGCTCGACATCAGCCGCGGCATCATCCAGCAGTTCGAGCTCGCCGAGAGCGCGATGACACAGTTCAAGGGCGTCTCGGGCGGCAAGCTCAACGTCGCGGTGATCAGCGCCGGCGACTACTTCTTCCCGCGGCTGTTGGTCGAGTTCATCGGCCGGCACCAGGGCGTGGTGCTGAACTTCACGGTGCACAACCGAGAGGGCTTGCTCTCGCACATGCAGGCCAACCTGACCGACCTCGCGATCATGGTGCGCCCGCCGGTCGAAGCCGACATGGTCGCCGAGGCCTTCGCGCCACACCCCTACGTGATCGTCGCACCGCCGACCCACGCATTGGTCGGCGAGACCGGCATCCGCATCGAGCGCCTGTTGCGCGAGCCCTTCGTCGTGCGCGAGCGCGGGTCGGACACCTGGCAGTCGATGCAGGAAGGCTTCGGTGCCCACATCGACCGGCTCAACATCGCGATGCAGATCAAGAGCACCGAGACCATCAAGCAGGCCGTGATGGCCGGCATGGGCATCGGCTTTCTGTCGGCTCACACGATCGCGCAGGAGCTGCGCACCGGCAGCCTGAAGGTGCTGGACGTGCGCGGCTTCCCGCTGATGCTGCACTGGTACGTCGTGCACCGCCGCCACAAACGCCTGCCCCCGGTGGCGCAGGCGTTCAAGGACTTTCTGCTGAACGAAGGCGCGACGCTGATCGCGCAGGCGATGGGTTGACGCGGGCCGAGCGCCGGGCCGCCCCAAGCAGGCCCGCATCCCCTCGGGGGATCGGCCGGCGTATCCGTCGGCCGAGGGGATGTCATGCGCCTACTTGACGAAGGTGGTGTCGGTCGGGGCTTGTGGCGGGATCTTGATCGCCAGGGCCTTGAAGCGGCCGCTGGTCTGCACCGTGCCGGCGTGGTGCGTGCCCTTGGGGATGATGATCAGCATGCCCGGACGGATCTCGCGCTGGGTGTCGCCCAGCCACGCGGTACCGGTGCCTTCGACGATGTACTGGATCTCGTTCGCGTCGGTGTGAAAGTGCTTGCCGACATTGCCCATCTGCACCGCGATCGTGGCCTGCTCGGTGGCGACCAGACCCTTGGAGCGCAGGTCGGGGTTGGGCGTGGTGGGCAGGTCGGCCTCTTTGATGGCCGCGATGTCGATGATCATCGGCGTCAGGCCCGGCGCCTGCGCCTGGGCGCTGGGGAGCAGGCGTTGCGCGAGCGGCGAGACGGCGATGCCGGCAGCGAAGGCGATGGCGACCGAGAGAGCGGGAAGGAGCTTCATCGTCGAGGCCTCTTACTTCTTCTTCGCCGCTGCCGGTTTGGCGGCAGCCGCACTGCCGCCCTGCAGGCCTTCGGACATGCCGATCAGCACGCCGCTGACCAGCGCCGCATAGCCGTCCAGCATCGCCTGCGCCGTCTTCGCGGTCGCGGCGCGGCCATCACGCAACGCGGTCTGGGTCTGCGCCATCAGCTGCTCGACCGTCTGCGTCGCCTGCGCACCGGTGTCGGTGCCCTTGAGCTTCATCGCGCTGAGCACGTGTTCCCATGGGCCTTGCATGCCTTGCATCGGGGCGCCAGCCCCTTGCACTGCCTTGGTCACGGTGGCGAAGAAGGTGTCTTCCATCTTCTCGAGGTTGTCGATGGCGGTCTTCAGCTGTTTTTCTTTCAGCGCCGCGCCCTGGTCGACGAACTGCTGCAAGGCCTTTCGATTGGCCTCGACGGCCTGCAGCAGCGCATTGTCCATGCCGGCGAAGGCCTTGGTCAGCATCGCCTCGACATCGACCGGGCTCGCGACGTTCTGCGCTGCACCGGCGGTGGCCGCGGTGGTCACGGTCTTCAGCACCTTCTTGATGTTCTCCATCGTCAGCTCGCGGCCTTGCAGCGCCTTCAGCGTGGCGTCGGCCACGCCCTTGCGCAAGGCCTCGCCTTGCTTGGCGGTGGCCTCCGAGAACATCTTGACGATGGCGTCCTGGTCGATCCCTGACTTGATCATGTGTCGGTCCTTGAGGTGTTATTTCGAAGCGGCTGCGGGCCCAGCGCCGGGCCGCTCCCAAGCGGGCCCGCATCCCCGCGGGGGATCGGCCGACGTACCCGTCGACCGAGGGGCTCCATTTCCTACTGCATGTGCTGCCCGCCGTTGATCGCGATGTTCGCGCCGGTCAGGAATGCGGCCTCTTCGGACGCGAGGTAGATGATCAGCCCGGCCACTTCTTCAGGCTTGCCCAGGCGTCCGACCGGGATGTGCGGCAGGATCTTGGTGTCCAGCACGTCCTTCGGGATCGCCGTGACCATCTTGGTGCCGATGTAGCCCGGCGAGATGGTGTTGACGGTGACGCCGCGCTTTGCGACCTCGAGTGCCAGCGCCTTCGTGAAACCGTGCACGCCGGCCTTCGCGGCCGAGTAGTTGGTCTGGCCGAACGCGCCCTTCGAACCGTTCACCGACGACACGTTGATCACGCGACCCCAGCCGCGCTCGACCATGCCGTCGGCGACCTGCTTGGTCATGTTGAACAGGCTGTCGAGGTTGGTGCGCATCACCGCGTCCCAGTTGACCTTGTCCATCTTCTTGAAGGTCATGTCGCGCGTGATGCCGGCGTTGTTGACGAGCACGTCGATCGCGCCGAGCTTGGTGTGCACCTCGGCCACGGCCTTGGCGCACGAGTCGATGTCGGCCACGTCGCAGGGCACGGCGAGGATGTCGTAGCCGTTGCCCTTCATGTCGGCGATCCACTCGGCCGACTTGGTGTTGCTGGGTGAGTAGGTCACGACGACCTTGTAGCCGGCGTCGACCATCTTGGTCGAGATCGTCTCGCCCAGGCCGCCCATGCCGCCTGTGACCAGAACCACGCGTTGTTTCGTTGCTGTCATTGCTGTCTCCTTGGTGGTGAATCGACGTCAGCCCGGTTGTGCGGGCGTCGTGGGCATGCGGGCGGTTTGCTGGTCGAGTTCCGCTTCGGGTTCGTCGGACTCGCTGCCACTGGCATTGTCGAGTTCGCGGGCCAGGCGGACTTGATCCAGATCACCTGTCCACTTCGCGACCACGATCGTGGCCACGCCGTTGCCGATCAGGTTGGTGAGCGCGCGCGCCTCCGACATGAAGCGATCGATGCCCAGGATCAGCGCCAGCCCCGCGACCGGCACGTGGCCGACCGCCGACAGCGTCGCCGCGAGCACGATGAAGCCGCTGCCCGTGACGCCGGCCGCGCCCTTGGAGGTGAGCAGCAGCACCAGCAGCAGCGTGATCTGCTGCGTCAGCGTCATCGGCGTGTTGGTGGCCTGCGCGATGAACACCGCCGCCATCGTCAGGTAGATCGAGGTGCCGTCGAGGTTGAACGAGTAGCCGGTCGGGATCACCAGGCCGACGACCGATTTCTTCGCGCCCAGGTTTTCCATCTTGACCATCATGCGCGGCAGCGCGGCCTCGCTGGACGAGGTGCCGAGCACGATCAGCAGCTCTTCCTTGATGTACTTGATGAACTTCCAGATCGAGAAGCCGTGGGCCCTGGCGATGCCGCCGAGCACGACGAAGATGAAGAACAGGCAGGTCGCGTAGAAGGTCGCCATCAGCGCGCCCAGCGACACCAGCGAGCCGACGCCGTACTTGCCGATCGTGAACGCCATCGCGCCGAACGCGCCGATGGGAGCGACCTTCATGATGGTGCCGACGATGCCGAACAGCACGTGCGAGAACTTCTCGATGAAGTCGAACACCAGCGTGCCGCGGCCGCCGAACTTGTGCAGCGCGAAGCCGAACATCACCGCGAACAGCAGCACCTGCAGGATCTCGCCCTTGGCGAACGCGTCGACCACGGTGCTCGGGATCACGTTGAGCAGGAACTCGGTCGTCGAGGCCATCTTGCCCGGCCCGGTGTAGGCGGCGATGCTCTTGGTGTCGAGCGTGTTCGCGTCGACGTTCATGCCGGTGCCGGGCTGCACGAGGTTGATGATGACGAGGCCGACGACCAGCGCCACGCTGCTGACGATCTCGAAGTACAGCAGCGCCAGGCCGCCGGTCTTGCCGACCTTCTTCATGTCTTCCATGCCGGCGATGCCCACCACCACGGTGCAGAAGATGATGGGCGCGATGATCATCTTGATCAGCTTGATGAAGCCATCGCCCAGCGGCTTCATCGCCTCGCCGGTGGCGGGGAAGAAGTGGCCGAGGATCACGCCGATCACGATCGCCGTGACGACCTGGAAATACAGCGAACGGTAGAGTGGTTTCTTCGTCGGGGTGTGATCCATTGCGGGCTGCTCGGGCTGCTTCGCGCCCACATGAAAAGGAATGGCTCAGTGATACCGCACGCGTCGACTGTCCGCAAGAGGTTGTACGCGAGGTTGCACGAAACGGAGTGTTCGCCGAGCATGCGCGCTCGCGGCGCGCCGGTCAGCCGAGTGGCGGGATCAGCGGGCCGTCCAGCCCCTTGGGCAGCCGTTCGAACAGCTCGGCGGCGGGCAGCGGGGGCTGCACGTCGAAGACCTCCTCCAGCACTTGGGCGAACTCGCCGGCGGTCGCGAGCTGGCGCATCGACGCTGGCTGGCCAGGCGTGCGCAGCGTGAGGCGGTCGTTCAGCAGGCTCGCGCGCGTGACGGGCGTCAGTCGCTCCATCCGCAGGTTGTGACGAAAGATCGATGTCGGGTGCGTGGCGGTGAACCAGTTCAGGGGCTCGTAGTCGGTGGGCAGCATCGTCTCGAGCGTGAACCGGTAGAGCGGGCGCCAGCCCTCGGGCAGCTGGCTCTCGAGCGTGAACACGTCGCCCGCTTCGGTGAAGCGCAGCTGGCTCGCCGGCGACGCCTGCAGCAGCCCGGCCTGGAGCCGCAGCGGCACGTTGATCAGGTGCCCGCCGAAGCCGGCGTCGACGAGTCGCGGGCGCGTCGCGTCGCCGGGCACCGTGACCAACAGCAGCATGTGCGTGCGCGGGCGCACCGGCGCGTCGGGCGGCACCATCCAGACCACGCGTGCGGCCAGCGACGTCACGTCGAAGCCGAGCGCGAGCAGCGCGCGCCGCAGCAACGCGTTCTGCTCGAAGCAGTAGCCGCCGCGGCGGCGGTCGACCAGCTTGCCCTGGATGTCGGCGATCGCCAGGCTGGGCGGCCGGCCCAGCAGCGGGTCGATGCTTTCGAACGGGATCGCCGCCGGGTGCGCAGCGCACAACGCGGTCAGCACCGCGAGCGTCGGCTCGTGTGGGCCGGTGTAGGCGATCCGGTGCAGGTAGGCGTCGAGGTCGAAGTCGGTGGCGGCCATGCGCCGCATTATCGAGTCGCTGCGGCGACTTCGTCGAGGTCGCGCACGATGTGCGCGTCGCCGAGGATAGACGCCAGGCCCGAGCGCCTGATCAGCGACAGCGGCTGCTCGTTGACGCTGGCCAGCACCAGCAAAATGCCGCGCCGCTGCAGGTTGCGGTGCAGCTGCTGCAACGCGGCGATGCCGGAGGTGTCGACGAGCACGAGTCGGTGCATCTCGAGCACGACGGTGCGGGTCTCGGCCGCGACCAGTGCGGGCAGGGTCTCGATCTTGCCCACCGCGCCGAAGAACAGCGAGCCGTAGAGCTCGAACACCTGCACGTCCGGCGGCAACACGTGGCCGCTGCGTGCCGCGTGCGGCAAGACCTTGAACAGCGTGCTCATGCGGTAGATGAAGAACACGCAGGCCAGCACCAGGCCGACCTCGACCGCCACCGTCAGGTCGAAGATCACCGTCAGCGCGAAGGTGCCGAGCAGGATGGTGCGGTACTGGGTGCTGAAGTGGCGCAGCCGCGCGAACTCGTGCCACTCGCCCATGTTCCAGGCGACGAACAGCAGTACGCCGGCCAGCACCGCCAGCGGCACGCTCGCGGCCAGCGGCGCGGCGATCAGCACCACGAGCAGGATCACCAGTGCGTGCACGATGCCGGCGATCGGGCTGGTCGCGCCGGCGCGCACGTTGGTCACGGTGCGCGCGATCGTGCCGGTGGCCGGGATGCCGCCGAAGAAGGGCACGACGAAGTTGGCGATGCCCTGGGCCATCAGTTCCTGGTTCGGGTCGTGGCGCGGGTAGTCGGTCAGGTTGTCGGCGACGCGCGCGCACAGCAGCGATTCGATCGCGCCCAGCATCGCGATCGTCAACGTCGGGATCAGTAACTGCTTGGCGGTCTCCCAGCTGAACTCGGGCAGTTCGAAGGCAGGCAGCGTGGCGGGGATGGCGCCGAAGCGCGAGCCGATGGTCTCGACCGGAAAGTCGAGCAGGCTGCTCAGCAGCGTCAGCGTGACCAGCGCGACGATGGGGCCGGGCATGCGCGCGGCCATGCGCAGCGGCCGGCCGTCCAGGCGCTGTTCGAGCGACAGGCGCTTCAGCAGGCCGCCGGTCTTGAAGACGTGCGGCCACAGGAACAAGCCGCCGACGCACAGCACGCCCAGCCCGACCGCATACGGGTTGACGCTGCCCAGGTTCGTGCCCAGCACGTGCAGCAGCGCGAAGAAGTCACCCGGCAGCTTGCCCGCGATCGTCAGGCCCAGCAGGTCGCGCAGCTGCGACACCGCGATCAGCACCGCGATGCCGTTGGTGAAGCCGATCACGATGGGCAGCGGCACGTAGCGCACCAGCGCCCCGAGCTTGAACAGCCCGAGCACGAACATCAGCACGCCGGCCAGCGAGGTCGCGATCAGCAGGTTCGCCAGGCCGTAGCGTTCGACGATGCCGTAGACGATGACGATGAACGCGCCCGCCGGCCCCCCGATCTGCACCTGCGAGCCGCCCAGCGCCGAGATCAGCACGCCGGCGATGATGGCGGTGAACAGCCCTTGTTCGGGCTTCACGCCGGACGCGATCGCGAAGGCCATCGCGAGCGGCAGCGCGACGATGCCGACGGTGATGCCGGCCCCCACGTCGGCGAGAAAGCGCGTGCGGTCGTAGCCGCGCAGCGCGTCAAGCAGCCGGGGTCGGAACGGGTGGAGCTGGGGGTGGGCCATGGAACCTCCGGGAATCGTGGGTGGCGAACGTGGCGTTCGCCCCTGGAGGGCCACCATGGTGGAGTCGCGCGATGAAGCGACGCCGGCGCGAGGGCAGGGCCACGCGAGGATCGGTCAGGAGGCGGGCGGCGTGCATGGTCGGCCAGTGTCGCACGGCCTCTGCACGCTGCAAGCGGCGACGCGTGTCGTCAGTTCGGCGCCGAGATGCGCGCGTTGCGCTTGCGGCAGGCCGCGCGTTCCTCGTCGCTGGGCTGCGCGTCGCAGCGCGCCGCCGCGTCGGCCACGCCTCCTCCGGTCGGCGCCTTGCGCGCCGCGCGCGGCGCCGATGCCGAGGCGGGCGGTGGGGGCGGCGATTTGCCGAACGGGATGCTGATCTGCGGCACGACCGGGCGCTCCGGGCGCAGGTCGGGCGAGGTCGCCGCGTCGGCGTTGTCGCGCCGTTCGGCCGGCGACAGCAGCCGCGGGCCCTTGGCGGGTGGGGTCGCGGGCGGGGCCGACGGCGCCGATGCGGTGGGGGCCGGTGCACTGGCCTGGGCCCACGCAGGCAGGCTGGGCACCGCACTCATCAGCAGCGCGGCCAGCAGGGGCAGGTGGGGGGTGATGTTCATCGGATCTCCTTGTCGCGGGGACCGTGGCGCACGACCCCTGCTTGGAGCTTGCGCTGCCGGCGCGGCGCAAGCTGTAGGACGAGTCCGCGCGCGGCCATCGGCGCCGCGCTCGTTCAGAAGCGTCGCGCGTCGGCCGGCAGCACCACGTCGCAGGCTTCGAGCGCGCGTGCCACGTCGCCGCGGCTCACCGGCTTGACCAGCGGCACCTGGATGCCAGCCAGCGCGGCGCGCACGCGATCGGCCGGATCGAGTTGGGCCGAGACGATCAGCACTGCCGGCGACGGGTGGCCGACCAGCTGCGGCAGCTCCTGGATGGTCTTCAACAGGGCCACGCCGTTGCCACCGTCGGCGCCGTCGAGCGCGACGTCGAGAAAAGCCGCGACCAGCGGGCGCCGTGCGAGCACGTCGGCGGCGTGCGCGACGCTGCGCACGGCGTGGACGCGAAAGCCGAACCGTTCGAGCAGTTCGCCCAGTTGGGCGCTGGCCGCCTCGTCGGCGTCGAGCACCAGCACGTCGCGCATCTGCTCGAGCTGGCCCGGGTCGGTGTGGACGTGTGCGAGCCGGGCCCGGCGCGCGGCAGCACGTGCCGCGGCCTTGGCGGCGCGGCGCTCCTCGACTTCGGGCGGCACCGCCGGGGTCTCCTCGGGCGTGGGCGTGGGCGTGGGCGCAGGTGCAGGCGTCGGTGCGGGAACGGGCGCAAACGCGTCCGCGGTGAGCTCGTCGACGATGGACGCCGGGTCCAGCAGCGGCGGCAGGTCGGGCGCGACCTCGACCAGCGTGATCGCCAGCGGCGTGCTGGGCGGCGGCGCAGCGTGCTGTTCCGCCAGCTCGCCCAGGGCCCGAAGGATGCGCGTCGGGTCGATCGGGCGGGGCAGGTGGGACGCGGCCCCGGGCGGCGCCACGGCGCCGACGAACACGGCCTTGTCCACGCGGCCGGTCAGTACCACGCCCTTGACGGCGGGGCTGGAGTCGGCGTCGACGACGGCGAAGTCGGCGTCGATCAGAGCGTCCACCACGTCGTAGCCGGTTTCGCCCTCGGGCGGGTGCTGGAACGAGAAGTGCATCGCCCGGTATTCGAACGCGCTGAAACCGCAGAGAGCTATCCGGTACCGCATGTTCTGTTCTGACCTCTACAAATGGGGTCGCCCCAATGGGCGAGCCCGAACGCTGCGGGCGCCGCAGAGGATACTCACTTCGGCGGGCGATCGGCATCCCCATGGTTCAAATCCGCAGGTGGCACGGCGTGTGCTGTGTTTCGGCCCCCTCATCCATGTTCAGGAGCGTCCCATGTTCGGATTGACCTCGCTCGGCATCATCCACACCGCCATCAGCCTCGTCGCCGTCGCGGCCGGACTGATCGCGCTCGTTCGCGATCGGCGCATCACCTGGGACAACGGGGTGGGCAAGACCTATGTGGTGACGACCGTCCTGACCTGTCTCACCGGCTTCGGCATCTTCCAGCACGGCGGGTTCGGCAAGCCGCACGTGCTGGGCATCGTCACGCTGGTGGTGCTGGGCGTGGCGGCGCTGGCGGCGCGCACGACGCTGTTCGGGCGGGTATCGCCGTATGTCGAGACGGTCAGCTATTCGCTGACCTTCTTCTTCCACATGATCCCGGGCGTCACCGAGACCTCGACCCGGCTGCCGCTGGGAGCGCCGCTGCTGGCCAGCGCCGAGGCGCCCGAACTGAAGGCGGCGACCGCCGGCCTGTTCGTCGTGTTCCTGATCGGTGCCGCGCTGCAGGTGCTGCGCTTGCGCAAGACCGGCGTGGCGGCTCAGTCCGCCTCGACGGCGGGCGCCCGGGCCAGCAGCGCGTCGAGCGCGTCGTAGACCTCCTGCATGGCCTCGACGCCGAGGGCCTGCTCGAGCAGTGCATAGCGGGCCTCGACCTGCGGCACGAGGTGGCGGGCGATCTGGCGGCTCTTGGGCGTCATCGAGATCGACACGCGCCGCTGGTCGTGCGCCATGCGCGCGCGCGCGATCAGGCCGGCCTCTTCCATGCGCTGCAGCACGCCGACGATGCTGGGGCTGGAGATCGAACAGGCCTCGCACAGCTGGCGCGGCTCCTGCGGGCCTTGCTCGAGCAGTTCGCGCAGGATGCGCCACTGCTGCTCGGTCAGGCCGTGTTCGCCGAGCAGCGGCCGGAACTGCGCCATCAGCAGGTCGCGCCCGCGCAGCAGCAGGTGCGGCAGGTTGCGGTGGCGCAGGTGGGTGGGCATGGGCTGAGGGCGACGCAGGAGATCACTCACATCATAGCCAACCGCTCCAGCGCCGCGACGGCGGGCGTCAGTCGCGGGGAGCGTTCGAGGCTTCGGCGGTGTCGGTGTCGCCGCGTTGGGGGGCGGCCTTCTTCCGGCTCCGCGCCTCGCGTCGGGCTTGGCGCTCGGCTTCGAGCGCTTGCCCGGCCGCGCACCATTGTGCGAACTCGTCCGGCGTCTCCAGCGTGATGCGGCCCCAGGCGCCGCTGCGAAAGTCGTTGATCGCGATCTCGGCGGCCTTTTGCAGGTTCACCTGCCCGCCCGCCAGCAGGCCGCCGCGCTTGCGCCCGATGTCGCTCAGCAGCGCTTCATCGGTCACGCCGGAGAAGTCGGCCAGCTTGTAGCGCACCTGCAGTCGGTCGGCGTAGCGCTCGCGCACGCTCGCCAGCAGCGCCAGCGCGACCTCTTCTTCGTCGTACGCATTGCGCCCGATGCCGCCGCTCGCCGCGAGGTGGTAGCCGCTTTGCTCGACGACGATGCGCGGCCACAGCATGCCGGGCGTGTCGAACAGCACGAAGTCGCTGGCCAGCATGATCTTCTGCTCGACCTTGGTGATGCCGGGCTCGTCACCGGTCTTGGCGGCACGCTGGCCGCTCAGCGTGTTGATCAGCGTCGACTTGCCGACGTTGGGGATGCCGCAGATCAGCACCCGCACCGGCTTGACCATGCCGCCGCGCAGCGGCACCAGGCTGCGGCAGGCCGCGATCAGCTGCCGGGCCGGTGCGGCGACGCTGGCATCGAGCGCCAGCGCGTTCGTGCCGGGCTGCGACTGGTAGTGCGCCACCCACAGCGCGGTGCGTTCCGGGTCGGCGAGGTCCTGCTTGTTCAGCACCTTCAGCGCCGGCTTGCCCAGCGTCAGGTCGGCCAGCAGCGGGTTGGCACTGGAGCCGGGCAGCCGCGCATCGAGCAGCTCGATCACCACGTCGATGTCGGGCAGACGCTCGGCGATGGCTTTCTTGGTCGAGTGCATGTGACCCGGAAACCACTGGATGGGCATGGTGTGGCGGTGCTTTCAAAGGATGCGCGCGAAGCCGCGCCTGGAGTGCATTGTGGACGGATGCACTCCAGGCGCGGGTCGGCCCGCACCGCCATCGCAGCGGCCGGGGCGGCCGGACCTCAGGCGCGGGCCGTGTGCGCCGCGCCGTGGCCGACGTTGAACACCGACACGACCTCGGCCAGGCGCTGGGCCTGGACCTTCATGCTGTCGGCCGCGGCGGCGGCCTCTTCGACCAGCGCCGCATTCTGCTGCGTCACCTGGTCGAGCTGCGCGATCGCGTCGCCGACCTGGCCGATGCCGGCCGACTGTTCGAGGCTGGCGGTCGAGATCTCGCCGACCAGGTCGGTCACGCGCTTGACCTGCGCGACGATGTCGGCCATGGTCTTGCCCGCTTCGTTGACCAGCGTCGAGCCTTGGCCCACCTTGTCGACGCTGCTGTCGATCAGGCCCTTGATCTCCTTCGCGGCGGCGGCGCTGCGCTGCGCCAGTGCGCGCACTTCGGAGGCGACGACCGCGAAGCCGCGGCCCTGTTCGCCGGCGCGCGCCGCTTCGACGGCCGCATTCAACGCCAGGATGTTGGTCTGGAACGCGATGCTGTCGATCACGCCGATGATGTCGCCGATCTTGCCCGAGCTCGCGGTGATGTCCTGCATGGTCTGGACCACGCGGCCGACGATCGCGCCGCCTTCGGTCGCCACCGCCGACGCGCCGGCCGCAAGCTGCGACGCGGCGCGCGCGTTGTCGGCGTTCTGCTTCACGGTGGCGGTGAGCTGCTCCATCGACGACGCGGTGTGCTGCAGGTTCGCCGCCTGTTCTTCGGTGCGCTGACTCAGGTCGGTGTTGCCGCTGGCGATCTGGGTCGATGCGGTGCTGACCGATTCGACACCGCCGCGGACTTCGCCGACGACGGTGCGCAGGCGCTGGACCATCGCGCTCATCGCGCGCAAGAGTTGGCCGAGTTCGTCGCGGCGGTCGGTGCTCACGTCCCGCGTCAGGTCGCCGGCGGCGATCGCCGACGACAGTTCGACGGCGCGCGCCAGCGGCGCGCAGATCGAGCGCGCCAGCAAGGCAGTGAAGCCCAGGCCGACGATGACGACGATGGCCATGCAGATCAGGCCGATCGCGGCGGCGCGCGCACGCGCGTCCTGGGCCGCGAGCTTGGCGGCCTCACGCTGTGTCACCTGGGCCGCGACATAGGCGTCCTGCGTGCCGAGGTAGAGGCCAATGGCCGGGATGAATTCCTTGTCGATGAAGGCCTGGGCCGCGGCCTGGTCGCCGCCTTCCTTGATGGTGTTGCCCTTCTTCACCAGGGCCAGCACGATGCTGCGCTGGTCGCCGATGGCCTGCAGCGCCTTCTTGTCCATCTCGGACGTGGCGGCCTCGTTGACCTTCTTCTGCAGGGCGCTCGACAGCTCGATGCCGGCCTTCAGCGCCTCGCCGAAGGACTTGGTGACGACCGGCTCGGTGCTCAGCATCGTGGCCATGGTGCGCGACAGGTTGGTCTGGGTCAGGCCCTTCCATTCGGTCGCGATGGTGATGCTGTTCTCGTAGCGCTGCACGTCGGCGCTGGCGTCGTCCGTGCCCTTGGCGGCGATGCGCTGTGAAACATAGGCCGTGGTGAACAGTGCCACCATGATCAGGATGGTCGATGCCCAGAGCTTGCGGGCCACGCTCGCGTTGTCGAGAAGTTTCATGATGTCCTTGGATCGAGGCGAGAAATTTCGTTGACGAGCGCCGCGGTCTGCCAGGGCGCGCCCGCATGAATCGTCTGTATCGACCGCCGGCGTTCGAAATAAAGGGTGACGGGCGGCGCAAAGCGCTGCCCGACCGAGCAGTTCTACCGCGCTGGCACCGATCGCGTGCCGTCGCTGGGCGCGCTGCGTTGTGTGCCGGCGTTTGGCGCCAGCGTGAAGTAGAAGGTCGAGCCCTGACCGGGCACCGACTCGGCCCAGATCTCGCCGCCGTGGCGCACGACGATGCGCTGGCAGGTGGACAGCCCGACGCCGGTGCCGTGGAAGTCCGACGTTGCGTGCAGGCGCTGGAACGGCTTGAACAGCTTGCTGGCGAGCGCGGGGTTGAAGCCGACGCCGTTGTCGCGCACGAAGAAGACGGGGCGGCCGTCGGCCACGTCGCCACCGATCTCGATGACCGCATCGGCGCGCTTGCCGCTGTACTTCCACGCGTTGTCGATCAGGTTGGTCAGCAGCGAGCGCATCAGGCCCGCGTCGGCCTGCGCCACCAGCTGGGGCGGGGCGATGAAGACGACCTGGCGGTCGGGCTCGCGCGCCCGCAGCTCGTCGACGACGGGCTGAGCCAGCTCGCTCAGGCACACGCGCGTCGGCTGCAGTTCGTGCATGGAGACGCGCGACAGCGCCAGCAGGTCGTTGACCAGCGCCGACATCCCGCGCGCCGCCCGGTCCATGTGCATGGTCAGGCGCTGGCCGTCGGCGCCCAGTGCGGTGTCGTGCTTGAGCTGCAGCAGCTGGATCAGGCCGCTGATCGCGTTCAACGGGTTCTTCAGGTCGTGGGCCGCGGTGCGCGAGAAGGCGTCCAGCTCCTGGTTGAGAAACTGCAGTTCCTTGGTGCGTTCGTGCACCCGCGCTTCCAGCAGCTCGTTGGCGGTGCGGCGCTCGGTCACGTCTTCGACGCAGCCGCCGACCATCTGCAGGCGGCCCTGCGCATCGACGATGTGGTGCATCTGTTCGCAGACCCAGCGCGTCGTGCCGTCGGCACGGACGATGCGGTATTCGCACTCCGACCGGCCGCGCACCGCGAGCACGACGGACGACTGCTGCCACGCGGCGCGGTCGGCCGGCAGCACCGCGTCGGCCCAGCAGGTCGCATCGGCGAGCATCGCGTCGGGCGCGACGCCGTAGACGCGGGCACTCGCGGGACTCACGTAGAGCTTGCTGCCGTCGGGTGCGGCCAGCCACAGCACTTGTTCCAGGCTTTGGTGCAGCTGACGGAACTGCGCTTCCTGTTGTTCGAGCGCCTCGCGTGCACGCGTCTGCTCAGTGATGTCGTCGACCACGACGAGCACCGCGGCCTTGCCCATGAACTGCAGCGGGTGCAGCGTCGAGTGCACGACGATCAGCTCACCGTTCTTTTTGCGGTGGCGCAGGATGCCGATGTCGCGGTGGTCCTGCACCGGCTCGCTCAGCAGCGACAGCATGTGCGGCACGTCTTCGTCGGCACGGATGCCGTGCAGCGACATCGCGAGAAACTCGGCCTCCGAGTAGCCGTAGTGGCGCACGGCCGCTTCGTTGACCGACAGGAACTTCAGCGTCCGCTGGTGGAACACCCACATCGGCTTGGGGTGGTGGGCGAACAAGTCCTGCACCGTCAGCGCGCCTTCGGTCGCGCGGTGGATCGCACCGAACATGCGCAGCAGGCTGCGGTGCACCAGCCACACCAGCACGAGCGCCGAGCCCACGACATAGCCCAGGCGCTTGTAGTCCTTCACGGTGGCCAGCCATTGCGGGTTGGGGGCGATCGCCTCGACCAGCCGGTCGGAACCCAGCACCCACACGGCGCTGATCACCAGGTACAGCACCCCGATGCCGACGGCGCTGCGCCAGGCCTTGACGGCAAAGGTCTTGCGATGGGGCCAGCCGATGGCGGTCGGTATGTCCACGGCAACTTCTCCAACGGGTCCGGGGGCGCTTGTGGCGCGCTGAAAATGGTGACTGAGCCTTTGGATATCGGCATTTCGTGCCGGAGGTTGAGCGAATCGGTTTTCCGGAGCAGTGCGACGTCAGCGTGTGAGCGCCTGCGCCAGCTTCTTCGGCGCCAGACGGCAATAGCTCTCGGTGACCAGGCCCGCGCGTTCCAGTCGGTGCGGTCGTCGAGCACCATGCCGACGATGTCGGGCCACCAGCCGGGCCGGAAGAACGGCGACCCGGGGTAGGCGAACGCGTCGAGTTCCGACCGCGGCGAACGGAGGGTCATCACGCAGACCGGGCTGTCGGACGCCGCGGCCCTCGCATAGGCGGGCGGCCAGCCCGCCGCGATCATCAGCACGTGGGCGAAGTTCTTTTTGCGCACGCACCAGCGCGTGCCCGTCCCCCCGAGTCTACGGCGGCTGCATCCATTCAATCGGCGCGAGGCGCATGATGGACGCTGACCGAAACGGGGAGCACCTGTGAGCACCACGCACGACGCGATCATCATCGGCAGCGGGCAGGCCGGGCCCTTCCTCGCGGTCCGGCTTGCGCAGGCCGGCCGGCGGGTGGCGCTGATCGAGCGCGAACACATCGGCGGCACCTGCGTCAACGACGGCTGCACGCCGACCAAGACCCTGGTGGCGAGCGCCCGCGTCGCGCACGTCGCGCGCCACGCGGCCGACCACGGCGTCGTGGTGGGCGGCCCGGTCGGGGTGGACATGCGGGCGGTCATGGCACGCAAGGACCGCGTCGTCGCGCAATCGGTCGAGGGCCTGACGACGTGGCTGCAGGGCACGGCCGGGCTGGAACTGGTGCGGGGCCACGCCCGCTTCGTCGGCCCGCAGGCGGTCGAGGTGGCGGGGCGGGTGCTGACCGCGCCGCAGGTCTTCGTCAACGTGGGCGGGCGACCGGTGCTGCCGGACTGGCCCGGGCTGGACCGCGTGCCGGTGCTGACCAACACCTCGATGATGACGCTCGACGTGCTGCCGGAGCACCTGGTGATCGTCGGCGGCAGCTACATCGGCCTGGAGTTCGCGCAGATGTACCGGCGCTTCGGCGCGCGCGTGACCGTGCTGGAGCATGGCGACCGCCTGATCGCCCGCGAAGACCCCGAGGTCTCGCGCGAGGTGCAGGCGATTCTCGAGCGCGAGGGGGTCGCGTTCCGCTTCGGGGTGCGCGATGCGCGGGTCGCGCCCGAGGGTGACGCTGAGCGTGCGGGCGTGCGCCTGAGCTGCACCGCAGGCGGCGTCGCGCACGAGGTGGTCGGCAGCCACCTGCTGGTCGCGGTCGGGCGCCGCCCGAACACCGACGACCTCGGGCTGGCCGCGGCCGGCATCGCCACCGATGCGCGCGGCTTCATCACGGTCGACGACGAGTTGCGCACCAGCGTGCCCGGCGTCTGGGCGCTGGGCGATGTCAACGGCCGCGGTGCGTTCACGCACACCGCGTACAACGACCACGAGATCGTCGCGGCCAACCTGCTCGACGGCGGCCGACGGCGTATCAGCGACCGCATTCCGACCTATGCCTTGTTCATCGACCCGCCGCTGGGCCGTGTCGGCATGACCGAGACCGAGGTGCGCGCCAGCGGTCGACCGGCGCTGGTGGGCGTGATGCCGATGACGCGCGTCGGCCGCGCGCGCGAGCGCGGCGAGACGCAGGGCTTCATGAAGGTGCTGGTCGATGCCGAGACCGAACGCATCCTCGGTGCCGCGCTGCTGGGCATCGAGGGCGACGAGGTCGTGCATTCGCTGCTGGACGCGATGGCCGGGGGCTTGTCGTACCGCGTCATCCAGCGCGCGGTGCACATCCACCCGACCGTCAGCGAACTGATCCCGACGCTGCTCGGGCAGCTCGTGCCGCTGGCGGAGCCCGCCGGCCGTAACATCGCCGCAGCATGAAGTCCGCACCCAACCACACCGTCGTCACCGGCACGCTGCGCGCCTGCGCGCTGGCGGCCGATGGTTATGGCGGCGATGTCGAGATCGAGGTGGTCGCGAACGAATCGCCCGACCCGAACGGCGACTTCATCAAGCCCGCGCTGGGGCAGGTGTTGCGCGCGTTCTGCCCACCGCCCGACCTGGCGCGGACGCAATCGCTGGTCGGTCGACGCGTCCGCGTCCAGCTGACTTTTCTCGGCGGCCCATCGGGTGGGCGTGCCGTGGTGCAGAGCCTGAAGGCCGGTTAGCCACGCCCTCAGCGCGCGGGCTTCAGCGCTTCACCGTCAGCGTCACCTTGCGCTTGGCCACCGAAATGCCGCTCACCGCGACACCGGTCGACGAACCATCGTGGGCGCGCGACGAGGGCTTGGTCTTGTCGTTAAAGCTCTTCTTCTTGAGCCCGCCCGGGAAGAGGTCGTTCTTCTCGCCCCCGTTCTTGCCGAGCTCGAGTTCGCGCTTGCCGTCGGCCTGCATCAGCCCGACCTTGTAGGCGAGCGGGTTGGTGTTGTCGGAACGGGCCTCGTCGATGTGCCACACCGCCAGCCCGGAGCCGGGCAGCGCCGAGTCGCGGCCCGTGGCCTGCCGGTTCTCGAGCATGAAGTACTCGGGACCGGACTTGCCGCCGGTCCACACCCAGAGGCAGTCCTTGGCGCTGGTTTCCAGTGTGGCCAGCGTGTACTTGGCCGACTTCGCGGCCACCGGCTTGATCCAGCCCAGCTTGGACAGGCACCAGCACGACATGCGCGTCGGCTTGCTGCCGCCGCCGCCCCACGACCCGCCGCCCATCAGGCACCAGTTGCCGACGCCCTCCGAGCGGTAAGAGGTGTCGTAGAGGTCAGGCAGGCCCAGCACGTGACCGAACTCGTGCGCGAAGACGCCGACCTTGCCGTCCTCGGGTTCGGTGGAATAGGCAAACACCTTCACACCCTGGTTCACGAAGGGCTGCGGCAGCGTCCACTTGTGCGACCAGATCATGTCCTTGCGCTTCGCCGGGTCCGGGTCGGCCTCGGCACCCCCGCCGGCGTGGATCAGGAAGATGCCGTCCACCAGCCCGTCGCCATCGCTGTCGAAGCGCTTCAGGTTGTCGGTCTTGCAGTATTCGGTCAGCGCGTCGAACAACAGGCCCGGCGTGTTCTGCGGGTAGTTGGTGCCGGTGCCGCTTTCGCCCGCGGTGTAGAACGAATACGGCCGCGGCGCGCGCACATAGCCGATGACCTCGCCGGTCACGGCCAGCATGCCGTAGGACATGTCGCGGTAGATGTTGGTCATCGAGTCCGGGTTGGCCGGGTCGAACAGCATCTTCTGGAACTCGGCCGCGGGCCGTTTGCCGGGGCTGTCGCTGAAGTCGACCAGCAAGGCGAGCGCATGCAGCTGGCGCGGCGCCCCGGCCACGGCACGCGGCATGCGCGCCGCGCGCAACGGGCTGGCGGCGGGTGCCGGGTTCGCCGCGGCGTCCGAGGGCGGATAGAACACGCCGTCGTTGAAGCCGGTGGGCCGCTGCACGTCGGCCGTCACCAGCCCCATGAAGGCCGCCAGCCTGACATCGGCCGACGACAGGGCGCGGCTGCTCTTGATCGAGCGCTTGATGTCTCTGAGCACCGAGGCCGTGGGGCGGCAGGTCGTCGGTCCGTCTTCGTAGCGGTGGGGAAGCGTGCTGTCCATGTGGTTGACCTCCGGCTGTGAGTGCGACGCACCATAGTCCTTCGCACGCCGCGAGCGCATCCCCAGTTTGAATGGCCCAGCGAGCGGTGGGGCACCGGTTCGTGCGATGCTCGCCGTCACCCCATCTCACCCCACCACGGAGTTCTCTCGATGATCCACGTCCTTGCCATCATCACCGCGAAGCCCGGCATGCGCGAGCGCATCCTCGAAGCCTATCGGGCCAATGTCGCCGCGGTGCGCGCCGAAGCGGGCTGCCTGGCCTATGAAGCCGTCATCGACGTGCGCGCCACGGCCGGCTTCGCCCAGTTCGGCGAAGACACGTTTGTCGTGGTCGAGAAGTGGGCCTCGATGGAGGCCTTGCAGGCGCATGCGGTGGCGCCGCACATGAAGGCCTATGGCCACCAGGTCAAGGACCTGACCGCGAGCCGCGCGATCCACGTGCTCGAGGCGGTCTGAGCTCGGTGGGCCGCGAGGCTCAGACGGGCGTCCAGCCGACCGGGGCGAGCTCGAAGCCCTCGAACCGGAACGCGGGGGCGACCACGCAGGCGACCAGGCACCACCCGTCACCGGCCTGAGCGGCCTGCCATTGATGGGGCTGCACGACATGCTGCGGCCGATCGCCCGCCACGATGTCGACGCCGAGCCGCACCGAGCTGATGCGGCCCGCGTCGGCGGTGCTCAAGGTGAGCGCCGTGCCCGCCTGGAAGATCCACAACTCGGAGGCGTCGACCCGGTGCCAGTGCGAACGCTGCCCAGCCTCGAGCAGGAACAGGATGGACGTGCCCGCGGCCCGCGCCGTGCCGACCGCGGCAGCGCGCCACGTCTCGCGATACCAGCCGCCTTCGGGATGCGGTGCCAGTTCGAGGCGGGCGATGAGGTCGTTGACGTCGTGCATGGGGTGCTGTGATGGTCGGTGAAAAAAGTCCATCGTCCCTGCAAGACGATGCCGCGTCAACCGACCTCAGACATTGGCGAGTGTCACGAAGTCGAGCAAGCTGGTGCCGCCGAAGGTCGCGAACGGCAGCAGCACGGCCTTGAGCAGCGGCTGCTGTGAGAACGGCGCGAACGCACCTTCGTTCAACTCTTCCATGCGTTTCTGCAACAGCCCCAGCTGTTCGGCCTCCGGGCTGCCGGCGAGGCCCCGCGAGTGGGCCAGCAAGCGCGCATCGCGCACGTCGTTCAGGGCTTGCTCGCGCGATTGCTCGGTGGTCCAGCGCAGCGCCACCGCGCAGGCCAGCACGACCGCGATGCTCAGCACCACCATCGCCAGCACCGCAACCGGCAGTTGCCAGTTGTCGAAGACCGGGCTGCGCGACAACAGCAGCAGCGACAGGACCACGAACGGGTAGTAGATCAAGCGGGTCACGCAGCGGGTGCGATGGGCCACGAACTGCAGGTCTATCCAATGGTCGAGCACGCTGGGCGGCAAGGCACCGATGCGGGCCTGGAAGAAGCGTTCGGTTCGCTCGGGCCAGTTGGCAGCCTTCAGGCGCAGATCGCGCACGAAGCGCACACAGAAGAGGGTGGCGTCGGCGACCCAGAAGACGAGGAAGTTCATCACCACGACCGCGGCGAAGCCGATCAGCAGATGAACCGACGCGGAGATCGGGCCACGCTGGGGCAGGCCGGTGGACTCGGCCAGCGCATGGTGCAGCAGGACGTACCCGGTCACGACGATCAGAACACAGGCCGAACTTCGGATGAAGCGCGACGAGGCGCGATTCTGGACGATGTACTGCTTCCAGAATGCCAGCGTGCCCGGTGACATGCGCGGGTCGCTGGCCGCGTCGGCGGGCATCTTGCCGATGTAGGGCGTGCGCAGGCAGAAGGTGTTGGCCAGCTTCTGCCACCACGCCAGGCTGCGGTCTTGAAAGTCCTGCTCGGCGACGAGTTGGCGTCGGGTCTTTCCGAGGCGCAAGGCGCGGCTGATCTCGTCGAGGTTCAGGGTCAGCGCGTTCCAGCCGCGGAACACCAGGTAGATGCACAACACCAGCGTCAGCAGGTGCATGCCCTCGGTCGGCCAGATGCTGATGCCCTCGCTGAAGCTGATGGGCTTGCCGTCGCGCGTGAGCCAGTCGGCGAAGTGCGCCCATTGGCGCGCCAACAGCAGCGGCAGGACCACCTGCAGCAGCAGCACGATGGTGGCCAGCGCGAGGCGTCGGCGGCGGCGCCCCGCGGGTGCGCCGCCGCGCGCCACGAAGCGGCGCAGGCGCTTTCGCAGCGAACGACTCAGCGCCAGCGCCGGGAACCACAAGAGCAGGATCAGGGCGCTGGTGGCAAGCACCGCGGCCATCGGCGGCACGGAAGGATATCGACGCGAGCCGGGCGGATGGACATCTGCGCATTTGTCCAACTCGCTGGACCGGCAGCGCACGGCCGTGCCCCGATCCGCCGCGGACGCCGGGCCGCTGAAATCGAACGGCCGGCTGCGGCCGATCTCGAAGACACGGGGAACGGCGAGCCATTCGTCGACGCGGGCTTGCTTGACCGGCTCGCCCGGCACCAGCGCCAGCCGGGTGGCGAAGTAGGCGGCCGTCTGGTAGCTGTCTCGGAACGGCGGCGTTCCGGCCTGCAGGCTGTCGTTCAGACGCAGCCCGAAGGTCGATGCCACGATCAGGTTGCGTGCCCAGGCCTGCTCGCGCGGGTGCAGGAAGCGGGCGTCGAGATCGGTCGTGAAGAAGATCGTGTTCGGAAACTCGGGGCGCAGCGCCTGCAGCACGAGCAGCTTGTCGTGCACGTCGTTGCCCAGCACGCCGATGGCGCGTATGCCGGCGCCGTCGAAGCTCGCCATGCGCAGCTGGCGGTCCTTCTCGCGCAGGCGACCCGACAGACGCCGCAGGTAGTCGAACTGACTCTGGCCTTCGGCGCGTTCGATAAAACTGCCGTCCTGGCGCCGGTTGTCGTCCTTGCTGGCGGCAGCGTCCTTGGGTCCTTCTGCCGTCGAGGGCGGTGTGTTGCCGCGCTCCGGCAGCTTGCCGTCGAGGCCGCGGACATAGCTGAAGCGATCGACGCAGAAGCCTTGGTCGTCGTCGGGGCCGATCGTGAAATTGCGGCGCATGCTGCGGCCGTACAGCGTGTCCCACTCGGCGACGATGGCCACGTGGCTGGGGGAGTTGGGATCCTGGGGCCCGTCGACCCGGCACATGGCGCGGTAGGCGGCAGACGCCAGCGTCGTGTTCATGCTCGAAGGCGTCTGCGTCGCCTGCGTCTTCAGACCGCGTTTCAGCAACTCATCGGTCAGGCTCTTCGACAGCTTCTCGTCGTCGCTGATCGTGCGCGACATCGAGATTCCCTTCGACTGAAAGAAGATGCTCAGCGGCTGATGGTCCGTGGCCAGCGTGTCGTTCACCAGGGGTCGCATCAGCGTCGCGTCGGCCACGGTCGCCGAGAACGATTGAAACGCCACCGGCATGCCGTCGAACAGGCGGGTGTCGAAGCCTGGGCTCGCGGCTTCGTCGAGCATGGCGCGCAGGCCGTCGGAACCGACCGGGCCGAGGACTTGCCAGCGCAGCTTCGGTGCGGCGGTGCTCGGGCGCAACGACGCGAACAGCCGGCGGAAGTGCGCGAAGGGCATGAAGTAGAAGGCGCTGTTGTCTATCCACAGCATCAGCACCTGACGTTTGGTCTTGTCCTTGCTGTCGGGGGCGAGCTCGAACCATTCGTACGGCACCGCTTCGGGCAGTGCGCGGGGCAGTGACGCGTTGTTCGACGGCAGGAAGTAGCCGAGGTGTTCGGTGTCGACGGGTGCGTAGTTGGCGGCATTGAGACCGGCCAGCACCGCATAGCGCGTGCGGCGCCGGCCCTCTACATACTCCGAATAAGGCCCGCCCGGGAGCATCACCGAGAGGACGGTGACTTCATCGACGCGCGCGTTCGCCTTCTGTGCGATGGCCTCGCGGAGTTGGGTGTCCGAATGACGCTGCTCGTCGGCCTGCAACTGTGCGGCGTCGAGCTTCTTGGCCGCGTCCGTTCGCGCGCGCACCATCGCGCCGAAAGGGTCCTGCCAGAGCCGCGCGTCGATGTCCTGTTCAGCGAAACGCTGGTCGACCCTGGGTTCGTCTGCCGCCGGTCGCGTGCCTTCGAGTGGCACCGCGCGCAAGACGAACGCGCTGGCCGCGACCAGGAAGACCGCCACCATGCCGTTGCCGGAGAGGCCTGCAAAGCCTGACTTCGATTCCTTGTCCATGTGGGCTCCCTCGCGACCAGGGCACTGCGCATGGAAGGTTTGTCTTCCGCGAGGACTGGGGGGTCAACCCCCAGTTCGAACCCGTGACGCGGGTCGCCGGGCGTGCCGCTGCGCGGGGGCCGGCGCATCGTCATCAGAGTTGATGAGAGTCGACACGGTCTGTCGGCAGCTCTGCGACGGGCGCGTGCCGTTGAACGACTCGCTTCGTTGGGCCGCCTGGAGAGGCCGCCCTGAGTGTTGCTACGGCCAGCGGCTCATCTTGACGACGCCGACAAGGATGAGCGCGAGGAAGAAGAGAGTCATCATGGTGCCGCCTCATCAGTCGCCGGTGCCTTTCACCGGCGTGATGCCATGTTGCCGTTCAGGCTCGGCCCGCGAAGCGGCGTACGGCGCAGCTCGGGTGTGAACAATTCACATCGGTTTGCGGTCATGTCGTCGTCGAAGTTCGAGCAGCGTCGGCGTTGGTCGCCGAGACATTTACTTGCAGACTGCAATGGTCGACGTCGGGATCAATTGCCATCATTCTGTGCTGGCAAGACATTGCGTCTTTGTCCTACGCCGCCGAGCTTCCGAGCCGGAGAAGATTGCTGGGTTTTCAACGCATTTGTGGGGTTCGACGATGGACATCGAGAAACTGGCAGTACGCTACTTTCAGCTCAAGCAAGATCTTTCGATCGCATACAACTCGCAGCCTTGGAATTCTCGAATCGTCGATCACCTGGCGAACGAGATTGCCCGTACGGAACAGGAGATCGCCGCGCTGAAGCCGGAAGGCGTGCAGGTCGACAACGCCTAGCCTGGGACCGGGTCGATCATTCGGATCGATATGAAGCGATGTCGGGCGTGCCCGGCCGCTCAAGAGCTGACAACCGTGTATCACCAGTAAAAGAAAACGGGCCGCGAAGGCCCGTTTTCCCTGGAGTGGGAGGAGGATCGAAAACGGCTGGTGATACTGCACGAATCCTCAACCTGTTGACCTCCCCTGCGATCGGTTCTTCCATAAGTTCCTGCAAGAGGATCGTATTCGGGAAAGATTCCGAGTTCGATTGTCCGCCGCTGGGGGATGTTTGTTTTGGGCCAGGTCGCAAATCGCGCGCGGTGACTGCCGACACTTGGAGTCGATCGGTCGAGATCAGCCCACGGTGAGGTTGGGGAGGATCCGGTGTCGGCCAGGAGAGTCGTTCACGACTGACCGCTTACCGGCCGCCCATGCTCCTAGCACCGTTTGGGGATGTGCATGTCCTGGTGGAGTTCCTAAGATTCCGCGACGCCCAGGTTTGTAGGAACGAGCCCGAGGCTCAACGGGCAGCCGGTAGCGGTTCGACGCAAAACGGTCTGCGACTTCCACGCACGCGGGACTCGAACAAATGACAGTCGCCAGTCGCAACTGGGTCAAGCGCAATCTCGGCTTCGACCCGATCCATACACCTCCGCCGCCGGCAAGCTTCGCGACCACCGCTGCGGCGGCAACGCATGCTGAGCCTGAAGACTTTCAACGAGAGATCATCGATTTCGACTCTGAAGGAACGGAAGGCGCTGCCTTCTTCACCTTCAGCACGGCGACGGGCCTGTCCCGATTCACGGACATCCCGTGGCCCACAGATCTGGCACCGAAGACTGACGCGGTTGCTCGGAAGGTCAGTTCTGGCGCGCTGCCGAAAGCCGAAGTGCTCGTGGTCACCTGGACCGTGGACGAAGGTCACGCCCTGAGCCGGGTGCTGACGCCTGGCAAGGACTCGAGGAACGACTACGTCCCCTACACGCATAACTTCGCGCGCATCTCGAAGAAGATGCGCAAGGGATGTCCCGCGCTGAACGCCAAGCGCCTGGGCGCCTATTGGACCGGCACGATCGCTGGGAAGCGAGTGGTTTACTTCAAGTCCGACTCGCACCTGTCGCAAGACACGAAGGTGGCTCCAAAGGCCGGTGAAACGTTGCCCAACCAGGACCTGTGGCAACAGATCATCGACGAGGTGCAACCGAACATGGTCATCACCACCGGAACAGCCGGAGGCATCGGCACCGATTGCGAGGTCGGCGACGTCGTCATCAGCCCGATCGTCACCTTCGATTGCCAGAAATGGCTGCGCGCAGAGCCGTTCAAGACAGAGAGCTTCAAGAGCGCTTCGCCCAACACCAAGCTGTTGGCCAAGGCCAGGCAGTTGTTCAAGGCGAATGCCGAACGGCTCCCTCCGGACAACAAGCGTCCGCCGAAGATCATTCGCGCGAGGTCCGGTCCGACATCGGTGCTGACGACGGACTTTTTTGGTTTCGACACCTCGACGGACAGCTACCACTTGCAGGGCAAGGGATCGGTTTCGGAAATGGGGGATGCGGTGCTCGGGTTGACAGGGAGCCAAGCGACGAACCCGGTGCAATGGCTTGCGGTTCGCAACGTCTCGGATCCGCAGATCAAGTCCGAAGGGACATTGAAGCAGCAGGCAAACGTGGCGGCGCAGATCTACAAGGGATATGGACGCTGGAGTTCAGTCTGCAGCGCCATCGTCTGCTGGGCTCTGATCGCCGCCTGACACCGCGGCAACGTCCCAACAACCTGGCTTCGCTGGGATAGGAGCGTCCTATGCCGCGAATGACAACCAAGCGACGGCGCCTCGCGTGACGGCGGTCCCGATATCGATCCGCAGCAGCGGCCGCGTCAAGCTCGCGAGCCTCGGGAGCGCACGGGTGCGCACGGCCGAACTGCTGCGTCGCTTCGATCCGGCGCGCTGCGCCAAACCCGCGCCGCCGGTCACGGCCGGGCAGTTCCGCGGCCTTGCCGTCGTCCCAAGATCGGCGCGTGGCGGCCAGTGCGCTTTTCTGACGCTCAGCGCGTCAGCAGGTCCACCAGCACCTTCACGTCCGGCACACCCAGCCCGGTGACGAGGTCGTAGCCGGCCTTCGCGTGGTATGCACCGTTGCTGCCTGAGACGATGTCGCGGAAGGCCTCGGTTCCGGCCAGTGGATACAGCTGCGGCCCCAGGAACGCCAGGGGTGGCTTTTTCTTCGTCACTCGCGCCTCATTGATCAGCGCACAGAACGCGGCCCATACGGGTGCGCTCCAGCTGGTGCCGCCGATCTGCTCGTCCTTGCCGTTGAAGATGATCAGTGCGCCCGTGTTGGGATCGGCCACCAGGCCCACATCGGGCACGAGGCGGGTGCTCCCAGCGGGCAGCGTCTTGCCGGTCTGCCAAGCCGGGCGGGGGAACTGGGTGCTGATGCCACCGCCGCTGTCAGGCCAGCCGGTTTCCTTCTTGACGCTGCCGGTGGCTGCGAGGTGCAGCGAGGTGCCGCCGACGCCGATCACTGCCGAGTCCGAAGCCCCGTACTCGGGCTGCAACGGGCCGGCCGAACCGTGGCCGGTGGTATCAGGGTTGGAGCCCGCATCGCCGCTGGAGACGAACACGTTGACGCCGAGCGCGGCCAGGCGCAGGTACTTCGCGTGCTGGGTGCGCAGTTCACCTTTTTGCATGTAGGTTTCGCCCAACCCGAGGCTGATTGAGAGCTGGTGCATCGTGGGGACCGTGGCCACGTCCGCAATGATGCGGTCCAGCGCGCGGTCCAGGTCGGTGAACTGCAGGCTGCCGCTGGCATAGATGCGAATGTTCGCCTTCGACGCGATGCCGCTGGCCCATTCGGCATCCAGCGTCTCTTCGCCTTCCGAACTCGGCAGGCTGCCGCCGTTCACGTTGATCTTCGTGATGCGCGCTGGATTGGCGGCGATGCCGTTGCGCGTCCAGAAGGCTTGCAGATCGGTGTCGCTCGGGAAGGTGTCGATCAGGATCGCGATCGTCTGCCCCTGGCCGGTCAGCCCCAGGCCGTCGGCGTTGTAGGCCTTCAGGATGGCAGGCACCAGAAACGGCGGCGCGTTGCCCGCGACCGCCGCACTCTTCGCCTCGCCCTTGGCTTTCGCGTCGCCTTGATCTATCGGCGTGAAGCGCCGGAAGTGCTTCAGGGCATGGCGGAACGGTTGCAGCCCGCCGATTGCGTTGACACTGGCCCCTATGTCGCCCGGCAGGCTCGGCGCGTTGCGCGCCGCGTTGTAGGTGATGCCGCCCTTCGTGACGCGCACCATGTCGACCGCCAGGCTGCTTTCGATTTGTGCCACCGTGGCGCGAGCGTACACGCTGGTGCTGTCGTCTGAGACATGGTCGATTTCGAACCCCTGCTGCTTGAGCCACGCCACGAGCGGCGCGACATTGGCCTTGGCAACCGCGTATTTGCTCTGCAGTTCCTGCGGCGACACTGACTGGCCCTGGGCCACGAGCGCCTCCAGCGCCGCATCGGCGTCGGGCGGCGGCGAGAGCGAAAACGTGACGGGCATTTTCTCGGCAGCGTTGTCGAGTCCTCTGGCATTGACCTTCATGCCACTGGGCGTGACACCCGGCTGGCTGGGAAGCTCAACGACGCTGTCACTGAATACTTTGCGCTGACTCATGGATGGCTCCTTGACGATGCGATGCGCGAATCACCCTCGCCGACTGGCGTGATTCGGCCGAGCAGTGTGCGCCGCGGCAACGCGCAAGCCATCCCCTAAGTTATCGACTTGCAAACCGGAAATGGGGCTTGCGAACAGACACCCTTTGACCATTCGGCTTTGTGCCGCATCCACTTTGACACGACCGACGCAGGTTGGACCGGAAAGACTGAGGTGCCCATCGAATTTCGCCTTCCAACCAGCCGCGCTCATGCCGCCTTCGATTGCTGAGCGACATGCTTGCCTATCCAGTCTGCGAGGTACTGAACGGGCGAGCTGTAGCCCAGCGTGGCGTGGCGGCACCTCCGTTGTAGAACAACTCGATGCACTTGAACAGGTCGGCCTGCGCATCAGCTCGCGGCATGTAGCCCGTGCCGTGAACCCGTTCGTTGTTCAAGCTGTTGAATAGGCTCTCGCTGGGCGTGTTGGTGCCGCGACGGCCTTGGGTAGGCCACTGAGGTTCAGAAGCTGAAGTTGGTGCATCGAGAGACAGCAACGGGTCGAGTGCCGGTGCTCCTTGCCGCACAGCTGATCGGCAGCCATGCGTCATAGACCTGACGTTGAAGACTCAAGGACGGCAACCTGAGGGCCTGCAGTCACTCAGCATCGTCAGCTCGCGGACAGCCCACGGCAGGCGTCAGGCCGCGACTCGCCCGGTCGAGATCGGCTGCACCTTGGCCGCGTCCACGCCAGGAGCGGCCGGCACTTCGTACAAGGCATGCAGGTCTTCCGGGTCGGTCTTGCCATCGAGCACTTGCGCCAGGCGCACCCGGTCGACCGAGCCGACCCAGCGGGCGATGGCGACCGTGCCGACCGCGTTGCCGATCGTGTTGGTGATGGCGCGCGCCTCGGACATGAAGCGGTCGACACCCAGCAGCAACACCATGCCCGCCACCGGAATCTTGCCCATCGAGGCCAGCGTGGCGGCGAGCGTGATGAAGCCTGAACCAGTGACGCCCGCAGAGCCCTTCGAGGTGATGGTCAGCACGCCCAGCACCGCGAGCTGGTCGGTGAAGGTCAGCGGCGTGTTGGTGGCCTGCGCGATGAAGATCGCGGCCATCGTGTAGTAGATGCACTGGCCATCCGGATTGAAGGTCACGCCCGAGGGCACCACCAAACCGACGACGGGCTTGGAGACACCGGCGAACTCCAGCTTCTTCATCAGCTGCGGCACGACCGACTCCGACGAACTCGTGCCGAGCACGGTGAAAATCTCGTCCTTGATGTACTTTAGGAACTTCCACAGGCTGAAGCCCGACAACCACGAGATGAAGCCCAGCACCACCGCGACGAAGAGGATGCAGGTGATGTACATCGTGCCCATCAGCTTGCCCAAAGCGACGATCGAGACCAGGCCGTACTTGCCCACCGTGAACGACATCGCCCCGAACGCAGCGATCGGCGCCAGTCGCATGATCATCCCCACGACCGCGAAGATGCCGTCGATGAAGGAGTCGAGCACGGCGATGACCGGCTTGGCACGCGTGCCGATGTGCGACAGCGCCACACCGAACAGGATCGCGAAGACAAGAATCTGCAGGATGTCGTTCTTGGCCAAGGCATCGACGATGCTCGTCGGCACCATGTTCAGCAGGAAGTCGACAAAGCCCACAGGCTTCGCCGAGGCTGCCGTGTAGGTGGCGATGGTCTTGGTGTCCAGCGTGGCCGGGTCGACATTCATGCCGACGCCCGGCCCGACGAGGTTGACGGCCAGCAGGCCGAGCCCGAGCGCGAAGGTCGACAGCACCTCGAAATAGATCAGCGCCCGGGCGCCGACGCGGCCGAGTTCCTTCATGTTCTCCATGCGGGCGATGCCCAGCACGACCATCGCGAAGATGATGGGTGCGAACACCATCTTGATCAGCTTGATGAACACATCGCCGAGCGGCTTCGCGTCCACGCCGAGGCTGGGGTGGAAGTAACCGAGGGCGACACCGGCGAACACACCGATGAGCACCTGGACGTAGAGCTGTCCGAAGAAGCGACGCATGATTTGTCTCCTGGTGATGCGCTCGTGCGCGAGTCGACCCGGCAGCACTTCGCGGCTGCTTCGGGGGATCTGACGCTCAGGCGGCCTTGCGTTGCGCGCTGGCGTTGAGCAGCTCGCACACGGCTTGCGTGACCTGGACCGTCGTCGCCTTGCCGCCGAGGTCGCGGGTGTGCAGCGCAGGAGTCGCGGTGACCTGCTCGATGGCGCTCATCACACGCTTGGCGGCATCCAGCTCGCCCAGGTGTTCGAGCATCATCACGACCGACCAGAAAGTGCCGACCGGGTTGGCCAGGCCCTTGCCCATGATGTCGAAGGCCGATCCGTGGATGGGTTCGAACATCGACGGGTAGCGGTGCTCGGGATCGATGTTGCCGGTGGGCGCGATGCCGAGGCTGCCGGCGAGAGCCGCGGCCAGGTCGCTCAGGATGTCGGCGTGCAGGTTGGTCGCGACGATGGTGTCGAGCGTGGCCGGCTTGTTGATCATGCGGGCGGTCGAGGCATCGACGAGTTCCTTATCCCAGGTCACGTCCGGGAACTCCTTGGAGATCTGCAGCGCGATCTCGTCCCACATCACCATCGCGTGGCGCTGGGCGTTGCTCTTGGTGATGACGGTCAGCAGCTTGCGGGGCCGCGACTGGGCCAGTTTGAACGCAAAGCGCATGATGCGTTCGACGCCGGCGCGGGTCATGATCGACACGTCGGTGGCGGCCTCGATCGGGTGACCTTGATGGACACGGCCGCCGACACCGGAATACTCGCCTTCGGAATTCTCGCGCACGATGACCCAGTTCAGGTCCTCCGGGCCGCAGCGCTTCAATGGGCCGTCGATGCCGGGCAGGATGCGCGTGGGGCGGACGTTGGCGTACTGATCGAAGCCCTGGCAGATCTTCAGGCGCAGGCCCCACAGCGTGATGTGGTCGGGGATGTGCGGGTCGCCGGCCGAGCCGAACAGGATCGCGTCTTTGTCGCGGATCGCGTTCAGGCCGTCCGCCGGCATCATCACGCCGTGCGCGCGGAAGTAGTCGCCGCCCCAGTCGAAGTTCTCGAACTCGAAGCGGAAGTCGCTGCTCGACCTGGCGAGCGCCTCCAGCACGTGCTGGCCAGCGGGAACAACTTCCTTGCCGATGCCGTCACCGGGAATCGTTGCGATGGCATAGGTCTTCATGGATGTCTCCGTCAGTGGTGATTGAGGGGTTGGCGGTGAGGAGACTGTATGAACTGGACACCCGTTCGGCACGCCGCTAAAGTGAACCCATCGTTAACCTGAGATCAACAATCCAACCCCATGACGAATGGCATTCAACCGGCCGATCTTGGCTTCTTCTCGGCGCTGGCCAGCGCAGGCAGCTTGAGCGCCGCCGCTCGGGAGTTGGGCATCACCACGCCTGCCGTGAGCAAGCACCTGGCGCTGATGGAGTCGCGTCTTGGCGTGTCGCTGGTGGTTCGGACGACGCGGCGCATGAGCCTGACGCCCGAGGGCGAGCTGTACCTGGAGAGTGCCCGGCGCATCCTGAGCGAGATCGACGGGATGGAAGAGCTGCTCGGGGTGGCCAAGGCCACGCCCAAGGGCCTGCTCAGGGTCAATGCCACGCTGGGCTTCGGGCGCAGCCACGTGGCGCCGCTGATCTCGCGCTTCGTGCGCAAGCATCCTCAGGTCGAGGTGCAACTGCAGCTGTCGGTGAACCCGCCGCCGTTGACCGAGGACTCGTTCGATGTCTGCATCCGATTCGGCGCGCCGCCGGACTCGCGCGTGATCGCGCGCTACATCGCGCCGAACCGCAGGTTGCTCTGCGCGTCGCCGGCGTATCTGTCGAAGCACGGCGTGCCCAAGGTTCCCAACGACCTCACCAAGCACAACTGCATCGGCATCCGTCAGGGTGAGAAGGCCTACGGCGTATGGCGGTTGGCGAGCGGGCGAGGCAAGAGCGAGACCACTGAGGCCGTGAAGATACGTGGCAACCTGACGACCAACGACGGCGAGATCGCTGTCAACTGGGCGTTGGAAGGCCACGGCATCCTGATGCGCGCCGAATGGGACATCGAGCGCCACCTGCGCAACGGGCGTTTGATGCACGTGCTGCCGCAGTACCACACACCGGACGCCAACATCCACGCGGTCTATCCGCAGCGCCATCAACTCGCGGCGCGGGTTCGCGCGTTCGTGGACTTCGTGGCGCTGTCGTTCTCGCAACAGGTGGCATCGAGCAAGACCTAGGTATGGGTGCACTGACTGGTTGCGTTTCGAGTTGACGGGCGAACGCTGGAGGTCTCGTCCCGGTACAACGCACGCACCGGCGTGCGCCCGCTGCACGTCGCGCGGCAGTCGTTCAGGTCCGAACGTCGGCGATGCGAAGAGACCGATGTCAGGCCAGTCGCTGCCAGGAGCTGTCTTTCGCGACGGGATGCCTTGTGCCGCGTCGGCTCCATATCCGAGCTGGTTCCCACGCTTGGCGCACTTCCATCTGCTTGAACTTGCGCTGGTCAGACCACTGCCCTTGGACCACAATCAGATCGTCGGGACACTGCTAAAGAATGGATTCGAAAATGCGCCGCTTCAGCAGACTGCGTTTCATGGCCGAGTTGGGCGCAGCGTTGCTGAGCGCTGCAGTGTTTCTGTCGACGTTGGTCGAGCCGCACTGGTTCGAGCGCTTGTTCGATGAGGCGCCTGATGGTGGAGACGGGAGTCTGGAAGCCAGCATCGCCCTCGTGTGCTCGTTGGTCGTGGGCGTTTTCTGTGCCCGCTTGGCGCAACTCGAGTCACGGCGGCCTGCCTCCGACGTCAGGTGACGCCAACCCGAGCGGATGGGCCCTGCGCTGTGGCGCGCCGATCTGCGCCGGATGTTCGAGGGCTAGGTCCGACCGGTGCCTGGTCGCCCGGGTTCGCTTGAACATTTCGGCCAATGGCCCTGGGCCAACATGCCATTGCGACAGCGTACATGGCCGTTTCCAATGAGTTCAAGAGCAGCTGGCCTGACTCTTACACAACGGAGACAAACCATGAGCCCCGCAATCACCCGGCGCACGTTCGCCGTTGCACTCGCGATGTGCGCCGCTCCCAGCGTGTTCGCGCAAGTCGCGTCGTCCTATCCGAGCCAACCGCTGCGGATCGTCGTCCCGTACCCGGCCGGCGGCGCCACCGACACGCTGGCGCGCATCGTCGCGACCAAGCTGCAGGAGTCGTGGCGGCAGACGGTGGTGGTCGAGAACAAGCCCGGCGCCTCTGGCACGATAGGCAACGACATGGTGGCCAAGGCGCCGCGCGACGGGCACACGATCCTGCTCGGGATCACCGCGATCGTGCAGGTGCAGTCGCTGATGCCGAAGCTGCCCTACGACGCGCTGAAGGACCTGCAGCCGCTGGTGCAGGTGGCCAGCACGAATTCGATCTTCGTGGTGCCCGCGTCGGCGCCGATCAGCACGCTCAAGGAGTTCATCGCCGCCGCGAAGGCGAACCCGGGCCGGTTCAACTACGGCTCGTACGGCATGGGCACGTCATCGCACATCCAGGGCTCGTTGCTGAACCTGCAGGCGGGCCTGGATCTCACTCATGTGCCGTACAAGGGCGCCGCGCCCCTGATACAGGACCTGCGCGGCGGGCAGCTGTCGTCGGCGTTCGTCGACATGGCAACGGCTCGGCCGCACCTCGAGTACATGAAGGTGCTGGCGGCGACCGGCACGCGGCGCAACAAGACCTTGCCCAATGTGCCGACCTTCGCGGAACTCGGCTTCCAGTCGTTCGAGCCGGTCGGCTGGTTCGGTCTGTTCATGCCCACCGGCGTACCTGCATCGATCACTGACAAGTTCACCGCCGAGGCGACCCGCATCCTGCACCTGCCCGACGTGGTGGCGCGCATCGAGCAACTGGGCATGACGCCGGGCGAGCTGAAAGGCGAGGAGTTCGCGCGCGTCGTCAAGTCGGACGCGGCGGTGTACGCGCGCATCATCAAGGACGCCAACATCCGGATGGAGTGACGCGGCGAGCGGCACAGGAGAGCAGATGAGCATCAAGCGAAAGGCCTGCATTGCGGGCGCCTGGGAACATCCGCTGCGCAAGGCGCCCGACAAGACCACGGCGCAGCTGCACTACGAGTGCGCGCGCGGCGCATTGGCCGATGCCGGGCTCGGGTTCAAGGACGTCGACGGCTACTTCTGCGCCGGCGATGCGCCCGGCTTCGGCATGCTCAGCATGGTCGACTACTTGGGCTTGCGTGTGCGCCATGTCGACTCCACCGAGACGGGTGGTTCGTCCTACCTGATCCATGTGTCGCACGCGGCGCAGGCGATCGCGGCCGGCCATTGCAGCGTTGCGCTCATCACGCTCGCCGGGCGGCCGCGCTCGGAGGCGGCCAGCGGCGTGGCGGCCGCAGCGAAGCCGAACGTGCCCGAGGTGCCGTTCGAGGCACCGTACGCGCCGGTCACGCTCAACGCCTATGCGCTCGCGGCGATGCGCCACATGCACGAGTTCGGGACCACGGCCGAACAACTCGCCTGGGTCAAGGTCGCGGCCTCGCACCATGCGCAGCACAACCCGCACGCGATGCTGCGCGAGGTGGTCACGGTGGCCGACGTGCTGGCCTCGCCGCTCGTGTCCGATCCGCTGCACAAGCTCGATTGCTGCGTCGTCAGCGACGGTGGCGGCGCACTCGTCGTCGTGCATCCGGAGATCGCGCGCAGCCTGAAGCGGCCGCTGGTGAGCGTGCTCGGCGCCGGTGAAGCGGTGAAGGGGCAGGGCGGCGGCCACGTCGACCTCACGTATTCGGGTGCGGCCTGGTCCGGGCCAAAGGCGTTCGAGGAGGCCGGCGTGTCGCCGCAGGACATCCGCTACGCCTCCATCTACGACAGCTTCACGATCACGGTGCTGATGCAGCTCGAGGACCTGGGCTTTTGCGCCAAGGGCGAGGGCGGCCGCTTCGTCGCCGACGGCAACCTGATCTCGGGCGTCGGCCGCTTGGCCGTCAACACCGATGGCGGCGGCCTGTGCAACAACCACCCGAGCAACCGCGGTGGCATCACCAAGGTGATCGAGGCGGTGCGCCAGCTGCGCGGCGAAGCGCATCCGAAAGTGCAGGTGCCCGGCTGCGAGCTGGCACTGGTGAACGGCACCGGCGGCTTGCTGGGCACGCGCCACGGCAGCGCCACCTTGATCCTCGGCCGGGAGTGACACGATGACGATGATTCCCGAACGCAGCTTCGCCGCACCCATGGTCGACAGCGCCAACGCGCCGTTCTGGCAGGCCGCCTCCGAAGGCGTGTTGCTGATCAAACGCTGCAACGCGTGCGGCGAAGCGCACTGGTATCCGCGGCCTTTCTGCCCGCACTGCGGCAGCGAGCACACCGAGTGGGTGACATCGAACGGCAGCGGCACGGTCTACAGCTTCACCGTCACGCGCAAGGCCGGGCCGGTGCCGTACGTGCTGGCCTACGTCACGCTCGACGAGGGCGTGACGATGCTGACCAATTTGGTCGATGCCGAGATCGAGGCACTGCACATCGGGCAGCGCGTCAACGTGGCTTTCCGCCAGGCCGAGGGCGGCGGCGCGGTGCCGGTGTTCACGCCCGTGGCGCCATGACGGCGGGCCGAGCGCCGGGCCGCCATGGGCCACGAAGAGGCCCACCTTGTGGCCCTCGGCCGGCCCACGTCCCCGCGGGGGACCGGCCGCGGTACCCCGTGGACGAGAGGTTCCAATGAACCAGCCGCCGCTGCGCGGTGTGCGCGTGCTCGACCTCACGCGGCTGGTGCCCGGCCCGGTCTGCACGATGCACCTGGCCGATCTCGGCGCCGATGTCGTGAAGATCGAGGACACCGGCGCGGGCGACTACGCGCCGCCCGCGCTGCGCGCCATCGTCAACCGCAACAAGCGCGGCCTGCAGCTCGACTTGAAGCAGACCGAAGGCGCCGACGCCTTCCTGCAACTCGCGCGCGGTGCCGATGTGCTCGTCGAAGGCTTTCGGCCCGGCGCGATGGAACGCCTCGGCTTGGGCTACGACGCGGTGGCGGCGGTGAACCCGCGCATCGTCTACTGCAGCCTCACCGGCTATGGCCAGACCGGCCCCTACCGCGACCGGCCGGGCCACGACCTCAACTACTGCGGACACGCCGGCGTCGCCGATCAGATCGGCGTCGGTGCGGACACGCTCGCGTTGTCGAACCTGCCGATCGCTGACCTGATGGGCGGCGCGCTCACCGCCGCGATGGGCATCCTCGCCGCCCTGTTCGATGCGGCACGCACCGGCCGCGGCCGTCATCTGGACATCGCGATGGCCGATGGCGCGCTGGCGCACGCGGTGATGCCGCTGGCGACGCTGGCCGCGCACGGCAGCACGCGGCGCGCCGGCGGCGACACGCTCACCGGCGGCCTGGCCTGCTACGCGCTGTACCGCACGGCGGACGCTCGTTTCCTCGCGGTCGGTGCGCTCGAGCGCAAGTTCTGGGATGGGTTGTGCGACGTCATCGAGCGCATCGACCTGAAACCGATGCACCGCAGCGGCGACGCCGCCACCGAAGCGCGGGTGCGCGAGGAGCTCGCGGCGATCTTCGGTGCGCGTCCGCTCGCACATTGGGAAACGCGCTTTGCGCGTGCCGACTGCTGCGTCTCACCGGTGCACACGCTCGAGGAGGCGCTGGCCGATCCGCACTTCCGCGCCCGCGGCATGGTGATCGACAGCGTGCATCCGAGCGTCGGCGCGCTGACGCAGGTGGCGTCTCCGATGAAGATGTCGCGCTATGGTTTCGAGCTGCATCGCCACGCGCCGCGGCCCGGCGAACACACCGTCGAGCTGCTGCGCGAGGCCGGGTGCAGCGACACGGCGATCGACGCGTTGCTCGAGAAGGGCGTGGCGCGCGCGTCGTAGCATCCGTCGTGTGACCCACCACACCATCGCGATCCACCACGTCGAGCAGGTGCTGCAAGGCGCCGAGCGGCGCGGCGTGGCCA
>Ga0307509_10001194_pt1 | contig 44203 bp, 40 predicted proteins | sample 10_EM_MG_FD_202245 | JGI IMG/M metagenome (GOLD analysis project Ga0307509, IMG submission 202245) | Populus trichocarpa ectomycorrhiza microbial communities from riparian zone in the Pacific Northwest, United States - 10_EM | ecosystem: Host-associated > Plants > Roots > Unclassified | place...
AAATCCACCCCTTTGTTATTATGTTTACTGGGGCAAATAAGGGACCTATTTCAGGCTCCGGGCACCACCCAACTTAAGCAACGCCCGGTCTTGGCAAAAAAATGTATAACTTGAGATAATACGGTATCTGATTTCAGCCGCAGAACTGCAGGGGTATCTCTGGGGGTTCGAAAGAGGCTCATTGGAAGGTGCTGCGACGTGTTGGCATTAAACTATTGGGTGAAATACGGGGGTGTGATATCTCTCAGCCCCGCTCCCAAACATAGGTTTCCTGGGCTCTGAGGAGGCTCTTGACCGCCTTGAGACCCCTATCTTTCATCTTTCTGGACTGTACTGTACACCATCTATCCACCAGACCTCAGACATCATGGACAACCGGGCGATTATCGGGTCTTGCAATGTCAACAGTTTTAACAGTTTCAACAATTTCAACAATTTCAACACAACTATAACAGATGACAGGAACCAGGTCCTTCAGTGGTTGTCGTCCCTAGAGCCTCAGCGGAGACATCAACATATAAGGGAGAGCCGACTCAAGGGCGCGGGGAACTGGGTCTTTCAAACGAGTGAGTTTCGGAGATGGAATACAAAAGAAGATGGATCTTCTCACCGTGTGCTCTTTTGCCATGGTGATCCAGGTGTGGGGAAGACTCATCTCAGGTAAAACCAGAAACCACTGCGAAAGCCAACATCGCTAACTGCTTGCAATTCTAGCTCACAAGTGATCGACCATTTTTACGGCAGTGAACACGATATTACAGTTGCTGGGGTATATTGCGACTACCTCGATAGAAAGGAACAGACTACATCGAACATTCTAGGAGCCATGCTTAAGCAGCTGATCAGGAGTGGAGACATCCCGGGAGATATACGCAAGGTTTTCGAAGATGCGAAAAGGCATTTTGGTGGGGTTGGCCCAGAAGCTTCGGAGCTTCTCAAGATGCTGAAAATGGTGATTGCGCAACGGCAATGGGTGGTTTTATGTATTGACGGCTTGGATGAATCTCTCGCGGCGCATCGGACTGGCCTTCTTAGAGCTTTGCAATCTATCGTCCAAGAGCTGCCAAATATCCGGCTCTTCTTGACCGGAAGGCCTTTCATCCGTCCTGAGGTTGAAGGATACTTCCCTAATCTGAATACCATCCTCGTGAGTCCAACAAGGGAAGATACCGAGGCATTTTTGAAGATGAAGTTAGACGGGGACCCGGAACCTGACGCGATGGATGAGATTCTGAGAGCGGATATAATGGAAATTATTCCGAAAAAAATATCCGAGATGTATGTCCAGATGCTTGGTTATCCTGTATCCGGTAGAAATCATGCCGCTCACAAATAACTGTGCATAGATTCCTTCTTGTCTCTCTTAGCATCGAGACCATCCTCGGGGAGACCACAATTCGTCAGAGGAGGGAGAAGCTTAACCAAATGTCAAGTGGTCAAGACGTAGGGGACGTATACACTGCTACTTTGGAAAGAATCCGGGCACAAGGGGAGGGCAGAGCACGGCTAGGAATGGATGCTATAATGTGGATAGCATATTCAGAGCGGCCGTTGTCACCGGACGAGCTCTCTCAAGCCTTAGGGGTAGCGATAGGGTCCACCGATTTGGACAATGATAACGCCCCTTCAATCCGGACCATATTGAACTGCTCTCTAGGACTCGTCACAGTCGACTCATCGTCTTCCAAAGTCCGTCTCGTTCATTTCACTTTACAGGAGCATATCCTAGCCAATCCTACCCTGTTTTATAATTCCCACTCGAGGATTGCGGAGGTTTGCTTGACATACCTTAACTTTGGGTGCATCATGGAACTTTCGCCATCTCTCCCTTCCCCACCTACACCTCCATTTCTTGAATATGCATCCCGTTACTGGGGCGCACATTGTCGAAGAGAAACCTCGCCAAGCGGAATTCAGCTCGCAGTAAAGCTACTTGGTCGATTCCATTCCCACATATTTTATACATTCCTAGAGGAGGAAATAGGAAGAGTAATGATGAGGCCTCGTGGTCCTCTCCATACAATGAAATTCACGGCCCTCCACGCTGGGGCCTTTCTCGGGATTTTGGATATCATGGTTCCTTTACTAAAGATCAATAAATGTGATCTTAACGCAACAGATGAATTTGGTATTACAGCGGCGGTGTGGGCTGCCCATCTGGGACATCATGTTATATTGAAGCTGCTACTAGATCAGGAGGGTATTGATCCGCATTCTACACCTCACTCGCGCAACGAACTACTTTTATGTGCTGCCTGGTCTGGGGAGGGGAGAGTTGTGGAGATGCTACTCGAGAGGAACGATATCAATCCCGACACTACAGATGAGAGCGGCCGAACGCCACTTTCATGGGCTGCTGGGCCGGCCTATACGGAACCGTGTAATGAGGAAGGGTGTGGGGGGGCTGGGACGATACTGTTAGAGCAGAACGATGTCAATCCACACAGTGCTGACATGAGTGGCAAAACAACGTTATCACTGGTTACAGAGAATTGGCGTGAGAAAATTATACTGATGGAATTGGGGGGCGATTTCTGTTCCCATGGTTGTAGTAGGGGTACGGGCAGAAAGGTGCGGTGGGCTTCGGAGGGTCAGCATGATGAAACTGTGCGGATCCTATTGGGGCGGAACGATGTAAATCCCGACCGAGCTGACAAGCGTGGCCGAACGCCACTTTCATGGGCTGCCGAGTATCAGCGTGAGGAAAGCGTACGGATGCTATTGGAACGTAACGATGTCAATCCGCACAGTCCTGACAAGAGTGGCCGAACGCCACTGTCTTGGGCGGCCGAGTATGGCCGTGAGGAATGTGTGCGGATGCTATTGGAACGTGACGATTTCAATCCTAACAGTGCTGACAAGAGTGGCCGAACGCCTTTGTCATGGGCAGCGGAGAATGGCCATCACAAAATCGTGGCGAGGCTATCGCAGTGGAACAATACCCATCCCGACACTGGAGACCAGAGTGGCTAAACACCGCTTCTATTGCCTACTCGGAATGACCGTGCGACCGTCGTCCATAAGCAACCGGAGTCACATGACCTTTCGATATCTGGACTTGACGAGGAATCATTCGTGCCCTCCGTATCAGACTCCCCACTACCTGACCTACCCACGAAAAAGGCCCGGCGGTTTTGGCGCACCTCTGGCCACAAGTTGTCTCCCTTCGTTTACATACGCAAAGCTCTCTCCCGTTGATTGCTGGTTCCCCACCTACTTCTCTCCGGATATGCACGCCCCGCTTCCACAGCTACTCGTCTGCCACTGGTTTCGTTATCACTTGCTAATAGCCGACTGGCAAGTGGATGGGAAGGCTGTCCACGTTGTTGTAATTAAGGAAACATATTCGTGAGAACCGACAAAGGATTCGTTTTCTATTTGTCTCCCAGAGCTATTTCTCTGCTACCTTATTATTTCCCTCTCTCACCCCTATTCCCATACACAGTCTTTCCTGCCTCTGGCGGGCCGGCTTTTATCCCCTCGCTTTTGCATAAACTGTTGCTCAACCTCGTCTGGATGCTCCCTAGCCATACCCCATAAGTCCAATCATGTTGGAATCCCGACTTGATCTGTTTGCGGGGGAGGGGGAAATGGACAAAAACTAAGAGCTGTTCAAATTAAGCGAAGGCACTTGCATGTTGTTCGCGCTTTTGGAATTCTCCTTATGTCTCGGGAGTGTGGTTTTTGGTCTCATTTGTTGTGTAGATATCATGATTTATTGTGGTGGCACTCTATCCATGTTATTATTTTGTTGCGGCAGGGGTGCGCGGAGTAATATAAATAATATGCGCAGCGATCTGTGCAAGAACCAAAATCCTTGTCATCATCCTTTTCTATATATCGTTGCCTTTTTATATATATCGCTGTCTGTTTATATATTATATTTTCTTTGCCATCAGCAAACCGGATACCGAACAGGGTAGCAGGGTCTATGATCACACTTTCCTACCTCTCTAACTCAACCCCCGGTACCAGGTCAATCCGCTCCCTGTCTCGCTGTAAGATGTCTTAAATATATTTGTAAGAGCAGGCTCCAAAAATCTTAAACGAGAAGACTCGTTAGGCAAACCGATTAGGCCGGTCCTGCATGTCCCTAAGTGATTTTTTGCATATAAGATGTCTCCCTGGGCCAAAACCCCTTTTCTGTGTATTAGCAAATCCTCCGTTCAAAAGGCACCTTTCTTCCGACGTCTCCCTGTTCGAGAATTCTTACACCTAGATAAATAAACCACAGTTCCGCTTTTCAAAGCGGAAAGACCAAGCTACCATACTCCAATATGTGAATTAGACTCACTACTCGGGGTTGATCTAGTCTAGTATCACTTCCGTATCACTTCTGTATCATACCCTTGTGACTTTAGTCTAAAATTTCGTTCTCAGCTTGACCGAGTAGGCTATATTAACGAAAATATTTTGAGCATCTGGGGCAGGGTTCCGAATAGTCCGACCGGTCAAGTCTTGGAGGCAGGAACAGACTTCTCAGTCCAAATCGACGTCAATGACTGGACATGACTAACTCGGGTGGTCCGGTCCGGTCTGCACTGGCCCCAGACCAGTCTTTATAAAAGATTGCCTAGTCATGTAATATCACTCACTTTGCAGCCTGAAAACAATTTGATACCTGTGAATCTATTGTCGCTGCCCCGAATCTAAGTGAAGTACTATCATCACTCAGATTCTCCTAATATTCTGCTGTATAATCGATGGAAACAATGAGTTTATTTAAGAAACATTTTATTTGAACGTAATAGCTTGTGAGAAAAGTAGCAAAATGCAAAACGGGATGCTAATTCTGTCAAACGGCCGTGCATATCCCATTGCTTGCCGGGCCTGGTCGGACCAATCCTGGCTAAGTCTGGTCTGCTAATCCTGACCATCCCATCGGTCTAATTTCTACCATTAGACTAGACTTGACTTTCGACCAGACTAGCTGGTCCAGCCCACGTCTTGCTCAGACCATTCGGAACCCTGGTGGGGCAGATGTTGCATGGGAATCGAGGCTAACGGTGGACGAGGACTGCCTGGCTCTAGGAGCACGGGATCAGAGTACTGCAAGGGCAACTGGGTACCAATTCTTGGCTTGGATAAAGAGAGTGATAGAAAATTTGTACTTGAGGCTGGTTTGTGGCCGAAGCAAAACTCTCTGTAGCTGGTTGGCGAAAAAGGGAGGCTACAGTGTGCGACGAAGCTATTATGGTCCACTCACGCGAATCCACAAATGGTCGCTATCTACACTACCAAAGCAGTCCCCCGGTAGTTGATGCTGTCATAGTGCTACTTTAAAGAGATTTTGGGGCACTGTAAGTTCGTGAAGAAGAATCGGACATATGATGCCCATAAGACTAGCCACGAGGGTTTCCTGTATATCGTGTATTACTCGGCTAAGAAGACCCGAGGGAGCAGTGTTGTGGTGGTGGTATTGATCTTAGTCGATTGTCGTGGAGTAACCCACCACGGGGGTGTTGCCCCGCATTAAAAACCTCCTGAGTTTCTGATCGGTCCAGTTCCGCATATTCGAAAGTTTGCAGGTGGCAAACGAAGTCCCATAAAAGCACTTGAAGACAGGAGAAATGTACTAAGCCATTGTATAGTAATTTCCAGCTTGTGGTGCTCGAGGAAGAGGGGGTAGATTAAATACCGGAAAATATAACAAATGACTCGAGGAGAATTGGGTGGGATCAGCGGAAATAATTTTCTGATTTTTACTCAACCCCCTGGACAAGTTGGTGCTGATTTTTCTCTTTCGAATCTCAACTATTTTTTTGTGGCATCCCTGCTCCTCTCTGGGTGGGGATCTCGGTAGTGAAGTGCTAGTGCTCAAGCACATGTCTATTGTTGGAGGGCGGGTACTTATGGTAGGTGAGAGTCGCACTTATCCACCGCAGACGAAGCCGGGATGCGATTTTGGGGCTAGAATTCGCCGAGGGCGAGATCTGTTAAGGCAATCCCGCGGAATGGTGTGAGGTCTTCGTTGAGGTACCTGTATGCTTAGCGTCGCCTAACAGTTTAATAATTTTGCACTCTTCAAACTTGTGTTGGATATTATGCTAGCAAGGGCTCTACCGGTATGCTAAGTAGCTAGTGAGTCTGGCGGGTAGGGGGGGGGGTGCGGCTCTCCGACTTTGGCCGCAGGAGCTGCAGGGGCTGTGAAAGAGGCTCATTGGTGGGTCCTGGCACCTGTTGGCATGAAACGATTGGGTGAAATGCGGGGGTATGATATCTCAGCCTTACTCCCGGAGATGGTTTTCCTGGGCTCTGAAGAGGCTGTTGACCTCCTTGAGACCCCAACCCATCACCTTTTTGTGCTGTGCCGGACACCATCTATCGGCCAGACCTCAGATATCATGGACAACCGGGCGATTATCGGGTCTTGCAATGTCAACAGTTTCAACAGTTTTAACACAACTATAACGGATGACAAGAATCAGGTCCTGAAGTGGTTGTCGTCGTTGGAGCCTCAGAGGAGACATCAGCATATAAGGGAGAGCAGACTCAAGGGCACGGGGAACTGGATTTTTGAAAAGAGTGAATTTCGGAGATGGAATACGAGAGAAGACGGATCTTCTCACCGTGTGCTCTTTTGCCATGGTGATCCAGGTGTGGGAAAGACTCATCTCAGGTAAAAATGAAAAAAACCACTGCGAAAGCCAACATCGCTAACTGCTTGCAATTCTAGCTCACAAGTGATCGACCATTTTTACGGCAGTGAACACGATATTACAGTTGCTGGGCTGTATTGCGACTACCTCGATAGAAAGGAACAGACTACATCGAACATTCTAGGTGCCATGCTCAAGCAGTTTATCAGGAGTGGTGACATCCCGGGAGATATACGCAAGGCGTTCGAAGATACGAAAAGGCATTTTGGCGGGGTAGGCCCCGAAGCCCCAGAGCTTCTCAAAATGCTGAAGATGGTGATTGCGCAACGGCATTGGGTGGTTATTTGTATCGACGGCTTGGATGAGTCTCTCGCGGCGCATCGGACTGGCCTTCTTAGCGCTTTGCAAGCTATCGTGCGTGAGTTCCCAAATGTGCGTCTCTTCTTGACCGGAAGGCCCTTCATCCGCCCTGAGGTTGAGAGGTACTTCCCTTATGTGGATACCATCCTCGTGAGTCCAACAAGGGAAGACACCGAGGCATTTTTGAGGATGAAGTTGGACGGGGACCCGGAACCTGACGCCATGGATGAGAGTTTAAGAGCGGAGATAATGGAAATTATTCCGAAAAAAATATCCGAGATGTATGTCTAGATGCTTGGTTTTCCTGTATCCGGTAGAAATCATGTTACTCACGAATGATTGTGCATAGATTCCTTCTTGTCTCGCTCAGCATTGAGACCATCCTCGGGGAGACAACAATTCGCCGGAGGAGGGAGAAACTTGAACAAATGTCAAATGGGAAAAACGTAGGGGACGTATACGCTGCTACTATGGAGAGGATTAGGGCACAGGGGGAGGACAGAGCGCGGCTAGGAATGGAAGCTATAATGTGGATAGCATATTCAGAGCGGCCGTTGTCACCAAACGAGCTCTGTCAAGCCTTAGGGGTAGCAATAGGATCCACCGATTTGGAAAACGATAACACCCCTTCGATCCGGACCATATTGAACTGCGGGCTAGGGCTCGTCACAGTCGATTCATCGTCTTCTAAAGTCCGTCTCGTTCATTTCACTTTGCAGGAGTATATCCTAGCGAATCCTACACTGTTTTATAATTCCCACTTGAGGATTGCGGAGGTTTGCTTGACATACCTTAACTTTGAGTGCATCAAGGAACTTTCGCCATCTCTTCCTTCACCCCCACATACAACTCCCTTTCTTGAATATGCATCGGGTTACTGGGGCGTACATTGTCGAAGAGAAACCTCGCCAAGCGTGATTCAGCTTGCACTAAAGCTGCTTGATCGATTCGATTCCCACATATTTCGCAAGTCATTCCTACAGGTGGAGTTTGGGAGGTCCTGTGGACCGAATGATAGTCCTACTCATCTGACGAAATTCACGGCCCTCCACGCTGGAGCTTGTCTCGGCGTTTTGGAGATCATGGTTCCTTTACTTAAGGTCTACAAATGGGATCTTAACGCCACAGATGAGTATGGTATGACAGCGTCGTTGTGGGCTACCTACTGGGGATACGATGCGATAGTGAAGCTGCTACTAGAACAGCAGGGTGTCGATCCCTGTTCTACAAAGCACTCGGGCAACGCACTACTTTTATGTGCTGCCTGGGCTGGGCGTGGGCCAGTTGTGCAGATGCTACTGGAGCGGAATGATATCAATCCCGACACTACGGATGAGGGTGGCCGAACGCCACTTTCATGGGCTACCTGGCCGATCTATTTGGAACCGTGTACGGAGGAAGGGTGTGCGAGGGCTGTGACGATACTATTAGAGCCGAACGAGGTCAATCCACACAGTACTGGCAAGAGTTGCAGGACAACGTTGTCACCGGCTACTGAGAATGGGCGCGAGAAAATTATACGAATGAGGGCCGGGGGCGATTTCTGTTCCCATGGTTATAGTAGAGGTGCCAAAGCAAAAATACAGTGGGCTGGCGACGGTCGGCATGAGGAAGTTGTGCGGATCCTATTGGGAAGGAACGATGTAAATCCCGACCACGCTGACAAGCGTGGCCGAACGCCACTTTCATGGGCCGCGGGGTATGGGAGTGAGGAAAGTGTGCGGATGCTATTGGAACGTGATGATATTAATCCCCACAGTGTTGACAAGAGTGGCCGGACGCCATTGTCATGGGCGGAGAAGAATGGGCATGAGAAAATTGTGAGGATGCTATCGATGGAGTAACCCCATGGGCTGTATGTTAGGTTAGGGCGCACTTGTGAGTGTGAGCAGGGCTATGGCCTGGTCACACGACGGAGACCGGTGCTTGTGTGATAGAGAGCCCACTGTGCAAGTGGCCACCACAAACTGTATTTAGCCTGAGCTGCTTTCCTTTCTCTGTACATCATCCTTCTCACTCCTTTGCGAACACACTTGTCATATATGATACATTGAATATCGAACACATCTCAGTTTTCCTACGACTCATCGTTCCGGGTCTTTCTCGTAACGACAGCCAGTGTTCCCAAGCGTCCAGTCCGTCCGTCTTTTGCCTAGGACGGGACGGACGCCAAATTGTAGTCCGTCCTAACCCATGCCCGGGACGGACGGCCGGGCCCTACAGTCTTTTCGAGTGATAAGATGTGATTGCGGCTGTGAAATGAAACGAAACGCCAAGCACAAAAGAATGTGATCGCCAACACACAAGGGTAACGAACTTCTTCTTATTTTACTGCTCACTCTTACGCTCACGAGTTAGGAGATGGAATCATCAGGACCGAGTTAGCCCTGGCTCCCGTGCGAGGAATATGATAATGCTTCAGACATATTACTTGTAGTTAAAGGACACTTTTTGGATAGTGGAAAGTATAAGAAAATAGGTAAAATGAGAGCACGATTTTTTGCTGAGGTTCCTTATCGGATATGAGATATAGTCCTATCTTGGTCGTATATTTACCGTAGGGATATTTTATTCACCCAGCCTCTGATATGAAAATGAGGCATACACTTATTTTGTCAATGCACCACGTATATCCAATTACCATGCAACTTAGGGGGTGACTATCTATTATAGGCTAGTGTGCAAAATACCTATAGGGCCCTATGGGTAATTGGCCGGGCCCTGCAGGTGACGCCCGTCCTTACTCAGGACGGCGGGTATTTACAAATGACGCCCGTCCTTACTTAGGACTGCCGGCCCTGCAGGTGACGCCCGTCAACCTACAGGACGGCGTTCATTAGACGAGACGGACGCCGTCCCCGCCGTCCTTACCCACACCGCCCGGGACGGACGGGACTATTGGACGCCAGGGCCCTGGCGTCCGGACGGGACGGTTGGGAACACTGACCACGCGTATCGTGCTCCTTTTTTCCTTCTAACCTATCCCTTCTGGCCTGCTAACAATAGAGCCATCATATCATACCTTGGGAGAAGTCTGGGCAGCATGGCAGAGGGAAGGAGGAAATACAGGGAAAATTAGACCGACCAAATATTTCTAACTGTAAAAATTCTGAAAAGGGCTTCCTGAGAGATCCTCACATATTTTCTTTTAGAGTTGACTTAAGCGGAGTTATCAGAACTGATGGATGAATATAAATAGATACAAGAGTTACCGAAAAGCGGAGAGCGTCGTAGTTGACTGTGGAAGTTTGCAGAATTTCTTTTGCAATTGAATTGGTTCTAGAGTTGGAATGATTGACGGAGACAGTTCTATGGGTATGTCTTTCCTCTATTATTTCGAAGGGGGCTGGTCTATGGAGGCATTCATGGACAGCAATCGGTAGGTGTGTGAAGAGATGGAAGGGTCAGGCTCATTTTCCCACATCTCATAATATATACTCATGTTTTGGCTAATTGGTAGGGGAGGATGGAACAAAAAGTTTCTAGTTATACCGTTCCTATTGCCTAACTCTATTCCAGCGCTATTTTTTGACCGTTAAGCTGTTTCCAACTCCCCTCCAGATCTCAAAGATGCTAAGCTAGTTTGTGCTAAAGTAGTACTAGAAAATTTGGCACTTGCGGAAGTAGACCTATATTATATGAGTTCACCCCTCCTCTATCCTTTGGAGCAGCTATCTCTAACCAGGGTAATATAAGAATCCCAGATGTTGTTAATCATAAGGATTCAGGGAGGCCTCTCACCAAGCTCCATTGTATTCTGTCCGCGCAATTTACCACCTGTTAGAAAACCTTTATCCCAATTTGTTTTACTATGCTGTGGAATGAGAAAACAAGAGAAGCGTTTCATAGGGTGGGTAGAACTATACTTGGAAGGGTAGGGAGACTTTTTGGAGATGTAAATGTATATTTAGGGTGGGTCCAGTGTTTGCTGTTTCTCTTTCTTGTACCTTACTGTTCACCTGCAATGGCTCCCCTGAAATCTCTCTGTCCAGCTCAATGGCCAGAAATATATGCGGCTCTAGGCCGGTTGGTGGCTCGGGTCGAGTTTAATGCAACCAAGATTCATAGGCCAGCGAGGAGCGTCATTCGCAGGACCTAGTGTCACGATAATTTGCCCCAGTTTTCTGTTGAGGAGTTGCGAGGAGTATCCGGACCGTGGTAATGATTTCATTCTGTTGGTTTGCAGTTACCGTGTCTCTGGAAACCCTCTTGGCTAATTATATGCAGTATGCAGGCTATACTATATAAATACCTACTAGAGCTGTTGTACCTTAGGATCCTGGTAGACGAGGTCTAAGTCTGCCCACCTCCAGGACGCAGTGCTGTAATGGGCGTATATTCCTGATCGGCAGTGCTCCTTAATTTTACCTAGCTCCAGGTAAAGCCAGCTGTTATTAAATCGAACGGGATGAACGACCACACTCTCGGCTTTCCTTCTAAGCGAGTTCTTTGTCGTCCGGCAACTTATCATTAGTCAACGATCAGATAGTTGGTTAGAAAAAGTGAAGAAATAAACCCAGAAAGTATTATTGTGCATTCACAAAAGTAACCGAACACTCTTGGGACCAGGTAACCCATCGCCTCCACATAGCTCCCCGCAACAAACCCTCCTAAAAAATCATTACTACCCAACCGATACATCATAACTTAATTTCTTCCACCTGTTATTATTAAGTGCCGATTACTGCTATGGTATGCCTTTATTTCTTTATTTCTTTATTTTTCGCTATTTAACGTTGTGGCAGGAATTATGAGTGTTCGTGCATTAGTTTCAGGTTAATTTTGTCACAGTACAATAGCAACATGAACAGTTTTTGCATTAAAATATTTCCTGTTGCTTGAAGGCCTGGAGTTCAGTTGTTTTAGCTATATACTATGCCAATAGCTTTGCCTGATAAAGTTATCCTTGAGCTAGAGTCATCTACTGTCAATGACCAGCTCAGTTGTCATGGGAATATGCAGTTGTGCCCAAGGCCCCGGAAGTGCGAATTCTAGTTTTGTAACTTATCATATTCATGGATGCTAAAGTAGCCTGCAATACCAGCAGTCCTCCAAGGGGTCCTGACGAATACCAAATGGTGACAAACAGAGGTAACTTAGTTGACAAGCAAAAAATCGAATTCGTCAAAGTGCCTAGGGTAACAAAGAAATACCTCCTGCTAACCCCAGTGCATCACCAACTGATATTCGTCACGATCCAATAGGGGACTGTACATTCAAATGGTACAAGAGCTTGCAAGTTCGGTTCAAGTCTTAAATTACCTGTGATGTATTATTTACTATTCACAGAAAACCCCAGATGAAAAAGTACTTTCATTCTTTTCCGAAAATTGACAGTTTCAGAAACCTGCACAGGCTATAAAACTGCAGTCTCATCCCCCTCTAAATACCGAGATGTTTTTACTATGATGATGAAAGTTTTCATCTGGGAAAAGATGGATCTTTTTGAGCTACTTGTGCTTGCCTTGTGAACTAAGATCGAGTAGCACTTTTGGTGTAAGATACGAGTAGCCAGGACCACTAATCACAGGCAAAATGTCATAGAACCAAGTACAGTACAGTACGGTACAGTACATGTTGGATCCTTGACAAGCTGATTGGGCCGGATGTTCGGCAACAAAGCTGAAAGATACTCGAGTATGGGAGACCCCGCTTTGCTTCAGCCTCGAGAACTCGTCCCATCAATCGACCCTACCGTACTCAAGAACTCATCCTTTGGATCCTCCGCACCCAATATACAACGTTTCAAACACCAAAAACAACGCAAATGTCGCAATCTCATCTGGGGGAAAATAGAAACTCTTTTAGCAGCAACTCCTTTAACAACAATACCAACTCATTCAACAATGTGTGTCACGTAAACTTTGGCAGTGATGAGAAGGCTGAGATCCTCGCATGGTTATCTCCACCGGGACCCAGGATACGGCACCAGGACATTAGAGCCCACAGAGTCAAAGATGTGGGAGACTGGCTCTTACAAACAGAAGAATATCAGAACTGGTCTAACGACATTCACCCTGGCGAACCTGATAATTCGGTCTTGTTTTGCTACGGATATCCGGGAGTCGGGAAGACTCACATTAGGTAAGAAACCATCTCCATAAGGCAAACGTGTTGCTAAGAAGCTGTGATGCCAGCTCTTTGGTAATAGATACATTGGGCGAGGGGGCGAGGGGGCGAGGGGGCGAAATGTTGCAGTTGCGGGCTTCTACTTCGACTTCGCGGCCAAGAAGGAGCAATCTCCGATGAGTGTCTTGGGATCCCTCCTAAAACAGGTTATTTGTGGACTCGAAGAGATTCCGTCAAAGATCGCTCAGGCCTTCCGGGATCAGAGAAATGTCCTCGGTGGCCGGAGGTTGGAACTGAGCGAAATTGTGGAGACGCTACAGGATATCGCCTCCTCACGACCTACCTTCATATGCATTGATGCCGTGGACGAATGCACGGCTAAGTATCGGGTGGAGTTGCTTGATTCACTCAAACAACTTTTACGCAAGTCCCCGGGTATCCGGATATTTCTGGCAGGTAGATTGCAGATCCAAGGGGAGGTGGAGAAATATCTTCCTGGGATGGTAATGGCTGCACCTATTATATCCACCAAGAATGACATCGTTCTGTTCCTGCGAGCGAAACTGGAAAAGGATCCAACACCTGAGGCGATGGACAAAAACTTGGAGGCGGACATTATAAAGAGCATTCCCGAGACGGTTTCAAAGATGTAAGCAGGAAGCAAGGGCACTGAAAGGGATGTGTGAAACCGTGAGCTGATAGATCTATTTCTAGATTCCTGCTGGTATCTCTAAACATCAAGGCAATCCTGCAGGAAACGACGCGAGAGAAGCTCGGTGCTATGACAGATGGTTTAAGCTTGAGAGGCGCGTATGATGCAACCATAGAGCGGATCAAGGCACAGGAAGGGGATGGAGCAAGACTCGGGATGGAGGCTCTAATGTGGATTTCACATTCGGAGCGGCCGTTAAGTGTCGATGAGATATGTCAGGCGCTAGCTGTTGAGATAGGATCAGCCGATATTAATCCCAACAATTTACCTTGGGTCCGGACAGTGCTAAGCTGTTGCCAAGTGATAGCGACACTCTGATGGCAGCTCGCTCACAACCCAATGATAACTGGGGTAGCGTAGGTAACGGCGCCAAGCACGGAGAAAAGCACGTAGGTGGTGGTTCCGGTATGTGATGATAACGATGTGGATGTTCAATGTACGATACAGGAAGCTCTCTACTGGTAGCTCAGACTAAATACAGAAGAGAGCGCACAAACACACAAAACAGGAAAAACCCACACAACGGGAAAAACCCCCAAGTGGCAGTCACGACCCTAAACTGGTCGTACCCCAAACTAACTATCATACCCTAACAACTATGGGATTCCAGCTATCACCAAGGACTCGCGGTCGTCGATGAAGAATCTTCGACTATTAGGTTGATCCATTTCACACTCAAAGAGTATCTTTCCGGTCAAGCCGACCTGTTTGACAGACCCCACTCGAAAATGGCTGAAACCTGTTTGACATATCTCAACTTCCTAGTAATTAAGAATCTCCCGGCTAGCCCCTCCCATGACCCACCAATGATATCCTTCCTGGATTATTGCTCTTTATATTGGGGGACCCACAAGCGAATGGAGCTCTCAGATCGCTCAAGATACCTCACCCTAGACCTTCTTAATCAATACGACGAACACATATCAGCCGAGCTACTTTGGGAGTTAGTCAAGGAGCAGTTCTTCACTAGCCACCTTAGTTGTATGAAGCCATTTTCTGCGCTTCACTGCGTTTCGTATTTCGGCATTGCCGACGTTGCAAATGATTTGATAAGGTCGAAGAAATGGGATGTGAACCACAGAGATGGTGCAGGTCTGACGCCGCTTATGTGGGCTGCCAGGTATGGGAATGAAGAAGTAGCAAGTTTGCTTTTGCGGCACAAACACATTCAATCTGATATGCCGGACACGAAATATGGTCGAACGACACTCTCATGGGCCGCTGGGAGTGGACACGAAGGGGTGGTCAGGCTATTTCTCGGTCCTCAATTTATCAATCCTGGGAGCATAGGCCGTCAGCGTAGAGCGCCGGAAGTAATGAGTTTGCTATTTGGAAGTAAATACGTCAACCTCGATTGGCCAGACGATGGCGGACAAACACCGCTCTCGTGGGCCGCTTGTAATGGGCATGGTGGAATAATCAAACTACTACTGGAACGGAAAGACGTTAGCCCCGATAGGCCTAACAATTCTGGCAAAACACCCCTCTCGTGGGCAGCCTTGAATGGGCATGATGAAGCAGTGAAAGTACTATTGGAACGGGGAGACGTTAACCCCGATAGGCCCGACTATTCTAGAAAAACGCCGCTCTTATGGGCCACCTTGAATGGGCATGATGGATCAGTGAAGATACTGTTGGATCGGAACGACATTAGCCCCAATACGTCTGACAATGATGGCAAACAACCACCCTTGTGGGCTGCCTTGAATGGGCACGATTGAATAGTAAGGCTACTGTTAGAACGAGAAGACGTCTGCCCTGATAAGCCTGACAATTATGGCCAAACGCCACTCTTGTGGGCCGCCCGGAATGGGCACGGTGGGGTAGCGAAGCTGCTATTAGGAAGGGAAGACGTTAACCCCGATCGGCCTAACAATTATGACCGAACACCGCTCTCGTGGGCTGCCAACAGTGGGCATGATGGATTAGTGAAGCTACTGCTGGAACAGGAAAACGTCAACCCCGATAGGTCTGACAATACTGGCCGAGCACCGCTCTCGTGGGCCGCCTCGAGCGGGCATCATGGAGTAGTGGAGCTGCTGTTGGCACGGGAAGACATTAGCCCTGATAGGCCTGACAATTGTGGCCTAACACCGCTCAGGCATGCATCTTGGAATGGGCATCATAGGGTGATGAAGCTACTCAAGGCCCGAAACCCTACAACTCCTCGCGCCGTATAAGATATCACCTCTTTCGCCATCTTTGCACCCATCCATTTCACAACCTTTGCACTCGCTTTACCACCATTTCTATCCTCTCCCCTAATTCTCATTTGGCCTCTCAGTGCGATCAGACTCTTTGTTCGTCATTTGCTAGTACCAGAGATGTCAAGTCAGTCGGGGTGTTAATACCATCAAATCTAAAAGATATATAGCTGGAGGACATTTCCTCTTTTGATTTCTTTCTCTCCCCCCCCAAAATTCCGCGGGCTAAATTTGAATTTTCTTGGGGAGGTTCTATCTTCTATGATACCATTCCTGTATTTCTCGATCCCATTACTTAATAGGGCGGACTTGAGCCGGTGTTTATATTTAGTGCTCTAGTAGGGTTTCTTTAGAAAATCTCTCAACCTTCCCTCTTCCATGTACTCCACAGTGAAGACCAATGCAGCGATCTTAAAGATCTAATCACAGATATTGTGCTCCTTTCTTCCTTCTACCGTATCTCCTGCCGCCTGCCAACACCAGAGCCATCATACCCAGAAGGCCGGGTGAGATAAGCAGAATAAAGGAGAAACAGGGGGAAAAGAAAAAATGTAGGGTCACCAAATATCTCTAACTTGGTGGACATTCAAAAAGAAGGATTCCTGCGGGATCCGCACATGTTTCTTTCGAGTTGATGGAAGCGAAGTTATCAAAATCGACGGATACCGGTAAAGACAAATGTGGAAGTTGCCAGAAGTGGAGAGCGTTGCAGTTGACCATCGAAGTTTGAAGAATGCCTTTAGCAAGCACATAAATTTGTTCTAGAGTTAGAATTACTGAGTTGTCTGTTGTTTCCTCTATTACCAACGAAGGATGCAGCCAGATGGGGGCATACAATCTGCAGGTGTGGGAAACGACGGGACGATCAGGATGATTTTCCTATATCTCCCATACACTTGCGCCGTGGCTAGTTAGTCAATAGAGGACGAGCGAACGAAGTTTCTGGTTATTATACTTTTCCTACACCGGCAGTCTCGCCCCAGTCACGTCCCAGCGTTCGGCAGTAGCGCCGTTTATTAGTTATCCTCCTCTAATTTGCTAGGTTGGGTACTGTTGGGCTGCCCGCACAAATCCAACCACATATTGATCAAGCCGTTTCCAACTTCCTCATGATCCTATATGACTAGGCTAGTTTGTAGTATCATAAAATTAGGCAGTTATAGAAGTAGTAGACCTGCACCATATAAACTATACTCCTCCATTCTCGGGGGGCGGTATCTCTATTTGGAGAGTGATAAGACCCCATGATATAGCTAATCATACGGATTCGAGTACGTCATTACCTATCTCATTCTTTCCATTATTTGGGGCAGAAACTATCCGGAAATCATAATAAATTTGATCCAAAAATCATAAACACTCACTCGCGTTGGAAGAATGTGCTTAGCTTTAATAGTTGCTGGAGTGTAATAGATCCTTCAGGCGCTTCGCAGATGGTTCGGGTACGGGATACCGGTAGATTCTTTAACAATAGAAATAGATTATACCGAAATGCCTTTGCTCTGTTACCCTGGGGGTGTACTGAGGAATAAGAACATGTGGGAAACACAGAGACTAGGGTGGTGATTCATGGGAAGATCTCTTAGCCGAGGATCGACAGCGGCGACAACGAAACGCCAAGAGTTCTCTCACGAAAACAATCGCACACTCAGGAGCGGGAGTTCACTTCATTCCTCAACAACACACTCTGGCTACTGTTGCCCCTCGCTGTCCCGGATGATATCCTCTCAATTCTAAATTGTTCTGCATCAAAACCTAACCCGCTGTCCCGGATAACTCGCTGTCCTGACAGATCCCTGATATTTTAGCCATCCGTGGCGGCCGGGTGCGGCTGTGGCTGGCCGTGGGGGCCGGCGCAGATACACCTAGTACTGTATAACCACAGCTTATGCCCATGCTATTCCATATAAGTCTCAATTATAAGTTACCTTTCCCATAGCCTAGGTCTATTCTAGTTCGAGCGTTCGGCAGTTCCGCCGTTTATTAGTATCCCACATCACCCACTTTTCGATACCGGTATCGCGAAAGCTAAGACCTACAGTCACTGCTACACCACTGCACCCACCCATTGATAATGGTTGTGAGGTTGTAATGCCACCGGCAAAGCTAAAGCTCAATCCCTGGAATAATCTCACTTTCGTTTATAATCTCACTTTCTCGAATCGCAAGTTTATTTCAGTGTTCTTAAAGCTCCAGCCCTTTCATCTGATATGGAAGGGCAGACTATGAGCCCAAAGGTCCGCTATAATAGAGTGGACCGTTAATTTACCACCTCCTCTAGCCATCTTGCATTTTTCTTGGCCATCCCTGATCAATGAGGGTCGCACGGAAGTAGAAGATGTGCTAAGAAAATTCACGTGTAACTTAGACGCTTTGGAGGAAAGATATAGAATATAAGTTTCACCGTTCATACCTGGTTCATTCCTCCCCTCTCAACTTCACTCTTCGACCAAAACTAAACTGACGGCAGAGACATGTATAAGTATAATACAAATACCACATCCTGATCCTTCTATGGATCACCTCACCCCTCTATATATCTCCCTCATGCCCTTTGCTCCTCCGTACACTCCCATGGTAACAATGAAAAGACATGTCGGGTAATTATTATCGTTGAACATTCTCCCGTATCAATTCCATCCCCACGTCTCCTGAACAAACCTTCACACTCCCGTAACAAAGCCAAGCACATCCGTCCAACATCTCACAGCCATGTCCTTCCCCCTCAATACCGGCTTATCACCTCTATGATCTACCCTCTGCCTAGTGACACTTGCCTTGGGATATTGCAGGTGTTGAGAATTGTCTCTGAAGAAGCGGTCATTGTATTCAGAAGAAGAAAAGGAGAAGAAAGGAAAGAAAGCTCGGAGCCACACAGAGAAGCGAACTGAGGAAATCATGGTGTGTTAGGAATGCATACGCGGCACTTTCCTATGCATTCCCGGAACACCAGTGAGCAACGTAGCGCAGTATAAGCTTCAAGCAGGTACATAGATCAGCGGAATGACTAAGACACGGACATTCCCATGTATACTGTAACAGCAGGCCTTAACAGACTGCCGGGAGAAACCTAGTCCTGCACAGGGCTCTAAGAAGCCACCTAAACCATTGAAGGCATTGAATCCATGTAGGAAATTTTGTTTCGTGAGCCTCCTTGGGGCCCGTTGGTTGGCTTTTGATAGCAAGCAATTGTTTTTTTTTTTTTTTTTTTTAAGGTGAGAAGAATTTGTATACTTACCCCAATCCGTATTAGGGCCTGAGAAAGCAGATTTTGGCCTCACCCGCCCACTGGACAAAAACCCACAAAATATTCACCATAGAACATCACTTTCCAGCACTCTTTGGTAAGTCCCGGTTTGGGCTATGATAGAAAAAAATTTCGGGCGTCGTAGTCTCCCAAACATGCCTGAGGGATTGCTCCCAAGGGGACTCATTGCTGGGAGAGAACTCGGAGATTCCGGCATGTATTTATTTAGTAGCCTTTCTCATGACAGATTACAGGTATGCTACTCTGTCACGTCATAACCAGGTGTCTAGATGATACCCTGTAAGGCTTCACCATTGATCACAGGTTGTCACTCGAAATTATCTAGTGCCCAAAAGGTAAGTCCTGGCTGTACTGTAATTATGTACCTGACCAGTGTCTGCCAATCTTATTGTTGAGAAATGGTCCTCCGGGTGGAGATAGGAGAGATTTGTTTGAGTCTTCCTGCTCACTTTTCTGTACAGGAAGGTGTACGCAGTTTTCGTATTCCGTGTTATGGGCTGCGTCACCAGGATAGGGTATCTGTATCTATATACCGTTGTTGTTTCCCGTAGTTAGCTAGACAACTTAACAAAACAATCTTCCGCTGCAAATCAAAGCGTTCAATTCCCGACACTTATCTATACTACCCTGATTTACCAGGAAAGGAACCTATGTATACAAGGCAATAAATAGGGAGAGAGTATCTTACCAGAGCGAAAACCACTAAAACGGATAGCCTTGGGGCCAGCAGCTGCCTTCCCACAAGACAAAAGAAGAATTATTTTTATTTTTATTTTTATTTTTTTCACATTATTTTTTATTTTTTATTTTCTTTCTTATTTTTATTTTTATGATTTCCGCAAACTTCCCGTTTGCTACTGCTACCCGCCGATCGCCAACCTTTTTCAGGTCTAGAGTCGGATTCTACCACCTCGTAGCAGGATTGTTAAACCCCACAGCCCTATTGATGAGGGCTAAGTTCTTCAATCTCCCAGTCCCCATAGGGCAGGATTTTTAAATTATCCTGCCCTACATGACGGATCGTTCAATAATAACTGATTGTCAGCATGGATTGAACTCCTGGGCTCCCGCTAATTGCGACAGGAGTGTTAACCACTGCGCCAGCTGGGTATTTCATAGAAGGTCAACCGGGGAACTAATACTTATCCTACTGGAAGCCCCATTTCGGGATTTTAATGGCTGGGTGGTGTGTTTCTGCCTTAGCTGTTGGTAGATTTCAACGGGGGTACTTTTTGCTCCTTGGATGTGTTTAATGAGAGATTCAGTGGTTTTAAGCAGAAGTGGCCCCTGGAAAAAAAGTACTCTTTAGTCGGCCGGCCGGCCTAATAGCAGGCGGGGAAGGAATGCGTGAAGGGGCAGCTTGCCATACCCCCTACTAGACAATTGGAAACAATCACACTCATACACAGAGAAGACCAACTCAAAACTCAAAATACCTACCACTCATAGTAACCGTGTGCGGGGGATTGCGTCCGACCCCCCCCCACCCAATAGCCTTAGGGCAGTGGCACTAGTTCACATCGTATTCTATATAGATAAGTACGTATAGTAGATTATAGACAATACAGTAAGGAAGGCCCCTTCGAGACACCCCGGGCTGAGGAGCAGCCATGAAAACTTATCCTGGTGGGCCAGGGCGCCCCCGCCCCGCAATTAATTAGGGAACATCATGACATCTACCTCTCCCCGCAGAACACAGCCGTGTCCTCCAAGGCCCCGTACTTTTTATTATTCAACACTGATTGGTGGGCTCGCTGGTAGTGAAGCTTAGTTATAACGAAAATACTCCAGCCCTTCTTGCCGTACGGTAGCGGCTGTGGACCGGTGTTGCGTTTTGGGAGCATCCACCCATTCTCGGAAAGTTATCATGCACTTCCTCATACTGTACAGTACAGTACCTCAAGAACGATATTAACATCCATTAATATTTAATATCAGCAGAAGAGTACAAAGGTAGGAAGTTATTAACCTGAACACACCGGGATATATTTGGCTGGTTAACCTTGCATAACTGTTTCACAACTTCTGGTGGAATCCTGTAGGTGTCCTTTGAGTAACTGTTCCTGGATATGCCCCTAGGGACATTGTAAACTCTTAGCTCAATTTTCCCTACTGTACTGTGTGGAATGACAGATTAGGCGAGGCCTTTTTGGGGCTGGCAGTACTTAGAGAAGCACGAGAACACTGCGGATGCTGCAGTATATTTAGGGTAAGTCTCGTATTTGCTAGTCCCCCTTCCCGTACGACATGCATGAAAAATGAAAAAAGCAGCAGTCCCAGTGCCTGGCAGAGAAGTAGAATTGGGTTCCCACATCCACCATTTAAATTGAACGATACTCCGGAATGAAGAGCTCTGGAGATCAAGCGTCCTTCAGCCCCGGAGGTGCTTGTGAGAGATGTCGAAATGGCGAAGGTGATGTAAGCTCAGGCGGGGGGTGTTTAGATGCATACAGTATTATACTAGGACAGAAGGGTTCATCCGATTCCCTTTTTACACCAAAAGTAGGCACCTTTACCACCCTCTCTCGTAGCACAATGCTAACGAGAATCTGCAAAAACTTGGTGGTGCATCAGTAAACCTGTATATATAATAAGGAATTATAAAATAGTGGGGAGAAAAGGTCATTTGGGCATGAGGCGTTAGTTGCCATGTACTTTTTTGTATGGAGTCCCATTGAAAACTTTAGGTCACTCTCAGACCAACCGACTCCACCACGAACAGTGAAGACAGCCTCTACCCCCCGCCCCCCCGCCCCCGGGAGTCTGAATGGATAGTGATTCCCCAGCTAAAGGAAGGATCCGATGTGTCTCCATGCAAGGAATGTTGAGGATTGCCCGTTTTAAAATATCCAAATCCGGTGAAAAAACCGTGTATCGGAAGAAAAACGGTTTGTCCCCGTACTATACTTGTAGTAACTTAGTCGCTCGCTTGTGGAGGTGGAGAAGATGGTGGACGACTCTAAGGAGGAATTGTTGGTAAGGAAACTAGAACGGGTGCTGACTTATCATATAGATCTGGTATTACATTTACTATAGTGACGAGAAATATTTAGCAAAAGGCTTCAAAAGAAGCTCAACCCCGATTTGAGTAGAAAAAAACATAAAACAGCATATCATGGTTTGCAGTTTTCGGGGTATCTATTGGTTGTGAGGATCTTGCGAGAAGTTATACTCCCCGTACAGTACTGTTGCAAACCTCAAACCTCCGAACTGTCTTCTTTTATCCTTTCCAGGCCCCATCTACTGATCTCCCGCACACCCTCTTTTTTTTTGCATTTTCACCTGATGTTTCACTTGATTTTTGTGCCTTTTGTTCTTGGTTCCATAGTAACTCATTGGTGTCCCGCCCATGCAAACTTTCATTTTTTTTGTTAGAATTTTTTTTGTTATCAGCTTGGCGGTAATTTTGCCCTTGTTAGGCCCTGTAAACAGAAACGAAAAACAACTTCTCTCAATTTTCAAGATGCCGAAATCCTTGACCTGCTTAAAATATTTCCTTTCTCTCGGAGGTGGCCGGATTTTTTTTTCTATCATACAGTACTAATACCGGTACCTTGTCCGAACATAGTTAAACCCCAATCACATAGTACCAACATCCTCCCAGCTTGTTATGAAAACATATGTCCAAGGAGCTGAGGTTCTAGGGCTTCTCATCCTATTACTCATTCATAAATGTGGGAGCAGCCCGCTATGCTCCAGCACTAGGTAAGTGGAAATTCGGTCTAAGCACCTGCATTACCGATCCCGCCGTATTCAGAGAAAACCTATATGAAAAGGTACCGTACTGCTCCCCATGAAGATTGATGATCTCTGGAGTTTGTGCAAGCTATAAGACTACAGAGATACTCTTTTGAACCTTACCACCAGTATGTTTGGTATGATGGCAGAAGCATTCATTCAGCAAAAGATGGATATTCTTGAAGAACTCACGCCCGCATTGAGAAGCGGTGAGAACGGTACCTTTCGCGTAAGATATAGGACAAATGATTAACTGCAGTTGGGCCCCGCTCCCCCGGACAGTCAGAATCCATTGAATCCAACTGGTGGCGGGTTATCAAGGATAACTGGATAACCTTTAATATAGAGAAATTTGGAACTCTAAGATGTTCATACAGGATAGTGAGGTACTACACTATAGGCAGCTGCTCTGGTAAGGTGCTGAGTGGAGCGTCCTTGTTGATGCTTTGGTGCTTGCGTACTGTAAAAAGTTTCCAGAAATGTGGAGACAGAACAGGCTTCACACTTTTTGTTTTGCGACCACTCCTAAGTTATCGCCAAGCCAAAACTCGCATCCCCGAAAACTTTTGCAATACCTGCAAGCCATTCCTTGCTTTGTATGACGGGATGGTACGAATGGGGCTCTAAGCGAACTGATTGCAGGAGATGTTCGCCTACAAAACAAGAAAATGATGACCCCTTTTCTTCAGCCTCCCGAGTTGTCAATTGACCCTACCGCGCTCAAGGAATCATCCTATCCTCTGCGTTCTCTGCTTCGAATCAACAACCTTCCATCAGCAAGAAAAAAGGGAAATGTCACATTCACATATCGGGGAAAATAGCAATTCCTTCAACAACAATTCCTTCAACACCTTTCTTACCATCAACAGTCTGTGCAACGTGAACAGCTTTGGCATTGCCGACGAGAAGGCTGAGATTCTCGCATGGCTATCTCCGCTGGAACCGAGGATACGGCACGATGATATTAGAGCCCAACGAGTCGAAAATGTGGGAGACTGGCTCTTGCGAACAGAAGAATATCGGAAATGGTTAGAAGGCATTCGCGGTGGGGATTCCTGTGATTCGGCTTTGTTCTGCTACGGAGATCCGGGGGTCGGCAAGACCTACATCAGGTAAGAAAGTACATCTTTTACGAAGCAAGAGTGCTGCTAAGAAGCTATGATGCTAGCTCCTTAGTAATAGACACGTTGGGTGATCGGGCGAGGGAACAGAATGCTATAGTTGCATGCTTCTACTTCGACTTCGCCTCCCAGAAGGAACAATCTCTAACGAGTTTCCTGCGTTCCATCCTAAGACAGGTTGTTGGTGGACTCGAAGAGATTCCAACGAGGATCGTCCAGGCTTTCCGAGACCAGAAAAATGTCATCGGGGGCCGGAGGCTGGGATCAGGCCAAATTGTAGAGATGTTACAGGATATCTCGTCCTCGCGGCCCACCTTCATATGCATTGACGCTCTAGATGAATGCATGGCCGAGTATCGGACAAACTTGCTTGATTCCCTGAGACAGATTCTACACAAGTCCTCGAGCGCTCGGGTATTTCTGGCCGGAAGATTGCACATCCGGGATGAGGTGGAGAAACATCTGGCTGGAAGGGTAGTGGCTGTGTCTATAACACCCAATAAGGGTGATATCATTAGGTTCCTACAGGCGAAACTAAGAGAGGATACAACACCGGAAGCAATCGACAAAGGCTTGGAGGAGGATATTATAAAGACCACTCTCGAGACGGTTTCAGAAATGTAAGTAGGGCAAAAAAAATAATATCGAAAGCTGCGAACTGACAGATGTGTCTAGATTCCTGCTAGTATCTTTAAACATCAAGGCCATCCTACAGGAAACCACCCTCCATCGGAGGCGCGAGAAGCTCGGCACAATGGCAAATGGCCTGGGGTTAGGGGATGCATACGATGCAACCATAGGGCGGATAAAAGCACAAGAAGGGGATAAGGCAAGGCTCGGGATAGCTGCTCTGATGTGGATTTCACATTCCGAACGGCCGTTGAGCGCGGATGAGATATGTCACGCCCTAGCGGTCGAGATAGAATCAACCGACATTAATACCAGCAACGTGCCTTCGATCCGAACAGTGCTGAGCAGTTGCCAAGGACTTGTCACCGTCGATAAAGGGTCGTCGACTATTAGGCTGATCCATTTCACACTCAAAGAGTCTCTTTCCCGCTATGCAGACTTGTTTGATCGACCTCACTCGAGGATAGCGGAAACCTGCTTAACATATCTCAATTTCCAGACCATTAAGGACCTCTCAGCCAGCCCCTCTCATGACACCCGAGGCATACCCTTCCTAGGGTATTCTTCTTTATATTGGGGAACCCACATGCGAATGGAGCTCTCAGACCGCTCAAGATATCTTGCGCTCGACCTTCTTAATCAATACGATAAGCACATATCTGCCGAGTTACTTTGTGGGTCAACTGGGGAGTGGTTCTTTCACACCCTAAAACCGTTTTCTGGGCTGCACTGCATTTCCTATTTCGGCATTGCTGAAGTCGCAATGGATTTGATAAAGAGGAAAATATGGGACGTGAACCAGAGAGATAGTATGGGTCTGACACCACTTATGTGGGCTGCGAGGCAGGGGCGTGAAGAAGTAGTAAAACTGCTCTTACAACAGAAACATATTCAGCCTGATATGCCAGATATGCGATATGGTCGAACAGCACTATCGTGGGCTGCTAGGAGCGGGCATGAAGGGGTTGTCAGGCTATTGCTTGGTCGGCTATTTGTCAATCCTAGGAACATAGGCCGTCGGTGGAAAAAAGCACTCCGCGTAACGAGTCTATTATCTGGACGGAAATACGTTAACCCTGACAGGCCAGGTAATAGTGGCCAAACGCCGCTCTCGTTGGCCGCTCAGAATGGGCGTGATGCAGTAGTGAAACTACTATTAGAGCAGGAAGACGTTAGTCCCGATAGGCCAGACAATGATGGTCAAACATCGCTCTCGCGAGCCGCCGAGAATGGGCATGAAGGGGTAGTGAAGCTACTGTTGGTACGGGAAGACGTTAGCCCCGATAAGCCAGACGATACTGGCCGAACACCGCTCTGGCTGGCAGCCCGGAACGGTCATGATAGAGTAACAAAACTACTGTTGGAACAGGAAGACGTCAGCCCCGATATTACAGACAATTATGGCCAAACACCGCTCTCTATAGCCGCCAGGAGTGGGCATGATCAAGTAGTGAAGCTACTATTGGGACTAGAAAACGTTAGCCCCGATAGGCCCGACAATCGTGGCCAAACACCGCTCTTGCTAGCAGCCCGGAATGGGCATAATAGAGTAGTGAAGCAACTCTTGGGGCGGGAAGACGTTAGCCCAGATATACCTAACATTTATGGCAGAACACCTCTCTCGTGGGCCGCCCAGAACGGGCGCAGTGAAGTACTGATGCTCTTCTTGGGACGGGAAGACGTTAGCCCTGATAAGGCTGACAATTGTGGTCAAACACCTCTCTCGTGGGCCGCTCGGAACGGGCGTGATGGAGTAGTGGAGCTACTGCTCGAACGAGAAAACGTTATCCCAGATAGACCAAATACTTATGGTCAAACACCACTCTTGCTAGCCGCCGAGAGAGGGCGCGACGGAGCAGTGAAGCTACTACTAGAGCGGGGAGAGGTTAGCCCCGATAGGCCAGACAATTATGGCCAAACACCGCTCTCGCAGGCCGCCCGGAGTGGGCATGATGGGGTAGTGAAATTACTATTAGGACGGAAAGACGTTAGCTCCCATAGGCCTAACAATCATGGCCAAACACCGCTCTCGCTAGCCGTTCAGAATAGGCGGGATGGAGTAGTGAAGCTACTGCTAGAACGAGAAAACGTTAGCCCCGATAGACCAGATAAATGTGGCTAAACCCCGCTCTCGTAGGCCGCCAAGAGTGGGTATGATGGAGCAGTAGTGAAGCCGCTGTTAGAACGGGAGGACGCCAGCCCGGATAAGCTTGATAACCGTAACCAAACACCGCTCTCACCAGCCGCGCGGAACGGGCACAGTGTGGTGGTAGTGGAGCTCCTCAAGACCCGAAAGGTTACACCCCCGGCCTAATATATGGCTCTGGAGATACGACCCTCTCGGCGTCTTCGAGCCTACTCACCCACCCCACCTACACCATCAGCGGATACTTTCCCATTGCCGCTAGCCTCCCTTCGATTCCCACCAAACCTCCCAGAGAATGTCTCGTGGACACCACCGTTTGCTTGTGCCGGAAATATCAAGTGAACAGGCAGAATCTGGCCTGAGACATTCCCTTTTTTGGTTTCCCCTTCTTTTTTGCCCGTATTACAGGGACTAAGTTTATACCTGTTTTTTTTCGGATAAGCTCCGCCTTCCATAATTCTCGTATTCCCCGATTCCTCCACTCAATAATAGGACGGCTCTAGGTCCGGATGTAGCATATAATTATGGCAGGGTTTCTTTTGGGGGACCTCTCAATTTTGTCTCTTATATGTACAGTACTCTAAAGGGAAATGACAAATGGAACGATCTATTACCTCATAAAATCTATCGCATCCTTTCTCCTTTTATCCTATCGCCTCCCGCCCGCCAACCACAGAGAATGCCTAGAAGCCCGGGAGGAACAGACAGAAGGAAAAACTAACAGAGCAAAGGCGGGGTTAACAAATATCCCTGGCTGGACGCTGTAGCACTACCCTGCAAGTCCCGATTCGAACTACGATCTAGCAGTGGGTTGTCGCCTTCACATCTTATGCTGCTAGGAATATGATTTTGCTTTTTAGCCTTATTAATATCTGCTCCCATCAGATATCAAGTATCAGGGATTTAGCTCAATCCCCCTTCTCTCATGATACACCCTATCCCATTAGGCATCTGTAGTTGGTATAGGGAACAGGCCCTAGGGATCGCTGAGGATCATGGGATATTTTGATGGCTCTATGGTTTGGTATGTCTATCGCGTGGACCAAATAATTTGCGACAAGGGATGCCTTGGCATTCAGGCACACAAATTCGGTAAAGGGTGGATGTTTTAAATCACAGTTTTAATTATGATAAATTGTTTGAGAACCCGGATCGTGATTTATCAGCTTAGTGTGTTTCTTTGGAGTTCGTTGGGTTTTGGGGATTTTCAGCCATATAGAGATAGTTAGATACCTCCTGGCCAGTTCTTAGCTGCGCTCAAGTCTACCGTGACTGCACTTTCAGCCCCTCCATTCTCTAGCACTCTCGGTAGACTCCAACAATAGGAACAATAGAAGAGGCATCTCCCACAGCTCCACTCGCGCTCTTATAAACTAAACCAACAACAAAAACAAGCGTATAAGCAAAACACAATTAACACATCCCAACCCCCCACGAATCACCTCACTTATCTCTATCTCCCCACATATCCAAATCCCTCCGCAACACCCCTTGATAACAAAGGAAAGACATCTCGGTAGAATCTCCTATTTAAACTCCCTACACCACCAGAACAATCCATCCCGCTCCCGAACCATCCGCGACACTCCCGAACCATCCGCGACACTCCCGAACGATCTGCAACACTCCCGTAACTTCCGGAGTCGACTACATTCTTTTTCGGATGGGTTGCCAATTTGGCGTAATCTGTCCCTATTCTTGAAAGAAAAGAGGAAAAAAGAAAAGTATCATGTACCATATCTACCCCCCCCCCTTCCCCAACCCCCGCTGCAAGAGCCTATCGTGTAGATAGAGGAATAGGAGGAGTAGTGTAGTCCTCCATGTATTATACCATAGTGACCCCAGCACGCGCTGGAGGTAAGTTAGCCTATCCTGTAGTATCTATCGTGTTTCTCATGTAAGCTAAGATAGGATCGTTTGCAGTGTGATTAGCTAGTTTTACTTGTGCCCTTTAAGAAAGAAGAAAGAATCTGTGGGCACCCCGCTATTCTCCGGAGGGCGGGGGGGTGTATATCTGCCTACCTAATTATATCGTGGCTTTATTAAGTTGCTTCAGGGGAAGAGACGGAAATGAGTGAATACTTCGTTAGTTAGGTTCGAGGTTCATCCGCCAATGGCCCATAGCGTGGGTGCCGGCCCACGCTGGACTCCAATAAGAAACATGACGTAGGAAGTGAACTATTAGTAGGATAAAACGGGCACCACGATATTGCAATGTGCCAGGATGTGAATGCAGTATACAGGAGCATCATCGCCTCCGCACGGACCACGACTCAGGTGGATGTTTCCTTGCCCAGAGGCTTTGATCACAGGACGTCACTCGACCCAATGTAGAGTTTGAATTGTTGTTTGCATAGTGCATCACGATAGGATATAACAAGTACGGCCATCCAAAAACCCCACGGGTGGTCCTTTACTCCTGCAGGTTGTCCCCCACTGTTAATACTTGATCATTTGAGTAACCAGATTGTAGGGTATCGCAGGAATTCCCCTTTTCTTCCTCGCTCGTGCTCCTGCCGCCCCTCATGGGTTGCAGAGTTGCTAAGGGGGTAGAGGTCCATTCCTGTCGGTAGAGGGAGAGTGACGGCAACCCATCCAAGCAGGGCAGCGCACTGCTAATGAAATAAGTTGGATAACCTGACATTTGTTTTTTCCCCCGTAGAGTAAAGCCAAGTCCGCAAGGTTCTACTTACCGCTGCCCTAGGAAGCGCTTCTGTGGCTCTCTCTTTCTATTATCCATTAAGAAGAAATTGTGATAAATGCTTCCAATACCCTTAGAGTTACCTAAATCGCTTTTGTTCCGTTGGCTAATTGTGATATTCTTGGAGTGCAGGGAGGGTATGAGAAAGTTACGAATCTGGCTGTATAGTATATCTAGCCCTAGCCTTAAACGTCAAACTTTGCTCCAGTAGGTGCTGGCTCACCATAGAACTTCGTTCGCTGCAATCCTTTTGCTTGTTCGGGCATCTACAATGCAAATCCTCCCTTCTTCCTTTCTTTCTTTCCACCCTCCCCCCAGGGCTGCTTCCCAGCGGGCGGCAGTGTTTGCTCCAGGCAATCAAGAAAGAAAGCGCAATGTCGCTTTAGCTACGTGAAAGAGAGGATTCACCGTCACCAACTCCGGATGAACAGCTAAAGACCACCAGACACACACCCCCAAGTTTCGCGATCCTCCTCCAAACCCCAAATCCGATAGAGCTTCAACCAAACCCCCACCACCACACACACACAAACCATCAACAAAAGTGGTTCGCTGGGCATTTGTTTAATGCCCAACTGCGTCCACTCTACCGGAATTCGAACGTGCAATGATCCCTGTTTCAAATTAGGACCGCCCAGTTCCTTAAGCCATTAGACCATCGAAACTGGTCGAAAGATTGCTTTCTTTTCCGAATTTTAACTGCGACATCCCCCAGACAGAAATTTCTTCCAAAAATCTGATACTAACGACATTATATCAAGCAAGTGCTGTGATCTCCATACCAAAAACGGTTTCAGTGCCTAACTTGAGTTATTCAACTGGTGTGACGCCGATCGACCTGCGAAGCAAGCTACTCCTTCGCCATCAACCCTGCTTTAGGCACCGCAACGATATCTCAATTGCTCCGCTATGATACAATCTCTTTCTCTATGTCTCTCCCACAGACTCCTTCCCCCCTGGGTCCAAAAGCTAAAACCTAGCTGCTCTGCCACGACCCAGCTCCCAAACAGACAAATTCCCCATTCCCCGAGGGGGAAGGCGAGGGGGAGAGGCAACGAAACATTTCGGCCCGCAATCCGTCATCCATTGCCCTTTTTTCCATTGTGTACCCTTTGGGACAACAGTAGAGGTCAGAACTGAACTTGTCAGCAACTACACCCAATTGAAACTAAAACTGGGATCAGAAATAATATCGCATTCAACAAACTACTGACTATAGTACAGTCATCGAACGAGGATCTATATATCCTTGTGGTACATTCCATCAAGAGTCTCTTGTCTGAATATCAATATCAATAGGGACGAACGATCCTGGTAGTATCCTCACTTCACCCCAAAAACACCCCACCAGATACACAAGGCATATCATGTATACCCCTCCCAATGACCAGCAAATCCAACAGTGCGCCACCATTCAACAGGATCACGATCCCCAGACATATCTGCCAGAAGCTAAGAAGTAAATTCAAAAAAGAAGAAAGTCCCGCTCTTCTGGTCAAATTTGAAGGCTACCCTTTGACGTTTTTATCTTCACTCTCATTAATCAGCTAAAAGCCAGGTATGACAGGAAGAATATAGTATAAATTTTCCAGAATTAAGTGCGGAGCAAGCGAATCCATGGCCAAACCAGCCCACTTCATCCAATAAAAAAAATACCATTCAGAAAGACAAATAAAAGGCCGTTCCCGGAAGGGTCGGGTATCCAAAATGCCCCATATATCTATACCATTTTCCGGAGCAGAGAAGCATAGCAAGAATTGGGAAATGACTGCTCTGCCACTCGTGGAACAGGATTATTAGAGTAGACCAGACTACTACACCCCCCTCATAGACGCCAGGACTAAGAGAGTTCCTCATTTGCAACTGATACTGTACATGAAGTGAGAGAGGGGCTGGATGGGAAGAGTACAACTCTTATTCCCGCGAGTCCGACCCCAGCTTCCCAGTCACTCTAGCCCGGTATACCCCCCCCTCCACCCACCCAGTATCAACAATTTTCCTCCAGTCAATATCCCACGACCAATCCAGCCCATTCAGCCTCCCCAACACAAACAATCACCAAAAACCCCTCTCAGAAATATCTGCAATTTAAAAGAAGCTAGGAGATATCATACATACCCTCGGAATACCACACGAGCCAGCTAGCTAGAACAAACTCACCCCTACGCACAATGGTCCAACCCACACTCCGACTCCATTCAATAAACATACGCAATCATCCCAGCACCTACCACCACCACCACGAGAGCCACAGCATCTCCCAATTACCTACAACTAAAACACAACACAAAAGAAAGGAAAGAAAATAACAACACCCAAAAACACCCCCACCACCCCCCCAAATAACCAATCCAAAAACCAAACCTTGAAAACCACACCGAACCCGACACTGTCGGCAGAAGAAAAACGATCTCCCCAACCACCGAATGTGAGAAAAATATCAATACATAAAACTCTCCAATACCACAACTCCCCCCCCGCCGCCGCCGCCCCAGCATAATCCCATTTTTCCCTCCCTCCCTCCCTCCCTCCTCTCTTATCAAGACTTGTTTCAATTTATCCGCTTCCGGTCCTTGTCTCACGGTATACGGCTAGTTCTCTCGAGTTACTCGCTGACCCGTTCGAAAATTTATTTACTTTACTGCGTAGGGAGGGGGTAGCGGACTGGGTAGTAACTTCCTATCACAGAAAAGGATTCGGTTACGATATTATACAGGGTATGTTTCGTTCCCTTGGTGGGGCACCCTCCCCCCCAACAAGGCGTCCTGTTCTCTCTCCCTTCCCGTGTGCAGGGAATGGTACTGTAGGAATGGTAGATGTTCGGTTCTAGCCCGGGTATGGGGTCATATCGGAAGGTAGATGCGGGAGCGTACAGTACAGAATCTCACAGTGGGCTCTAGTAAACGTGAGAAACCAAAAAAAAAAGGCCAATAACTTTTAAATCAATCAGTGGCACTCAAGCCCTCACTGCTAACTAGTATACACAGCCCCACAATTCTCCTTTCGCTCCATATGTGAGAAAGAAAAAGCCACATCAGAAAATTCCCGCTCAGACACAACACTCCTCGCGAGTGATATTTCATGCCTCGATCCTTCTTCATTCATTACATAAGCCTAACACCAGCCTGTTTACTCTTCTTCGCAGCACTCTGCACTGCATTCTCAGTAGCCGAAGCATTAAGACTGCTTGCCGCTTCGCGCTTCTTCTCGTCCTCAATCTTCTTAAGTCTCTTCTCGGTCTTGGCCTTTCCACTACCTTTTCCATGGAATTGGTGGGAGAGGTGCTTGAATGCCTATACACCCATCCGATCAATACATTAGTCTCCTATTACCATTACCATGCCAGTGGGGAAAATAATGTATACGAACCTCCTTTTGCGACATCTCCCGGCCGAATTCGTCCTTATAGCTAAGTTTGACGTCGGGCTTGTATTCCTTAAATCTCGCCGCCATCTCCTTCGCTTCCTGCAGATCCCTCTGCTTATTTTCCCATCTCGCGTGGTCCTCACGCTCCCTTGCGCTCATGCGGTCGAATTTTCCGCTTTGTCTGTCGCGTAGGCGTTGGGATTTGGCCTTCTCCTCGGCTTCCAACTCGCGCAGCCGTTTTGCCGTACGGAACTTCTCTCTGTCACGTTGGAGGTTTATTTTGGCGTCGGATTCGGAATCCCGGGTCAGGAGACCGCGCTGGTGGAGCATTGCCAGTGTTGCACCGACACCTTGAGTTATGGTGGTTTCCTGGGCAAGACCAGTCGATGAGATTTCTCCAGTTTCGGAGTCAGGTTTTGTCTCCGGTTTGATGTCTACGTCCATTTCCTCCGGACTGTCTTCGTCTTCATCCTCCTCGTCGACCATCGAAGTGAGGGGAGGGGGATGAGCAGGTGCGCCGGAACGGGGCCTTCTTCGTTCTGGGACGACGGGCGCTCGGAGGGTAGCGACAAATTCAGAGGTTTCATCGATTACTAAACCTGGCTCTTCCCCATCATCTTCTTTCATCGGACTGTCTGTGCCCGGAGTAGCGGCGGAAGCTGACTCCTCGCGGAGTTGACGAGCAAAGTCATCCGGTTTTAACATCTTCCGTTTCTTGAGTGCTGTTCTGCGTTGTGCTGCTAGAGAACTCTGTAAGTCATCGTCATCCACGAATGAAGTTTCCTCAAATACTCGCTTGGGCTTTGGCTGTGCCGGAGCTGTGCCGGAGTCAACCTCCATCGCGTCTTCCGTCGGAGCTTTGGGAGGAGACGCTAAAGTGTCATCATCCTCGGATCTCTTCCGGGTGGATCGGGTCTTATTCTTTTTCGGCTTGCGAATCTTAAGAGTAGAGGGGTCGACATAGTCGGAGGTAACTTTGGGCTCTACAGGATAGTCAGCAACACCAAAAGAGTGATGGGGCTAGAAGGGGAGCATACTGATAGGGTCTAGAGTAACAGCTATAGCTTTGAGCTTTTCCGCGACTTGTTTACGATGAGCATCGACGTTGCTAGCGCTCCCAGTGCCATCGAGAACAAACCTCTTCTTTTTCTTCCCATCAATCTCCTCATCATACTGAGCCAATATCCGCTTCTCTCCATTTTCATCCTCATCCTCGTAAGCATTATAAGTAGGCTTCTTCTTCTTGAGATCAAGCCTCTCCTTAAGCCTCTCTCGTTCCGTAATATCCGTAGAAATCAACTCGTCGCCCTCCTCTGTACAAACACCATCACCGCAATTAGCCTTCCAAAACTAGAAAGAAGGCAGGGAGAGAAGGGGGGAAAAAAATAACAAACCCTCATTCTCCTCGATCGTAGTATCCTTCAACGTAAGAATCGTCCCTTCCCCATCCAAGTCACCCAAATCATGACCAACCCTCACCCCCGTCAAGTCCTCAGCGGTATACTCCTTCCTCTCGGCCGCAGCACGCTGTAACTCCTCCTCCATTTCCCTCGCCATCTTCTCCGCAAGCTTCTTCTGCCGTTTCTTCATCTTACGCACCCAAGTCATTGTATCCTCCTCGTTCTCATCGGCCTCGCCCAACCCCTTGCCTTCCAGCTTCGCGAACCGTTTCTCTGCATCGCGCGCCTTCTTTATCCCTTCTATTCGGGCCTTGCGAGCGTTCTCTTTGTCGATGGCATCCTGATGCTTCTTCCAGTTGTCGACGGCACGGCGTTCCTGGGCTTCAACACTATTATCGGGTACGGTGTCCGCGGGCTTGCTCGAGGTGGCGGGGGGCTCTGTGTCGACTTTTAAGGGCTTGAGACCGAGAGAGAGACGGATCTTATTGGTTTCTTCGATGGATAGGGACTCCTCCATTTTTGGGTTTTGTCGGGGGGCGAATTTTCGAAGTGTCTATGGCTGGTGAGTTCAAGTTTAACCTTCGAGTGTGGCTGGCAGTTGAAGTAAGGTGTTCATCAGAAGCTCCACAGTGGTTACCCGGCCTGCCGTGCTAGCGCGTTTCGGGAGACACCGAACTGCAAGTTTTTTTTGGTCGGAAACCACTGGTTAACTTACCGGTACACCCAGAACCCCTACTTTAGTTTTTAGTCCTGCAGGTATCATAGCTCAACTCTTATACCCAACTTCCTAATTCATTCAATTCTGATTGTAATAATGAAAAAAAAAAGTCCTCAAAATACATTTTAGACCCCATACATAGCTCGGATATCATATCATACCAGTATCATACTTGTGATTCAACATAGACTAAAACAGATATAATAGAATTGGAAAAAACTATTTCAAGAGAAATCCTAAACTCCTCTTTAAGAAACGAAATGAATGCCCAACGCGCAATCATAAAGCAGAATACGAAGGAAAACGACCTCACGATAGCTATGTACTCACACTCCCTTTATACTCCACCCAACCATCCGTATCATGTCTCTATTGGCGTCAATACCGGTAATAGAAATAAAAGGCTATGAAAATAAAATGGAAAAAGAAGATATACCACAAAGACATTGTGCCCTCGTAGATAATGCAGATAAGGAATAACAAGAAACGAAATGATCTGGCAATAAACCAAAATATCATACCGCAAGCAAAGAAGCAATAAAAAAGATAGTCACTCCGACATCATCCGTCAACGCAAGCTATCTTCATCCATTATATGGCTCATCACTTGGGTCCCACCACGACTCTTGTTGTCGGAATCCTCAACGGCTCGAATGAGTTCCTGAGTAATCTCGTCAGCCTCATGCGAAATGAAAGTGAAAAATTGCCAAGGAGGGGGAAAAAGCAAACCTTCGCTTCCCTGACCAAATCAAATGCGAGGGATGCCAAACGCGCCTTGAATTCCTTATCTGCTGGGCCGTCAATTGGCTCCCCTTCATTTGACATATCACCCATGCTCTGGAGGCACTTCCCCAAATTCGCCACAATCCAGCCTCCACGGTCCCTCAAGGGCTCGTTGCCGGGCTGTTGCATGGAACCCTCTGTGCTTTGCAGCACCTTCCATACAACAGGAGTAATATGGTCCACGTGCTTTCTTAGGGTTTGCATGTCGTCACCAGCCCTAATTGATGTAAGCAGCAATTGAATCGCTTCTACAATCCCCACCATTTGAGTTTCCAGGAGTATCTATTACAAATTAAATACAGAAGTTATCAGCGCCATGCAGTGAAGGTAGGGGGAAGAGGAAAGGAGCCAGAACCCACCCTAAGCTCCTCGAAGTTGCTCCCCACAGTTCTGTCTGCAAATGCTGGGGATCGAGCTGAGCTCGGTTGAGATCCCCATTGGTCCTTTCCCCCCGGTGACCCGTTTCTACTTCTATCTCGTGAGTGTTCTGGAGAACTCAAAGGACTATAGACACTATCTCCGCTAAGTCTGGAACCTGATTGTCCCTTTGCAGCCCCATTCGTCTTTTGTGCCACTATTCCGACACCAGCGGCGCGGTCCATTTCATATGCCGAAGTAGGAGAAGTGATCAAATCTTCTCCATCATCTTCCAAGTCACCCTGCGGCGTAGGCCGGATCTTAACAATCTTAATTAACTCCACAATGCTCGCAGTCAAATGGCTTGCCGCAGCGTCAACCAAAGATACGGGTGACAATCCCCCACCAGTTGCATGATTCTTAGCCGCAGTGGTCAAGTTATTTGCGGTGGCCGAAACTCTAGACTTCAACTTAAGCCTATCATCATTATGGGACTTAGATTCATTGATATCCTGCGTAATCGACCGAGTTGCCATGACTACAGCCTTGACATACTCCAATGTTTGCGAATAGCTGACACCTCTAGCGGTCCGTAGGAGCTCATCAATTGAGATCTGGAACTTGGTAACGTGGATGTCCTTTACGAGGCCATTAGGATCCGAGAGGCCTCCCTCCTTGGAAATGAGAGAGGTTGGTGATTGCAAGGCTAGCCCTATAGACGATGTTCTGAGGTTTCTAAGAGTAGCCTTGGTGCGGGTGTATCGAGTCTTCCATTCTTTAAGCTCATTCTGAAGCTTTTCAATTTCCGAAGTCAATCTCTCTTCTCGTTCGAAAGAGTGATCAGCTCGTTCCGAAATTGACTTCATCTGGCTCAAGAATTCCATCGCCTCGCGACGAACTTCCTCAGTGACCTGTAAAAACCCATCAGCCCCGCAGCCCAATACATAAGCCAAGGATCGTATACCTCTTCCTGCTCCCGCAATTCCATTTTTAGCTCCTCGTGCTGCTTCAGTAAGTCTTCGTACTTCCGATCCGAAGCACTTCCAACCGTTTGCTGCGAATCCCCCAGTCGATCCTTCAAACTCCCCTCATTGGTAGACTTCTCAGCCTTGAGGCTCGAAAGTTCGTTCTGCACATTCTGATTAAGGTTCTCGGCATTTGCAAGCTTCTCCTCAAGGTCGCGCTTAAGGTTTTCCCATTCCTGCCGGTCTCGATTGTGATCCTATTTCCCACCGTCAAACACAATTTCCTTGCAGGGCTCAGTACCCGAGGATAACTCACACTCCCCTTCCGCCTCGCATCATCCTTTACTTTAGCAATTTCCTGATCCTTATCTTCCAAGCTAGCTTCAAGTCCTACAATCTTATCGTGAAGTATTTCAACCTTGCTTTGATACTCGGCAATAAGTTTCTTGTCAACCTGAGCAATAAGAATTACAAATTAGCCCCATGTCCCATAACACCCGTGAGGATAAACATACTTCGCTACTTCCACGATTAATCATGCTACCCATGCTACCCATACTTCTATTACTGTCCCTGCCCGGACTAGCTGGTCCGCTTCTATTACCATTAGGTTTACGGCTTGAATCTTCTAATCCGAAAGCACCCCCTTCATCGTCATCGTCATCGTCCTCGTCCTCAATCATGGTGCTCTTATTCGGAATAACAGTACCAGGTTGAAATGTTTTGGGCAGAGGTCTTCCAAAGGAATTAGGAGCGTCTCCCCTATTGGGCGAACCTCCCCCCCCCTCCATTCCGGGTGGCCCTAACCCACCTGGTGGGCCATTTCGAGGAGGGCCGCCCGGCCCCAATCTAGGCAAGCCATTCGGACCCGGTCCGTAAGGACCGGGAGCGCCTCCCGGGGGCCCACGCATCTGACCAGGACCTGGCGATCCCATCCTACCCGGAGCGCCAGGGCTCCCACCTCTTCCAGGACCAGGGCTTCCGAGTCTTCCGGGCCCAGGACTTCCGAGTCTCCCCGGAGGTGCCATTCCTCTGCCATCCACACTATTCGTGGGACTCCTCTCTCTCGTAAGCTCCGTAGCATATTTCGGATATCTCCTCTCCAGTTCGAAAAACACGTCGGTAGCCAAATCCCGGAATCTTGTAGCAGCGAGCGAGCTAAGCTTCTGCCGAGCCTGGTTTCTCTTCGGATGGAACTTATCTTTCGGTAACAAGTATGGCGGAGGTTTGTCGTTAGGACCAGAACTCGCGTCAACCCCTTCCCGTCTTTGAAGTTCATCGTAGACATCGGTACTTAGCTCCTGGAATTGGACCACGCTTAGTCGAAGGAGCTTGTCGCGGGCCTTGTTAGGTCGAGAATTGCCCGGTTGTGACAGATAGGGTTGTAAAAGTTTCCTCAGGGCGGAATGGTGAGCAGCGACTTCTTCCTCGTGAATAATATCCTGGAGAGACGAGGCATCACTCTGAGCGTATAAGCCAGTTCCGTCCGAAGACCGAGCTACCGACGATGGTGGGGAGACATTCTGGCGCTGTCCTGGAGGCCCCATACCGTCGCCGTTTGCAAGTGAGCCGCTGCGAGGGGGTGGTCCTCCGTAGAGTTGATCAGAGCCTCTATTCTGGTATCCCGATATTCCAGACCAATCGCTGCCAGCTACGGAAACAGGTGAAAGCGCTGAGCGTGGAATGTTACCGTTACTACCGGTATTCATGGTTGTGTGAAAAGAGGTTGATCCGAATGTAATTCTCGTCCCTCCTATCGAACAAAGGAAAACAAAAGCCCTAATAAAAAGTAAGGGTTCCGACCCCGGATATTGATTCGACCGTTGATCCTCTCAAGTTTGTCTTTTTAAGATGAAAGCTTTGTTGCAACGGAACCAGGAACCCACCCGGGATATATATAAACTTTAAAAAAAGAACCTCTCTCCAAGCTGACTTGAAATATTTATCCGCCGCCCCTTACGATCCGAGTCGTGTGATTTGTTTCGTGTCTCCGTGATGGTGGTCGTTGATTCCAACCTATGAACACTTCTTGGCTTTACTTTTTCTTTTTTCTCTCTCTCCTCCAAATTGTTTTCCGCCGACGTGTACGAGCCAATGCAATATTTGCTTTTCCCTAAACCATCCTCACCCGCCAGAAAAGGGGTGGTGGTGTGTGTAGCACGAAAGCCCGTGGAAGGAGAAGGAAAGGCAAGAAAATAGCCTCCGGAGAGTTGTTTTCTCGGTGTGAACGACAGGCGGAGTAGAGCCACCGTATTTTTCCACTTTCCCGGTGTGTGCAAAGGGGAAAAAAAAAAAAAAAACAAGGAAAAGAGAAAATAAAATAAGGGGGGAGAAAGAGAGAGAGCGACTAAGAACTACTCGTAATCGCACAAATCAAGGAAATATCTCTCCTCCAACAACCGAATAGATTAGTGACGAATAGGAAGCAATAATGTAGCCACCGGTACTCTCTTCAGGTGCCGATGAAGCCTTCAGCCTCTCACGAAGACGACAAAAAGAAAAGAAAAGAGTATCACGGGTAGTTAAGAAAAGGAAGGGAAGAAGAGAAGAGAGGCACAGAAGAAGCTAACAAGCAAGGACAACGAATACGGGAAATTGGAGAATCGTCAATGGCAGAGCCTCGTCGGAGGGTGGGGGCCAAGGTTTCACGAATCCTTTCCTTTCCTTCTCGAAGGGAAGACAGATGCTTCAGGGATAGCTTGCACCCCAGTTCGTTCGGGCTTAGGTCGTTTGCGACGTGACTTGAACCGACTCAAGTCTCAAAGTGTTCCCCAGGCAGTAGTAGGTAAGCAAGTAAGCATCACTAAACGTTGAAGTTGAGCATGCAAATACACATGCACTCAGCAGGACAGTGACTTGGAAAACAATGGGAAATAGGAGGGAGAGGGGGTAAAAAAAGGGGGGGTGAGTAACTTTGGGATTCCAAAAAGAGAAGCCTCAACTAAGACGACCACTTCCCAACCAGTTCAAGGCCATCATTAAGATGATTCGACTCGAGCCTAATCGCACTCTTACTTGCCACAAGTAACCCTCAAACCAACCTCAACCATCCAATATCAAGCGATATATAACCACGCATGTAGGCGAGAGCCTCACTCAAACCCGGAGAAACACACGCAAAAAAAGGGTACAGTATAACAGAAAAAGTAAAAGCAGGAACCCTCCAGAGCACCCAAGTGCAATAAGGTTAATCTCTTTATTTTTATGGCTGGAATAGTGTTAACGTATTATAAGCGCGCGTTCAGTTGCCGCTCTTCCTCTCCCTCCTTACCCTCGACCCCCTTCACGGGCATCAGCATTGCCAAGAAATGAAGAGAGCAAACAAATACACGAAACATCACTCGATGTACTTTATGCCTGCGGGAAGGATGAAAAGATGGGAATTGAAGGAAAAGGTTGGGTGGCTTAGGAAAATAAAAGCACCGCTCCATCAAACCGATAGACTAATGCCTGCCCAATGCAACGGGCGGGTACCTCGCATTTTTCCGATAAGGAGGGGAGGGGGGGCTCTTTTAATGAAAAAAAATCACGTGTTGAGTGAATGATGTGAGGTTAGGAAGGTCGGACGTTTTTATCTCGTTCCGGTGAGGTTGAGCCATTCGGGCGTGAACGAGTAGGTCCCATGGGGAAGGAAACATATGAGAACTCCGGCCCAATCCAATCCAATCCAATCCCTGAACAATCAAACAACCCAAATAAACAAACTCCGGCATCAAACAATCTCAACAAAAATCCCAATATGACACCAAAATAACCCACCCAAAAAATAAAGAAAAACAATTCCCCTATTCACCACAGCCAATCACCAGAAAATCCACCAAACAGAAAATCCAAATAAACAAACCACGAGTGCCAAACAAATTTCCACACAAATCCAAAATATACCAAGTCATCCCCTCCAACAAACAAAGGAAGAAGAAGAAAAAATAAAAAAAATAAAAAATAAAAAATCCTCCCCTCCTCCTCCCCCGCCTTACATCTCTCTTTCTTACCTCCACCAATCTCCCACCTATCCATCCATCCACCCCCCAAAACCTTCCTCACCGTCACCCGCATCGTAACACCGCATATATATAACCCCCCCACACCAACCAATCCCGCACCGAGCTGATTCGGGGGGAAGAGGGTGGAAAAGAAAGAAAAAAATCTACCCAATAATCCCGATCCACTCACCAGATCGTCGTCCACAAAAAAAAATCCTCCCATTGTGTTCCCCGAGCCGTTTTGTGCCTCTTCCTCCAGCCGGAACTCTGTGCTGCTCGGACGTCATGGATGGATGAGGTGATACCGGATCTGCCTTGCCTTCGGAGCAGAGAGGGAGGGGGCGGGCGGATAAACATGGGATCCGGACATTGGAATATCATTGGAGTGCGTATAAATTTATATATATAAGCAGGGGTATATTGATGACGGAAATAGCTGTAGAGGTCAAGGGAGGAAGGAAGGAAGGAAGGGAATTTATCTTCATTCGGAATGTGCATCCAGTTTTTTTTAGTCCCTTTTGCCTCCTCGAAGAAAAAAAGTCTGTCTCGAGTGATGGTTTGTGATTCCAAATTTATGGATGATTGGTTTGCTGATTTCTTTCTCTTTTTTATCTTTGAAATTCTGCCGTTGTGGGGAGATGCATTACGGTATCAGCACGCTGGGGTTTTTTTACTTCCTTCCTCCTCCTCCTCCTTTCGTAATCTTCGTATAAGGTGGGTTAGAGGGAGAGATACATATTCTGGCTTATAAGGTGTCTATCATACCTGGTAGAAATAATGCTATTATTTTCGCAATAAAATACCATTTGGCGGGGGGTAATCGACAGATTCACACAAGTCCTTGACGTCATCTATCCCCCCTTTTTTCCTTCTTCTGGGCGAACTTGTCCTGTCAATGAACAATTCCGGCATCATCATCATCATCACCACCATCATCATACCCCACCACCAACCACCCATTGAACAAGAAAGACATGAGCGTACGAGTATGTACGATATTAGCCGGGTGCCAAAATTGAACCAACGACGTCCAATATCTCCACGAGAGACAATTACTGTAATCTCCAATGATTTCCACCCCTTTCCATTATTTTTAGAAGAAAAGACGTAACCCCCCCCGGGATGGAAATTACAATAAAACACAAGATAGTGTATTCCGCAGCCTCTCGTTTCTTTCTTTCTTTCTTCCCCTATATACTATACTATTATAATTACTAGCAACAACATCTCAATAAAAACCACGCAAATTACGATTTTGCCTTCCACCCCCAAAAAAGAAAACGGGCCCCTGCATATTCCACAAAAAGCTACGGTCGTATCATACACAATACCATAGAGAGAGACCGGAATAATACCATTAGAACGAGCCAGTCAGGTATGATGATACACAAAAGGCAAGACCGAGACAGCGTATACAAACGGGTTTGCAGTGCGGAAGCAAGTAAGCTAGTCTATGCATCATATCCAAAGAACAAAACGAAAACTTAAAAATCCACCGTGCGCAGGCACAATATACCTCCACACATTGGTGCAGACCTCTCTTTGGCTTTTGGACAACCTCTATGGCGCTTTTGTCCTACAACCTACACGTACTATACCCCCCACACAAACAAAACACAACTAAAAAAAAATTAAAAAAAATTAAGAACTAAGGAATTCCTGGTTCCTAATTTCCGGTCCCCGGTCCATTTCTATTCTGGTCCGGAATGTGCTAGTGCACAAGAGTGGAGAAAGTGGCGGGCGGTTGGCAGATAAATAGGTAATGGCTGTGCAAACACACCATAATACGAGGCTGGGTAGCTATCTGACAAGGATCGATCGGTATGTTCTAACCGGAGGAAGGTCATATGTTATCACTCGGATTTCAAGGTTTCTCGTGTGAGTGCATATGGGGAGGGGAAAAACGCACTGTTCAGTACTTGTACTGTGCGGCAACGCTTGTGCGCTCATGTCAGTGATAAAAATGTTTAATATTCCACCCCGCTACCTACACCAAAGTACAGTTTGTAGACAAATGACAGACAGGCGGACAAACTAAGGAAGAGAAGCAAAACACTGACTAACCGGCCTGGCCTTGCCAACTGACCAACCAAACTTGACCCACCCACTCGCCCAACCTAGTCCCATCTAATCTCAAACCACCCAAAAGTCACTCCTCTACTCCAAACTCTCGAAATCCAACGGAACGCTGCTCCCCCTCCCACTCCGATAGACCTTCCTGACTCCCGTAAAAGGCCTCGGCTCTGGCAAGTCTTCCTCGCGCTTAAACTTCCATCTTGAGTCATCGATTTCCGTCTTCTTCTTTTTAATAAGGGTGAACTTGCTCGAGTCCATAAAATTTCGTTGTTGCTGGGGTGGCTGTGATTGTCGCGTTGCGGGCGGGGGGGGTGGAGGGGCAGGTGGGTGAGTACCGAATGTCACAGAGGCTTTTCGTGCGGCGGCTAACGCTGGACCCCCGTTGACGGGTGGAGGTGGGGGTGGATTACTGCGTGGTGGGCCCGGGGGAGGAGCTCTAGGTGCTGAGCCTGGGATTGGTGGAGGCGGAGGGGCACTGGGGGGTGGTGAGTCGGTTTGGGTGTGTGAGGTAGGTGATGGAGTTTTGCGTAATGGGAGTGGACGGGAGGGTGCTAATGATGGTGGAGGCGGAGGTGGAGGTGTGACTCTTGAGGGCGGGCTGCTGGGGGAGCTGGGGGCCCCTCGGAGAGGACCGGAAGCAACCGGTCGCTTGATAGGTGCGGGCGGAGGCTTGCGGAGAGACGCCTGGGAAGGAATTGTTGGTGCAGATCCGGTTGGCGCGGCAGGCGTCGGTCGTAAACCCACTCTAGGTGGCATCGGTGGCATTCGCGGAGGAATAGGTGCAGACCTTGGAGGTGTGCTCTCTGGATCTGAAATGTATGAGGAATCGCGTGACGCTATAAAAAAAAACCCCGGCCATTAGCTGCCATCTGTCCACTCCAGAAGAGTTCTAAAACAAACCTCCGGTGTCAACACCCCCCGACCGACTCTTCAACCTCGGTATCCCGCCCGCAAACAATCCACCCAACTGCGGCGCCGCCGTAACCAAACCTCCTCCCCCTCCCCCT
>Ga0307509_10001195_pt1 | contig 44193 bp, 59 predicted proteins | sample 10_EM_MG_FD_202245 | JGI IMG/M metagenome (GOLD analysis project Ga0307509, IMG submission 202245) | Populus trichocarpa ectomycorrhiza microbial communities from riparian zone in the Pacific Northwest, United States - 10_EM | ecosystem: Host-associated > Plants > Roots > Unclassified | place...
AAGATGCCGTGGGACAACCAATCATGACCCTATTCCGTATCCTATTCTTAGCTGCATTCAGTTGGTGCATATTCGTTCTCATAGGCTGCATCAGCTTTGAGCTTTGGCAATTGGCGTTGCCTATTCGCGGGATTCTTTGGTGGTCATTTGGCACAGGAGAACCTCCGCAATGACCCAATCGACCTACGCCTATCCCCACCACTTCAACAACCATGTGATTGATTGGTATTTGTGGAACGAGCTTCAACTTCGTACTGACCGTCTACTATATGGCACATCATTCAGCATGGGGGGACGCAGAATATCTCCAAAGAAAGTGATTATCTATGACTCCGAAGACTGGACCCGATATGATGGAGAATTGTTGTGATCAAAGGCTTATGGTGTTTACTATTCCATCGCCGCTGGCGTTATCAGAAATCAGCAGCAGGTGATTGGAAATTCATGTGCTGTAACAAATGCGACATTACATGGATGGAGCCGCGCATATGACCCTCTACAATCTCAAAACCGACGGCGACCAATACCGTATAACCAAATTCACCAACAACCTCGATGTCGAATCCTCCTACCTTCTCAGTCTTAGTGAATGTGAATGCCCCGCAGGCCACCGTCCAACCTGTCGGCATCGACAGATGCTTCCAGACATGCTCGCCTATGACATGGCAAATACTGGGATGTTTTACGACTTCGAAACTAAGGTCGTGCTCCAATCGACCGTCGAGGAATATCCTGAGGTTGAGGCCGAAGCCCTTGATGGTGAGATAATCAACCCAAGTGAAATTGATTCGTCATACGATATCAGCATTCCAGCAGGCGTTAAGGACGTTACGCCCCATCCCTCAATCGGCCCAATCAAACGTAGGATCTAACCCATGTCCATCATCGACGATTTCGCAGACATCGCAAAGAGAATGAAAGGGGAGTCTTGGCCAAAGCCGAAGGTTGAGGAACCAGCACTTGATGAACCAATGGGATTGCCTGTTGCCAATTGGCGAATATATGGTATTGACCCAGGAGAATCAGTATCCGCACCTCCTATTCAAGCTCCAAAGCCAATACTATGTACGGTCTGTCAAGGATCGGGCCTAGATCCAACTGGCCGTCTATGCTATTGTTGCAAAGGCAAAGGCTTAGCTACATGACTCACCAACTCCCCACCGCTCGCCCATCATGGGCCATCACCACATGGATCGATGACAATCACATCTACGCCGAGATCCCATCCACAATCGGCAATCCATACATCACCAAATTCCCCATCACCGAAGGAGGGCTAAGCCAAGCCCTTAACTTCCTCCGCAAACGATACGAACTCGCCCCAAGTGCCGAAAAGGACTACACCAAGCCCCCAGTCGAGCCCGGCTACGTTTGCCAATCAGCAGGCGCATCGGTTGTGTATCGAAAGCAGAACAAGGTTGTACAGACCGATACTGAACGGGCAACTGCGTTGAATGTGCTTCGTAAGCTGGGATTGGTGTGATGATCGAACACATATTTGCAGTGATTGGCCTCATAACCCTAACCAAATGGCTCCACGAACGTTGGCGAACCCGCCATGACAAAGGCTATGACTCTAGCAAATGGGGTGCGTTTTGAGTGACCCCTACCTCATAGCCCACAAAGTCCGAGGCGAAGCCGCATTCGACATTGGCATTCAAATGAAATGCCCAGAGTGCTATCACACTGAGACCCTTCACTACGTTAGTGAAGAAACGCCAAAGCAAGTCAGCGGTCATGATCCTTTTTGCTCTGAGTGCGACGGCCTTGGCTATTGGTGGATCATCCCCACCAGCGGCCATCGGGCGTATCCGTGGTTATTCAACAAATTAAGTGAATATAAGAATCCCGATGGGTATTCTGCAAGTGATTGGGGTGAGATGCCTGATTCCTGGCCCGACCACTACCCACCCCGCGTAGAACCAAAGTCCCCCAAACGCTCCCTCCTCGCTGAACTTGGCCTTGCCAAACCACAAGGTCACCCGGCGATTGTGGGGAAGATTAATAGGAGAATATGAATGGACCGTCGTAAATTCCTAATCGGCCTATTTGGCACCGCAGCAATTGTAGCCGCAGGGCCATTGCCCGCCGTACTTGAGGCTATGCCTGAAGATCAATTCAAGGAGATCTTTCGCCGTGCGGGTATAGCTATGAAGGAAATATACCTCACACCAAATGGCGATTACATGTTCGCCAAGATCAACTACCTACTCCAAGACCCTTGGGTTAAGATTGAAATCCCAGACGATGCCAAGCCACTTAAAGCTGAGAGTGATCGGATTGGTGAAGAGCAAATTGCTCGTATAAAGAAGGAGTTCAACGGTGGCTGAATACCCAACCTACGAAACCGAAGCAGGCCAAGCATCCGAAGCCCTTACCTACCAACGCGCGTGTGAACACCTTCGCCTAGCAGCCGAGTGTATGTACGTCCTCGGCCATCTCCGCAAGGCCAACGATGATGAAGTCATCGGCTCAGGGTTCCTTGGTATTGGTCAGTTGTTGGAGAAGATGGTTGGCCAAGTAACGAAGTTGGCAACCGGATCGAGAATGAGGATGAATTGAGATGACACCAAAGCAAAAGGCCAATTCACAACGAGCGTGGGATATTCGAACTCTGTGTGGAATCTATGCACAAGCATATAAGCATGGTGATCTTACGACAGCCGAATCAAAAGCCATTCTCGCCGCATGTGATAGTGCTCTACAACGTATTCGTGGTGAGTCCGAGACAGCCAAGCGCAAACGAGAACGTGAAGAGGCAATGAGTGCATGACCCACCCACCCACCGAAGAACAACAACTCATAATCTCCGCAACCAAAACCACCACCTCCAACCTAATGGTCAACGCCCTCGCAGGAACAGGCAAGACCTCCACCCTCGAAATGCTCGAAGGCGTAGCCAAGCAAAAGCCAATCCTCTACCTCTGCTTCAATAAACGCAACGCAGACGAAGCCACCGCCCGTATGCTTGGCTCAACCACCGTTCGCACATTCAACGCCCTGGGTCATCGTATCTGGGCCTCGGCAATCGGCAAAGGCATATCTCTCGACACTAAGAAGACCTACAACATCGTCAAGGAGATCACCGATGACGTTAGAGGCCCTGAATCCAGAACCATCTGGAATGCGTACGATCAGGTACGGCAAGGTGTCGAGATGGCAAAAGCAGTGGGTTACGTGCCAGAAGGCGTCAACCCCAGCGCAACAAGGCTCGCGTCACGAAATCTACTTCACACTATCCTCGATGAAGAACCAGACGATCTCGTGTCAGATCTCATCGACGCCGTTTTACGAAGAAGCATTAAGCTTTCATATGAGGGGAGCATTGACTACAATGACCAAGTATATATGTCCGCATTGTTTGGTGGTGCATTCCCTAAGTTCCCGCTTACTTTGGTAGATGAGTATCAGGATTTGAATCCTGTGAACCACGAAATGATCCGCAAGCTGGTTGGCGATAGGAGATTGATCGGTGTCGGAGACCCACATCAGAATATCTATGGATTTAGGGGAGCTAAGTCTAATGGAATGGCTGAGGCAGTTACCCACTACGCTGCCAGTGAACTCGACCTTAGTGTATCGTTTCGATGCCCCGAGAGAATCGTACGCAATGCTCGCTGGCACGTCCCCCATTTCAAATGGTTCAACCCCGGAGGAGAAGTTGGTGTCAGAGATTATCACGCCGCAGCAGACTTCGAACCAAACGCCGTCTTCATCTGCCGAAACAATGCACCGTTACTTTCTCTTGCGTTTAAGCTTATTGCTCACGGACACGGTATTAACCTCGTCGGTAGCGAAATCGGTCCAAGAATCGTTACGACCCTTAAGAAGCTTGGAAACGGAGAATTGGGAAAAGAACAGGCGCTTAGTGGAGTGGATCAGTGGCTTGAAGCTAAGCTAGCCAAAAGCTCCAAGACTGCCCCAGACATGGCTGAATGCATGCGGATCATCATTCGCCAAGGCTCCGACCTAGGCCAAGCTATTGGCTATGCGGAGCACCTCTTTAAACAGCGCGGTGCGATCCAACTCATGACCGGGCATAAGTCTAAGGGGCTAGAATTCCCTCTCGTCTATCATCTCGATCCGCATTTGATTGGCGAAGGTCCGCAAGATCGCAATGTGAGGTATGTGATACAGACCCGATCCTCTGATCGCTATTTCGAAATCGACTCCCGAACCATCCAATGGAGCTAAGATGCCTAAGCTGTTAATCATCTACGATTTAAATGACAAAGTTAGCGGATTCAAACCCGAAGATGCCAAGCGTATAGGCATAAAGGAAGCGTCCTTATCCATCAATGAGGATTTGGAGAATACCGATATCTACGCCTTAGCACGCAAACTAGCCGAACTTCTCTTGGAGCAACTGTAATGCCAATCCCGTCCAATCGAATGTCCTACCGCGACATCTATGAAATCTACGACAAGGCCCTAGACGACCCCAAAGGCATCCGCCTAGTCTTCGACAACCATGCCTCTGCGCGCAATTATCAAATGCGGATGAACAACGCTCGGGCGATTGATCGTAAGGAAAACCTCCGCACGTATCCAATTGGCGACCCAATGCATGGGCAGTCACAGTATGATGTGCTGCAAGTCCGCATTCGCCATGGGGAGGATGGGTCGATATTCCTCTACGTGGAGCCAAAGGACAAGAATGCGCCGGAGATTGAATCTCTAAGCGAAATCGAAGCGGAGGATGGCGATGCCCAAACTCTCACCTGAACTCCTCCGCGCAATCTGGGAACGGGCTCAGACCGAGGAAATCGGTATTAGCATTCCAGCCACTGATCCGATCCTGTTTCGCCACAAGCTAATCATGGCGCGGGATTCTTGGGCTGATAAAGAAGCCTTCACCAATCTTATGACCTTCTGTCCAGAGGGGATTAAGGAAGTATTCATTGTGCGGAAAACAACGGAGATACCTGATGCCCCGCCCTTCCCTTGACGTTACCCGAGCCGAGATCAACCTATTCACCAAAGACAAGGCCACGATGATTGCGCATTATGGCTCTGGTCAGTGGACTGGGGTTATAAGGGAATTGGTACAGAATCATTGCCGAATGATTAGGGCGAATGTGAAACCAAGGACGGTGGGAGATTTGAACAATGATTGAAATTCCCCCCTCAGTAGCATTTTGCCTAATTGGCTTGGGTATTATGTGGGTAGGATTCGGTGTCGGTGAGATAATTCGGGCCGTTGGTTACTACAACTATTATAGTGAACCAGCTTTGGATAACAAAGAGGCTAACGATGACTGACGAACTCAATGACATCGACTACCTCATGACCCTTGATCCAATGTCCCTATCCACCGCCGAAGGGACCTTAGGCCGCAAACGTCTCGACGCTATCATCGCCTACCACCGCAATCAACGTGCGGTTAAGGAAGCTGGTGGCAAACGGCCGAAGAAGGATAGCGGACCTGCGGTGAAGATTGATCTGCAAGCGCTTGGGTTGAAACCGGTGATGCCGACGATTAAGAGACGCATATGAAGAAGGCCAATCAACCCCTCAGCCCATTCCTTCCAGGCACTCGCATTCAATACGCATGGGACTCAACCTCAATCGGCTATATAAAGACCTGCCCTCGCCTATACCAATACATAATGCTCGACGGCTGGACCCCAAAGGAAGACTCCGTTCACCTTCGCTTTGGGCAGGAATATCACAAGGCATTGGAGGAATATGATGGAGCCAAGATCAGTGGCCAGAATCATGAGGAATCAGTGCGTTCAAGTATTCTTAATCTTCTTCACCGGATACATGACTGGAACCCTGATGTCTCTACTCGCGCTGGGAACTATAAGAATCCTAGGACACTGATTCAACTTGTCTTGGACTACCTCGACAAATACCGCGACGACCCTGCGCAAACCATAATCCGCGAAGACGGCTCAGCGGCGACTGAGGTGAGTTTTAGGTTTGAGCTTGATTGGGGACCGGAGGCAGGATATCAACCAACTCCAATTATGATGAATGCCGAAGGTTTGGAAGAGCCAATTGATATAAGGCCAGGACGGATAACATACGTAGATAAAGGTAGCTCAATAGAGTTAAAGCCAGTACAAGGCCAACCCTACATCCTCTGCGGCCACCTCGATCGCGTCGTCACGTTCAACGACCAGATCATGGTGATGGATCACAAAACCACAACCACCGCCGCAGGCTCCTACTACATGAACCAATGGTCGCCAAACAACCAAATGTCCCTCTACACCCTTGCAGGCCAAGTGGTTCTTGGTGGGGTCATCAAGGGAGTGATTATCAGCGCAGCCCAGATCCTCCTCGACAAACCCAACGCATTCGAACGCGGGTTCACATTCCGCACCCCAGCGCAGACGGAGGAATGGATACAAGACCTCCGCATCCATCTTCACATGGCGGAGCAATATGCCACCATCAACTATTGGCCTCAAAATGACACCGCGTGTGATAAGTTTGGTGGGTGTAAGTTTCGTGGAGTATGTAGTAAGGACCCAAGTGTACGTGAAGCGTTCTTAAAAGCCGACTTTATCAAACTACCGGAGGAAGAGAGATGGAATCCCTTGAAGCCAAGATAGAGGAATCACTATTGGAATACTTTGAGAACTTCTTTCCCTGCTATGACATGACTAAATACACCGCAGAACTATTGAAATGGCTCAAAGATGATGGGTTAGAAATATGTCAAATAAATCCAGACGAATAATTAATGGGCACTAACCCAACTGGCTGCACCGAATGGGAAAGAGATTATGATCCAATCACGGAGAAGCCAATGAAACCCCAAACCCGTATCATATTGCCCTTGCTCAAAGCCCGCATCACCGACCGATCGCCAACCCACTTCACCATTAGCTTCGGTGCGGAACATGGTTCGCCAACGACCATTCGATTGGCAATTAATACCGAAATGCTCGATCTACGTGATGGAGATTTGTTAACCCTATACACAGAGGTGCTACTTGCCAAATCCTGACACAACACCATCATGGCAGCGTTGGCCTCCAAACTGTTGTGAAACATGCACTGGATGGGCCCCAATTGATGAATGGACAGGCCGGTGCAATCAATCACCAGTTAACTCAGGAGATGTAACCGACGCAAGATTCCGTTGCCAAGACTTCAAAAGGAAATCAGATGCCCAGCTTAAGCCAACATCAGAGCAATGAATACACCAAACTCCTTATCGAAGGCGACTCTGGCTCTGGCAAAACCGGCGCACTCGCCTCCCTTGTCTCTGCCGGCTTCTCCCTCCGCATCCTAGACATGGACAATGGCCTCGATGGGCTCAAACAATTCATACTCCGAGACTCCCCAGACAAGATCGACAACGTCGAATACCGCACGCTTCGAGATAAATATAAATCTGGCCCCGAAGGCCCTGTCATCGCCGGTACCCCCAAAGCGTTTGTGGATGCTGTTAAACTACTTGACCGTTGGAAATACACCGATGGAGGGAGTGAGACTGACCTTGGTGTGCCAAGCGAGTGGGGATCAAACTGCATCCTTGTCATTGATTCCCTCACGTTTCTATCGGACGCCGCATTTGCGTTTCGCGAGCCTTTGGCCCCGCGTGGTAAGGATGGCAAGCACGATGCAAGGGCGGTCTACAAAGACGCTCAAGATGCAATTGAGAGTGTCTTGGCCTTCGTCACTGGCGAAAGCTTTAGAACCAACGTCATCGTCACGAGCCATATACGATATATCGAGAACCCAGACGGTTCGAAGAAGGGTTACCCAACTTCTGTCGGAAGCGCACTTGGGCCTATTATCCCAAGATATTTCAACAGCGTTGCGCTCTGTGAAAACAAAAACGGGAAGCGACAAATAAGCACAGTCGCCACGGCGATGATCGATCTCAAGAACCCAAAGCCATTCGACATGGCAAAGTCATACCCAATCGACATCGGACTTGCAGAATTCTTTGGGGTCCTCCGGGCCGCTCCAAAGGTTGCCGAAGCCACTAAGGTGGTTGAGGTGGTTAAACCAAAGGCCCTTACATTAGCGAGGAAGATCTAATGGATGATATGAAAATACAAATTCTATTAGCCATTCATCATGAGCTATTACCTTCAGCCAATCTATCAGAACATCAGCGACCTTACTCAGTTCAAACTCGCTTGGAAAAGATTCAGAAACTGATCATGGAGGAAATTGAAAAGCCAACACCAGCCAAAACCGAAGACGACGAAATCCCATTCTAAACCCAACCAACCGAAAGCAAACAACCAAATGGCAAATCAAATCTCTGACATCCTCGACAAGCCCTCAACCCAGATTGACAAGCCTAAGCCCCTGCCTGTTGGCACCTACCTCTGGTCCGTTCAAGGCTTACCAAAGCATGACAAGTCGACAAAGAAGCAGACGCCATATGTCGAATTCACCTGCAAATGCCTCTCCGCATACGACGACGTGGACGAAGAAGCCCTTGCGGAATGGGCAACCAAGGCCGATGGCACCATGCGTGCACTGCAAGACTACACCACTCGGCTTACGTTCTACATCACCCCTGACTCCGTCTATCGGCTTCAGGAGTTCTTGGATCATTGTGGCGTTGCGGATGAGGAGAAGTCGACTCGGCAATGTATTGACGATACACCAAATTGCCAATTCGTGGCGAGCATCGTTCATTCGGCATCTGACGATGGCACTACGGTCTATGCCAATATCGGCAAGACCGCACCGGTTGAGGAATAATCTATGACAACAGAACGTGAACAAACCTATGGCGAAAAGGCTGTTGGCCTCACCTTCAATCCCTCTGGAATGGGTGATGTTGATAAGCTGAAGAAGCTATATGCCGAGATCATCGATCACATGGATGACTTCCGCAAGGGCTATATCAAACGGGGCGATAATCCCGAGATGGTACGTTATTGCTCCGTTGCCATTACCGAAGCGCAAACAGCGCAGATGTGGGCAGTGAAAGCAGTGACCTTTCGCGGATAACCAGTAATTAGATGGGGTCGGTATTGCCGACCCCATCTTTAACTCAATGGAGCCACAATGGTCAAACTCCCAGGCATAACCGAAGAACTCAAACGGAGGCCCGTGTTCGATGTTAATTCCTTACTCGGGGAAGCTGAAAACCACACGGAAGAAAGGCTCAAAACGCGGGTCGAAGTGCCACATGACCCCACTGGAACGGGGGTTAGCCATTTCAGCCCGTCGGGAGGGAATGTCGATCCTCAAGATAGCCCGAGCCCTAAACCGCAGCGAGCTCACGATCATGAATCTGTTGCGGAAGACGCCATCAATCCCGCGCACTATCGGCGCCATCCGAGCGGGATTGAGTGTATTGAAGTCACGAGGCATATGAACTTCAACGTAGGGAATGCGATGAAGTATCTCTGGCGCTACATGGACAAGGGCGATCCGGTGGAGAACCTTAAGAAGGCACAGTGGTATATTGATGATGAGATTCGCCGGTTGGAGGGGAAGAGATGAGAATTAACGTATATACCGAAGAATTAATCACAGTTGGCAACAATCCAGTTATGGCTGAGATTGTAACAGCGGATTATATTTCATCTCGAACAGGCCAGCCAATGACTAATTATGGCATTCGTATCTATCTTAAGTCTCATCCTGATTTGCATTATGTTCCACCGCGAGATGATGATCGTTCAGCAGTGACATTTTGGTGTGGACCAACTCGAAAGCATGCCGAAGACTATTGGCGTTTTGTAGGCAAAATGGCTTTTGGTGTAGCGTGACCCCTCTAGTCATAGTTGGCGAAGCCTGGGGGTCTGAAGAAGCCCGTATTCAACAACCCCTAGTCGGCCCTTCCGGCATTGAACTCCTTACCCAACTCGATGAAGCCCAAATCCTCTCTCTAACCGGAGAGGATAAGTCGTATCTCAGACGTTATTGGGACACCAGAGACCCCAACTGTCTTGATGCAATATGGAGATTACACGCAGATGAAATCCACCGAACCAACGTCCTCAACTTCCACCCCCACGCCAATAAGCTGGATACAGTCTGCGGACCCAAATCACTCGGGGTCACTGGGTATCCTGCACTCATCAAGTCGGGATACCTTGATAGTCGGTATGAGCCAGAGCTTGAACGCCTTGGCGAAGAACTTGTTTCTCATAACCCTAACCTTATTCTTGCTCTTGGGAATACTCCTCTTTGGGCTCTGGCAGGTAAGACAGGAGTTAGTAAGCTTAGAGGGACAACTCTCTACTCGACCCATACAGCTACCGGGTTTAAGCTTTTGCCCACCTATCACCCCGCCGCAGTCCTTAGACAGTGGGAGCTTCGACCAACGGTTATAATGGACCTAATGAAAGCCAAAAGGGAGTCAGCCTATGCCGAAATCATCCGCCCGAATTGCGAAATATGGATCGAGCCCAGCCTCGACGACATCTCCCGCTTCATCACCGAATATGTCCAAACTTGCGATCTACTATCTGTCGATATTGAAACGGCAGGAATCCGTGTCACATGCATTGGCTTCGCTCCCAGACCAGACCTTGCAATCGTTATTCCATTCGATGACGTACGCACAACGACGGGTTGCTATTGGCCTACTGCAAAGCATGAACAATCAGCATGGAAGCTTATACGTGAGGTGCTTGAGGATGGCTCAATCCCAAAGCTCTTCCAAAACGGCGTATACGACATTGGCTTCCTCATGCGAAGCTACGGAATTCTTGTCAAAGGCGCTAGGGAAGACACGATGCTCCTCTCGCATGCCCGCCAGCCGGAAAGTCTCAAAGGACTAGGTTACCTCGGCTCAATCTTCACAGACCATGGATCGTGGAAGCATATGCGGAAGAAGCATGAGACAGTAAAGAGGGATGAATGAAGATCATCTCTACGCAGACATCAGACCCCAATCAGTTGACGGAGTTTGAAAAGGATCAATGCTATAACGGACTCGATTGTTGTATTACTCGTGAAGTCTTTGATGCTATGAGGTTCGGCCCCAATGAACAAACCATGGAGGAGGCACAGACCTACGCCTTCTCCAAGGCCCTCCAAGGGCCAGTGCTTGAGATGAATGCCCGAGGCATCCTCGTAGACCAAGCACGCCGTAACGAGGTCCTTGAGGAGTACCACGACGCATTGGATCAACTAGAACGCCAGCTAACGCTTATTGTCCTCGAAGGCGTGGGGATGAAGTGGTTTAACTGGCGATCGAATGATGATCTTAAAGCCCTGTTCTACACCCACCTTCAAATCCCGGAGATCAAACGCTATGGCAGGCCTACAGTCGATCGTGATGCTTTGGAGAAGATGGAGCAATACACCGTCACCAAGCAGATTATTGCACATATGTCCGCTATGCGGGAGCTTGCTAAAGACATCGGAGTGCTTAAGACTGAGATTGACTCGGACGGACGGATGCGAACCAGTTACAATATTGCTGGAACTAACACCGGACGATTTAGCAGTTCTTACTCCGAGTATGGAACCGGAGGCAACGTACAGAATATCAAAGAATCCCTGCGATCTGTATTTGTTGCGGACTCGGGATATAAGTTCGCCAAGTTCGACGCAAAGTCCGGCGAGTCCTACGTCGTCGGCGCAATAGAATGGAACCTGTTCAATGATCCGACATACCTTGACGCTGTCGATTCCGGTGACGTGCATACAGCCGTTGCTAGAATTTGTTGGCCAGAACTTAAATGGACTGGAGTATTGGACCAAGATAAGGATATTGCGGAGACACCCTACTATCGCCATTATACATATAGATTTATGTGCAAGAAGCTTGGCCATGGCTCAAACTATGAAGGACAACCTACTACTCTGGCTCAACAGTCAAAACTCCCAGTTAATGTCGTCAGGCAATTTCAACCCAAGTACTTCACCGCATTTCCAGCTCATCTCCAGTGGCACGCATGGGTCAAGGCGCAGGTATGGGCTAAAGGCTATATCGTCAACCTTGCCGGACGGAAGCGATGGTTCTTAGGCAGGCGGAACGATGCGGATGTGATTCGTGAGGCGATTGCATATGATCCGCAAGGTTCCTTGGCTGATATCGTCAATCAGGGAATGCTCAACACATGGCGCCAACGACCAGCCATACTCATGGCGCAAGACCACGACGCAACAACATGGATGTACCCGGAGGAGATGGAAGATGAAGTTGTGCCAAAGCTACAACGTATGCTCGCGGTGGAGGTGCCGCTCAACAACGGTCGCCTATTGGCTATCCCATATGATTGCCAAATAGGTTGGAACCGAGGGAAGTATGATGCACGGAAGAATCCCAACGGACTCGTCAACTACAAAGGGCATGATAATCGCCAAAGACAAACGGAAGCTGGAATCTTGGATAGACAGTTTCGTCGAGCAGACCGGAAATTTAGATAGCCCGTTGTTGTTTAGGAAGTGGTCTGCGATTAGTACCATTGCGGCGGTTGTGGAGCAGAAGGTTTGGGTACGGACCTCACGACCGATGCATCCGAACCTTTACGTGTTAATCCTCGGCCACCCAGGCGTTGGCAAAACCAGAACCATCCGAGAGGCACGATCTTATGTCATTGACCTACCAGACTTTCATCTTGCCCCTATCAGTCTCACTTTTGCTTCTCTCGTCGACTCATTGGTACAAGCCAAGAGGTTTATGGTACGATTACCTGATCCTCCTCTTGAGTATAATAGTATGTATATTGCTGCTGACGAGTTGGGTGCGTTTGTTCATAAGCATGAGGACGATATGATCGCAGGCCTATCTGCCTTCTACGATCCAGATCCTTATACCCAATCCCGACGGATGTTTAAAGGCGATAATATCAAAATCAAAAGTCCCCAACTCAACATGCTCTGTGGCTCAACCCCATCAAACCTAATGAAGTTCATGCCCGAGGGTGCTTGGGAGCAGGGCTTCACCTCACGACTGTTAATGATCTTCAGCGATGAAAGGATAGTTGGCGATGACTTTGCCCCAAAGGTACATAATCACAATGCGGCCCTCGAATATGACCTCAGAATCATTAATAATCTTACCGGAGAATTCGAGGTCACCGAGGATTATCGAGATGCAGTCAATAACTGGAGAGCCGTTGGTGAAATACCAGTGCCCTCTCATCCGAAGCTTATTCATTACGTCACTCGACGACGGGCGCATCTTTATAAACTGTCAATGATTGCCTCACTCGACAAATCCAACAGCCTGATCCTCACAAAGGCAGACTTCAACCGAGCCATGGGCTGGCTCCTTGAAGCCGAAACCGCAATGCCGCAGATCTTCAAGGCAGGGGCAGGCTCCGCCGATGGCCAAGCCCTTGAAGAAATCATGTACTACATCCAAACCTCTGACGTTGGCAAAGGTGTGCCAAAGCACCGCATCATCAACTTCGCCAAAGACAAAATCCCACTCCACTCAATCCTCCGTATTGTGGAGATCCTTGAGGGGAGTGGGAAGATTCAGGCGATTGGGGTGGATAAGAGGACGGGGCAGCAGATTTATAAAGTCATCGGCGAGACTTGAGTTGATCTCTAATCTGACATGCCCGGTAAGTTGCTAGTGCTACCATCGGCAACCCAACCAATGTGTTAATGACGAGGCAAATCGTCCTGATGTGCTCTTCCACGATTGCTCCTTTGGATACTTGGGAAGCGGCTGCCCATTCTATCCTTTGTCTTCCTCAAAGTCAGCGCAACAGCATTAACCGCCATAGCTAACAGCCCAGCCCAGACAATCCACAACAATGACATTTGCGAATTGTCATGAACCACCGCGTTGGTTAGCAACACAACCAACGACCCAAGCGATCCCCGCCTAACCCACTGTAACCACGTTGGCGCGACTTGATTAATAACATCATGTTCCGTCAACGTCATCACAGTCAGCACCAAGAACACCCCGCCGATATCAATCCAGCCATACAAGTCCATTATTAAGACCTTTCATAGGATCTTGAATATAGGTCGAACCATTTCAACGCGCCTAGGCAAATGGTCCAACCCCCTAACCCACAAAGGTAAACAATCACGTCATGCCAATTTGGTGCGTTTAAATACTGAGCTATAGCCGGGCCGACATAGTTGGCGGTTACGCCGCCAACGAAGATGGTACCTAGGACGTCTTTGAGTTTGGTCCGTCGTAAGATAATTATCCCTGAAAATGCTCCTTGTATGCCGATGGCGATCTCTCTTAGATTCAACCCATAGAAGTCATTGGCCATTTCCATTCCTTAGTGTGGTATCTCCACGTGGGTTGATAGGATCATCATCAAGTCTCGCGGGTCGACGAGATGGGCCGGGACTGTGATTGGCCAGCGAAAGAAGCCAACTTCGCGAAGCAACAGGAACATCTTTGCCGAGCACACGGAATGGTATTTCTTATGATGATGGCCAGGGAATAGGAAGCCCCAAGGTGCGGACCAGTCATAGGGCTCGCCAATGGCTTTGCGGGCGGAGGTGTAGAATTGATCGGATTGGGGTTGAGTGACTGGCAGTTCTATCACAATCGCACACGGCCCATAGTTCCGATCGATATAGATCTCCTTCGTATCATACCCCATCGGCCGTTCTTGCATTCCGCCATGACCGAACTGACCAATGCACGTCCATTCAGGCGTAACGCATTCGGCATGGGTGGGGATAAAAGGCATCCCCACCATTCCAGATCGCCAGACAATTGCGCCGCAAGCAAAGCCTTTATGGCGAACGAAGCGGATGCGGATCATAAGCCAGGAACCAAGGTAGCAAGCCCAGCGCCGCCTGAGATCACAATCCCAATGAACCCAACAATATCCTTCTTCACCATTGATGCGACTGGCGAGCAGGCAATCATGAATGCCGAATCTGGTTGTAAGGCATTGCGGAGCTCTACAATCCGCTCGAACTTGGTTATGATCGCAGGATCAGGAACTGGTAATGGTTGGCCATCAGGGCCATTTATTGCCTTTTGGCGAATGTTGATCAAATCGATCCATGCGCCATAACACGGTGCAGTGACCTTAGACCCTGATGCATCGGCCATGAGCTTGGCATACTTCAAGTCGTCTAATAGCTTCACATCTAGTGCGCCAATGATGTTCTCCAATGGATCGCTAGAGGTTGCAGGCGCTTGGCGAGCATTAAGCCCTAATGGATCGATAGGGAGCTTGAGCTTGTTCTGAGCCAAGGCCGAGGTCGACACCAACATCATCACCAACAGGCTAATGAACCGCAACATGATCCACCTCCTTTGCTGCCACGGGCGGAACTACTGCTTCCACAACAGCCTTCAATGTCTCGTCCTTTGCCTTCGATCCGCTGGATGAACTGAAGTAATAGGAATAAACCTCCTTCAATGTGCCTGCGAGCACACCAATGATTGTCATCAGCACACCTTGAACGGTGTCGGTCATCTGCACTGCGTGAAGAAGTAGGATCAGCACAATGGCCGACATTATGGTGATGATCGCCACTGCTAGAAAGCCCTGGGTATCGGGCCAGTACCATGGTTTATTCATGTCTGCGGTCCTTTCAACATTGATAACGCATTCGTCTTCACACTCGCCGTACGGTTCAACCAACCTTGTGTGAATCGAGGTTGGTGAAGGGACTTGTACCAATTGGCCTTGGTTGCGGAGAACTTCTCAATCAGGCCTTTGGCGTCGCAGTTGCGGATTGCTTGACGACTGACGGCCCCAATGCGTCCGTCAGGGTTCACACCAAGGGCCTTCTGCAACAACACCGCTGCACGATGCGGACCTGCATTCACTGCCATGTCAAAGTAGAGATAGTCGATGCCGATTGGCAAATTATCACACAATGGCATCCAATATTCATCGTGATAGATCTGGGCAATGTCATGTGCAGACGCCTTCCACACATCTGATGACGGCCAACCCTGTTCCTTACTCCACGCATCATACTCCCTCTGTGTAATCCCTCGTGATGTCCTACCACCATGGTCTGCTGGATCGTCATCATTCCCACCTTCACTCTTTAACACAAGTGCTAAACAAGCCTGAAAGTTATCTGCGCTCATTACTTTTCCTCTCTTGGTTTAGTCGTGCCTTTCAGTGTCCCCCGTGCAATGTCCCCAAATGTCTTGGGGTGGGCTTGTTGGTTAACGAGATCGATGCCAAAGCGAATGGCGTTGTCGACTGTCTTTGGTGCCATTCCAGTACCATGGCCTAAGGCAGTTAGGGTATCGCCAACGGTCTTGCCCATCCGGGCTTTGGTGAATGCGTCTTTGCGGCCGAGATCCTTTGCGGCTTTGACAATGTCATGCAGGGGACTGGAGATCAGCCCCACACCCACATCCTGACCGCTAAGCATACCATGCACAATATCACGAGCATATAGAACCGAGGAAGAAAGCCCAAGAAGGGATGCCGTTGCGGCATGCTCGAGCCATCCTCGTTTGTCATCGGTGGTTAGGCCAGTGACCCATTCTTCAACTAGGGTTGGCCAGATGACGTAGGTGAATACGTCTCGCGCAATCCCAGGGATATTCTTAGCCGCTTCGTTAAGCTTGTTCTGTTCCATCAATCCCCAAGTATCATGTATGTCCTGCGCAAGCTCTATACGTCTCTGCATAACAGTACCAAAAAACCCATACACAGAAGTAAGCCAGTTGTGGAGAGCACCTCCACCTCGGACCAAAGCAGGTTGATTAGTGACTGCCGTAGAGCCATGAGCCAAGCGCACCGCTGCGTCGGCTTGGTCGATTGATTCGCCATGAGAAAGTCCTTTCTCCTCCATCGCGGTACGATAAGCTGCTAACCAAGTAGGCTTGGCACTGAGCATATCTGATTGGGCAATCAACCAACTACCGCCTTGGATTATGTTTTCACGAATGTTCTTAGCACCTTCGATCTCTGAATGAGCGCCAAAGATCGTATCCTGCCAATGCCGTTCGCGGCGCTGAACCTCCTCACTCCAATGCATGATGAACTCATGATTGGCTTGGGTTAGGGATGGTGATCGGCCGTAGAGATCTTGAGTAGCACGGAGGAAGTTCTTGGTACCAACTTGGCGAGCAGATAGAACCCATGCGGTTGGGCCATGTTTGAGGGCGGTGAAGGGGTTATAACCTATGTAGGTCGAGATAACATTCTGGCGCAGCCATTCAGATATCTGCCTACCCTTGGCTGCGGCTTTGGAGGGGATAGACTCCTGTCCAGCAATAGCTTTAAGCCATGGCAAGAGGAAGTTGCGTCCATTGTACTCCGCACCATAATGACCCGTGATTGAGTTGGATAGGCCTGGGTCTTTGAATAGCTTTTGTGTTTCGAGCACAAACGAACGGAACGAGATGTCATGAATCATCTGCCCAATACGGACAGGCGTCATATCAGGGTTCAAGTCCAGAGGATAAGCTGCTCCGCTTCGTTTCTTCGTGTATCCATTGGAAGTACTGATATGGCCGAAATCTCCGTCATCATAAGCCCCATCTCGGATAGGAGACTTACCTTCAATATCGGGGTGTTTAATAAGTGGATGGTACCATCCTTCAAAGTTACCATGTATGTTGGATATTGGTTCGAGAGGGATCTTGTCGATGGTAATGCCATGGATGTGTTCATACTCCTGATCAGCGAGTTTGACGAGATCGCCAAAGACATCCTTGCCAAGCTTCTGCGCACGGACCCAATCACCTTGGCGAGTATTGACCTCAAGCCATTTCATCAGCGCGGCTGGATCAGCACCATAGCCCTTGGCGAGCACGTTCCAGTTGCCCTTGTTACCAGCATTCTGCAACATGGTTGCGACATTGCCCCGGGTGAAGCGGATGAATGGCTGGCCTGTGGTTGGGTCGTTGAATGGTGCTACGACGAGTTTGTCCTTATCCTCAATCTCGCCAATGGCTTGATACTTCCTTGCGAACTCACGCTGAAGGGCGGATTTGCGATTGGCTGCTGCGGCAGCGGGATAGGTCACGTACTTGTTAAAGACTGATTGCGGATCACGGTTCCCCATACGGTTGAGGAAGGTTTCCATGTTCGTGACCGATGCCAAGAAGGTCTTCGGCAAATCCTTCAGCTTATCCCATCGGGTCTTAGTGGCGTTGATTGGATTAAGTGGGAACTGTTCCACATGATCCTTCATCTCATCAATCACCGCCTTCCGATCCGCACTCTCACCGGCTTTAATAATCTTCTGCTCATCCCTCGCGTTCTTAATCAGCGCATCAATCGTCTGCTTCGCACCCATGAAGTCATGAGTGGTAAGACTATCCACGGTCGACAATTTACCATCAACAATAACATCAGCAATAGGAATATCCCTATACCCATAGCTCTCTGCCAACTTGGCATCGGCAAATTCCTCCAAGGTCGCTTGTCGACGATCAAGGTTTTCTTGGATATTCTCCAATGATCGGCCAACTTTGTACCCCATTTGTTGGAGGAGGTTTTGGATATGGTTTAGGTATTCGGGTTCGATACCTTTGACGTCAGCTTTGCGGAATGGCTTTGCAGCTTTGTCGAGCTTGGCTTTGGCCTTTTCTACGTCTCGGGCAAATTGGGCATAGATAGTGTTGAAGTACTGCGCCTGCTTAGAGGTAAAGGCATCAGCGGGCTTGTTGTTAAGCAAGGCTAGCTCGGCATTCTTCCCGTGCTTCCCCGCTTCCCGCAACCACTTGTCACTATCTATTGCCCGCATAGGAAGAGCGTCGAACTTCTCCTTAGCCGCAGAGACAAGTTGGTCCTTGGTGATTGATCCAAATGTTGAGCCTGCCATTCCTGCAAGGGCGTGAGTCTCTTCGTGGAGTAGGTCGAGTTGGTTTTGGCTAAGGATCTGATCTTTAGCCTCCTCGAGAATGTTCTTTTCAAGGAATCCATGTTCGACTTCCATCCTTCGGGCGATTTCTACGTCGATTAGATGGCGTTGGAATCGCTCTTTGCCGAGGCCTGTGGCTTTGCGGGTTTCATTGAGGCGGATTAGCCCAGCGACCATTTGATCTCCAGTCGGATAACCAAAGAGATGGGCGATGTCGTCGGGTTTGACACCAGTTCGGCCGGTGATGTAATCATTAGGCAAGGCGGCGAGTTGCTCTTTGGTCAGGGATTCACGGTCGAGCTTATAGGTATTGTCGAGCTTCTTCCCATTAAACTCAGCACTAGCCAAGAACTTGTCGGCGGCAACGTCTGGTCGGGCGTTGATGTCACGGAGCACGTCCGGGCGCATGGCTTCGGACTTAGCCTTCCAATCCGCGGTTTGGCGCTTGGTTTGATCCGCAAGGACTCGACGTGAGGATGCAGCCAGATCGGCCTGTTGCCTCGCTTCGATCAACTTCATATACCGCTGATACTGCGGCACGGTCATGGCTATGTCTTTAGCCGCACGGAATGGTGGGGAGGCTTCGGTGCCAGAGCCGGGTTCGAGAGGAGCGGATAGTTTAATATCAACAGGACCTCGTTTGGCCCCACTAATACGTTCGCCTGTAATATTCTTAGCATTGGGGAATTGCTGTTTAATCTGCTCTACGATATCTCTAATCTGAGCAGTAGATAAATCTTGCCCGTATTTGCGAGATGAAGCCCAGCCAACGTTTACAGTCTCTGCATCTTTAGCACCATGTAATTGTAACGCCCCAACCTCTTTTCCATTAACATCACGAATACGATATGAATTATAAGTTTCATCACTACGACGTGGATCAAGAGTAAGCTTATCTTCAGGTCGTACAGCCATTTGAGCAGGCTCAGATCCAATCTCCGGCCCAAGCTGCTCACCACGTCCACGGACTTCGCCAGATTCGATCTTGCCGAACAGGTCTTGATAGGTTGGTTCAGCCCCAAGCACCCGACGGAGATGGCCTTTGATGGCCTCAATTAGTTGATCAAGCTTTTCAAATATCCGATCCACAGCAGTGAACGTCGCTGGATCTCGTTGGCCCTTCTCCGTTCGCCAAGTACGGAATGCTTCAGCTACGGATTCTTCGAGCTTGCCTCGGGAATCTAATGTCTTATAGCGTTTGTCGATATCGAACCGCTGATTCCAACCTTCAGCTTCGGACGCAGCTTTAAGCACTCCACGTTCTTCATCCGTGAACCTATCCCACAATCCATGCACGGCTTCATGACTGAAGATCGCCGCAGGATCATCCGCACCGAGGGAGATCATGATTAGGTTGCGGCCATCGCGGAACTTCTGATGCAAGCCTGATGCACGACCACCGGGGTATTGAATGGAGTCGACGAAATTGACTTTAGTCGAGCGTGAGAGGATTCGATCCGCGTCGTTAAGAATGTCATTGATGGTCTGATTTTCAACTCTTGTACGATTCTCACCAAACTTGGCAAAGACGTTGTAGCCGGGATATGGTTCGACCCAGGTTCCGGTGGTGAGGTCGCGGAATTGTTTGTCAGTGGCAGATGGATCGGTATCAAACTCACTAAGCTTAATCTTAGCCAATGGCGAAGACATCTCCACTCCAGCGGCTTCCCTTGCACCAGAGATGCGATGACCGGTTAAGGTTTCGGCATTGGGGAATTCGGCTTTGAGTTGGCGAATCAATGATCGCATTAAAGCTGGCCCGAAGTTATTGGGGTTGTAGTATTCCCCAAGGCCGTTAATCATTTCGACGTAGAGATCTTTGCCGCCTTTCTGTTCACTGAGATTGATAGTGCCAACTGATTGGCCGTTCTCATTAATCATGTCGAAGTCATGGAAGCCTTGCTCGGGACCAAAGGTTCCACCCTCAGACGCAAGCCGCTTAAGCTCAAGCTTCCTATCCCCGATTGAAAACATCGGCTCCATGCCATTTGCGGCACGGACTACTGGAATGGTCTCGTCAACGGTCGGGATAGGTGGCGGTGCGGCCTTTAGATCCTCAGCTTCCTTCGCCGTAATCCCTTCCGGCACAACCCGTAGATCATCATGCAGCGCCTTGTGTACCTCAGGGTCAACCTTGGCAATCCAGTCCGCCATTGGGACTGTAATATCCGCCCCTGTCTCCTTAGCCACCTCAAGCTGTTCAGCGAGATTGGGCACCCAGCCTAGAATCCCGTCGTCAGCGCTAGGAAGCTTATCGCCATAAAGGCGCAACGCCGCTTCGCCACTAATCCCCATGGTTGCGCCATTGGTGTGTTGATCCACGAAGTCACGAAGAAGCTCAGGCGCACGTTCACGGCCAGGGACAGCTTGGGCGTCTTTGATCTTTTCATCAAGGAGGTCGAGGGCAGATTGATTGAGTTCGGTTTTGAGCTTGTCGATCTCTGGGTGGATACCAGCAGGTGGAACCTTATCTGAGGCAAGCCAAGGACGGGCTTTGGCAAGGACCTGCATTGGCCCTTCGGCTCCGCCACCAAGGCCTTTGACGCCGATATCCCCTCGCATCATAGAGTATTCGGCCATGCCAGCTACGTCATCGGCGAGCTTCTTGCCACCAACGGATTCGAGCATGTCATGTGAGGCGTGGATTGCGCCACCGATTGAACGAGATAGGCCTTCAAAGCCAACTTCACCAAGGCCTACGATTTGGCCCAAGGCTCCATATGCGGCCGTTGCGGCGTGACTACCCCCGGTCATGTCGAAGGTTTTGGCAAACTCCTCGTCAGAGCCAAAGCCCGTGTAGAACTTCCTTGTGTTGATTGGTTGATCGCCAAAGCCTTCGCGGAATGATTTGCCAAGACCGGTTAGGCCATCGGATAGTTTGTCGAGTTCGCCATAGGAGTCGTTGAAGATCTGTGAGTTGAGCGGATGCCGTTGAACGAAGTCGGCAATGTATTGATTCCGCCCTACGATCACATTCGACGCAGCGACCTTGGTGTTTCGTTCAAAGGATTCAAGGTCACCACTAATGATTGAGGCTGGAACTCCAGTCACCTTCTCAAGCTGATAGGCCCGTGCGGAGTCATCGGGATTAACATCAGCATTTGCCGCAACGCGAGATGATGCACCAGCGCCATAGATATTGCGGATCGTGCCGGTGTAGTCGAGATCGTCATCGGCCATCGGATGACTTGCCTTTGGTTTGCAGTTGCCGAAGAACTTGGCCTGCGTAGATGCGTTGGATCATGTCGTCAGTTGGCATAATCCCACGTTCGTCTTGGACTTGTTGAACAATGGCTGCGCGATGTTTGTCTGGCACACTGACGTTGTAGACCGGATCGGAACTGAAGTTAGAGCCAAAGTATCCTGTCCCAGGAACTCGTTGAAGAAGCTGTTGGCCGATCTCGGTTATGGCCTTGGCATCGGCGGGCTTCTTGTTGTCCTGGGCGTAGAACTCAAGTGCGTTCTGAAGCGAGCCGACGAATCGATCATAGCCATCAGCGTCGCCCTTGCGGGTGATTTGTGCCGATTCCATCGTTGGGCGGAGGATTTGAAGGGCGTGCATCACGCGAGGATCGGCTTCGGCATTGGCCTTCTTGGAGATCTGGAGGTTGACCAACTCTTTGCGTGCAGACATCGGCAACGCCGCACCAACCACATCCGTGTCCATAAACGCTGCGGGGTCTGATTGGGCCATGCCCTTAAGGCGTTGATATTCGATAAGGTTGTCTTGGGTCCAAGCAGTGTCGCCTTTGGCATTATGTGCAAGTACGGTCATGTATCGACGTTTGTCACTATCCTGCATCTTTTGCCAAGCGGCTTCGACTTCAGGGCCTTGGGACTTGAGTTCTTCCACAGTGGTTGGGATCTTGCCATCCTTGCCTGCGCCAATAAGACCACCTTCGACTGTTTGGCGATTCTTATAATCATCATCCCGTTTGGCCGCTAGGGTCATGTTGTGATCGGTGATAATACGCGATTCGGCATAGTCGGCCAATAGGGGATCATTCGGCGACATGGCATCAGCCTTGGTCCGACCCGAGGCGATTTGATCCTGAAGCCCAGCGTTGCGGGCTAGGATTGCGTTGGTATTACGCAGATAGCCTGGGACGGTTGTCCCATTGGCATCCTTGGCATTGCCAGCGTCTGCTACGGACTTGCCAGAGAACCACTTACTTGCAGCTTCGTTAAACGATCCGCCATCCTGCATGTATTTGCCAAACACGGATTCGAATAGCTTATCTTGCGCACTTGGTGATTGCAGAAACTCCTTCCCAGTCATCGCTGGCATTCCAGCCTGCTTGAGAAAGTCCGGAAGAAACTCTTCCATTACTTGATATCGACCAAGAGCGCGTCCATGGCTTGTTTGGACTCCAAGGGACTGATAGTTGTTGCCGGATTCGAAAGTGCCAATTGCAAGCTTAGCCTGTGGCATAGATACAGGCTTTGATCCCCAACTGAGATCGCTGCCAGACATGACTTCAGATGATATATTTCTCGCCCCAACTGTGTGCGTTGCGTCACGTACGATCGCAGTGAGCTTTCCGATATCTTCGCCATTTATCTTTCCGTCCTTTGTGGCTTGTCCAAGAAGCTTATCTGCCATGAAGGGTTGTTGTCTGGCGAGCCCTGCAATGCGGTCATACCACAAGTCGGAGACGGCTTTGTGATTGGCGTTGTCGATTGTGTCGGAGTCTGCACCTTTTTGCTGCCATTGCGCCGTGGTTTCTTTGATGGTCGTGGCGACATGTTCTTGGAAGCCTTTCTCATCGGTTGGGTCGACTAAGGCAGCGTTGCGGGAGGCTTGTACTCGGGCAGCAGATGCGCCGATGGAATAGCTTTTGTTCTCAGAGGCTGCGTGGCCAGCGCCATTGAAGATAGTCCGGCCCATAGTGGAGAAGCTTTCACTCTCAAATAGCTTCTGGGACATTGGATTAGATAGGCTGTTCTGGATATCTAGTCGGGTCTTCTTAAGACCATCGATATAGCTTGGATAGGCCTCGACTGCATCCTTACCTTGCAAGGCGCTATAGTCCGCATGAGCCTTACCTGCTTGTTCGGCATAGTTGGCTGCGGCAGCGTTAGCTTCGCTGTGGTTCTTAAGCTGTTGCATAGCATCGGCACGAGACCAGAGCTCGTTGCCGACTTCGCGGAAGCTGCCACCTAGTTCGGTTAAGGCTTGGGCTGTAGCTCCGCCAAAGGCTGCGGTTGGAGTATCAGCAGAGTATCGCGGAATCGGTGCGTCTTCAGGAGCTACGCTTGGAACGCCTGTGTATGGGACATTAGCCATTGAACAACCCCGATTGCCGACTCGACAGCCATTTGTCAGCCACAGACCCGGCGGTGGAGACAAGGCTGGATGTTAGAGCAAGATTTCCAGCTTGGCTAGCGTTGGAGGATGCCATGGTGTAGAGCCCGGCTTGGTTTATGTCTTCGACGGATTTGACGTTGTAGTCGTAAGCAACCTTGGACGCATTGGCTCGGATTTGATCCATATCCATTTGAGTCACTTTGCGCTGAGAAATCTGCACATCTCGATTTGATCCAGTATTAACGTCAAATCCAGACGCAGCTTGGCCTGCTTTGATATGCCCTAGTTCCTGCGCACCCTTCATTCCAGCGATTGCAGCTTGTTGTTCGCCTTTGTTAAGTGCATAATCTGCGTTCTGTTTGTCGATATCGGAGTTGATCTTCACTACCTGAGACTGGTAATTATACACCTGTGACTGGGCTTCATAGGACTGCTGCTTCCCCTTGCCTTGCATAATCCCGCCAATGAGGGTGCTAGCAAGTCCAATTCCACCAATAACCGCAGGGCCTGCCATTATAGTTTTCCTATTTCAAACGGGACTAATTCGCCAATGGGAGAGGTGAACTTGGCACCAAGCCATTTGAGCCAACGCTGGGAGTCGGGATTGGTGCGAACGCAGTGGCCGATGATTAATGGGTATTTGGTGAGGATCTCATCGATGACTTCTTTCGAATGGCGAGCGAAGACGAATTTATATCGATCCAACGCTGGAGTGTCGATGAACCAGAGGTATGCGGCGGAACAGATTAATGTCCCAGTGACAATACCGAATACGCAGATGATGTTGTCATCAACTTCCGCAGCCCAGACACAGGTTGAACCTTGAAGATATTGATTTATGACATCCCGCTCGGCATCAGATTGCGGATTGAGGCAAGGCAATAAATCCAATCGCTCTGACCGTGGTATGAGATTGATAGACTTAATCATCCCCCAGTCCTCTTGGCTTGATGTTCGTCTACGTTCAATATGACACCAAGGATGGTGGCAGGATAGGGATTCGATTGGCGAAAGCAGGTTTGGCCATAGACGGTATAGGCTGGGTCGAGGATTGACTTGGCATCACCTGTGACGAGATCGGTGATGACTTGGGATGGGAGGCCGGTGAGCATGGTGCTGATATTGCCTCGGATTAGGTCTTTCATGGCAACTAGGGTAGTGAAGTCCGAGCCAACACTTAGCCCAAGGGTCTCAGCCACACGGGCATCTACGTCTTGAATCTTCTTCACTCGGCCTTGGATGGTTGGTTCGCCAAGGTCAACTGCAAGGGTTTGGAGATCACAGGTGTAGCCAATGCCGACTGTTACCTTGGAGGCTGCAACTCCGAGGGTAAACTGTCCGCTAACTGGCATAACAAACGGAGTGATGATAATTCCGTCCGCAAGACCAGTAACCGTAAGACCAGCCAGATGTTCAGCCCCAGAGAAGCTAGTAGCAGGAGCACCAGTATATTGAAGACCAGCATCGACACACCAAGCATCGGTTACTCCTGCTGTGAAGATGCGTTCCGCAAAGCGTTCGATGTATTGAACAACATTGCCATTTACGGTTCGTTGGACGATTGAGTAAACAGCATCAACTGTGCCTGCTGGGGTTGATTGTTCGGTGATTGTGGTGACGGCTTGGAATGTGCCAAGGGTTGTGGAATGGGCCCAACCAATGAAGTCTTGTTCCTTAAGGAAAGTAAGGGTGAGCATAGCTCCATCGGATCGAACAGCCCAGAGCATTTTGAACGGTTCTTCTGCCCATGACCAACTGGTTACGTTGAAACCGTAGAATAGATGAGAGGCGAGGATGGATATGTCTGTGCCGGTATAGACGTTTGCGTAGATGTTGTAAGAGGAATCACGGACGATTGAGCCTTTGGCTTGAACGTAGAGAACGTCATAGTTAGCTATGATTGGTTGGATATCGCTAACGCCGTTGAATGACTGGGCATTGGCGACTAAGGCAGTTGGGGTAATGGCTGACCCTGGGGAGCCACCGTTGATTAGCCACGAGGCTCGATCGGTGAGGACTAATAAGCCCGTGGTTTGGCTAACCATGGACTTAATTGTATTGAGTTGGCCAGAGACTAGAGTGGCGGTTATTGAATCCGTTGCTTGTGCTGGGCTTGAGACGTTGAAGTTATAATACGCTCCGGGTTGAGACATATAGAAGGTTTGGGGCGATGCGGTCGGGCCGGCTAAGATTAGGCGTTGCTGAAAGAATGCTGGAACAGATGGAAATCCATTGGAACTAGTGGATAAGGTAGCAGTGGCAGTGGCCGCGCCTGCGGAGAAGGTTACTGTTGGAACGCTTAAATATCCAGCACCGGAGTTCAAAACTAAGACTTGCCCTACACCCCAAGTAAGAGTGGCTGTAGCACCTGTGCCTGCGCCTGAGGTTGACTGTTGAGCTACAGGATTGGCGGGAGTTGTACCTGAGGTTACAGAACCTGGGTTTGATGGTGCTACTGTAATCGCTTGCCATGCTGTAATGACACCAGCCGCTACGGTTTTGACTACAAGAATCACGCCATTGGTAAATGTGACTGTGTCACCAATAACATATCCAGCACCTCCTGCGGCGACTGCTGGTGTGCCTTGAACTTGAAGCACGACTGAAAGGGAACCAGCAATTGTGGAGGCTGCACCGGTTAGAGATGCCAGAGGGACGGTTGTGTAAGTTCCAGCAGCGGTGACTGTTACATGATCAACCCCTGAGCCTAAGAATGGATTCTTGGCAATTGGTGGTGTTTGGACAAAGTCTGGGGCGATGTTTGAATCAACAAACACATTCCCCGGGGCTGAGGTTGAGCCAATAAAGCCAAATATAGCTGTGGCGGATATGATACCAAAGTAACTGATTTCAGCTTTATATACGTTATAGCCCACCGCACCAGCTACTGCTCCCCAAGTTACTGAAATAGAACCTGCTACAACTCGTTGATCGTAAATAGGTCCTAGGTTTCCTACGCTTGATGGCGATGACTCTTGGCCATTCGCATCGATAGAGGTCACAACATAACCAACAAATGTGGCATTTGGATTAGTTCCAGGGGCCGGAAATGATCCATTTAAGGCCGTAATTGCTGGAGCAGTGGCAGTTGTGCCGATGGTTATGGGAAGTAAGGTCCAATTAGTCGCAGTGACAAGGGTGAGGACATAAGGTTGATAGGATGGATGGCAAAGGACCATCTGGTTGACGTTTTGGGCGTATTTGATCTTAGCAAGATCGGCTGCGAGATATGGGGAGGTAATGGTATAAACACGTGAGGATGTGCCACCTGAGGTGTATGCCCCAAAGGCAGTTGAGTTGATCGCCACACCGTTGAGGTTGGCGATGGTTACGGCATTGCCGGCAACGTTGGTAACGGAGAAATAACGTCCGTTGAGTTGGGTCATGCCAGCTACGGAAGCAACGAATATCCAATCACCGATGGCATAGGTATTGCCAACAATGGTTAATACGCAAGGATTGGCTTGAGTTGCGCCTGTGATGGCGATTGAGGACTCAAGAACTGGTGCACCGTTGAAGAAGAACCGAACGTAGCGATCGCCAAACTCTAGTACGTAGCCCACGGTGAAGGAGGCTTGGAAGGGGAGTAGGCGGACTGCGGTTGCGGATTTATAGCATTGGAGGATGTATTTGGTCCCGGTTCGGGTGGATGCTCCACCACGATAGTCAACGAACCAGTTTAGGAGTAGGGCTGCGCCGGATTTGTATTTGGCAAGATCAACGCGGGAGTAGAGCTTTGGCGACCATTCGCCAGAGTTGAATGAGGCTTGGATATGTTGTTCAGCCATTAGTACATACCAAAGCAATCACCCCATTGGAAACCGTCGTAGGGTCCAGAGGTGTAGCTATTGCCAAATGCATTGCCGCGGAAGCGGATGAAGTCAGGGGTTACGTCGTTGACTACAAGGCCTTCATTGCCATCGGCAACGCGGGCTTCCATGATCCGTTCGTTGACGAGTTTGATTAAAGAGTTGGCCTTGTCACGGGAGTTTTCCTTGAGTGCCATCATCATGGCACTGGCGACGAGGTTGATCCAAGCGGTTTGGAATAGGGAGTCCATGACGTTGGGATCGGTGACTTGGCTGACGTAGCTAAGGGTGGCGAATTCTTGGTTGGTGAGGATTACGCGTTGGGGTTGGGCAGGAGAGGATTGAGTTAGGGTGAAGGTTGCGTTGATGCCAACGCCAGTGGTTGAGCCTTGGGCAACTGGATTGGCTTGGGTGGCGAAGTAGGATCCGCCGAGAGGTGTGGCCTCGCCATTGACTTGGTTGACGACAGAGACGGTGGCGATCACCCCACCTGGGGCAGTGAGGACTTGAAGCTGAACAGGCGCACCAATCGGGGCTACACCAGTTGCTCCAGCGGCTAGGGTGATGATATCGCCTACGGCGTGGCCTGTGCCGCCAGCGGAGACAGCGGCAGCTGTGACTGGAAGGAAGTAGTCGGTTTGAACAGCGTATCGAATTGGCTGGCCCCACCAATAGGATGAGGCACCTCCGGTTACGGCTGTGGTGATCGGAATTCCGCTGGTGAATCCAGTTTGGGTTGAGGGGATGATAAAGGCTGGACGAAGGCAATCGACAGGGTATTGATATTCATAGGCCCAAGGTGGCGGAGGTTGGCCTGGGGCCCAGAGAGTTGTGGCGGCGGAGGTGTTTTCAGGGGTTCCTGGGCTAGAGGTGATATAGGTGAGGTTAGCTGTCCGCATAGCACAATTCCACGGTGCTTTGCGGAGCAGGTCGTCCCGAGCGTTGGCGAAGATGAGGTTGAACTGAATGGCTTCGTTGGAGAGTGGTGTGCCAGTTGGTCCAACCTCACTTGCCGCAACGGTCGTGCGGGTGCCGAGGACTTGTAGCGATCGGTTGCAGATGTCTACAAGTGCGGTCATGAGTTATCGCTTTCCTTGGCTTCCACAGACGCCACAGTTGTCACCACCGAGGCCAGGCATGCCAGAGGACTGGCCACCGGATGGCTGTTGGCCATTGCCGAAGTTATCACCATGAAGGCCTGGGCCATTGCCATCCATGATGTTCTTCGGCCCTTGCGGAGCCATGTAGTTGCGGACATCGCCAACATTGGGCTTGCCGCCATCGCGAGTGAGGGACATTAGATTCGCCTTCCATTGGATTTGGGTTCATCGTCATCGGCACCCTCCTGCACAGCACCAAGGGTCAATGGCCCAGCGGTGGGTGGCACTTCATCCGGCTTGGCCATTTCCATATGCGCGTTGTTGTGTTCGTTTAGTTTGCGGAACGCTGCGTCATGGATGGCCTTGAGGCTGGGCTGATCACGGGTTTCCTTCTGGATATGGAGAAGGGCCGCAATCTCATTCACGTCCATCATGGGCTTACCTCTTTCCTTGGCTTCCGGCTTTGTGAGTGACTTGGCTTACCATCGGGGCTTTGAGCCCACGACCTTCGTACATCGGCACCGAGTTGGTGCGGACTTGCTTAATGCCTAATTCAGCAGCGTAGGCGGGGTTAACCCCACGACTCACTGGTTCGGTCTTGGAGCTTTCGCTCACATCACGCGTTGCTCGACCCTGTTTCATTTGGCTTCTCCTTTGGTTTGGCTAGTTGGCGAGTGTGGTCCCATTTGTTCTCCGGGTCTTTCGCCATATCCCGTCGAACCTTTTCAAACACACCACCATCGGTATGCATTTCTTCAAGCAATTGCCGATAGCGATCGTCACAGCGTTCCATCTCGGCATGGACATGACGAGGGACTTGTTGGCCTCCTTCGTGGTAGAGGTTGATAATGTCGTGAACGTCGTGCATGTACATAATGAACCGACGCATCTTTTCTGGGATTTCACTCTCTGCGTCGACCATGTAGTTGATTACCTTGGTCATCATTTCACGGATGGATTTAAGCTCCTTTCCCATGCGATCAAGGCGGTCTGAGTCGGTGAGGTCTGGGTCTGCCATTTGGTTCCTTACTGTTGTTCTAACACACCGCCAATGGCGTATGTATGTCCTGAAACACCGGGGAAAGTTGAATCGTATAGAAACACAGACATTGTAGTACCACCGCTAGAAACTGCTGCGGCTAAGGCCTTACCTATGTTGAAGTCCTCACCTGCAAATGGTGAATTACTTGCGGCTGTTACACCTGAGGGTAGGCCAATGACAAAGTCTGTGGCACAGGTTCCATTTGTTGTGTCGACAAGATTAACCTCAATCTGCACTGTCTTGCCAAAGATCTTATACCGCCCTGTGATTGTGCTGGTGGTAATTGTACCTGTGCCACATGAGAATGATGGGGTATAGGTTGTCCATGCTGCACCATCGGGAGATATACTGGTTAAGATCCATCGAGAGGATGTGCTGTCATAGACAAAGGTTGCCGATGAATTTGCCGAAGGGGATAGGACAACAGTACCTCCGGTTAATGTAGCAATGCGATTGGCTGCAGTTGATGAGGCGTCTTCGTTTATAATAGACATGGTCTGCGAAACGGCGTTTGTGATGCGTAAGACTTGTCCCGCAGCGCCACCGGTAAAGCCGCCAATGCTAAAGGCACCTGTTGGGCCACTAGCGCGTAGGTAGGAATATTGGCCTGTTGCTACACCAATGTTTGAGTTAAGGCCATTAGCAAGGGTAACTGCACCTTGTGGTGAACGAACAACGCCAAACTCCGCACCGATATTAGAGCTAATGTCAGACGTAGTTAGAGCTGAGACAGAAACGATGCCATTGGAGTTCCCAGTGACGTTGTTGCCTTTTACCACATGTCCGTCACCAGTTAGGCTAATACCATTGGTTTGACTGGTTGAGAGATTGCCATTGATGATGCCAACACCGGCATTGATTTGAATACCCGATACTTTGCCAGAGACCGCAGCAGCTCCATTGCCGAATATGGCATTGCTACTAACGACTGTGTAATTGGCATTGCTGTTTATGCCCGAGTACGAATTGCCAACGATGGAGTTGCCAACGAGTTCGGTTACGTTGTTATTGACGGTTAGGTTGATACCATGTCCCACATGCGTTGCGGTGGTGCCTTGGTTTACGCCACAAGCTGTTGTACCTGCGATTTCTATCTCGGCATTTTCAACTCGTTCGGTAGAGGTACTAAATGTGTCCATGTAGATTTCGTCGTCACAATCTTGGCCAAAGAATCCGCCAATGATCCTAGGACCTTGAAGGATTATAGCTCCGCTTGTGCCGAGAAGGCGTACGCCCTTGCCAAGGTTTGCGAATGTAGCTTGGTTAATTATTTCACCTGTGGAAGAGGTGCAGGTTACTGCTTCCCAACGAACACCATCTCCGTTGCTTTGTTGGCTTAGGTTATTAATCAAAGACCATTGAAGACCCTGACAACCATCGGCATTTGTGACATATATACCGTGATTCTGCGCATTGTTGGCTATGGAGTTTTGTAGCTTATTGAAGCTTGCTCCAGCTAAGCGGAAGTCATTATAATGATTATCAATCCAGACCTTGTCGATGTTGGCATAATCACAGATAGTATTACAGTGAATGCCATCTTGACCACTGATAGCAGGACTTCCAGTACGGGTTAGTTTTAAGTCATGAATGTATACATATGACGTTCCGTTAGTGATATTGAAGGTATTGTTAGTACAGGTTGATGTAAATATAGTTGCGCCAAATCCATCACCATAGATCTCTTGGCCATTGGTGCTGATAGAAGGGCAGGTGCCGGATATCTTGTACGTTCCTTTGGGTGCATAGATGGCTTTGCCAGTGGCTAAGGCAGAGGTTAGAATAGATGTGGCATCAACAACACCAGTGGGATCAGCACCGAGGGAGATTAGATTAAGTGGTATTGTCCCATTTTGAACATAGGCAGTTGAGGCACAGGCATTGGAGTTGTCATTAACAGGTCGAGTTGGACAAGTTAGGTTGCCTTGGGCCAGTACCAAGGACGGCAAAAGACAAAGCCCTAGAGCTATAATGATGCGCTTTAGAATCATATGTTTGAATCCATCACAGTAAGAGCGTTGGTAGTGCCAGCAGAGGCAATTGCTTGCCATGCTGTTTGGCATTCGCCGGTAATGGTGAGTGAGCCACCATTACCAAAGACACGAAAGGATCCACCAAGGGCAGCTAGGGTTGGGGTTAAAGTAGTACCGGTAGCGGTAGTAGTTGGTGAGACAAAGATATCATTAGTCCCAGGATTGTGGAATGTAATTGAGTTGCGCTGGGGATTAGCCGGCGCAACTGATATGTTATTGGCATTAGTCACGGTGTTAAATGCATACACCTTCCCACCGGAAGCGGATGCCACTGTTCCGGGTGACCCTGGGTTGGTGAAGATTGTCATTACACTCTCCGTTCAGCGGTCTTGCCTTGAAGTAAGGTGGCCATCAGCTTTTGGTTCATGGCAAGCATATCGGTCATGGTCTTCATAATCTCTGCCATGCCCTCGATCTTGACGACATTGGCTTCGGATTGGATTCGAGCTTGCTCAGCCTGGAAGCTTTCCATCACATGTTGGCCAAAGGACATGTCGGCATTGGGTGCCATTCCCCAACGCTTGGCGAAGGTTGCGGAGACGGACTTGGCTTCGTCGTCAACAGGGATCATGTCGGGAGTTGGGTCGCCGATGAAGATGATGTCGTCTTTGTGCTCTTCACCGGTACGCCGTGCGACGATGATTTCCCCAGCGACTACTTCGCCGCGAGGGTTGCGATATTGAACGTTCCAACAATTGGGATCATCAACGTCGAGTTGAAGAGGAACCTTAAGCCGAGTGCGGATCTGTTTGCCAGTCGCGCGATCAGTTTCGTTATACTCCCATTCGTTATTTTCGACTGAGAGATAGTGGGAAGTGGAGAGACGCCAGCGAGCCATAGTGTAGTCCTTTCAGGTTAAGTCTTGGCCAAGGATATAGACATCACAAGTAGCGGCAGAACCTTGGGCGGTAGTTAGGGAGAGATAAAGAGGTGAGGTAGTTGAACGAGTGGTGGATAAGTTAGCGCCGGCGTTGAGGGTAGCAGCTAATAGGATGGTTGATGCAGTTAAGGCGCTATAGACTTGTGTATTAGCAACTAAAGCAGTACCGCCCTTAGCAGTTGTCGGATAGAATCCTCCAGCCGCAGTGGTCATAGAGATTGTGCAATTGGTAATCCAGATTGCGGAGATGTTGTAGACCAAGGCCGAGATTGGGATCGCTTGATCAGTAGTGACGTTGAAGTTGGCAGTACGAAGTGTACCAAGAACTCGACTGGTTCCAGCATTAATACCAGAAGAGATAACGGTCTGGGCCGCTGATGGCGTGATGCCAATAACAATGGCAAAGAGTGCTAAAAGGAGCCGTTTCATTGGACTGTTCCGTGGATGAAGCCAACGGTGGAGAGCGTTAGCGTTCCGCAAGCGGTGGATGAGATTGCGGCGGTTATACCGGTGGAGAAGAACTCAAAGGGTTGCGGAGTGTAGTTGATACCGCCAACTCCACCTGCGGCGATTGGGATACAGTCTTGCAAGGCATTGGCAGCGGTTCCAGCGGTGGTTGCGCCATTGCTTGGGGCGGCGATGGAGTTGAAGATCATAAGCCAGCAGGCAGCGGTGCAATTGGCATATGCGCCGATTAAGTGACCGGGAGAGGCTTTAAGGACGGAACTAGATGCAGCCGAGCCAGCTATAGTGGAGATTGCGGTGATTGGATTGCCTGAGGAGTCACCAATGGTTACTTGGTTGATTTGCATCGTCGAGCCCGCTGTGGGGCCTACGGTGTTGTTGACGACGACGAATGAAGCAGGGAGTTGGTTAACGTCAGGGCCTAAGGCTCCACGAGTGGTGTAGGCTACAAGGAGGAGTTGGCCATTTACTTGGTTCTCCATGTACCAGAGGATGTTGTCACCGCGGAAGTAGATGACGTATTTGTAGGAACCAGTATCGGTGTGTTGCGGAGTGCAAGCACAGCCCGCACTGAATGATCCAACTGCACCGGAGAGAGATTGAGTGGAGGCTGGGGTTATGCCTTGAGCCACAGATAGATCGGCGATAATGGTTTTGGTACCTGAGGCCCAGGTTACCGCACGAAGCTTGCCGTCAATGCCATCTTCAAAGCCAACACAGTTGGTGCAATAGGCTGCGGCCGTGGGAGTAGTTGGGATCGTGCCGAAGCCGATGTATTCAACGGTATTGGTTGTGGATGGGTTTGAGAGGTTGATGTTGGCTTGGAAGAAGACATAGCCTGGGTTCTTGTCGAAGAAGATCAGCTGTGTGGTGAGGGCTGAGAAGCCGTTAGCGGTTGTGTTGCCAACGAGGGTGGTTTGACCCACAGCGTTAGAGGCGATAGTACCACCAGAACCAGAGGTTGGCGATTGCCAACGATTGATGGTATTGAGGGTACCGGCAGAGAAATCGTCGACGAAGAGTTGTTTGGTTTGATCGGGCCAGTTTTGAACCCAACCACCGTTGGTAGTGGGAACGGCACCGATGGGGACACCTTGAGAGCCGTTGGAGAATGATCCGGCTTGAGGGACGACGTTGGCGCCGCCTTGGATTGGGAACTGCTGGGCCAGCAGCGGCGATGCCAGCCCGAAGAGAAGGATAGATGCCGCTACTAGCTTTCGCATTTGGTTGATCCTTACCAAGAGGTTACAGCGATGAATCCGTCACCGCCTTTGCCGCCAGTGCCGGTTGTAGCAACGGCAGTACAGGCACCACCAGAGATACAGGCTACGCCTCCACCGCCACCACCACCACCATGGGTACCAGCACCGCCAGCACCTGGGTTGATTGTGGATAGGGTTGAGGACGCCCCGCCACCACCTCCGCAACCGATTTGGTTGGCGGCGAATGCGGCGGTTGAGACGCCTGGGGTTGTGGCAGAGGAGGTAACAGCGCCACCAGCAGGAGCAGTGTTGCAACCAGTAGATCGTCCACCGGCTCCGCCAGCAGTGGTTGCAGGTGCGGTTGTGATACCACCACCAGAACCTCCACCTGGGGCTGAGAAGGTAGAGTCACCTCCAGCTACACCAGCTGCGCCTGCGGCTGTACCGCCTGCACCTCCTGCTCCACCACCGATGCTTTGGGAAGTGCCGCCGGTGAGAGATGATCCACCAGCGCCACCAGCAAAGACAGCAGCGCCACCAGTGGATGTGCCGACGTTGCCAACTGCGGCAAAGCCACCACCTGAGCCACCTCCAGAGCCACCAGCGCCGGTAAGGCCAACACCACCACCACCCCCGCCAAAGGCTTGGATGATAGGAGTGCCACCGCAGGCAGCGGTTCCGCCGAAGCAAGTGTTACCTCCGACGGTTCCCGATGCGGTATTAGCAGCAGCAGCCGCAGCAGCGCCGATGGTGAGGACTTGGCTTGCGCCGAGGTCGGATGCACGGAAGACTTGCTCGATACAAGCTCCACCACCTCCCCCTGCACCTCCGCCCCAAGCAGTACCTGAAGCAGGACCTACACCAGCGCCTCCGCCTCCTCCTCCGGCTCCGCAAGCAAGAACCCTAGCCCAGGCAATGCCTTTGCGTGCGGTCCAAGTTGCAGCGCCAGCGGTTTGGAAGACTTGAACATCAGATGCGGAGATGGTTGCGGCCCAGTTTGAGCCATTGGTTGGGGTTAGGGATACGCGAGAGAATGCGCCGGTGAGGACAATGGAGGTTGTGGCTCCATTGATGGTTTCGCCGGAGGCTGGGGTGATGGTGAGGGTGTTGGTTGAGGTCACGCCACCGATTACGTCGATTACGTCAAGGGAGATGGCAGGACAGGTTTGACCGACACAAGAAGCACCTGCGGAAGGCAGGGTCCAGATGCGTGCGGCGGTGAGGGCCACGGAGGTGATAACGCGTTGGTCCGTGGAGAGCATGGTGTAGGCAGCGTCACCGATGGGAGTGGAGGTGGTGACGGCAAGTGCGGGAGATGCCAGTAGGGCAAGACCCAGGACAAGTGCGAGGATCTTGTTCATGACGAACTCATGCAGATGTAAGAGATGACTAAGCTGGTAGCTGATGCATAGTTGAAGACAGCGGTAGTGGTAGTAGTTGCTAAGAACAATGGCCCAGCATTGGTAACAGTAGTCGACATCTGACAAGATGGTGCCGTAACGAAGGCTGTACCGAAGGTGAGAGTACAAGCAGTAGTACCACTTGAACCAGTAGTGATCTTGCCAGCAACATCAGTACCAGCAACAGTTGGAGTTGTACCGCAAGTACCAACTGTGGGTACTGGTCGTACACTGGGGGTAATAAGGATATGGCCCTGGAAGTAGGTATTGAGTAGGGAGTCAAACCCAATCGGTCCGCTAGGGTCTTGAGAGAGTTGGACCGACTTGGTAACGTTCTGGGCATAGACAAGGCCAATGGAGAGGCCAAGGATGAGGAGGATTGGGGCTAGGATTCGACGCATGGGTTATTCCTCCGTCCAAGTTACAGAGCCATTTAGCACGCCAGAGGAGATTGAGATGGTGTTGAGGTTGATGCAGAGTTGCTGGGCAACGCCACGAAGAGTTGGGACTTGGACATTGTTCTCGATGTCACGGCCCCAGTCGAAGATAGTCATGGCAGGTTGGGTTGCTACAGAGGTGACAGATAGGGCCATGTTTGCCGAATCGATATAAACCGGTGCGGCGTCATTGATGGTCGGCACTGCAGTGTAGGAGACAAGAACCGCAGAGGCTGAGGTGTTGGCAGCTTGGCCGGTATCGCGAGAGGCGATTTGGGTTGTGATACCGGGGTTAGCTGTGGTTGTGCCGATAGTACCGCCAGTGTCAGCCGTGGCACGTTTGACCACGGTGACTGGGAGTTGGACCAAGGTGCCGGCTGAACCGCCGATCACCATGCGTACTACACGCACGACTTTAGTTGCCGAGCCAGCGATGCAGACTTCATCGGTTGCGGAGGCAGGGGGGACTAGGCCGATGAAGGCTGAAGAGTAGGTTACCTTGGGGAGATAACCCGTGGTGAGGCCAATCTGAGGCACAGCATTGATCTGAGCCGATGCGGGACAAAGGGCCAATAGGCCCAATGCCGCAGATACAAGGAGGAGCTTTTTCATGATTGGCTCCTTAGTTGGCAATCGCAATACCCGGTGGATAGCCACCAAGCACAGCGTTGTTGGTTGATTGATACATCTGATCATGGCGATCGAGGACGATGAAGGACGAGATGTTGCCAGACACCGCGCCGACTGAGGTGTAGACTAGACGAAGAAAGCGAGGAATGGCGACACCGGCTGGGGGTCGGGGCATGTCCATGTCGAGGAGACGTGCACCGGCTACGAGTTGGGCCGTGGTGTAGACAGCGGAGACGTACCAAGTGGAGTAGGTGGCAGGGGCGCCTGAGCCGTTGTCGGTTGCGCCTTGGAGGGTTACGGAGAGGGAGGTGCCACCAGTGTAGGCAGTGGTAACCTGAACCAAGAGTTTGAGTGCGGGATCGTCACCGATGCCGATGTCCCGTGCGCCTTGAAGGTTGGCGAGGACAGGCAGACCACCACCAGAGATGTGGAGATCAATGACGTTGGTGGAGTTTTGCGTTGTGCCATTTGGGTTGACCAAGGCCGCAACGTCGAATGCTAGAAATCCATCGAGAATCATGGGGTTGCTCCTTCAGGTAACCTGGGCTTCGTTGTTGAGGATCGCGTCACAAGTACGGACGGGGAGACCGCGGAAGGTGGTGATGACCTTACCTTGGAATTCCTCGAGGCGGAGCAGGACGTTGGTTTTGTTCATGGCCTGGAGGTCTAGGTAGGTTCGGATAACACGGTTGCAGTACATCACAACCCGGCCCATGTTGGCCCGAATGTCAGGGGTGTCGGAGGATTGGATCGCGGTGGCCGAGGCAGGTGCGGTGGGTAGGCGATAGAGTGCACGGACAAGGAGGTTGATCAGATTCGCGGCCGAGACGCCGGTAAGCTGAGTCACGTCGATGTTCGCCACACGCGCGGTGTATCTCCAATCACGAAGGACGAGGCCAATCTCCCACTTGAAGTGATCGCGATAGGCTTGGTAGGTGTTGCCAGATGCGTCTTGCACAGGCCATTCACCCATGTCGCGGTGTTGGAGACCAGTGATCTTGCCCTTGGGGAATGTGGCATGGGTGGTGTCGGATCCCCAAGTCGTGATCCAGATCGAGGAGTTGGTTGTGGATACACCACCGCCATCGAGGACGTTGTTGGCGGTTTGGGATGCGGAGGTGGTCTTGGTTGAGTAGCGCGGGGCGAAGCCAGTGAAGCGTTCGGGGTTGGTGAACTGATTGCCGTAGATGAGCGTTGCGGCGATCTGTTGTGACATGCCTTCGAGGAAGGCACGGACTTCGGACAGGCGAAACTCAGCGGTGTTGCCATTCAGGTCGGCGATGTCTTTGTCGATCACCGCGTAGGTTTCGAGGTTGCCACAGGTGTCGACGATCTGGGCGGTGGTCGATTTGGCATTGGGGACGCCTTGGTTCAACAGACGCCAAGTGGCCTGAGGGAGGCCGGTGCGGACCGTGGTCTTGTGTCCGGTTGGGAGGTTACCTTCAACAACGAGCATGTCATCGAGGATCTCGTTGGTTTGGGAAAGGAGTTCGATGATGGAGGCGATGCGGTAGCCGTCTTCGAGCCGCTTCGCCCAATCGGCGTAGGTTAAGGCTAGTGAGCCAAGAATTGCCATGGGTTATGGTTCCTTAGAGAGGTTGAGGGGATAGGCGTGGGTCGTCAGGATGAGTCTGGGCATTGCCGTTCAACCTCTCTGAGGTCTCATCATGATTGCTTAAGGTTAGGGAACATCGCTGCGGCGATGGAAACTGGTTCCTTGGAGCCGGGTGCTTTTTGGCCTAGAGGAGATGGACCGCCTCCGGCTACGTGTTTGCCTTCGCTCAAGGACTTGCCCCAGGAGTTGAGGGCCTTGACGATTGTTGGGTGATTGCCGAGACCGGATAGGTTCATGACTTCGTCGAAGGAAGCACGTTGATCGGCAGGTAGGGAGGCTTTGAGTTTGCCAATGTTCTCACGCACGTCGGTGCGGAGGCCATCGCCGGAGGCGAGAGTGGAGTCCTTGAGGACGTCTGCTCGCCATCCAGAGACCATGTCATTGAAGGCGGTTTGCGGAGCGCCTAGGGTTTTGGTCATGTCCTTGCCGTAGAAGTCGACGAGTTTCTGGGCTTGGTCTTGGGTGAGACCTAGGTCTTTGAAGACAGCGGAGGCTTCCTTCAACGTGTCTGGGTTGAGGGTCTGGCCATCGGCGAGTTTGAAGTCTGCATAGGTTTCGGGGACAACCGGTGCGTCAGGCGTCTTCGGTTCGGTAGGGGTCGTAGTCGTCCCCGCCAAGGATGTCGATTGATCCTTCAGCGTCCCGTCGGGAAGGCGAGCTTCCGGGGTATTGTTCAACACTGGTTCCTTCGGAAGATCGAGGACCGGAGGTTCGGTTGTCACTGTCACGTCGCTCATTGAATTCTCTCATGGCTAGGATGAATTGGTCTGGGGTGAAGGCGATTATGTCGTTAAGGAGACGTAGGCCTGCGTTGCGTTCGCCATCCCATATTGCAGATAGGCGAACGGATTCGATGGTATTGATTTCGAATATATGGCATGCGGTGAGTTGGTCCCAGATATAGCGTCTGCCGATTGGGGTGAACATAAGGGTTTGGAGAACGGATGCGCGTTCGAGGTCGGCGATCTTTGCGGCCTTTTCTTGGGCGCGGATGGATTTGCGATCGGCTGCGGAGGCTTGGGACAATTATTGAACTCCGATCTGTTGCGCTGCGGGTTGGCCATTGCCGATGTTTGCGTCGGCCATGTTCTTTGCGGACTTGGAGAGTTGCTCCGCCATTGCGGCTTGTTGCATCTGCTGTTGCTGTTGGGCTGCGGCGTCGCGAATTGCTTTGAGTTGTTCTGGACTGCGGATCATCTTCGGATCGTTTTGAAGGAGCTTGGAATACTTTTCGATCATGAAGTCTGTGTCGATGTTGTCCATTGTGCCAGGCTTAATGCCTTCAAGGGTGCCAGCGAATTGGGCCACACGTTCGATTCCACCTGCGGCTGCGGCTTGTTGGCTTTGGCTGAGCATGGAGACGTAGTCGATGGTGATCATTTGTCCCGCGATCTCTGACGGAGCAGGAGGTAGAAACCCAGGAATACGAGAAGCAATAGCGAACACGCGATCAATAGCGGGTCCCAAGACTTCGTAATCAATACGCTCCAAAGCCGGGCCCAACAGAACCATAGATTCAGCCCGTCGCATATCCCATTCCATTGCGGTGACATTACTTCGCGTCTCAAATTGGCTGGCAGTCATTAGCACGTCGTTGAAGAAGATCTTGCCAAGGCGAGTGTAGCATTCCTTTAGGTCTTCGGTGATTTCACCGACGGGGAACTTGGTGTCGTAGACGGAGGAGAAGCCTGGCTTTCCGCTAGTAGTGTAACCGCTAACATATGTAATTCCTCCCGGGAGTAAGGACGCTGGCTGGTTCTTAAGTTGCATGTCAGCGACAAGAGGTGGGTTAACCATCTTATCGATTGCTTGTGCCTTGCGTCGTTGTTCAAGTTGCACCTGCTTTTGGGTTGGGAGGCCGTCCATGGCGACTGATCGGCCATAGGCATCGTTGGAGACTAGGTCCCAACGGCCGATGATTGCCATTTGTTCATGGAAGCCGCCGATGTAGAGGAATCCTGGACCTTGGCCCGGTGCGCCGCCTTGAGGGGATGTGGAACCACCCCATTCCCAATAGACTTCCCAGAAGGACCATTTTGGGGATAGGTCAAAGCGCTCGGCGTCGCCTGGGGTTAGGGGTTCGACTGCGTGGGCGATGATGATTTCACGGGTACGGTTTGCGCCGGATGGGTCGTCGTATAATGCCAGACAACTGGCAGAGCAGTTCTCTCGTCCCCAACGATTGACGACTGCGTCGACGGTCATGGTGAATTCGCGATAGAATATGCGAGGGCGGTATTGGCCGTCGATGTCGACGTAGTATTCGCCGAAGCATGGGTTGTAGCAGTTGATGACGTTGTCGTAGTCTTCGTAGATTAAGAGGACGGCGGTGCCAAATATAACCAAGTCGAAGTAGAATGTAGCAATGCAGTTGTAGAAGTTTGATTCACCGAAGATAAGGTAGAGGAGCCGCTCACATTCGGCGAGCCACAAGGAGACTGGAGAAGTTTGCGTTGAATCAATCTTACCAACGCGTAACTTGAACCAAGGACGAGTAGGACTAGACTTGCCACTGACAAGCCCACTAGCAAGGTTACGGGCACAGATCACTCCTGTTTCATCGAGGATGTGTTGGTTGATGGGCGAACCACGGTAGGCTTGGTTAGGGGTTATGATCCATTTGTAACGACGAGGGAGGAAGTAGTCGGCTAGTTCGCGTGCGTGGGTCCACCACGAATAACGGTTTACGCGTAGGCCCATGAGTCGGCCTACACAGAAGGTGTAGAGGGATTCGTGTTTAGGACTTAGCGTGCGTGGTGTTGGCACTTGGGACCATTGGTGGTTGGCGTTCGGCGGACATTTGGGCTGCGGCCATGAGGATCATTGGGTCGTCGGGCTTTGGGCGGGAGGCCTGAGATGGGATTGAGGAGAAGGGTACTACTGGCATGTCATTGGCCTACAAGGGTTTTCTGCCCACTTTCACCACTAGGCACCGCTGAGGAGCCGATGAAGCTTGGCTGTGCGGATTGACCGCCTCCGGGTTTGCCTGTTGGACCTTGGGCAGGTGCAGCAGAAGCGGCTGGGGGTGGAGCAGGTGCTTGCGGAGTTGGGGCAGAAGGAGCAGCGGAAGCAGAAGAACCACTACCGATTGCGGCAGAGGCACCAGCGCCCGCGAGACCGGCGAGGGCAAGACCTGTGAGGGTTACGGGGTCAACCATTATGCACTCATCCTTTCGTTTGAATAGGGGTTGTATTCATGTTCAGCACCAGCGGGTTTGGCGACTGCACCAGCGAACTCCCAGCCTGCGTCGATGGATTTGGCAAGGGGTCCGCCAAAGGTGAGGCATAGGGCATCGAGATCGTCGAGGATTAGGTTGGGGTTGTCTTCCATTAGGTCTTCTTTGGAGACCAGTTGGATGGCGTCTTGTTTGTTAAAGGTGTAGCGAATGGCGAGCATTGCGATGCGGAGTTCGGGGTCGTTGGGGAGGATACCGGTCTTGAGCCAGGCTCGGCAAGCGCCGGCCATTGCGGAACGCATGTTGGCGTACTTTTCGCCGGAGTTGTCATTGGCAATGCCGGTGATTGAGTCCTTGGCGCCGAATTGAACTTCGGTGATGAACATCCGTTGTTGGCGACAGTTGTCGACTACGCCACCACCAACGCCACCGCCGTCGATGAAGATACCATCTGGGTGCCATTCGTAGGCTGCGTCGTGGATACGGTTGGCTAGTTCGACAGTATTAATTCCATTATAGCGTCGCCTCTGGATTGACCGGGCGTCACGTCCCTTGCGTGGAAATATAACACTATTGTTCTGTCCAAAACGCGCAACATCCACCCCGAGTGCCAATGGCGTGAACGCATCCACAAATACTTCCCGATCGGAGGACATAGCCGCGTCGATATCAGCGGCGCTAAAGAACTCCATCTCACCAACACGCGGAAACTGACCAAGCACACGAATTCGAACGAAGTCGGAGTCCAAGCCATAGGCTTTGATCCACTTGTCGAATCGAGGCTTGTTGGTGACTTTGACGGAACGGGAATCGATCTGGCGAGTGTGCCAGAATTCATGATGTCGACCTCCTTCGAAGCATTCTTTGAATCTACCGGAGTTGCGGGTTGGGTTGCCGAATACGAGCCAGAGGATTTCGGTGTTGTCATCGGTGAGTGCGCCTTCTGCGGTTTCCCAGATTACGTCACTGATTTCGCTGGCCTCGTCGAAGATGAGGAGGATGCGTTTGCCTTGGTTGTGGAGACCAGCGAAGGCTGCTGGGTTCTTCTCGGACCACGGGATCATATCTATCCGCCACGTGCGTTCCCGATCCGGGTCTTTGGAGAAGAGGGCCGTTGCGGTGAGTTGGAAGTGGTCGCGTGTGAACCAAGAAAGGTTGAACCACTTGCCGAGTTCCGCCCAAGTCTTGGTCTTGAGTTGGGTTTCGGTGTTGGCTGTGATGACACCGCGACAGTCGGGAAATGTACAGAATGCCCAGAGGATGATCCAGGCGACGGTAGCGGACTTGCCAATGCCGTGCCCGGAGGCGGTGGCAATTTGGATAGCTTCCGATGGGTTGAGAAGGCCACTGCGGATGAGCTCCATGAGGTCGCGGGACCAGTCGTCTGGGCCTTCGAAGCGTTCTAAGACAGTGCCGGATTGGCCCCAGGGGTAAGCACCGAGGGTGAAGGCGAGGGGATCGCCAGAGACGGAAGCGAGCCAGTCGTGGAGTCCGTCGGATGAGAGGCCGCTTTCATTCATCTACACAGACTCGATGAGATAGTAGTGAACATGCGCCTATTAGCATTCCACCATTTTCACAGCGACTAAAACCAGTACCAATAGTGCCTTCGTTTGTGACGTAGGCAATACCAACCCCAACCATAGTTCCAGCTTTTGCCATTTCTAATGCTTGTTCTAGACGATAGATAACATCTTCTTGGGCCTCATTAGTTTTGGTTATTAGCTTTAATGGCATTGGCTAGCCTCGCTTAGGAGTCGGCCAGCGGCGCAGAGATTGTTCCGTTCAAGACAACCACGCAGCCTGCTGGCCTTCCCTAGGCCCTTGGCGCGCAGACTCACCGAGGACTTAGCCATTCTTGCTCTCTAATAGTTGGGGCTCGGCGTCGATTACCTGGGCTCGGGAAGCATCACGGAGTTGACGAGCACGTTCGAGATTCTTGGCGAAGTCTACGTTGATGTTGGTTACGGTGGATTTCTTGACTAGGCCAGTTCGATCTGCTGTGTCAGCAAAGACACGCAGCGCACGATCCATGGGAATGAGTTCACCTTCTTCATCAGCTTTGTCAAAGTGCTCAGCAATGGTGCGGAGGGCCTTGACGTTGACTTCGTTGGCAAGGGCATAGCGTTCGGCCTCGGCATCGATGTAGGCCTCGTCGACGTCCTTGCGGTATTTGGCGACGAGGTCCATGAAGGATGGGTCGGAGTGGAGGATATAGACTCGGGCGATTGAATAGCCGGTTTGCTCGGCAGCGAGCTTAGGCCGCACACCCATGGCGATGAGACGAGCTAGGCGATGGTGAGGATCACGGAATCGTTGAGGCCCAAGAGGAGTAGTACGCTTCTCACGTAGGCAAGCAAGATCATCCACCGTCAGCGAGCGGATGGGGCCAAGTTCAAGTTTAACTCGCGGGAGACGGCCGCGGGTGA
>Ga0307509_10001196_pt1 | contig 44170 bp, 36 predicted proteins | sample 10_EM_MG_FD_202245 | JGI IMG/M metagenome (GOLD analysis project Ga0307509, IMG submission 202245) | Populus trichocarpa ectomycorrhiza microbial communities from riparian zone in the Pacific Northwest, United States - 10_EM | ecosystem: Host-associated > Plants > Roots > Unclassified | place...
GCCGTGTTCGGTCTGCGCCCGTCGCCCCCCCCCCCGGGGGGCCCCCCCCCGCGGGGCCCCCGCCCCCCCCCCCCGGCGGGGCCCCCCCCCCCCCCGGCCGGGTGCCGACGGTCCCTGCCCCCGGCGCCCGCGCGGAACGAACATCTTGCACGGAGCCATAGCGGGACGCCGCCCGACAGAGCACGGCAGAGAAGGGAACGGGACCATGACACTCCATCACGTGGCCGTCGGCGTGGACGGTTCACTGCTTTCCGTACGGGCCCTGGACCGGGCCGCGGACGAGGCCGCCCGTCGCCGCACGGAACTGCGCGTCGTCTACGCAGTGTCCGACTGTGACGAGGCCGGACCGATCCTGGCGTCGGCCGTCACTCGCGTCCACGAACGCCACCCCGACCTGCGGGTCATGACCAAGCCGGTGGAAGGTCCCGCCGCGAAAGTGCTGACCGAGGAGAGCAAATGCGCGGCCCTCACCGTCGTGGGCACGCGCGGGCTCGGCGGGGTCGCCGGCACACTGCTCGGCTCGGTGAGTCTGCGGCTGGCCGCACATGCGCACGGGCCGCTGATGGTCGTACGCGAGGACCACAGGTGCGATGGGGGTACCGCTCCTTCGGCTGAGGGACCGGCGGTCCTGCTCGGCCTGGAGAGCGACACCGACGTCGACGCCGCCGTCTACGCGTTCGCCGAGGCGGAGCGTCGTGGAGCATGGTTGCGTGTCCTGCACGCACAGACCCATCGGCACGTCACCCCCGAACTGCCCCCCTTGATCTCCGCGACGAGTCCCGGTCAGCAGCGCATGGCACAGCGGGACCGGGCCGAAGCGGCCGTACCGCGCTTCAGTCTCGCCCGTCTGCGGGACTACCACCCCACCGTGGGCGTGGACGCCCGCACGGTGCGCACCGGGCCCTCCCGCGCTCTGCTGGAAGCGACACGCCAGGCGGCGGTCGTGGTGATCGGCGCCCACCGCCGGAAGGGGCACGTCGGCCTGCACCTTGGTCCGGTCGCACACACCCTGCTGCACCGTTCGCACTGCCCGGTCGTGTTGGTGCCCACGACCCGGTGATACGCGTCGCCGGACGCCCAGTGGCGCTGCCGAAAGGGACGTTCGGATTGTGGGCAGGGCCCTTGCGGCTCCTCGGACGGCCATCGCGCAGGCGAGACATTGAAGACGCGACGAGGGCCGCGACGGCCCTCGCGTGACATTCCTCTGAGGGGATGAGGATCATGGCAGTGCACGACCACCCGCAACGTCATCCGGGGTTCCACCTTCTGTCCCGGCACAGGGCGGCAACGGCTCCGCAGGCCACGGACACCGCCACGGCGACGGTGACCGTTGCGCATGTCCTCGCCGGGCTCCGTCTGGTCACGGGTTTCGTCTTCCTGTGAGCGTTCCTCGACAAGACCTTCGGCTTCGGCTACGCCACCCCGTCCGGCAAGGGCTGGATCGACGGCGGCTCACCGACCAGGGGATTCCTCAGCTCGGTGGCCGCCGGACCGATGGAGTCCACGTTCCACGACTGGGCCGGGGCCGGCTGGGCGGACTGGCTGTTCATGCTCGGTCTGCTGGGCACCGGTCTGGCGCTGGTCGCGGGCGTCGCGCTGCGATTCGCCGCAGTGGCGGGCACCGCGATGATGGCGCTGATGTGGATCGCGGAATGGCCTCCGGCCAAGCATCTGTCGGACGGCACACTGAGTATGTCGACCAACCCGTTCGCCGACTACCACCTCGTCTACGCCGTCGTGCTGATCGCACTGGCCGCAGCGGGCGCCGGCGCCACCTGGGGCCTGGGCAAGGTGTGGGCGCGACTGCCCTTCGTCAGCCGCAACCGCTGGCTGCTCTGACCGCTCGGAGCACATCGCATCAGGGGCGCCGCCGCTGAGGGGAGCAACTCCCGCAGCGGCGGCGCCCTTTCAGGTCGTAGGACCCGCGGTGTCTCGACGGTTGCCCGGCAGCGGACCGGTTCCCGGGCCTGGGTGGCCGACCGGTCGCCTCCCGTGGCCTTCCGTACCGTCGCGCCCCGCCAAGGCGGCGGTCCGGCCGTCCTGCGGACGGTGTCCGCGCGGTGCGTGAGCCGGTCCAGACGGTGGCGCAGCCGGTCCTGCAGCCGGTCGGCCGGTTCGTGGGCGCTCGCCGCGCGTGCGTGGACGACGAGCCGAATGGTCCCCACCCGGATTCCGATCCCGGCCGCCCAGGGCTGTTCGACGTGGTGTGCGGCGGCCCTGCCGATCCGTATCTCACCGTCGCAGGAACGGAGTGCGGGACGGTGCAGGACCGCGATCACCTTGGCTCTGAGGTACGCGATCGTTTCGTCGTCCACATCACCCTCGACCCGTACCCGCACGGCGGGGGTCGCGGTGGCGTCCCTGTCGGTCACGACGCCCCATCCCCTTGGTCGTTCCGATCGTTCCTGAACACCTCCAGAGTCCCGCCCGCATCCTTCGGGTCCCAGGGACCGCCGGGCCGCATTCAGGGCCGCCCGGCCCTGGCCTCCGGTCCCGGAGACGGGAAGGATCCGGAAGGCAGACGGGTTCCGCGCGCACGGGCGCGGAAGCACGCGGCGCAGGACCAGGAGCTTCCGGTGGCGGACAGCCGGCGGCCCGGACCCGACGAACCCATCCGGGTCTTCCTGCTGGACGATCACGAGGTGGTACGGCGTGTGGTCCACGATCTGCTGGACGACGAGCCGGACATCTCCGTGGTCGGCGAGGCAGCCACCGTGAAGCAGGCGCTGGTACGTGTCCCGGCGCTGCGGCCCCGGGTGGCGGTGCTCGATGTGCGGCCGCCGGACGGCGACGGAGTTACGGTGTGCCGCGAACTGCGGCCGCGGACGGCCGAGTTGAGCTGTCTGATGCTGACCTCGTTCGACGACGAGGAGGCCCTGCTGGACTCGATCATGGCGGGCGCCTCCGGATATGTGCTGAAGCAGATCCAGGGTTTTGACCTGGTCTCGGCCGTGCGCACGGTGGCCTGCGGACAGTCCCTGCTCGACCCGCGCGCCACCACGCGGCCATGGCCCGGCTGCGCAAGGACCAGCAGCAGGAGGAGACGCCGGACGCGCTGCCGGGGCTGACCGACCGGGAACGGGACATCCTGGCTCTGATCGGCGCGGGGCTCACCAACCGGCAGATCGGCCAGCGGCTCTTCCTCGCCGAGAAGACGGTGAAGAACCACATCTCCCGCCTGCTGGCGAACCTGGGAGTGGAGCGGCGCATCCAGGCGGCCGTCATCGCGGCCCAGGCCGAGGACCGGATGCGGCAGCAGAGTCGCTGACGCGGCGTCCGGCGCCGCTCTTCTCCCTCGTGACCCGCGGGGCAGGCCGATCACTCCTCCGGCAGCATCTCGATCGCCCCGCTGGGGCACTCGGCGGCACACAGACCGCACCCCTTGCAGTAGTCCAGGTCGATGGCGAACCCCTTGCCCGGTCCCAGCTTGGTGATCGCGTTGTCCGGGCAGACGCTGTAGCAGTTGTCGCACTCGAAGCAGTTGCCGCAGGACATGCAGCGCCGGGCCTCGAACAATGCGGTGGACTCGTCGAGCCCCTCCACGACCTCGTCGAACGTCGAGACACGGCGGGCGAGTTCGAGCCGTGGCCGTACCGTGGCGGGTGCGTCGGAGTAGTACCAGGTGTTGAGCCGGTCGAAGGTGGCGGGAGCGTGCTTCTCGCCGGGCTCGAACGCCGTGCCGCGCAGATAGGCGTCGATGTGCCGCGCGGCCTTTTTGCCGTGCCCCACGGCCACGGTCACCGTGCGTTCGGCGGGCACCATGTCCCCGCCGGCGAAGATGCCCTGACGGCCCGTCATCAGACCGTCGGCCACCCGCACCGTGCCATGGTCCACGGCAAGCTCCGGCACGTTCCGCAGCAGGGACAGATCCGAATCCTGGCCCAGCGCCAGCACCACGCTGTCCGCCGCCAGCTCCTCGAACTCGCCGGTGGGACGCGGGAATCCGGTCTCGTCCAGCTCCATCCGCTCGATGGTGAGGCGGCCCTCGTCGGCGTGCTTGATGGTGGAGAGCCACTTCACGCGCACGCCCTCCTCCAACGCCTCCTCGACCTCGACGTCGTGTGCGGGCATACGGTCCCGGGTGCGCCGGTAGACCACCACGGCGTCCGTGGCGCCCAGTCGGCGCGCGGTGCGGGCGGCGTCCATGGCGGTGTTGCCGCCGCCATAGACGGCGACCCTGCGGCCCAGCAGCGGCGGGCCGCCCTTCTCCGTGCTGCCCAGCAGGGCCACCGCGTCCAGGATGCGGGCGCTGTCTCCGGCCGGGATGTAGGCGCGTTTGCCGATGCCCGCGCCGACGGCGAGGAACACGGCGTCGAAGGCGCCGTCCCGCTGCGCGGCGAGCACGTCGTCGACCTTCGTGCCGAGTTCCAGTGCGACGCCGAGCGCGAGGATCCGGTCGGTCTCCGCGTCCAGCACCTCGCGCGGCAACCGGTAGCGCGGGATGCCGTAGCGCATCATTCCGCCGGGCTTCTCCTGGGCCTCGCGGATCGTCACCTCGTGGCCCAGGAGCCGCAGGTGGTAGGCGGCCGACAGACCGGCGGGGCCGGAGCCGATCACCAGGACCCGCCGGCCGCTCGATACCGGCGCAGCCTCGATACTCCAGCCCTGCCTGATCGCCTCGTCGCCGAGGAACCGCTCGATCGAGTTGATGCCGACCGCGTTGTCTACCTGGACGCGGTTGCAGGCGGTTTCGCAGGGGTGGTAGCAGACCCGGCCCATCACGGCGGGCAGGGGGTTGTCGCGCATCAACTGCCGCCACGCGGACTCGTAGTCGCCGCTCTCCGCGTGGAACAGCCACTGCTGGATGTTCTCGCCGGCCGGGCACGCCTGGTTGCACGGCGGCATCCGGTCGACGTACTCGGGACGTTCGGTGCGCCAGGCGCCGGTGCGGTTGGCCAGGCTGGAGCCGACGTCCAGGGTGATCGCGAACGGCTTCTCCTTCACGACGAGGCCTCCTCGTGCGCCAGCAGTCCGAACCGGGCGATGTTGCGGTCGGCGGTCCGCTGAAGATGGGCGATGACGTCGGTGCGCGGCTCCGGTTCGAAGAGGTGCGCGTACCGTTTCTGGGGACGCAGGTACTCCTCGACCGGCAGCCGCCGCCGGATTGGTGTGACATCGGTGACCTCACCGTCCCTGGCCTCGAACACGGGGAACAGCCCGGTCTGTTCGGCCAGCCGTGCGATGCGCACCGTGTCGTGCGACGCTGTGCCCCAGCCCAGCGGGCAGGGCACGAGGACATGCACGTAGCGGGCGCCGCGCAGCTCCATCGCGCGGTGCACCTTGGCCTCCAGGTCACGCAGTCCCGCGACCGTGGCCGTGGCGACGTACGGGATCTCGTGGGCCATCGCGATCAGCGGCAGGTTCTTGCCCTGCCCGAAGGGCGCGCCGGGCTCCTCGCCGACCGCCTGGGTGGTGGCCGTACGCGCGGTCGGGGGAGTGGCCCCGGAGCGCTGCACACCGGTGTTCATGTAGGCCTCGTTGTCGTAGCAGATGTACAGCACGTCGTCGTTGCGCTCGAACATGCCGGACAGACAGCCGAGTCCGATGTCGACGGTGCCGCCGTCACCGCCCTGCCCGACCACCCGGACATCTGTGCGGCCCTTGGCGCGCAGCGCGGCGGCGACACCCGCGGCGACCGCGGGTGCGTTGCCGAACAGGGAGTGCAGCCACGGCAGTTGCCACGACGTCTGGGGATAGGGCGTGGAGAAGACCTCCAGGCAGCCGGTCGCATTGACCGCGACGACCTTGCCGCCGGCCGCCCGCTGGGCCGCGTCCAGGGCGTACCGGGCGCCGAGCGCCTCGCCGCAGCCCTGGCAGGCGCGATGTCCGCAGGTGATCGTGTTGGAACGCCCGGGATCGGCCTGGTCGGACTGCGCGTCCGAGCCCAGCAGCCGGTTGCCCGCCGCGTAGCTGCCCACCTGGTAGAACTTGACCTGCGGCACGGCGCTCATCGGTTGCTCCCCACATCGCGCAGGATGTTCTCCGCCGACGGACCGGACCGCCTGGTCCTCGCCATCCGCGCCAACTCCCGCTCCACCACTTCTGTGTTGAGGTCCAGGAACGTCAACTGCCCCAGTTCGCCCGCGATCGCGTCGTCGAACAGCCGGTGCAGGGACTCCTTCGTGATCGGCCGCCCTCCCAGCCCGGCGACCACGGTGTGCCCGTCGAGCTGGATGCCGGACAGGGCGGTCCGCACGTTCGAGGAGACGATCCCGCCGATACCGACCGCCAACGCCCGCTCCAGCACGACGACTTGACGGGCCTTGCGCAGAGCAGTCCGTACCGCGCCCAGCGGGAACGGCCGGAACGAGGTGATCGCCAGCGCGCCGATCCGCACCCCGCGCTCACGCATCTCGTCGACGACGTCGCACACGGTGCCGAACACGGACCCGAGCGCCACCACGATCGTCTCGGCGTCCTCGCACGCGTACGGATGGACCAGCCCGCCGGAGGAGCGTCCGAAGACATCCCGGAACTCCCCGGCGACCCGCGGGATCGCCTCCAGCGCCTGCATCTGCTTGGCGTGCGCCAGATACCGCACCTCGGTGAAGGCCTCCGGGCCGACCATCGCGCCGATGGACACCGGATCGGCCGGGTCGAGGACCTGACGGGGCTCGTACGCGGGCAGGAACGCGTCGACCTGAGTCTGCTCCGGAACCTCGATCCGCTCCCAGGCATGCGTGAGGACGAAGCCGTCCATGCACACCATCACCGGCAGCGACAACTCCTCGGCCAGCCGGAAGGCCTGCGGGTGCAGGTCGGCGGCCTCCTGGTTGTCGCGCGCGTACAACTGGATCCAGCCCGAATCGCGCTGGGACATGCTGTCGCTGTGGTCGTTCCAGATGTTGATGGGCGCGCCGATGGCCCGGTTGGCGACCGTCATCACGATCGGCAGCCCGAGCCCGGAGGCGTTGTACAGCGCCTCCACCATGTACAGCAGGCCCTGACTCGCGGTCGCGGTGTAGGCGCGGGCGCCGGTGGCCGAGGCCCCGATGCACATCGACATCGCGGCGAACTCCGACTCGACGTTGACGTACTCGCACGGCTTGAGCACGCCCGCCTTCACCAGCCGGCTCAGCTCCTCCACGATGTGGGTCTGCGGTGAGATGGGGTAGGCGGCGATCACCTCGGGACGGCAGTACGCCACCGTCTCGGCGACCGCCCGCGAGCCCTCAGTCTGCTTCAGCACGGACGTACTCCTCACGTTCCGCCGCGACATGGGCGAACGCCTCCCGGGCGGCTTCCGCGTTGGCGATGCCGAGTTGTCCGGGGAAGCGCTCCTCGATCGCCGCCGTCAGCGAATCGAGACGTACACATCCGGTCAGGGCCGCGAGCCCGCCCAGCAGGACCGCGTTGGGGACCGGCCGGCCGAAGTGACGTAGGGCGAGGACGGTGGCGGGCACGGTGAGAGCGATGGCGTGCGGCACGCTCGCGGCGAGATCGACGAGCCCCAGCTCTTCAATCGTTCCAGGCGAGTTGATCAGCGCAGAGCCGTCCGGCCGCAGCCCGTCGAAGACGTTGACCTGGTGCAGCAGCGTGGCGTCCTGGACGACCAGGGCGTCGGGGCGCATGACGGGCTCGCGTACCCGGATGGGGTGGTCGTCGATGCGGCAGAACGCCATCACCGGCGCGCCCGTGCGCTCCGAGCCGAAACTCGGGAACGCCTGCGCGTGGCGGCCCTCCAAGAACGCCGCCACCGACAACAGCTCCGCGGCGGTGACGGCACCCTGGCCGCCGCGGCCGTGGATGCGGACCTGGAACACGGCACCCTCCTTCGGGAGTCCGGTTTCCTTCCGTCCTACCTCTGTGGCGGCAGACCGAGGCAGGGGCCGAACGTCCCCTGTGTCGGCCGAACGGGCCGGACCGGTCATCCGTGCGGGATGATCACCACAGGGCAGCGGGCGTGGTGCATCACCGCGTGCGCGACCGGTCCGGTGTGTGCGCCGAGCCTGGCTGGACGGGTCTTCCGGCCGACGACCAGCAGTCCGGCGTCCTTCGCCGAGTCCACCACTTGCCGGGCGGGACGCCCGTTCTCCACCACCTCGCGCACCCGGACCGTCGGGAATTTCTCCCGCCACGGGTCCAGCATCGCGGTCAGAGCCTGCCCGGCCGTCCGCCGGGCCGGGTCACCCGCGTCGGGGGCCGGCGCGCCGAGCGCGTACGGCGGCTGCCAGGCGTGCACGGCCCGCAGCGGAGCGTTGCGCGACGCCGCGCCGGCGAAGGCGAATTCCAGTACTTGCTCGCTCGGGTGGGAGATGTCCACGCCCACGGCGACGTCGCGGTACTGCTCGTGGACCGATGGCCGGCCGCCTGCGTCCGGGACGTGCTCGTCCTCGGGCGTCCAATCGGCGCGCACCAGCACCACGGGCCCCGTCGCACGGGCCACCGCCGCCAGTGCCACGGACCCGGCCATGAAACCGCCGAAACCACTGAACGCACGGCTGCCGAGCACCAGCAGTTCCGCCTGGGCGCCCGCCTGTACCAGTGCCTCCGCGGCGGGTCGCGCGATCTGGTCGGCGCTCAAGTAGACCTGTGGATACCGCTCGTTGACCCGGTCCATCGCGTCGCGCAGGATGCGCCGCGCCCAGAAGCGGGGAGCCTCCAGCTCCGGCAGGTCGGACGCGTCGGGAGCCAGCCCCTCGTACGCGTGCACCAGCCGCAGCGGCAGCCCGCGCCGCAACGCCTCCCGGGCCGCCCAGTCCGCGGCGGCGAGGCTCTCGCGTGAACCGTCCAGTCCTACGACAACGGGGCGCAGCATGAACGACACCTCCCCGGTCCGATGCCCGCCCGGTCCGCTCCGACACGGGCTCGTCACATTCAGCTTCCGTGCTCGACCGGAGGCCCGGGGAGGGGCCACGTGGCCCCTCCCCGGGCGGAACGGGCCTCTCAGCCTGACGCCGGTCCCACAGCCAACGGTCCGGGACGGTTGCGCGTCCGACGGCGCGACTTCACAACCGGAGGGTGAACCACGTGGTCTTGCCCTCGTCGGTGGGCCGTACGCCCCAGGTGTCGGCGAGGGCCCGTACCAGGATCAGACCTCGTCCTGACTCCTCGTCCTGCGCCGCGAGGCGCGGCTGGGGCAGTTGCGGGCTGCGGTCGCTGACCTCCACGGTGAGATCGGTCGCCGTGCGGTGCAGATGGACGCCGATCGGGCCCTGCGCGTGCTGTACCGCGTTGGTCAGGGTCTCCGACAGCAGGAGCAGGGCCTCGTCGGTGCTGTCGGTGCAGTTCCACGAGGTGAGTGCCTTGTGCAGGAACGCCCGTCCCTCCGGAACCGACGCCGGCTCGGCCGCCAGATCGATGCCGAGGGCCGCCAGTGGCGCGGCCGGCAGCTGGGCCAGCAGGAGTGTGACGTCGTCGTTGTGGCTCTCCGGGTCGGGCAGGAGGCTGGCCAGGACATGGTCGGCCGTGGCCTCCAGGCACGGTGTGCCGGAGAGGAACTCGTCCAGGACGACGGAGAGTTCACCCACCCGCTCCTCGATGTCGCTGCCCGGCGTCTCGATCAGCCCGTCGGTGTAGAGCACCAGGGTCGCGCCCGGGGGTATCGCCGTACAGGACTGCTCGTACAGGATGTCGCCCACGCCGAGCGGGGCGTTGACGGGTGAGGACAGGCTGCTGACCGCGTCGCCCGGGTCCGCCACGAGGATCGGCAGGTGCCCGGCCGAGCACACCGTCACGGTGCCGGTGTCCGGCGCGATGACCAGGTAGCAGCAGGTGACGAGCTGGTCCGGCACGTCCAGGTCGGCCACACAGGTGTCGAGGGCCTGCATCAACTGCCGGGGCTGCATGCCGGTCTTGGCCAGCGCGTGTGCCGCGGAGCGCAACTGGCCCATGACGGCGGCGGCTTCGAGACCTCGGCCCATCACGTCACCGATCAGTACGCCCACCCGGTCGGCGCCCAGCGGGATCAGATCGAACCAGTCGCCGCCCACCCCGGCTCCTTGGGTGGCGGGCCGGTAGCGGCTCGCCGTGGCCAGTCCGGGCAGCGCGGGCGGGGTGCCCATCAGGGAGCGCTGGAGGGTGAGGGCGATGTGCCGTTGCTGCTCGTACAGGACGGTGAGTTCGGCCTCCGCCCGCTTGCGGTCGCTGATGTCCCGCACGATGGCGCACGCGCCCACCACGGTGCCGCGGGTGTCCCGGGTCGGCCACAGGGTGACGTCGACGTCCAGCAGGGCCCCAGTGCTGGTGACCCGCAGCGTCTCGAAGTGCTCGACCTTCTCACCGTGCCGCAGCCGTTCGAGCAACGCGCTGATCTCGTCGCCGAGTTCGGGTGGGGCGAGCAGCGAGACGTGGCGGCCGATGGCCTCCTCGGCGGTGTAGCCGTACAGGTCCTGTGCGGCGGCGTTCCAGTAGGTGATGTACCCGTCGAGAGTCTTGGCGAGGATCGCGTCCTGCGACGACTCGACCAGCGCGGCGAGCTCGTTGATGCGGGCCTCCGCGGCCTTGCGGTCGCTGACGTCCCGCACGGCGGCGGAGACCAGCAGACCGTCCGCCGTCTCCAGCGGGCTGAGGCTGATCTCGACGGGGAACTCGGTGCCGTCCTTGCGCAGCCCGTGCAGGTCGAAACCCGCTCCCATGGGCCGGACCTGTCGGTTCGCGGCGTATCCGCCCCGGTGCGTGGTGTGCTGAGGGCGGAAGCGGTGCGGCATGAGCAACTCCACCGGACGCCCGAGCAGTTCCTCGCGCCGGTAGCCGAAGAGGGCCTCGGTCTGGGCGTTGACGAGCCTGATGGTCCCGGTGTCGTCGACGATGACCATGGCGTCCGGCGCGGCCTCCAGCAGCCCCCGGAACCTTTCCTCGGCCCGCCCCGGCTCGCCCGAGCCGGCCACCGTGCCGCACCGGCACCGTTCCGGCCCGCCCACGGCCGGCGCGTGCTGCGTCCTCACCTGGTCGGCCATCTGCGCCTCACCTCCACCCCCGACGACGATTCGGACATCTCACACCCGTCGCGGCGCCCTCGCCCTGGAATGTCGCTTAGTGCCCGCAACCGTCTGAACCTGGCCGCCGACGACGCACCGTGTTGGCGGGACACGGCGGAAGTGCCCATGGGGGGTGGGAGACCCGCTCGGCCCCACGGGGGAGCCGGAAGGCCCGTTGATCGGAGCCTGGGGGCCCCTCCGTCGCGGGCACCGGGGATGAGACGTTTCCGGCTACCGACCACAACCGTGTGTGCCGCAGCGCAGGGGAGCGCAGACCGATGGTGACGACACGACGTACACGTACGGGAAGGCGCTGTTCTGGCGATGGCGCCACAACCCGCTGCGGCGCCCGGGCGACGGCATGGAGTCCCGGATCGTTCTTGGAGCGTGGTTCCTCGCTCTTGCCGCAGGGCTGCTCGTCGGGTTGATGATCGCGGCACACACGGAGCGGAGCCTGGAGGCCCTTCGTGCGGAACTGGTCCCGGTGCGGGCCGTGCTCACCGAGAACGCGCCGCGGCCCGCTGTCGCGGCGCGGTTCCACAGTGACCACACAGTGTGGGCGACGGTTCGCTGGACCGCCGCCGGCGGAACGACGCGGACGGGCAGTGCCCAGGTCGGACCGGGGAGTGTCACGGGTGACCGGGTGACCGGGTGACCGGGTGACCGGGTGACCGGGTGACCGGGTGGACCGATCCGGACGGCGGGCCCACATGGACATCTGCCACGGCGGACGACCATGGGATCAGGAAAATCCGAGAAGGAGGGTGACATGAGCAGCATGATCGAGCGGTTGCCCGGCTGGCCGGCTTTCCCTGACCTGTTCGGCTGGGTCGAGGCCGGAATCCCGACGGCCCACGCGGTCCCCGGGACGCACGGCATCCGTATCGAGGAGAAGTTGACTGACGACACGTACCTGCTGCGGGCCGAACTGCCCGGCATCGACCCGGCCAAGGACGTCGAGATCACCGTTGCCGAAGGCCTCCTGATCCTGCGGACCGAGCGCACCGAGGAGACCAAGGAAAAGCACCACACCGAGTTCCGTTACGGCACCTTCACCCGCTCCGTGCGGCTGCCGGCCGGCGCAAAGGGCGACGACGCGACCGCCGAGTACAAGGACGGTGTCCTGACTATCACGGTCCCGGTGCCGGAGAAGACCGCGGGCACCAGGCCCATCCCCGTGCGGACCGGCTGAGCGCAGGGGCTCGCCATGACGCACGGCGTGTGCGCGACCGGGCAGGCCCCGGTCGCGTACACGTTTCCCGGCGGCGAGCGGCATACGCGGGACGAGCAGGACGTGAAGGCCCGTCCGGCACTGCACATTCGTCGCCCCGGACATGGGTTTCGTGCACATGGTCCTGCGTCTGGGATACGGACCGTCGGGCGTCGTCAGTCCACGGCGGCCCGTGGAACAGGTCCTGGAGATCGTCTGACAGACCACGCCGGCGCGTGCCGCGGGCGCCGCCTCGGTGCGCGGGATCCGTCCGGCCCTCACCGTGGGGTCGGACGGCCTATGCCGACGGGGCGGCCGGAGGCCCAAGCTGGATCGACATCGTCCCGACGACCGGAGGGCTTCCCGTGCATCACGACAGCGTCGTGGAACGTCTGGTGCCCGGGCTTCAGGCCGGCGGCGTTCCCGCACCGCGCGAGCCCGGTCCGTCACTCGCGCTGAAGCGGGCCGACGAAGTGCTGACACAGCTCGACACCTCACGCCGTGGTCTCACCGCACCGGAGGCCGAGCGACGCCGACAGCGATATGGAGCCAACGAACTCCCGCAGCCTCGCCCCAGAAGCCTGTGGCGACGGTTCGTCGCCCAGTTCACCGACCTCTTCGCACTCGTCCTCCTCGTGGCCTCTGCCCTGACCTTCCTGGCCTACGGACTCCAGGACCCCCGCAACATCGGCAACCTGCAACTGGCGTTCGCCATCCTGGGTGTGGTGGTACTCAACGCGGTGATCGGCTTCGTCCAGGAGTACTCGGCGGAGCGCACCGCCCAGTCGCTGCAGGCGATGGTGCCGCACACATGCCGAGTACTGCGGGACGGGGAGCGACTGGAGTTGCCGACGGCCGCGCTGACCTCGGGCGATCTCGTCGTTCTGGAGGCCGGGGACGCGGTCCCCGCGGACTGCCGGGTCGTCGAGGCGCACGGACTCACGGTGAACAACGCGTCACTGACCGGGGAGAGCGCGGCCGTGAGCCGCGTGGACGAGCCCACGGCCGCCGCGACCCTCCTCGACTCCCGCAACTGTGTGTTCATGGGCACCACGGTGGTCGCCGGGTCCGCGAAGGCGGTCGTGTTCGCCATCGGCGCCGACACCGAGTTCGGCCGGATCTACCGGCTCACCCAGGAAGCACCCCAGCAGAAGACCCCGCTGCAACTCCAGGTCGCCTCCATGGCCCGCAGGGTGGCCGCGCTGGCCGTGGCGATAGGCCTCCTCGTGCTGGCCGTCCGCCTGCAGAGCGGCCAGCCGCTGGTCTCCACCTTCGTCTTCGCCCTCGGGGTGATGGTCGCGCTGGTGCCCGAGGGGCTGCCCGCCACGCTGTCGGTGTCCCTCGCCATCGGCGTACGGCGCATGGCCCGCCGCCAGGCCCTCGTCAAACGCCTCCTCGCGGTGGAGGCACTGGGCTCCACCACGGTGATCTGCACCGACAAGACCGGCACGCTGACCCAGGCGGAGATGACCGTCACCCGGCTGTGGAGCGTCGGCACCTGGCACGAGGTGTCCGGCATCGGCTATGCCCCCGTCGGTGCCGTCGAGGCCCCCGGCGCCGTACGGGAGCTGCTGCGCGTCGGTGCCCTCTGCTCCGACGCCCGGCTGCTGGCACCGGACGGGCAGACCGACTGGCGGGTCCTCGGCGACACCACGGAGGGGGCGATCCTCGTCGTGGCGAGCAAGGCCGGGCTCGACCCGGAGGCGGAACGGGCCGCGGCACCGCGGATCGCCGAGTTCCCCTTCGATCCGGTCCGCAAGCAGATGAGCACCGTCCATCGCACGTCCGAGGGCGACATCGTGTGCGCGAAGGGCGCACCGCAGGAACTCCTCGTCCACTGCGGGGAGTTCATGCTGGACGGAGCTTCCGTCCCTTTGACCGACGAGGTGCGCGCCTCGGTCGTCGAGGCGAACGACACGATGGCGGCGCAGGGGCTGCGTGTGCTGGCCGTGGCGTTCCGTCCTGCGGCGGTGACACCCGCCGACAGCGAAGAGGCCGAGTCCGGGCTGACACTGCTGGGCCTGATCGGCATGTTCGACCCGCCCCGGCCCGAGGTCTCCGACGCGGTGACGGCCTGCCGGCGCGCGGGAATCCGGATAGTGATGGTCACCGGCGACCACCCGCTCACCGCCGAGGCGGTCGCCCGCCGGGTCGGCATCGTAACCGGCCCCGCCCCCACCGTGGTGACCGGCGCCCGGCTCAACGACATGGACGACGAAGCGCTCGACGCCGTGCTCGCGGCACCGGGGGAACTGCTCCTGTGCAGGGTCAGCCCCGAGCACAAGATGCGGGTCGTCGCCGCTCTGCAGACGCGGGGCGAGGTGGTGGCCGTCACCGGCGACGGCGCCAACGACGCGCCCGCACTCAAACACGCCGACATCGGCGTCTCCATGGGCGCCGGTGGCACGGACGTGGCCCGGGAGGCCTCGGTCATGGTGCTGCTCGACGACTCGTTCGCCTCCATCACCGCGGCCGTCGAACTGGGCCGGTCCGTCTACCGCAACATCGGGAAGTTCCTCGCCTACCTCTTCAGCCACAACATCGCCGAGTTGACGCCCATCCTGGCCGCCACCTTCGTCGGCTTCCCGCTGGTCCCGCTGACCGCCGTGCAGATCCTCGCCATCGACCTCGGCTCCGACGTCCTGCCCGCCCTCGCCCTCGGCGCCGAGCCGCCCGAGCCCGACACCATGAGGCGACCGCCCCGCGGACGCCGCGAACGGCTCTTCTCCGCGGCACTCGTGCGACGCTTTCTCTTCCTGGGGGCCGTGCAGTCCATCGGCGTGTGCACGGTCTTCTTCTGGCAGGTGCACGCTTCCGGCATCCCGTTCGCCGACTTCACCGCGGGCACCCCCGCCTACCGCAAGGCCATCACCCTCACCCAGGCCGCCATCGTCGTCAGCCAGTTCTTCAACGCCCTGGCCGTGCGCACCGACCACGAGAGCGTCTTCAGCGTCGGTCTGCTCTCCAACCCCCTGCTGCTGGCCGCCGGTTGCTTCGGCATCGCGTTGATGGCCGCCATCAGCTACGCGCCGCCGCTGCAGGCTGTCTTCCACACCGCGCCGATCTCGGCCACCGACTGGGCCGTGCTCACCGCCTTCGGACTCCTCCTGCTGTGTGCCGAGGAAGCCCGCAAGGCATGGTCGCGCCGAACCCCACCGCGACAACCGGAAAGGAAACAACCATGAGGGTCGTCATCGTGGGCTGCGGCCGTGTCGGTTCCGACCTCGCCACCCGGCTGGTCAACGAGGGACACGACGTCCGCGTCGTCGACCGCAACCCGAAGACCCGCGCCCTGCTGCCCGCCGAGTTCCCCGGCCAGGTCCTGCACGGCAACGGCTTCAGCCGCACCCTGCTGGAGGCCGCGGGCATCGAGCACGCGGACGCGTTCGTCGCGGTCACCTCCGGCGACAACACCAACATCGTCAGCGCCCGCACGGCCAAGGAGACCTACCGCGTGCCCATCGTCCTGGCCCGCATCTACGATCCGCGGCGCGCCGACATCTACCGCGACCTCGGCATCCCGACGATCGCCAGTGTCCGCTGGACGGTGCATCAGCTGTACCAGATGCTGCTGCACCGTCACCTCACCCCCGAACTCGACTTCGGCAACGGCGAGACGCTCCTGCTGCGTTCGCAGCTGCCCGCGCACCTCACCGGCCGACAACTGGGCGAGTTGGAGGTCGACGGCGAGATCCGGCTGGTCGAGGTCACCCGCGGCGGACGCTCGTTCCTGCCGACGCACACCACTCCGGCGGAGCCGGACGACCTCGTCACCTTCGCCGTGTCCACCGAGGCACTCTCCCGGCTGCGCGGCTTCCTCGACAAGGAGCTCGGTACATGAAGGTCATCGTCGCCGGCGCGGGCCGGCTCGGCAGGCAGGTCGCCCAGGTGATGGCGGTCGGCGACAACCAGGTCACCGTCATCGACCAGGACGACGATCGCCTCGCCGCCCTCCGCGACCGGCTGCACGTCAGGCTGGAGAACGGCGACGCGTGCGAACCCTCGGTCCTCGAACGTGCCGGCGCGTACACGGCGGACCTCGTCGTCGCGACCACCGGCGAGGACGAGGACAACCTCGTCATCAGCCTCCTCGCCAAACGCCAGTTCGCCGTGGACCGCGTGATCGCCCGGGTCAACGACACCGAGAACCACTGGCTGTTCGACCGGACCTGGGGCGTCGACGCCGCCGTACCCGCCGCGATGCCCCTGATCTCGCTCATCGAGGAGGCGGCCGGAGCCGCCGACACCGTGGCCCTGCTGCGCCTCGGCAAGGCGGGTGTGAACGTCATCGAGACCACCATCACCGCCCATTCCCGCGCGGTCGGCAGGCCCCTCACGGAGGTCACACTTCCCCAGGGCACCATGGTCGCCGCGGTCGTACGCGACGGCGGTCCCGTCACACTGACACCGGGCCTCGTGCTGGAACCCGCAGACGAGATCCTCGTCGTATCGCACGAGGCGACGGAGAGCGAGGTGCACGCGGCCTTCCAGTGACCTGACCGATCGGCCGGTGACGGGAGGATTCCCGACACCGGCCGTCGAAGGGCCCGTCGTCACCGTGCGGCGGGACCGGTCAACTCGGTGATGTCGTCGGAGGCGACGTCGTGGAGTCGTCCTCGGGGTGACCGGCGTGGAGCGTGCGGGGCCCCCGCTCGTACCGCCCGAGGTTCCCGCATCCGCGGGGGACGACGTTCCGGGAGACGTGCCCGGCGCGGCGGTCGTGCCGCAGGCGGAGAGTAAGAGCAGTGGGAGCGCGAGCGCTGCCGCGACCAGTACCGGGCGATGGCGGCGGGCGGCCGGTGTTTCGCTGAACATGGCATCCTCCTCCGACACTTCCAGCGAACCGTTCGGCGAGGCCGCCTTCCAGCGTCGGCCGGTGCCCGTCTTCCGGCCGAACGTCCGGACTGCCCGGGGCCGTTCGGCCCCGGTGAGATCATCTCGACGCGGAGGGAACGTGGTTGACGCATCGGCGAGGGCTGCCCGGACCGGGTGGCGGGACCGTCGGCCCATGCCCCGACGTGACGCGGGAGGGGACGCTGAGGTTGGACGGTTCCCGGCACTTCACCGACATGGGCCCGGCCTGGCACACCGACCCCTTTGCCCTCGCGCCCGGCCCCAAGACCCTGCTCACCCTGTTCGGCGCGGAACACGGACTCGGCGGGATCGCCGGATACGACGCCGCCGAGACCACCGACGAGAATCCCGGCCTGGTCGCGGCACTCGCCGCGCTCGCCGCGGCCTACCTCCGCGGCAGGCTCCACCTTGGCGACACCGCGTGGCAGACGGCATGCGAGGCCCTGGCAGCCGGAACCGAAGCGGTCGGACGCGTCGAAACCAAGTAGCGCGTCCGCCGCCTGACAGACCCCCGCTCCGCGGTCGGGCCGCGTTGGCCGCAGCCGCGTTGTCGGCTTCGGTACCGCGTCACCGAATACGACCAGTGCTGTCTCTTTGGATCGTCTCCCGCCAGGCATCCGTGTTCCGATCGAGCCCTGCGGCAGGCCGCAGGGCTCGATGACGGCATCCCAGAAGCTGTCGAGTGTCTCGGTCGGCTGACCCCGAAGGTCGACCACCAGCTCCGATTCTGAGTTCTCGGGCATCGCGCGCCAGACCGACCAACCGCCACTCAGGCGGCGAGTGGCCGGAGGCACAGGTTCTAACAGGTCCGGTAGTTGTAGCCGGCGATGCGGCCGATGCCGGTGCCGTCGCGGAAGTGGTAGTAGCCGTCGCTGTCGCGCGTGGCGTCGATGATGAACGAGGTCCCGATGTACTTGGCCACGGTGCCGTCCGTCCCGTAGGACGAGTTGCGCAGCCAGTTGCCCGCCGCGGTCCAGGTGTTCTGCCCGGCAGAGCCGTCGCTGCTGACCTGGAACTTGGTCTGCCACCTCGCCGTCGCGGCCTTGGTGTTCGGCCCGAAGTCACCGTCGATGCCGGAGGCGGAGAGTTCGCCGTCCGCCCAGAGGATCTTCTGCCACAGGCAGGTCGCGTTGGACACGGTGTTGTGGCTCGTGTCCACGATGCCCTCGTTGTCCCAGTCGTCGGTGAAGACCCCCGCACCGTAGACGTAGGCAAAGCCGCTGTACGAACCGCTCGCCGACGCGGGACTGGCGCTCAGGGCGATGACTCCGGCGGTCAGGGCCGGGCGCCGACCGCGACCAAGGTCTCCTGCAGCCAGACGGCTCGGTTGCAGCCCGCCCGCGGCAACGGCGCTCCGAGCGCGATGAACTGGGCTTCTGCGTACTCGTGGCCTGCTCCTGGCGGCGGACCTTCTGGGACGTCCGGTCGGAAGCGCGCAGGTTCGCAGATTCCTGGAGGGGGCGAGCGAGGACCCGCGCGCCGGTCTGCCGATTGGGAGCCCTGACGCGTGGGTTCTGCATGGTGATGGCGATTCTTGGCAATGGGTCTGACCGCGTATCCGTGAAAGCTACGGTTGATGCACCGTCGGCTGGAGTCAGCGGCGCTATGCAGCGCAGTTCTAGGGCAAAAGTCGGGCGAGCCAGTCGGTGCGGGTTCGGCGGGCTGTGGTCGAGATGTGTGCCTGCGGGTACAGGGCGTCGAAGCCGTGGAAGCCGCCCGCCCAGACGTGGAGTTCGGCCTGGCCGCCCACCGCCCAGATACGGGTGGCGTAGTCGGTGCCCTCGTCACGGAAGACCTCGGCGGAGCCGGTGTCGATGTAGGTGGTCGGCAGGCCCGAGAGATCCTCGGCCAACGCCGGCGAGACGTATTCGGACACCGCGGCGTCGGTGAGGTCGCCGAGGACCGAGCCCCATCCGAACGCGTTCATCTCACCGGTCCAGACGCCGGGCACGCCGGAGTACTGGCGGCTGGAGGTGGTGGTGTTGCGGTGGTCGAGCATGGGGCAGATCAGCATCTGCGCGGCGATCGCCGGGCTGCGGAGGTCGCGGGCCAGCAGGGTGACGCCGGCGGCGAGGCCGCCTCCCGCGCTGGCGCCTGCGACGACGATCCGGGCGGGGTCGATGCCCAGCTCGGCGGCGTGTTCGGCGACCCAGAGCAATCCCCGGTAGCAGTCGTCGACCAGGACGGTGCCGGTGGCCTCCGGCGCGAGCCGGTAGTCCACGGAGACCACGACCGCGCCGAACTGGTCGAGCCACTCCAGCGGGATGTCGATCTGGGAGAAGCGGTCGCCCATGACCATCCCGCCGCCGTGGATCCAGTAGATGCAGGGTGCGGCGGTGGTCCGATCGGTGTTCGCAGGGCTGAGGACCGACAGAGGGATCGGGGCACCGTCCTTGGCGGGCACGGTGATTTCGCGCCGGTCGACCTGTCGGTGTTCGAGGAGGGATTCGATGGGTGTCGAGGGGAGTTGGCGCAGTTGCGCGAGGACTTGCGGGGTGAGCTGAGATATGAGGGGCATTTCGGCCAGGAGCTCACGCAGTTCGGGGTCCAGGGCGGGTCGTGCCATGGTCATGGTCGTTGCCTTTCGTGGGTGGTGCCGGACGGTCGGGCGAGGAGGGTGCCGCCTCGGCGGGCGCCGAGGCGGCAGGCCGGGGGACCGATCGAGGCTTTAGAAGGCGGCCTTGCCGCGGACCGGGACGTAGTCGGTGTACTCGGGCTCCTTGGCCAGCAGCGGGTCGATCTGCGCCACGATGGCCTTGGCGGTCTCACTCGCGAAGATCCGGTGATGGTCGTCCTCGCTGGTCCAGCCCTCGGTGACGTGGACGACGTCGGGATCGGACGCGGAGCGGGAGACCAGGTAGACGACGCATTGTTTGCTCGCGCCGGGGCTGCCCTCGTTCAGGCCGGTCAGCAGCAGGTCGACCAGCCGGTCGCCCGTGCCGGGCCTGGCGGTCAGGGTGGCACTGAAGCCGTAGTTGGCGATCATGATTGCCTTCTTGGTCGGTGTTGGAGTTCGATGATTCCATTCAATCCACTTGACCTGCGGAAACGTTAGAACGATGCTCGCCCCCACTTGCACGATCCTCGCGAGTACGGGAGCCATGGCCCGCAACGGTGCTGCAATGGACGCATGCACCTCGAAGAGCTCCGCACCCTGCTGGCCCGGCATGCGCGCCCCGACTGGGCCACCGCCATCGACGGCGTCCTCGTCTCGAAGGTCGACCGTCCGGACCCCCCGGCCCCGTCCATGTCCGGCATGGTGCTGGCGGTCATCGCCCAGGGCGCCAAACGACTCGCTCTCGGCGACCGGGTCTACGAGTACGGTCCCGGGCAGTACCTGGTCGCATCCGTCGACCTGCCCGTCACCGGACAGTTCACCCAGGCCGCCCCCGAACAGCCGGCGCTCGGCTTCGGGCTCACGCTGGACCCGTCCGCCGTCGCCGAGTTGCTCCTCCAGGCCGGCCCCGGAGACGCCCCCCGCGCCGGCGGAGGTACGCCCTCGGCAATCGCCGTCAGCGATGCCCCGCCCGTGCTGCTCGACGCGGTGGTCCGGCTGCTGCGGCTGCTCGACGAGCCCCGCGACCGGGCTGTACTGGCCCCGCTGGTCAAACGCGAGATCCTGTGGCGGCTGATCACCAGCGAGCAGGGGGCGACGGTCCGCCAGCTCGGCCTCGCCGACAGCAGCCTCAGTCATGTCTCCCGGGCCGTGCGCTGGATCCGCGAGAACTACGCGCAGCCCTTCCGGGTCGAGGACGTGGCACGGATGTCCGGCATGAGCGCCTCCGCCTTCTACCGCAACTTCCAGGCGGTGACCGCGATGAGCCCCATCCAGTTCCAGAAGCAGATCCGGCTCCAGGAGGCCCGGCTGCTGCTCGCCACCCACCCGGGCGATGTCACCGGAGTCGGCCATCGCGTCGGCTACGACAACCCCTCCCAGTTCAGCCGGGAGTACCGCCGCCAGTTCGGCGCGCCGCCCAGCCGGGACGCCGTTCGCCTGCGTGATGCCGTGCGCGCCCCTACCGGTGTCCTGCCCTGAGAGGATTACGCAAGGGGGAGCGAGGATAGTTCTACTATTCTCGCAGTTCAGAGCGATCCAATGGGATTACCAGTTCTTCTGCGGAGCAGGAAAGTGCCTGTGCTCCGCGGATCCCATCACATCGCCGAGGGGCACAGCATGAAGACAGTTCTGATCACGGGTACGTCGTCCGGATACGGCCGGGAGACCGCCCTCCACTTCCACGCGCAGGGGTGGAACGTCATCGCCACGATGCGCACCCACCGCGCGGGCGTCCTGCCCGAGTCGGACCGGCTGCGCGTCGTCGAACTCGACGTGACCAAGCCCGCGAGCATCACGGCCGCGCTTGAGGCGGCGGGACCCATCGACGTCTTGGTCAACAACGCGGGCGTCCCCTCGATCAGCGTGTTCGAGGGCACCCCCATGGCCCAGGTGCGGGAGGTGTTCGAGACCAACACCTTCGGCGTGATGGCGACCACGCAGGCGGTGCTGCCCCGGTTCCGCGAGCGCGGCTCTGGCGTGGTGGTCAACGTGACCTCCAGCGTGGTGCTGGGCCACATGCCGCTCTCAGCCGTCTACAAGGCGAGCAAGATGGCCGTCGAGGGGTTCACCTCGTCCCTCGCGCTCGAACTCGCGCCCTTCGGTGTGCAGGCGAAGACGGTCGAGCCGGGCGCCTGCCTGACGACGAACTTCGCCACCAGGGCGACGAACGGCGCCTCACTGGACGAGCTGGTCCCGGCGCCCTACGCACCGTGGGCGAAGAAGGCCATGGACTCCTTCACGGGCCAGGACCTGTTCACCAAGGAGACCGATGTCGCCGAGGCGGTGTGGCGAGCTGTGCACGACACGACCGGCCAGCTGCGATTCCCTGCCGGTCCCGACGCGGTCTGGCTCGCCCAGGCGAAGTGACCAACTGAGGTTCCCCCGTCATGCGGGAGGTGCTGATCAGCTGGTCAGCAGGGGTTGATGGGTGTTCAGATTCGTTGGTTCGGCCGTCGCCTGCTCGGCGTAGTGCTTCTCCTCGCCCAGCTCGGAGGCGATCTGGATCGACCGCTTCCAGTACCGTACGGCGGCCTGCGGGGCGTCCTCGTCGGGGCCGGACCAGCGGAACAGCGGCGGCAGGGAGGAGATTCCGACACCGGCCGCGTCCAGCGCCTTGCGGAACTTGCGCACGGTGGCGTCGTCCACCCGGGGGTGCCGGAAGAACGGGATGAAGTCCTCGCGGGGGGAGAGCTCGATCCACTCGTAGCCCAACTCGGCTACCACGCCGGGCAGTTCGAGCAGAGGGACATGACGGATCATGTACGGGTCGAGGGCGAGCTTCATGAGGGAATGCCTTCGGGTGCAGGGGGGGGCAGGGTGCGTCGGGCGGAGCCGTCCGCTCGGGTGGCGTAGGGCCGGCGTCCTGATGTCGTCGTCAGCCGACGCTTTCGACCGTGGCATGGAGGTTCGTCGCGGCGGGGAGTTTTTCGACGTCGAGGCCACGGAGTCGGGGCAACTCGTGCTTGAGTGCGGTGAGTTCGGTGCCGCCGCCATGTGGTTGGTGAGTTCTTCCAGCGTGATGTCGCTGCGTTCGGCGGAGAGTTCCATGGTGCCCAGGCGCAGGACGCTGAAGTGGTCGCCGACCATGTAGGCGTGGTGCGGGTTGTGGGTGATGAAAATGACCCCCAGACCCCGCGAGTTCTAAAGGTACTTCAGCCATCGTGAGAGTTGAGGCGCCCCTCTCGTGCCGCCACCCTCGGCGCAGCATTTGCCCAGCCCTCAGCGTGGCGACGAGTCGTATCCGACGATCCGTCGAAAACTGATGCATCGTCAGTAGTGTTTGGATCGGCAGTAGTTGGCATACCCGAGCGCGATCGGTACGGGCGTAGTGGCATGCTGCGGTGGTGGGGCCCGCACAGGCAGCCGGCGTTCGGGTGGCGCAGACCTTGGGCGGAGTGGGGGAGGCGATCGGATGGAGCGCTCTGCGGAGGACGGCCTCCCGCTTGCGCTGCCCAGCCTCAGCGTTCCGCGTTTCGTCGGCCGGGCGGTCGAACTGCACCGGCTGACAGACGCCTTGGCCCGGCCGCCGGCCGTGGTTCTCGTCGAGGGAGAAGCCGGAATCGGCAAGAGCCGACTCGTACAGGAGGCGCTGGACGAGCCCGGTGTCGCCGCCCGACGTCCGCTGGCCGCCATGTGCCCTCCGTTCCGGGAGGCCCTCACCCTGGGGCCGGTCGTCGATGCCGCCCGCGATGCCCGGCCCGATGTGGCCGAGTTGACCCTCACCTCCCTCGCCGGGGTGCTGCGGCCCCTGTTCCCCGAGTGGGGGCAGGACCTGCCGCCGTCCCCGGAGGCGCTGTCGGACGCGGGCGCCTCCCGGCATCGGCTCTTTCGCGCACTGGCCGAACTGCTCGACGCGATGGGCGTCGGCGTGCTGGTCCTGGAGGACGTCCACTGGGCGGACGAAGCCACCCTGGACTTCCTGCTGTTCCTCGCCTCCCGCCGTTCCCGCCGGATGAGCCTGGTGCTGACCTACCGTCCCGAGGACGTGGCGCCCGAATCCGTGCTGATGCGCCTTACTGCCCGGCCCCCGGCCGGCACCTGGCACGTTCGGATCCGTCTCGGCGCGCTGGACGTGCCGCAGACCGCCGAGTTGATGTCGTCGATGCTCGACGGGAAACACGTCTCCGAGCCCTTCGCGTCGTTTCTCCAGGAACGGACCGAGGGTGTACCGCTGGCCATCGAGGAGTCCGTCCGGCTGCTGCGCGACCGGGCCGATCTGGTGCAGCGCGACGGCGAGTGGGTACGCAGGACGTCGGCCGACATCGCTGTGCCGCCCACCATCCGGGACGCCGTCGCCGAGCGCGCCTCGCACCTCGGCCCTGTCGCGCAACGCGTTTTGCAGGCCGCCTCCGTACTGGCCGAACCGGTCGGCACAGCCGTCCTCGCGACGGTGAGCGGGCTTCCGAACAACGTTGTCGGCGGGGCCGTGGACGCCGCCGTACGCAGCGGACTGCTCGGCGAGGACCGGGCCGGACGGGTCAGCTTCCGGCACGCGCTGGCGGCCCGCGCGGTCTACGACATGACGCCCGCGCCCGACCGCCGAGCCCTGCACCGAGGAGCGGGCCGTTCACTGCGGGAGACGACGCCGCAGCCGGTGGCCCGGCTCGCCCACCACTACCGGGAGGCGGGGGACACCGGGCAGTGGCGTCGGTACGCCGAACGGGCCGCCGACCTCGCGCTGGCCTCCGGGGACCATCGCACCGCCGTCGGACTGCTGCACGAGTTGCTGACCGAGAGCGATCCGCCCGCCGCCTCGGTGGCCCGGTGGGCGCAGAAGATGCCGGTCCTGGCCTTCTCGGGGCTCGTCGGCAGGGGCGATCTGACCCGCGCGCTGCGCGGGGTGCTGGACACCGAGGCGCTCGCCCCGCACGACCGTGCGGCCGTCCGCACGCAGCTGGGGAGGATGCTGCTGCACGCGGGGGAGTACGCGGCCGGTGCGGCCGAACTGGAGAGGGCATTGCCGGATCTGGCCGGCGAACCGTTCCAGGCCGCGTGGGCGATGAACATCCTCGGCAGCCCGCCGAGCACCCTGATGTCCGCCGCGGAGCACCGTAGTTGGTTGGACCGGGCGGCCGTCGCGGCCCGGCTGCCGATGACGGCTGACCAGCGGCTGGCCCTGGTGGTGGACCGGGCGACTTCCCTGCTGGACATGGGCGACGAGGCCGGTTGGGCGGTCGCCGCGGAACTGCCGGACACCGCGGAGACCCCGGAAGGAATGATGCAACTGGCCCGCAGCGGACTCAACCTCGGCAACGGGGCCATGCGTTGGGGCCGCTACGACGAGGCCAGACAACTGCTGACGACCGCACTGGCCAGAGCCGAACAACACCGATACCAGCGGCTCCACGACATGATCCAGGTGACGCTGGCGCACCTGGACTGGTTCACCGGCGCCTGGGACGGACTCGCCGAGCGGGCCGCCGCCCTGGCCGCGGTGGACGCGGAACCCCTGCTCCAGCTGGACGCCCTGCTGATCATGGCTCTGCTGGAGGGGGCGGCCGGCGGCAGCGCAGCGGATCCCGGCCCCGAGGCGATGACCGGAGGCGGGGCGGGAACCGTCGAAGAGCGTCTGCGCCAGGTGCTCGACGCGGGGCTGCGACGCGGCATCGTAGATCTGCCGTTGGAGCCGGCGGCCGCTCTGGCGCGGATCCGGCTCGCCGAGGGGGCTGCCGCCGAGGCGCTGGAGCTGACCGAGGGTCCGGCCGACGTCGTGGCCCGCAAGAACATCTGGCTGTGGGCCACCGAGTTCGCACCGGTACGGACCGGCGCGCTACTCGCGGTCGAACGGCCGGACCAGGCAAGGAAGTTCGTCGCTGACCTCGCCGAAGGCCTCCATGGCAAGAACCTGCCGGCAGCGGACGCGGCCCTGGAGACGTGCCGCGGAATCCTGGCAGAAGGCGAGGGCCGCGGCGTCGAGGCAGCCGCCGCGTTCGGCCGGGCCACCGCCGCCTGGAAGCGCCTGCCCCGACCGTACGAGGCGCTGCTCGCGGCCGAACGCCGGGCGGGCTGCCTGCTGGCGGCGGGGGAGAGGGATACCGGACTGGCCGAACTCGCCCGCGCGCAGGCCGGATTCACGGCTCTGGGAGCCCGGACGGACGCCGACCGGGTGCGCGTCGCGCTCCGTGCGGCAGGGGCACCGGTACGACAGGTGTGGCGCGGTGGACGGCGCGGCTACGGCGACCAGCTCTCCCCGCGCGAACTGGAAGTGGTCCGACTGCTGCTCACCGGTCTGACCAACCCCGCCATCGCACGCGCACTTTCCCGTTCCCCGAAGACCGTTGCCGCGCAACTGAACTCCGCCATGCGCAAATACGGAGTGACCTCGCGCACCGCACTGGCGGTCAGCGTGACACAGGCCGGAATCACCCCGTCGGAAGGTGACGCCGCCGGCGCCGGTTCCGATCTTTAGGTCATCCGCCCCATCGCGAAGCCACGCGGCAACCGTCGATACTCAGTGCGCGCAGGATCCGAGAGCCCGCCTTCACCTGCACATGGCCGGAGAGGCAACCATCCGTCGGACGAGCAGCACCCCGGAACCGACGCCCGCCGCACCGGGCGTACCCGCCGACGACACAACGGCAGACCCCGCCTGTGCGGACGACTCGTACAGCGATGACGAACCCCTCTGATCTTGGCCCGATCGAGTCCCGAACGTGACGAATAGGGTGCCCCCTTGCTGTCCTTCATGCTGTCCTCAAGACGTGCGCGCATGCGCGCCCCCCTCTCCCTGCTCATAACCGGCTGTCTCGGCGCCGGAGTTCTCGCCGCGATACAACCGGCCACCGCCGCCGCGGCCACCCCCAGTTCCTCGGCATCCTCCTCGGACGCCGACTCCTCCAAGGCCTCCGACCTGCTCAACGCCGTGCCGCAGGACAACGTCCCGCAGAACTACGTCCCGGCCGGCTGCAACAACCCGAGCCTCAAGGCCGGCGTCGCCCAGTGCTTCGCCGACGTGCGCACCGACTCCGACCACATCGTCCGGCCACAGGCGAGCGCGCCCCCGTCCGCGGCCCTGGGCCCGTCCGACATCCAGGCGGCCTACAGCCTTCCCGCCGGAGTCGAGGGCCGCACGGTGGCGATCGTCGACGCGTACGGCAACTCCCACGCCGAGGCCGACCTGGCCGCGTACCGTGCGCACTACGGGCTGCCCGAGTGCACCACCGCCAACGGCTGCTTCCGCAAGGTCGATCAGACCGGCGGCACGGACTACCCCGCCGACGACCCGGGCTGGGCACTGGAGACCGCGCTCGACCTCGACGCCGTCTCCGCCGCCTGCCCGGCGTGCAATATCCTTCTCGTGCAAGGCGATTCGGCGAGTCTGGACGACCTGGGCACCGCGGTCGACACCGCCGTACGCCTGGGCGCCAAGTACGTCTCCAATTCCTACGGTCTGCCCGGCGAGAGCGCCTCCGAGACCGCGTACGACCACCACTACGACCATCCCGGGGTGGCCGTGGTCGCGTCCACCGGCGACACCGGCCATGTCCAGAACTGGCCCGCCACCAACCCCGACGTGGTGGCCGCCGGCGGCACCCGACTGACCCGCACGCCGGACACCGACCGCGGCTGGACGGAGTCCGCCTGGACCTCCGGCGGATCGGGCTGCTCGCTGTACGAGGCCCAGCCCGCCTATCAGAGGGGGCTCACCACCGGCTGCGACACCCGCGCGACGGCCGACGTCTCCGCGGTCGCCGACCCCGCGACCGGTCTGGCCGTCTACGACACGGTGGGCGAGGACGGCTGGTTGCAGGTCGGCGGCACCAGCCTCTCCGCGCCGCTGATCACGGCGATGTACGCGCTGGCGGGCACCCCCGTCGAGGACACCTACCCGGTGACCTATCCGTACATCAACGCCTCCGGGCTGACCGATGTCACCGAAGGGTCCAACGACGACTGCAGCACGGTGGTGTGCACCGCAGGCGCCGGCTGGGACGGACCTACCGGTCTCGGCACCCCGGTAGGGGTCTCCGCGCTGGCCTTCGGCGTCCACGGAACGCTGTCCGGCCACGTCACCGACAGCGCGTCCGGCGCCCCGCTCGCCGGTGCGGTGCTGGACATCTCCGAAGAGGCGGCAGACGGGCGGGAGTACCACGTCACCACCGACGCCGAGGGTGCCTACGGCCTTCCCGTGGCGGTGGGCGACTACCGGGTCACCGCAACCGACTTCGGCTACCGGGAGAACACCCGCTCCGCGGTGAGTGTCGCCGAGAACCAGAGCACCACCGCCGACCTGACCCTGGTGAAGGTGCCGACCCGCACGGTGTCCGGCACGGTGAAGGATGGCGGCGGGCACGGCTGGCCCCTGTACTCGAAGATCACCATCGACGGCTATCCGAACGGCGCCGTCTACACCGACCCCTACACCGGCAAGTACCGCGTGGAGCTTCCGGAGAACGCCACCTACGACGTTCATGTGGCCCCGGTCTATCCCGGCTACCGGAGCACGGACCTGAGCGTTCCGGTGGGCACGGCCGACGTACGGACCGACGTCGCGCCGGACGTGGACCTGACGGCCTGCGTGGCACCCGGCCAGGCCTACCCGGGCGCGGCCGACTTCGAAGGCTGGACCGGCACCACGCCGGAGCACGGCTGGACGGTCGTAGACAACGGAACGAGCGGCGCCACCTGGGACTTCGCCGACAGCCTGCTGGCCAACTACACGGGTGGAACCGGGAACTGGGCCACCGCCGACCCCTGGGGCAGGGGCGGTGTCCACGAGGACACCGAACTCGTCTCGCCCACCTTCAGTCTGGCAGACCAGAACGCACCCGCTCTCGGCTTCTACGCCCTCTACGCCGCCAGCAAGGACTCGGCGGCCGACGTCGACCTCAGCCTCGACTCGGGCGCGACGTGGACCACGGTCTGGCACCGGGACACGGCCGAGTACCTGGGCCACGTCACGGTTTCCCTGCCTCAGGCGGCGGGCGCGAAGCATGTGAAGGTGCGCTTCCACTACTCCGGCAGCGGCCTGTCGATCTGGCAGCTCGACACCGTCACCGTCGGCTCCTGCGCGGCCGTGAGCGGAGGAATCGTCGCCGGGAAGGTCGTCGACGGCAACACGGGTGGTGCCATCACGCCCGCCACCGTCACCGATACCGCCGACAGTTACACGACGGCGACAACTGTGGCGACACCAGACGACCTGGCGTCGGCCGACGGCTACTACTGGCTGTTCAGCGCCCCCGCCGGACGGCACACGTACCGGACGGCCGCCGCCCGTTACACCACGTCGACCGGCACCCTCATCACGCGGCCGGACAAGGTCAACCGGTTCGACCGCACGCTCAAGGCGGGCCGCCTGGCGGTGAGTTCGGGCAGCCTCTCCGTCAGCGAGCCGCTGGGCGGATCAGGCAGCAGGAAGGTCATCTTCACCAACAAGGGGAAGGCGCCCCTGCACGTCGACCTCGGTGAGCAGAGCACCGGTTACACCTCGCCCGACGGCATCTCCACGTCCACGTCGGACTCGTCGGCGGGCGCCCCGACGCAGCGCGTCAAGGGCAACTACTCACCCGGGCCGATGAGTTCCACCTCCGCGGCCTCCAAGAGCACGTCGAGCGACCCGCCGGCCACGGCATCCGCAGCGGCGTCGACCGGGTCCTGGACCGGTATCGCCGACTACCCCGAGCCCGTCATGGACAACGCCGTGGGCACCTACCAGGGCAAGGTCTACTCCGTCGCCGGAGTCTCGGGTCTCTTCGGCGGGGAGTACCTCGACCACGGCTATGTGCACGACCCGTCCACCGACGCCTGGACACGCATCGCCGACCTCCCCGAGGCCCTGGAGTCACCCGGCGGGGCGTTCGTCGACGGGACCATGTACGTCGCGGGCGGCTGGACCGCGGGCGGTGCCCGCGCCACGCTCTACGCCTACCACCCCTCCACCGATACCTGGACCCGCCTCGCCGATCTGCCCCAGGCGATCGGCATGCCGAATGTGACCACCCTCGACGGCAGCCTGTACGTCATCGGAGGCTGCACCGGAGCCGGCTGCGGAGACAGCGTCAGCACCGTCTACCGCTATACCCCGGCCACCGGCACATGGACCCGCCGCGCCGACTACCCGTTCACCATGGAACGCGGCGCCTGCACCGGCATCACCGGTGAACTGGTCTGTGCCGGAGGCATCACGGTCGTCGGTGGCGGGGTCGCCACCCCCAAGGGGCAGACCTACCGCTACAGCCCGTCCGCCGACACCTGGACCCGTGCGGCCGACATGCCCTACGCGAGCTGGGGCGCCACCGCCAGCGGGAACGACGGCAGACTCCAGGCGGTCGGCGGCATCGTCGGAACGGCCGCGGTCAACACCGTCACCGAATACGACCCGGTGTCCAACACCTGGTCCAGCCTGCCCAACACCGGATCCGCCGTCCTCCGGGCCGGCGGTGGCTGCGGGATCTACCGCATCGGCGGCATGTCCGCGACCCTGGACGCCGTCTCCTCGGCCGAGGTCCTGCCCGGCCACGACCAGTGCGACGGCGACGACGTCACCTGGCTGTCGGCGGACAAGACCTCGTTCGACCTCGCCCCCGGCCGCTCAACCACGGTCACTGTGCGCGCGGACGCCTCCGCCGTGGCCACGGCGGGCACCTACACGGCGCGACTCACCTACAGCACCGACACGCCCTACGCCGGAGCATCAGTCAAGGTCAGCCTCAAGGTCACGATCCCGCGGAGCTGGGGCCACCCCTCCGGAACGATCACCGACAGGCGTACGGGAGTGCCGCTCGCCGGAGCCACTGTCCTGGTCTGCCCGGTGGCGCACGCCGGAACGACCGGCTGCGATCACCTCGCCCACACGGTACGCACCGACTCCGACGGCCACTACGACCTCTGGCTGGACGCCCGCCCGGGTCCGCTGCGGATTACGGCCTCGGCCGTCGGCCACCGCTCGGTGTCCAGGGAGGTGACCCTGCTGCCGGGCGGCGCCGTGACGGCCGACCTGTCATTGACCGCCACCTGACCCCACCGCCACCCGCCCACGCCGCGCCCACCCGGATGCTCTGTCCGGGCGGGCGCGGCTTCGCCTATGTTCGCCGACCCTCTCTCGTGGTACTCGCGGTGCCCGAACGGGTACCGGGCTGTCCGGCACGAACAGCCCGTTCCGGCGTAGCGGGGCCGGTTGCGGCACGCCGGCTCGATGGGGTGGTCTCTCCGACGCCGAGCGGTTTCTTGGGCGGGGTGTTGTGCCTTGAAGACACTTGACGCGCCCGTGCCGGTGCGCCGGCGGCTCTCGGTCTTGGGCTGGTGGTCTATCAGTACTACTGCCGCCCCTCGGGGGTTCAGGTCCGGCAGCGTGAGGGTCGTCCGGTGCGGCCGTTCGGAAGGGTGGTGCTGCGGGTTCCGGCCGTAAAGGCGCGTACGGACAGTGATCTGTCTGTAATGAGCCCAGTGTCCGCGTCGGTGGCGACGGCGTGCGGCCGGCCGGGTCAGCTTCCGGCACGCGTTCGCGGCCCGCGCGGTCAACGGCATGACGGCCGCGGTCGGCGGACCACCGACCGATCCGCCCGTCGGCGCGGTGCGATCGGGTGTCGCACTTCGAATGGCTTGGTGAACGCCGTTGACTTGGCGCCTGCGGACAAGGGGGCCGAAGGGTGTCGGGTGTGTCTGCGTCAGAGGTATCTGACGCCCCGTTCCGCACTGTCGGCCAGGAAGCCGGAGAGTCGGGCGCCGTAGCGGATCCAGCGGCGGCGCAGGCTCGGGGAGCGGGCGAGGGCTGTGCAGGAGCAGCCAGGACCAGTTCATGAGGACCGTCCGGCCGTCGCGCCGCTCGAAGCCGGCGTGGCGGTAGGCGGCGTAGAGCCGGGCACCGGACCTGCCGTAGTTCCACCGGCGACCCTCGCCGAGCAGAGCCGACGTCGGTCATGGACAGCATCAGTGCGCCACCCAGGGCACTACGGGTTCTGCCGGCAGTCATGGGGACCTCTCGGGTGGGATGCCGGCCGCGGCACCGCGGCCGGCACACCCGGTGGGGAGTGGGGGGAAAAGCGCGGTCAGCGGGTGACGCCGACGCTGCCGTGCAGGGGCAGCGTCCGCGACGAGGAGCCGACCCACACGTCCCGGTTCCCGGTGCCGAGCACCCAGCTGTGGGAGGACGTGTTCCAGTACTTCAGCTGCTGGGCGTCGACCCGGATGCGTACGGTCGTCGACTGCCCCGCGCGCAGGTGCACCTTCTGGTAGCCGCCGAGCGAGCGCACCGCCTGCGGCTCGGTGGTCCCGGGGCTCGCGCCGATGTAGACCTGGGCGACCTCGGCTCCGTCGCGGGTGCCGGTGTTCTTCAGGGTGAACGAGACGGTCAACGCGCCGTGACTCTGCCGTACCGTGAGGTGGCGGTAGGCGAAGGATGTGTACGACAGTCCGTAGCCGAAGGGGAAGAGCGGGGCGGCCCGCTCCTTGTCGTACCAGCGGTAGCCCACGTAGATACCCTCGGAGTAGTTCTCCTGGTTGTCCACTCCCGGGTACCTGAGCGGGACGCCGGCCACCGGTGTGACGGACTCGCTCGCGGGGAACGTCTGGGTGAGCTTGCCCGAGGGATTCACGTCGCCGTAGAGCAGCCCGGCGGTGGCCTCGGCGCCGTTCTCCCCGGGGTAGTACATGTCGAGGACCGCCTTGACCTTGGACAGCCACGGCATGGTGATCGACGATCCGGTGTTGAGGACGACGATCGTGTTCGGGTTGGCGTCGGCGACGGCGGAGATGAGCCCGTCCTGGTCGGCCGGCAGGGAGAGGTTCTTCCGGTCGAAGCCCTCGGTGCCGTCGTCGTAGGCGAAGACGACGGGGGTCTTCACCTGGCGGGCCAGGGCCACCGCCTGCTCGCGGGCGGCCTGCGCGGCCTGCGGGGTGACCCAGTTCAGTCGGACCTCGCTCACTCCCGTGATCAGCGCCGTACGGCGTAAACGGGTGCCGTGGCGTCCTACTGATCTCCGATCGAGCTCCATGCCAACTCCTCACCACTGAAGTGCCCGACGATTTACGTCTCCCATGGACAGAATTCGAGTCAATGCAGGTGGCTCTATAAAAGATCGAATGCTCAAGGAGGTTAAATTCGCACATTCGATGCGTCAACCCTCTGGAATTCCGCACTTGGCGGACATAAATTGACGCCCTCACAGGGAGGTGACACGTGTCGGCGCGTGACAAGGTCCTGTCCCATGTCCGGCGGCATGGGAGCGCGTCCCGCCCCGAACTGCAGACGGCGCTCGGTATGAGCCGTCCGGTCGTCGCGGCCGTCGTCCGCGACCTCCTGGCCGAGGAACTGCTGACCGAGCACCAGGGGGAGAACACGGGCGGCCGTGGGCGCCCCGGCCGACGCCTTCGGCCGCGCTACCCGGCGGGCGCGGTCATCGGAGTCGACGTCAGCCACCGGCATCTCACCGTCGCCGCGGCCACCCTGGACCTCACGGTGCGGACCGAGCACCGGGTGGCGATCGATGTGGACACCCGACCGACCGAGGCCCTGGACAACACGGCCGACATGATCCGGCGGACGGTCGAGGAAGTCCGGCTCACCGTCGACGGGCCCGTGAGCGCTTGCGCCGTCGGCATACCCGGGCCGCTGGACATGAACAAACGGGCGATCGCCTCGCCCACCATTCTGTCCAGCTGGGCCGGACTCGATCTCGCGGCCGAACTGGGATCCCGGACGGGACTGACCGTCTCCCTCGACAACGACGCGAACCTCGGAGCCCTCGCCGAACACCGGCACGGCAGCGCCGACCACCGCGGCAACCTCATCTACGTCAAGGCGTCCGACGGCATCGGAGCAGGCCTCATCGTCCACGGGATCCCGGTCAGCGGCAGCTTCGGAGCCGCGGGCGAGATCGGGCACACCCAGGTGATCCCGGACGGGGACTGGTGCCGGTGCGGCAACCGGGGCTGCCTGGAGACCATCGTCTCGGTCCGCCAGGTGCTCCAGCAGGTCCGACACTTCTACCCGGGCGACACCGACCTGCGGGCCCGGCTGCCGGAGATCGCCCAGCACCCGGTGGCCCGGAAGATCTTCGCCGAATCCGGCCGTACCCTCGGCCGCGTCCTGGCCAATCTGTGCGCACTGCTCGACCCCGCGGCCGTCGTCATCGGCGGCGAGATGAGCCAGGCGGGCGAGGCGTTCGTCGACGGCGTCCGCGACTCGATCGAACGGCTCGCCCAACCGGGTTTCGACAACCGCGTCCTGGTCGTCGCGTCCGCCCTCGGCACCCGCGCCGAGCTGATGGGGAGTCTCACGCTCGCCCGGGACATCGCCCTGCGGGGCGGAATCCGGCGGGCGCCGTCGCGGTCCAACACGCGGTGACGGCACGGCGATCGGCGCGCTGGGGGCGGTGGTCGGGTCTCCGTGCTCGGTCGAGGGCGTGCGCAACGGCGGCAGTTGCAGTCCGCCCGCGAGCATCGGCGTGAGGCAGCGCGGCGGAAGGCGTACGGCGGGTTGACCGCGAGCATGAAGTTGCTGTCGGTCGCGTGCCGGCGGCTTTCCGACGTGGTCCGGAACGAGCAGTCCACGCCGGAGCAGTGGCAGGTCTCCTTCGCCGAGGCGCATGAGGTGTGGAGCCGGTTCGGCAGCGCGGTCGCGGCCCTTGTCGTCACCGGGCCGTTGTCCGCCGCGGCGGCGGCCGAGGTGCTGCGGGTGGCCATGTACGACTGCGAGAAGGCCGGGACGGACTGGTCGGAGGCTGCGGACAACCGATCGGTGGGACCCGTCTCACGCGCCGAACCTGCCCGTCGTGATGGCCGCCGCCCCTGACGCGGACCTGGGCTGTACGACTTCGGAAACCTGGCCATCACGTGATGACCCTCGGTGATACATCGGATGAATATGTTGACGTGGCAGTGGATCGCGCATAGAACATGTGCGGTTCGACCGGTAGGGACAAGGCAAGTTGCCGTTGGCCACTCTGAGGAGCCGTTCGATGTATGCGAGATTGACCAGATGTTTGTTGCCTCTGCTGCTCTTACTCGGGCTTGCGGTGGGAACGTCGTCCGCGGTGGCCGCGCCCGCCGCCGTGGCCCCGAGGGACGTAGCCGCCCCCGTTTCGTCCACGCCGCCCATGGGCTGGAGCAGTTGGAGCGCGCTGCGTGAAGGCAGTGGCCTGACCCAGGACGGCATCAAGGCTCAGGCGCGGGTCATGCACGACAAGCTGCGGCGCTACGGCTACCGCTACATCAACATCGACGCCGGCTGGTCCGACCACCTGGACGCCTACGGGCGAAACACCTGGGACACCACTCGCTTTCCGGACGGAATCCCCGCTCTCGCTGCGTATCTGCACCGACTGGGGCTCAAGTTCGGCATCTACCTCACGCCGGGCGTCCCGATCGAGGCGTATCAGAAAAACCTGCCGGTCCAGGGCACCGCGTACCACATGCAGGACATCGCGGACCCGACACAGCCTGGCAACACCCACAACGACTCCTACCGCATCGACTTCACCAAGCCCGGCGCGGCGGAGTACGTGCGGGGCTACGCCGACCTGTTCGCCTCCTGGGGCGTCGACTACATCAAGATGGACTTCGTCGGCCCCGGCGGCGGCCTCGTCCCCGCCGACAACCGCCCCGAGATGCGGGCGTGGCACCAGGCGATCGTCGCCACCGGCCGTCCGATGCACCTGGAGCTCTCCAACTCGCTGAGTATCGCCGACGCCGCCACCTGGCAGGCCACCAGCAATGGCTGGCGCACCGGCGGCGACATCGAGTGCTATTGCGGTGTCAACGGATCCAGTACCCCGTTGACCAGTTGGCAGCGGACGTCGGCCCGGTTCGACCAGGTCGCGGCCTGGCAACCCTTCGGTGGCTCCGGCGCGTTCAACGACTACGACTCGATCGAGGTCGGCAACGGCAGCGACGGCGGGCTGACCCCCGACGAGCGGCAGACCCAGCTGAGCCTGTGGTCGCTGGCCTCCTCCCCGTTGCTCCTGGGCACGGACCTGACCAAGCTGGACGCCGCCGATCTGAGGCTGCTGGCGAATCGTGACGTGATCGCCGTGGACCAGGACACCGTCAATGCCTCACGGGTGAGCAAGAGCGCGACCGCGCAGGTCTTCGCGAAAACGGAGCCGAACGGCGATGTGATCCTGGGGCTGTTCAACACCGGGACCGTCGCACGGACCGTTTCCGTCGCCGCGGACACGGCCGGTCTGCCCGTGTCCTCCTCGTACCGCCTCGACAACCTGTGGACGCACGAGGTCACCCGGTCCTCCGGCGCCACCGTCGCCGCTTCGGTGCCCGTGCACGGCGCGGCGCTGTTCCGGGTACGTCCGTGGGCCGCGGGCAAGACGCCGGGGCGCCCACAGACCGGCCTCGCCGTGACCGCCCCCGGCACCCTGAGGACCGGCCAACAGGCCACCGCCGACGCGGACTTCACCAACTGGGGCACCGTCGCCGCGACCGGTGTCCACGTGGAACTGCCCGTCCCGAAGGGCTGGACGGCCACCCCCGTCTCGCCGACCTCCTTCGCCGCCGTCGCGCCCGGCACGACCGTGCGCGCCACCTACCGCATCACGCCACCGGCCTCCACCACCCAGCTCTTCCCGACGGTCCGGCTCGACGCCGTCGCCCACTTCCGCTGGAACACCGGCACCGGCACCGGCACCGGCACCGGGGCAAGGGACACTGGCTCGGCCGCCGGACACACGACCGTTCTGATCGAGGAGCCCGTTCAGGCTCCGTTCCACACCTTTTCCTCTTCGCCGGAGCCCGCGAACTTCTCACAGGTCGGCTCCGCACTCGGCATTCGCTCGGCCGGCGCGGGCGTCTACGGACCGACGAACGAATACGGCGCGCTCTATGTCCCCGGCGCGGAACACGACGGCTCCGTCACGACGGTGCGTGTCACGTGGCAGCGGTACCAGAACTCCGGGGCCAAGACCGGAATCATGGTGCGCAACGACATCACCGGCGCGAGCAACTCGCCCGGCTTCGTGACCGTGGGAGTGAGCGCGAAGAAGGGCTACTTCATGCAGTGGGACGCAGACGGCGACGGGCGGCTCGACGCCGGCACCGCTCCCAACGGCTCCGGCGTCGGCAAGCCCGTTCTGCCCAGTTGGATCCGGCTGGTCCGCTCCGGCACCGTCTTCACCGGCTACTACTCCACCGACGGCACCAGTTGGACCCTCCTGAGCACCGCGGACGTTCCCTCCGCCGCGCATACCCAGGACGTAGGCCTCTTCGGCACCGCTGCCAACCCGGGCTACCCGAGCGAAGACGATTTCACCGACTTCACGACCAGCGGCTGACGGTCCGTACGTGCTGTCGTGGGAGCTGCGCAGGATCTGGGCAAAGGAGGCGCCATCGGTGCCGGAGGGGAGGTGGACGTCGGCGTCCCACAAGTGGTTGCCCGTGGTGCAGTCGACCTGCCGGCGCATTCCCGTGCGTGGGTCGGTGGAACTGCCCTCCTCGAACGGGGCGTCGGTGGCCGTACACCGCATGCGGTGGAGGCCGCCTCTGTAGCCGTGCCGGTTGCTGAGGTCCAGGTTCCAGGGCTTCTGCCAGCTGTATGCGAAGGCGGTCTGTGGGGAATGGAGGTTGATCCTGTCGGCCGTCGCCTGCGGACCGACGCCATTGATGTGCGGGTGGTCGCGGGAGTCGAAGGCCGGCAGGGTCCGGTCGGGGACGTCGGGATCACGGACGGCGGCTTCGAGGATTCCGCCGCGCCGGATGAGGTCGTCGACGAACTGACGTACGGGGTGGTCGTACCGCCGATGACACGGATGCCGCGGACGTGGACGCGCCACGATCTCGCGGTACGCGAACGCCCACGCCCACGCGGCGGGAGCCGCCCCGGTGAGGTTGCCCCTGATGCCTGAAGTCAGGATGCCGAGGATCCGTACCCGTCGGTCATCGAGGCGCGCAGTGCGATGACGCCCGTGGTCCTGGAGCCGGCCATGTCCACGCGGGGCAGGTAGTGGTGATACGTCACCGGGCCTGAGTGGTGGGGCGTGTACAGAGGCTGTCCAGCGGGCTGGTGTCCGCAGGCACCCGTACGGGAACCAGACCGCTCACGGCGTCCTGGCCGACCGGGACTGTGAGGGATGTGGCGCGTAGAAGGAGTGGAGCGGCGTCGTGCCGAGCCGGTCGGAGATGCGGATGCGAGGGCTTCCCACGTGCTGGTCCAGCAAGGTCGTCCGGCGGCGCGGAGTAGGTGTCGGATCGTGAACTTGCGCATGGGGCGCAGTCCTTCCGGTGAGGGGCAGCCGTGGGTCGAACGCGGAACACGAGGGAGGAGCGCGAACGCAGGAAACTGCAATACATCGGATGAGTCAAGGATTCGGGTGGGATTGCTAGTGCATACGTCTCTTCCTAAATAGCCAGATATTTAGGGTTATTCGACGTAGAAGGTCAATCGGTTGAGGTCATTGACAGGTGCTTGGTACATGCTTACGTTCTCGATACACCCGATGTATCAGTGACCGTCAGTTCTGGAGGACGATGATGACCTCACAGCCGGGAACGCACTCACCGCTGCCTCGCAGAGTCTTACTCGGCACCGCGCTGGGAGGAGCTGCGGCCGCGGCCCTGCCCGCTGGGACGGCCCACGCCGACGAGCCGGTACGGGCGGAGGGGGTGGCCGACGTCGTGCCGGCGGCTCGGCCCCGCAGAAGCCCCTGGAGACTCCGCGACACCATGCGCGCCGACGGTGCCTGGGAAGAATTTCTGCGGGGCCAGGATCTGTTGTGGAGCAGACTGCCCACCCTCTGGCACGAGGGGCCGTTCCTGGGAGACGGCCAGCTCGGCAGCATGGTGTACCAGGAGCCGGGCGCCAACCAGCTCCGCTTCACCGTCCAGCACGGCTGGGTCCAGGACCATCGGCCCGAGTTCGGCAGCGGCTGGGGCACCTGTCGGCTGCCGGTCGGCCACCTCACACTCGAACCGGTCGGCACCATCACCTCCGTCGACTGGCGGCTGAGTCTGTGGAACGCCGAGCTCACCGGTACCGTCACCACCACCGCGGGCACGCTCACCCTCTCCGCCCTCATCCACGACGAGGTCTTCGCCGCCCGCGTGACGGCAGCCGGCGACGAACGGGTCACCTGGACGTTCCACCCCGAAGAAGCGCTCAGCCCCCGGCACATCAGCGAAGCCCCGCCCTCGGGCTACACCGCCAACCCGCCCTGGACCACCCGGACTTCCGCCGACGGCACCGAGCAGGTACTCCAGCCCCTCACTGGCGGCCAGACCGCCACCGCCTACCGCCGCACCGGCCACGACCTGCTGCTCAGCGTCGGACACAGCTCGCCCTCCGACACCGCCGCCGAGGCCGCTTCCTTGCGCAATCTTCGGCGCGCGGTCTCGTACACCGCCCTCAGGCGACGGCACACCCAGTGGTGGCACGCCTTCTACCGCAAGAGCTTCGTCTCGTTCCCCGACCAGCGCCTGCAGAGCTTCCACTGGATCCAGCTCTACAAGGTCGCCTCCGCCAGCCGTGCCGGTGGCCCCGTCATGGCCACCTCCGGGCCGTGGCTGGAACCCACGCCCTGGCCCGCGGTCTGGTGGAACCTCAACGTGCAGCTGGAGTACTGGCTCATCCACGGCTTCAACCACCCGGAGCTGGACTCGCTCGCCACCACGCTGCGGCAGAACCAGGAACAGCTCACCGTCAACGTGCCCACCGCCTACCGGGCGGACAGCTCCGGCATCGGCCGCAGCTCCGACATGTTCGCCAACCGCGAAGTGGGCCGACCGGGAACAGGCGCCGAGACCGGCGACCTCACCTGGGCGCTGCACAACGTGTGGCTGTCCTACCGGCACTCCATGGACAAGGCACTGCTGCGCGACACGATCTATCCCGTGCTGCGCCGGGCGATCAACTACTACCTGCACTTCCTCACCCCGGGCAGCGACGGTAGACTCCACCTGCCCAGCACACTCTCGCCCGAATACCCCGTCGTGCCGCCCCAGGACACGAACTACGACCTGGCCCTGATCAGATGGGGCTGCCAGACGCTCATCGAGTCCGCCGAACTGCTGGCAGTCGACGACGAGTTGATCCCGCGGTGGCAGGAGGTGCTGGCCAGGCTCACGCCGTACCCGGTCGACGACAACGGCTTCATGATCGGCGCCGACACCCCGTACGCACAGTCCCACCGGCACTACTCGCACCTGCTGATGGTGTATCCGCTCTATCTCGTCAACTGGGACCAGGCCGGCAGTCGCGACCTGATCGCGAAGTCGGTGGCCCACTGGCACGCGCTGACCGGAGCCCACCGGGGCTACAGCTACACCGGCGCCGCCTCCATGTACGCGATGACCGGTGACGGAGATACCGCGATCACGTACCTGCGGAAGTTCTTCGATCCCACCACGCGCTACCCCTGCCGGGCCAACACGCACTACACCGAGGCCGGGCCGGTCATCGAGACGCCGCTGTCCGCCTCGCAGTCACTGCACGACATGTTCTGCCAGAGCTGGGGAGGCGTGATCCGCGTCTTCCCGGCCGTCCCGTCCTCCTGGGCGGACGCCACCCTGCACGACTTCCGCACCCAGGGCGCCTTCCTGGTCAGTGCCGTGCGAAAAGCCGGGGTGACCCGGTTCATCAGGATCAGAAGCCTGGCGGGCGAACCGCTCAAGCTCCGGCACGGCCTCACCGGGTACCTCACCGTGCTCCTGGACGACGGCACTCCCGCCCACACCGACGATCTGGGCGACGGCACCCTCGCTATCGACCTTCCCCGAGGCCGTGAGGTGCTGGTACACGCCGGCTCCCGTCCCGATCTCGTCATCGCGCCCGTTGCCGTCAGTGAGCCGGGGGCGCCCTGGGGGCTGCCGTAGCGAAGCCGGAGGACGCGGCCGTGTCGTCGAGTGTCAGGCGGCCCACCGGGCCGGCCCCGGACTCGGCGACACGCTTTTCGCACATCGCTGGTGAGGGCCCGTGCCGCGCCCCTGAGCGGCACGGCAGAGCAGTGCGTTTGCGTGCTGTTCGAGGCTGTCACCTGCCGTCGGCCCATCCCCGTCCCTCACGGACGAACGCGGATGATCGTCTTTCCCTTGCGTCGCTCGGTCGGATTGAGGGCGGCGACGGCATCGTCGAGGGGCGAGACGTTGTCGATGTTCGTCCGCAGTCGTCCGTCCCGCACCCGCCGCACGATCTCACCCAGTTCGGCACGATCGGCCTCGACAACGAAGTCCACCGCCAGGCCGGCGACGGGCCGTGCCTCGACCGGGCCGACGATGGACACCAGCGTTCCGTCGGCCTTGATCAGGGCAGCGGACCGCTTCTGAACGTCGCCGCCGATGACATCGAAGACCAGATCGACGGCGCCGACGTCTTCCAGTGCGTCGTTCTTGAGGTCGACGAACTCGTGCGCGCCGAAGTCGAGTGCCTTCTCACGGTCCGCGGCGCGTCCGGTGCCGATGACATGGGCGCCCGCCTCACGTGCCAGCTGGGTCACCATCGTCCCGACCGCCCCGGCCGCGCCATGGGCGAGGACGGTCTGGCCGGCCTGCAGACGGCCGTGCCGGAACAGCCCCTGCCACGCGGTCAGACCCGAGATGGGCAGGGACGCGCCTACCGTGAAGTCGACGTCGCCGGGCAGCGGTGCGAGGTTGCGTGCTTCGATCGCCACGTACTCCGCCAGGGTGCCGTCACGGTGCCAGTCGGCGAGGCCGAACACCCGCTGCCCGACCGACAGCCCCGTTGTGCCGTAGCCGAGGGCGGAGACCACTCCGGCCAGTTCGTGGCCGGGGATCGACGGTGTCTTGTCACGGCCGGCACGATCGGTCCAGGTCGAGGGCCACTCCATCTCGGTCGGGACGAAGCCCGACGCGTGAATCCGAACGACGACATCGTTTATCGCTGCCTGCGGCTCGGGTCGCTCGACCAGCGTCATCCCGGTTGTTCCCGCAGCCTGATCTGTCACCACGATCGCTTTCATGGGACTCGTTTCCTCGATCGTCTGTCTCGTGGGTGGAAATTCCGCAGGGGTGGAAAGTCGGCTTGGCATCACCTCTGTGGGGTGGACAGGACGCGGCCGGCGATCTGGGCGGCGTCGGCCGGACCGCTGTGCGCCCGTCGTCATGCCTCCGACCTTAGGAGCGGAGTAGCCCAGGAGCGTGGTCCATTTTCACGACAAATCCATGGGCCACCCTGGGATTCGGCTTGCACGTCGAACCGACCGGACCAGGCGAGCGCAATGGGCTGACGAAGACGCTGCGGGAAGTGCTTCGGTCCGGTCGGACGCGGAGCACGGGGTGAAGACCATCGAGGTCGTCGCCCGTACCGTCGGTCAGGCCGTATGAAGGCGCGCCGCGTCGCCTCTGGGCACGGCCGCAGAGCAGCAGTGCGGGGTGGGACGCCCGTGGACCCGGAAGAGGAACCGGCGGCCGAGCCGCGGCTGCCTGCCAGGCCGGCCCCATGGGCGATCCGGACCGCCCGATGCCGTCGACCAGAATGTGGCCGCATGCTGCTGGCCGGCGGCGGCACGGTCCTCTCCCCGGAGTCCGTACGCCTCATGACGACGGATCACCTCACCGCGGACCAGCGCGCCGAGGGCGACCTCTTCCTCCAGGGCCAGGGGTGGGGCTACGGCGGCTCGGTCGACGTCACCTCCGCGGAGCCGTGGAACACCCCGGGTCGCTACGGCTGGGTGGGCGGCACCGGCACCGCCGCACACATCGACCCGTCGACCGACACGGTCAGCGTCCTCTTCACCCCCTGCGGCCTGTCCGGTCCCGCCTTCCCCGCGTGGATGCGTGACTTCTGGACCTATGCCGCGACCGACTGAGTGTCCCCTCAGCGGGTCCTCGGCCCGCTCTGAAGAGGTGTACGCGGCCCACGGCTCCGGACGGGAGGCGAGAGCGGCGGCGCCGATGCCCGCCCTCCGGGTGCGCCACGGCATCGCATGGGCAGCTGCGGCCAATTGGCCCGCGTTCTCGGCGAGTTCCTGGACAACGGCCGGCGGCACACCGTCATCGCGGTCACCGCGACCCTGGCCCGCGCGGGCGACGGCGGCCGGGCCGGTCCAGGCCTGGCCGTCGCACGGGACGTCGTACGCAACCACGGCGGCGACCTCACCGTCACCGAGGCCCTGTCGGGCAGTACGGCCTCCTGCTCGCCCTGTCGCGCGCACCACACGGACGCCGACGACGCGCCCGCCCGACCGCACCCCCTTGCCGACCCCGGACACCCGCCGACCAGGTCCGGGGCCGGCACAACTGGTCGCGGCCGCCTTGGTATCGTCACGGCACCGGACCACCCGTCACCCCCACGGTCCGCACAACCAAGGCATTCCCAGCCGGTAGCACAGGCCTTCGAGCCGTCAGCCCGGCCCCAGTCGCCAGGATCCAGAGTGTCCGAGGCGGGGCATGCTCTCGCATCCAGAGGCAGACCGTCATGCGCAAGTCCCGGGCCGGCTCCCGCCGTGTCACCATGCCCCTCTCTGTCATCCTCGCCGCGACGGCCCTCGTTGCCGTCGGTTGCTCCGGCTCCGCCACCGATGCCGACAGCTCGCCGAAGACCGCGACGGCGAAGGTGTCCACACCGCCCGTCCACGCAGGCGTCGACTACCAACTCGGCGGCGTCTATACCCCGCCGAAGGGCGTCTCCGTCGTCTCCCGCGACCACACGGCCTCGCCCGCCCCGGGCGTCTACAACATCTGCTACGTCAACGCGTTCCAGGCCCAGCCGGACGCGGAGGGGGACTGGGATGCCGACCTCCTGCTGCGGGACCGCTCCGGAAAGGTCGTGATGGACAAGGACTGGGGCGAGGCGATGCTCGACATCGGCACCCCGGCCAAGCGCACGCGGATCGCGGAGAAGGTGGACGACTGGATCGACGCGTGCGCCGACAAGGGATTCGACGCCGTCGAGCCGGACAACTACGACAGCTACACCCGTGCCCCGCACGGACTGCTCAACGCGGCCGACGCCGAGGCGTTCCAGACCCTGCTCGCCCGCCACGCGCACGCCCGGCACCTCGCCATCGCCCAGAAGAACACCCTCGAACTCGCCAAGGACCGCAAGCGGGTCGGCCTCGACTTCGCGGTGGTGGAGGAGTGCGGACAGTACGACGAATGCGGCTCCTACGTCGACGCGTTCGGCGACCACGTCATCGTCGTCGAGTACACCGAGAAGGGTATGAAGAGAGCCTGCGCGGGTTGGGGCGACCGGATCAGCATCGTACGGCGGGACCTCGACGTCACCCCGGCCGGCCACGACGGCTACGTCCGCGAGACCTGCGACCGCTACTGACGACTTTCGTTCTGGGTAAGGCCCTTGCGCGGCCGTGGTACCTGGGCCGGTCCCGCGGGACCGGCCCAGGATGCTCACTGGGTGTAGGTGTAGTGCGGACTGTCGTACTGGGGGCCGTTCTTCTCGTAGGTGAACCAGTAGGTCAGGCTGGATCCGGCGGCGAGTGTGACGTCCTGCGTCCAGGTGCCGCCGCTGTTGGTCATATGGAAGTTCTGCTGGCCGGCGTTGTTGATGAGGTAGTGCACATCGACGTACGCCGCGGGTGTGGTCGGAACGAACGTGATCTGCGCCTGACTGCTGCTCAGGCGCGTCACGCCGGCGGTGTAGTCGGGCGTCGTCGTGCTCCCACCGCCTCCTGGACGGGCTTCGCCCTGGGCGGCGCCGTCGTCGGCACCGTGACGGCCCGAGCTGCCGACGAGTCCCTCTCGCAGGCGCGCGCCGAACGGCATTCCGTCGAG
>Ga0307509_10001197_pt1 | contig 44168 bp, 37 predicted proteins | sample 10_EM_MG_FD_202245 | JGI IMG/M metagenome (GOLD analysis project Ga0307509, IMG submission 202245) | Populus trichocarpa ectomycorrhiza microbial communities from riparian zone in the Pacific Northwest, United States - 10_EM | ecosystem: Host-associated > Plants > Roots > Unclassified | place...
GAGGACGCCAGTCGGGGTCAAGATGACCAGGGGTCCAGGCGGGGCCGGGGGGGTATTTTCCTTTGGCGAATTCTTCCGCTTCCCAGGTGTGGGGGTACTTTTTGGCAAACGCTTCAGGGTTGCCATACAGTGTGGGAGGGGAAGTTGACATGTCGTATCTCGGGAGATCCGGGTCAGCTGCGGGGGAGGGCCAGACTGTGTTAGGAGGTGGTGGGGGCGGAGCTGGAGGAGCTCTTTCTTTCCCTTTCTCTTGGCGAGCGGGGTTGGACATGCTGGTGGGGGTGGGACGAGACCCACTAGAGGAGGGTGTGGCCTGTTGTGGAACACCAGGGCGTTGGGGAGGGAAAGGGGCCTGAGCGGCTGATGGGAGACGGGAGGCAATGTCACGAAGAGATGCTTGGAGTGGGGCGAGGTTCGGGGGTTGTGGGGAGATGTCCAGGTTGGCAATCCGAGAGGACAAGTCGTGGATCTCAGTCGAGAGAGTCTCGAGAGCAGTTGCTATGTGAACGCTTGACTGAAGCGAGGTGCAAAGTAGAGGGAGGAGCATCTGTTCTCCGATAGAGAGGGTGGAGATGTTCGCCGGGGTAATGGGGGGAAAACCTGCAGCAGGGAGCCCTAGGTCGGCGGCTGTCTGATGGAAAATCGAGACCAGGTGGTCGAGATTTCCAGCGGTCGGTAGGGGAGAGAGAGGGGCCGGTGTACCAATTCTCGAAGGGCCGCCTGGGAGGGAGGCCATGCTTGGGGGTGAGGGTGGGGACGCGAGGCCCAACAGTAAGGACGAAAAGTATGGGAGAGGAGATCGTGCGCAGAACGACGTGGTGTTGAGAAATGTAGGGGGGGGGAAAGAGGGGAGCGGAAGCGTGTCTAACCACTGTGACCGAGTCTCCTACTTATAGACTCTTCACGCCAACAACCCTAACCCTGGTTACTCATAACTCGAGTCACACGGTCTTATGACTCATAATGAGTTATGCCCGAAATCCATCAGATGACTGCTATGAGTCCCTGCGTAACATGCCGTAAACCAATCATACAACATAAAACATGTCAGATGCGCAAAGCGCGTCACCTGCGTGAAACTCGTGACTCATAATGTGAGTCACCCGTGAAAGTCACTACATCATCATTACTCACCATCGTGAGTTATAGAAACATCAACCAATCATAACATAACGATGACACGCAAGTGCGAGTCATGTGTGAGCTATGAGTCCACTGACTGCATAGCGTGAAACATAAAGATACCTTTATGACTAATAACTATTAGTCATGTGAAATCTGTTTTGCTTAGTCACGATTTGTGACAGCTGTGCATAAAGAGTCAAGTTGTCACATGAGCCCACCCCACACAAGAGGAAGGTGTCCGTACCTGGGGACCAAGTGCAACCTTGCATAAGTACGACTACTGTGCTCTCCCGTAATGGCAAGGCTCTTCATCATCAGGCTCGCCTGCAAACCCGAGTTTTTCGCTTGCCCAACAAACTCCCCAAATTTCAGTGACAGCGATAGACTCCAGAAACATTGCCCTGTGGTGGATCCCCCTGCCCCAGTCACCTCTGAAAAAATGTGGTTGATAGATGAGCTACAGGCGAGTACTCGAGTATGTCTCCTCGGCCTCAAATTCAATACATGTATCAAAAAAATAACTTGCTCTCATCTCTGGGTGGGGCTTGTCTTTCCTAGACGAGCTGGCTGCCGTATACCACCACTCATTACGTTTAGGGATGGTAACCGTGCCAAGGTTGTGAAGGAGTTACAACCCTGCTCGCTTGCTAGCAACCAGGGCACTCTCTTCCAGAGAGTGCCTATCAGCTCAACGGAAAATATCAGCTCAACCGAAGATATCAGCTCAAAGGAAGATTCAATTTGTATGGGAATTTAACAATTATGGACCACCACCAAACATCCTCTCATGCTTTAAATGTCTCCTCGCTTTTCCAGAAATTCTTTTAGGCCTTTGCCAATAGGTCTGCACTTTTATTTTGTCCCCTCCACGGCTCTGGCTCCCACTAAGTGGGCACTGGGCTTGGTACACATGCCACAGCGACGTTGAGCTAGATCTGGGGTAAAAAGAAGAGGAAAAAAATGGGGGGCTTATTTGAAAAGGTCTAAAAGAATATCTGGGATAGCCACAAGACACTTAATACATCAGGGGATGCTTGGTGGTGGTTGATAATTGTTAAATTCCCATATAAATTGACATCAGCAAAAGTACAATTTTGATCCCTATACCTCATGAGGTATAGGGGGTATAGGGGGCCAAATTATAAAACTGCTGATGATGTACAGAGTGATAAGGATAGAAGAAGTCATGTATTAGGCAGGAGTAAATAGCATTACAAGTATGGTCACTGTGGTGTAGTTGTACAAACTAAGCGAGACGATCAGAGTCTCATTTGGGACTCCAGGAAGCTCTCTGGGCGCACTGGGGCTATGTCAGATGCCACACGGAGACAAACTCCATAACGGAACAATACCGGAAAAATACCTAAAATACCGGATAATTTCTCTAAAGTCTCCAGAGAGCTTACTCAAAGCCCAAATATCCTATAGGTTAGCAGCTGGTTTTAGGTCACAAACCAGCAGGTTTCAGGTCACACACAGTCCTAATTGCCTATTCAGGCTAGTAAACTACTATTCAAGTATTTGATAATTGTTTTAATTTATTTATCTTCATTTACTGCTAAACTAGCTACTACAATACTATATACAGATAAGAGAGAAAGAAAAGCCAGGAAAAGGCGCAAATGGGACGTTTAAAGACTCTAGAGAATGCCCTGGAGGAGGGGAATCTAGCCGTAGTATCCGCTTAGTGATAACCTGCCTGTAGCCTAAGCTAACCTGGAGGATTGTCAGAGGTTCAAAATTCCGCCCAAGTGTACAACTGTGAAGAAAAGACCTTGAAAAGGGTGCAAATGGGACGTTTAACAGCCCAAATGAAAGCCCTCAATGAGGGGAATCTAACTGTGATATCCGCTTAGTAATAACCTGCCTGTAGCCTAAGCTAACCTGCAGGATTGTCAGAGGTTCAAAATTCCACCCAAGTGTAAAAGTGTGAAGAAGGGACCATGAAAATGGTGCAAATGGGACGTTTAATGGCACAAATGAATGCTCTCAATGAGGGGAACCTAACGGTGGTATCCCAGACTTGATTGGACATCTGTAGCCCGAGCTATTATGTAGAATACTAGTATTAGCCATTCAGGTCATCTTTAGAGAGGGCACTCATCCATGAATGCCTGTGAAATGTGTTCTAAGTCTTTCTGAAGGCCCAATCATCTCAGATCACTCTGAGTTCTCACTTTTGTGTGAAGTAAATAAAGTGTTGACAGATGAGAAGGTGGATAGTTGGTTGAACAAAAGGTAAAAAGGGCCTATCAGAAGCGCAAATGGGCCAGGGAATTGGTGGTGTGTTTGAAAATCTCGGCACGAATTAGAACATAAGCGAGCCTCCAAGAGTGTCATTTGCACCTCCCTATTAGGTCTCTGCCAAGTTTTTTCTAACCAGTGTGGCAGCTAGGTGTGAAAAGGTCTGAGCAAAAAAGTAAAATGTGATTTAAGCAGGGGCTAAAAAATCTCGGCACTACTTAGAACATAAGCAAGCCTCCCAGAGTCTCATTTGCACCTCCCAGAGTTCTATTGAGTCTTTGTCAAATCTTGTCTAACTAGTGCGTGAGCTAATTGTGAAAAGGTCTGAGCAAAAAAGTAAAATGTAATGTAAGCAGGGGCTAAAAAATCTCAGCACTACTTAGAACATAAGCGAGCCTCCCAGAGTCTCATTTGCACCTCGCAGAGTGATATTGGGTCTTTGTCAAATCTTGTCTAACTAGTGCGTGAGCTAATTGTGAAAAGGTCTGAGCAAAAAAGTAAAATGTGATTTAAGTGGAGGCTAAAAAATCACGGCACTCTGGTATTCCCACACCTCAGAGTGCTCAGAGTCTCATTGGGAACTTCAGGGGGCAAAAGACCATAACAGAAAAACTCAGGAATAGCGTGTCCATACCGGAACAATTATGAAGGAGCGAGCCTATAGAAGAACAACACACAGGGTGGAATGGTCTTACAGGAGGCCTCTTGGGACTCCTGTCTGCTCCGGACCCCCCACCTATACCCTATGAACCATTTGATAAGTACTATACTTTATGAGGTTACCATGTATATTTTAATATTACCGGTTGGCTCTTGGCTTTAGTGGTAGTGGTAGGTGCCTCTCGGGGTCCCCTGGAGGCTCAGTCAATACCTTGTGTCTTACAAGGCATGAGAGGCATAGGGCTCTGGGGTAATACCAGCTGCGACATCGATCATAGTATGAAATACATAAGGGAAAATCTTTTTTGCTGATGGAATCTTCCTTTGAGCTGATATCTTCGGTTGAGCTGATATCTTTGGTTGAGCTGATAGGAACTCTCTGGAAGAGAGTACCCTGGTTGTGACTCCATCACAATCTTGGCAGGGTTACTTGTGCTCGTAATATTCTGACATTTGTAAACACAACTGGGTCCACATATGCAGGTATATGCACAATAGAGCAATGACAGCGAGTTCAAGAACACATAATATCAGGAAATGTGACCTAAGGCTAAGTACTCCAGTATGTAGCCATCGCCCATTATCTGTAGAATAATGGAAATCAAGACTTTCCAACACCTCCAAACCCTCCAAAGCTATCTCATTTTCAAAGTTTCCCAAACAATTATGCCTGTCACAAATCGTGACTAAGCAAGGCAGATTTCACATGACTAATAGTTATTAGTCATAAGGTATGTTTAGGTTTCACACTATGCAGTCAGTTGACTCATAGTTCTCACATGACTCGTACTCGCGTCTCATCGTTATGTTAGGATTGGTTGATGTTTCTATGACTCAAGATTGTGAGTCATAATGATGTAATGACTTTTGCGCGTGGTTCACATTATGAGTCACGAGTTTCACGCAGGTGATGCGCTATGCGCACCTGACATGTTTTATGTTTTATGATTGGTTTACAGTATATTGTGCAGTGACACATAGGAGTCATCTGATGGATTTCGGGTATGACTTGTTATGAGTCATAGGACCGCGTGACTCAAGTTATGAGTCACCACGGTTAGGGTTGTTGGTGTGAAGAGTCTATATAAGGAGAAGACTCAGTCACAGTAGTTAGCACGAACCATCTCCCCTACACCTCCGGCGATTGAAATCTCAACACCAGGGAAATCATCGTGGGATTCCACCACCACCCCCTCTCCTCCCCCTTGATGGCTTCTGCCTAGGGGAGCGATACTACATCCCCTCCTCTCCCTCTGGGGTCTACCCCCTCCTCCATGGGGTTCTTGTTCCTGTTCGTCGTTGACTCCCGCTCATGAAGTTCAGTTCTCCCCTCTACCCCGCACTTCCTTTGCACCTCGCTTAGGTTTTGCACGGTCGGCATTCTGTCCTCTTCGCTTACGGTCGGCGCTGAGCTTTCCAAGCCCTTTGCGAAGTACCTTTCCGTCTCGATTATGTGGCCCTGTCAGGGAACACTTCGGTTAGTAACTTCAGCACCTCGTCTTCGCTTCGCATTCGGAAAAGCATCGGCCGCGGTTACTCTAGTCGGTCGTCTCAAGTGTTCGGAAGTCCTTGCTCCTCCCATCCCCCCTTCCTCCACCTTCCTGGTCTTCGTCCCGTTGCTCGGTTACAGCTACACCCACTTCCCTGCTGGCACCATACTGCTCCTTTTCCGCGGTCGATCTTCGGTCGCTATACAAAAACCCGCCTCGGTTACGCACGTCCTTCTGGCCGTCGCTAACGCCGCTTTGGCACACCCTTCGGCGACCTCTTCCCGGTGTCGCTTCCATACGTGGTCCTCTCCTGACATCGGGCACCGCTCCGTCCCCCGGCACCGCTCCGGTGCGCAGGTCCATACTTTCATTTCCTAGCTCAGGCTGATACACGTCACTCATCAGACGTAATTTTCCTTTGTCAGGGGTTCATATATTTCTTTTGTTCACCTTATGGTTTCCGCAGATGTCACTAAGGGTTCTGCTCTCCTTCCTGCTTGTTTCTTTCCTTTCTACTTCCTTCATATGTACGAGTATGTTTGTAGGATTTGGTTGGGCGATAGGCAAGATGAGCGGTTAGTCTCATACCAGAGGGACTTGGGGGTTTGGATGTTTCTTGGGGTGAGGAGGGCAGGGCTTTTGTCGACCATATCGTTAAAGATGCATGCTGTCTTTGTACCTCAATAAAACAAACGCACTTGATTTAAAAAAATAAAAAATAAAAAATAAAAAATAACAAAAAACAGTGACAGTAGTTAGCATCCTCCGTCTCAGCTACACCTCCGGCGATTGAAATCTCAACACCACGAGAAATCATCGTCACTTCCATCCACCCCCCTCTCCTCAGACACGCCACATTGCCTCTGTCTGGGTGAAGCCATCTCCCCTCCCTCTTCCTTTCCCTTCTGATGGTCAGGCCTGGCAAGCTTGTTCCTAGGGGTTGGTTGAGTTCGCCTTCACCCCCTCTTCTCCGGGCTCGCTTAGGCAGCCCTCCACGGTCGGCGACCCCTCACCCGTCAACGGTCGGTCTTTAGTCTCGGTCGATCGATAAAGTAGTTGCCACCGGTGGCACTGCTCTCTGGTATTGCACTGTCTCCTTTGTGCTCTGCTGGTACGGTCGGTTTTTACGAAACGTCGTGACCCCGCTTCCGTCGGCCCTCCTCGTACTTCTCGTGTCGGTTAGCCCTCCACTCCCCCCCTCCCCGACGGTTGGATCGGCTGGCACCCTACTGCTCGTGGCTCTACGCCCACCCCCAGCCTCTGTCTCCCTTCTGATGTCCTTGGACTAGGGGGGTTATGTTATCCTTTCTCTTCCGGCTCCGTTTCCCGAAATAGCCGACCGGATCTTCTTCCGACTGCCACGAGCCTTCCTTCTTTAGGCGGCATCCTCTCGAACTCGATCACTCTTCCTGAGCCTCGGCTGGCAGGGCTATATGCCCCCGGGAGTTACCTCCCCTTTGTGTGTCCCCGTGACCCAACATGTAGGAGTCCCTATTCCTTCGGGAGCTGGGCCCGGTGGGGTTTTACTACGGTTTAGCTTATAGGTGGTTTGATTTGGGGGAGTGGGTTTGCTTTTCTTTGTTGGTTGTGTCTACTGTCGGTTGGGGATGTTTTTCTTTTAGGCTAGGCTTTCGCGGGGGTTATTGGTTCGTGGCTTTCAGGCCCGTGGTCTCATCTCCTTGTAGTTTCTACCCATAGTACCGGGCGGAGGATTCTTTCTTTGTCGGGCAGGGTCAGAGGGTTTTAGCTTGGGGATAGCGGGAAGGACTGTAGTTGGTGGTTTTGGTCCACATGGCTTACCTTCCAGCCGAGGACCCTTGTAGCTAGCACTGTGGGATGAGCACAGTTGTGCATTTTGCCCCGATAGAAACAATAAATAAGCGAGATTAACAAAAAAAAAGCTAAAAAACACACTCACAGTAGTTAGCCACGAACCATCTCCCCTACACCTCCGGCGATTGAAATCTCAACACCAGGGAAATGATCGTGGGATCCACCACCGCCCCCTCTCCTCCCCCTTGATGGCCTCTACCTAGGCGAGTGATGCTATCACCCCTCCTCTCCCTTTGGGGTCTACCCCCTCCTCCATGGGGTTCTCATTCCTGTTCATCGTTGACTTCGCTCATGAAGTTCGGTTCTCCCCCCTTCACCCGCATTTCCTTTGCACCTCGCTTAGGTTTTGCACAGTCGGCATTTGGCTCTCTTCGTTCACGGTCGGCGCTGAGCTTTCCAAGCCCTTTGCGAAGTACCTTTCCGTCTCGGCTACATGGCCCTGTCGGGGAACACTTCGGTTAGTAACTTCAGCACCTCGTCCTCGTTTCGCATTCGGAAAAGCATTGGCCGCGGTTACTCTAGTCAGTCGTCTCAAGCGTTTGGACTGCCTTCCCCTTCCTATCCTCCCTCCACCACCCTCTTGGTCTTTGTCCCGTTGCTCGGTTACAGCTACACCCACTGTCCTCTCTCCACCTCCTCAGCTGGCACCTTACTGCTTCCCTTTCCGCGGTCGATCTTCTGTCGCTATACAAAAACCCACCTCGGTTACGCCCGTCCTTCTGGGCATCACTAATGCCGCTTAGGCACACCCTCCGGCGACCCCTCATCAGAGTCACCTCGATCCAGCTTTCCATCCTGCCATTGGGCACCGCTCTGTCCCCCGGCATCGCTCTGGTGTGCAGGTCCATACTCTCACTTCCTAGCTCAAGCTAATACACGTCAATCATTAGACGTAAATTTCCTTTGTCAGGGGTTCATTCATTTCTTATGTTTTGATACTTTCGTAGTAGATGTCACTAAGGGTTCTCCTCTCTTTCATGCTTGCTTCTTTCCTTTCTACTTCCTTTGGATGTACGAGTATGTTCGTCCGATTGGGTTGGGTGATAGGCGAGATGTGCAGTTGGTCTCATACCAGAGGGGCTTGGGGGTTTGGATATTTCCTGGGGTGAGGAGGGTACGGTTTTTGTTGGCCATAGCGTTAAAGCTGAATGCTGTGTTTGTACCTTGAACAAATGCATATGATTCAAAAAAACAACCAAAATAAAACAACAGTCACAGTAGTTAGACATCCTTCGTCTCCTCTACATCTCTAGCGATTGAAATCTCAACACCACGAGAAATCATCGTCACTTCCATCCACCCCCCTCTCATGAGACACGCCACATTGCCTCTGTCTGATTGAAGCCATCTCCCTCCCCTCTTCCTTTCCCTTCTGATGGTCAGGCCTGGCGAGCTTGTTCCTAGGGGTTTGGTTGAGTCCGTCTTCACCTCCTCTTCTCCGGGCTCGCTTAGGCAACCCTCCACGGTCGGCAACCCCTCACTCGTCAACTGTCAGTCTCTAGTCTCGGTTGATCGGTAAAGTAGTTGTCCCCGGTGGCACTGCTCTCTGGTATTGCACTATCTCCTTTGTGCTCTGCTGATACGGTCAGACTTTTCGAAACATTGTGACCCCGCATCTGTTGGCCTTCCTCGCACTTCTCATGTTGGTTAGCCCTCCGCCCTTCACCTCCCCAACGTTTGGATCGGCTGGCACCCTACTGCTTGTAGCTCTACACCCACCACCGGACCTCTGTTCCCTTCTTATGTCCTCAGACTAGGGTTGCTAGTTTAAACCCTCATTTCATCCAGGTCCTGTTTCCCGATATAGCCTACCCGATCTTCCTCCGACTGCCACGAGCCTTCCTTCTTTAGGCGGCATTCTCTCAAACTCGGTCGCTCTTCCTCAGCCTCGGCTTGCTGGGCTATATGCCCCAGGGAATATCTTCCCCCGTTGTCTCCCCGAGACCCATCATTCTGGAGTCCCTATTCCTTCAGGAGCTGGGCCCGGTGGTGTTTTACTACGGTTTAGCTTATAGGTTGTTTGACTTGGGGGAGTGGGTTTGTTTTTCTTTGTTGATTGTGTCTACTGTCGGTTGAGGATGTTATTCTTTTAAGCTAGGCTTTCCCGGGGGTTTTTGGTTCATGGCTTTCAGGCCCGCTTTCTCATCTCCTTCTAGTTTCTACCCATAGTACCAGGCGGGGGTTTCTCTGTCGGGCAGCGTCAGAGGGTTTTAGCTTAGGGGTGGCGGGATGGACTGTCGTTGGAGGTTTTGGACTACGTGGCCCGCGCTTGGTTGAAAGTCTGTTGTACCTAGGTGTTAGGCATACCGGAAGGCTTAGCCTTCTATTAGTGAATAAAGACCTATAGTTACCCTACCTTAGGATTCTGAGTTCAAAAGGACAAGCCAACACCCCCCTCCCGCACCAGCGTTGGGACGGTGCTACATCGGCAGACGCCGCCGTAGTTGCGTCTCATCACCAAAGACATGGTAATTGAAAACCTCCTCATAACCCCGTATACATCGCGGCCGTCCGTCCAACCCAATCCCTTTCCCAGGATATATGAGGGAAGACCTTGGGCAAGCTTATGCAAGTAGTTCGAGCTAAGCCGGGCGACGTCGCATATGGTTACTGAGCACTAAAGACGAGGGTCACGAAAGTGGTCACTAAGTAACGGGACGTTTTTACGGACAATGGTTAGGCAACACATTCTATAATCCACGCTCTCGTGAGGAAAGTCGCAGAAGTAAATGGTGTTGTCGGATGAGGTAGTTTGAGAAATCAGACATACCCGCACTCACACACGTCAATAGTATTCTCCGATACTGACGGAACCATACGATAACGATATGACTATGAAGGGATAATTGCTATTGGAGTAATTGTCGTGACTAGTCTATCTTATGCCTCGCAGCGGTCGTTTGCAGAATGCATCTGCAATGCTGAGAGGTTCGATAACAAAGCTGGCCCCTTTGTTGGTTCGATCATGGAGACCATTCTGCGTATGCAATAGTAAGCCAGACTCCATTGCGACGAAGATGGATTGCAACTAATAAACTGATGTGTGGGAGTACCGTCAGGAACATTCATGGTGTTGCGATTCAGAAGTTGAAGTGAGATAACAGAATTGTCAGAGTCCAATGGTGTTCGCACTTTTAGAACGAGCTGGAGTTTGTTAGTAGGAACTTAGTTAGTATGAGAACTTGATGTAGCCCGCGACCACCCAGACACGGCATATAAATATCGAGGTTCCTCCTGAGCTATTTTCAACAGTATCAAGCAACGGAGAAGAGATCATATCAATATAAGTTTTTACTTTAGAAAAATCTTTATCACTTTACCTACCGCTATTTTAAACATTGAGCCTTCCTAGACAATCTCCATCTACGATTAAGATTATCGGCCTGAGTTATCTCGCAAGACTTTGAGATAGGCTCCCACCTAACACTAGGACCGTGGGATGAGCACCTGTTGTGCATTTGCCCCGATAGAAACAATTAATAATCGAGATTAAAAATAAAATAAAAAATGAAAAGGAAACAGTCACAGTAGTTAGAGCTCTCCACACAACCATCTAAGTACTTTCTTACAATATACCTTTACCTTTACCTTTACCTCTCACTTGTATGCAAGCAATCTAGCTCTTAGTGTCAGAGCAACCACAACCCTTGTAAGAAAAGGTCCCTCACCATCTCTCGCGAATAAGACATTGGTGTGAGATACGAAGACTATAAGATGGTCTAAAGAAGCACAAAGTGATTATAAGTCAATTCCGAAAAGAAGAATACTCTCCCATACTTGAACGAACGTGAACTATAAGATAGTTCAACATTCTTATGTAAGCAATTCGTTACCTGTTGCATAATTAACCACCACCGGGTAGGATTGTTAAACTCATATCCACCACAATGCCCCAAGGGAGAAGCTGGCTCTCTAGAAGCGAGTCTGGCCAGCTAGATCTCCAGATCTCAATCCAATCGAAACAATCTGGACAGAGATGAAAGACAAGATTAAGGAGCGGCTGGGAATTCGCATAATCGTTGCTCATAGTGGAGGAGGAATGGGCAAATTATCAGCTAGAGAGCATTAACCACCATATTCTCTCAATGCATCGGCGTATTGAAGCCTGCCTTGATAATGGTGGCGGAAATATTTTTTAATTTTTAATTTTTATATTTAATTTATTTTTTTAATTCATATTTTATATACAAGAAAATGTTTAATTTCTCATGAACTTTTAGCACCGAGTGACCGTTCTATGACTGAGATTCCACTCTTTCCATGATGCCATAGTGCCTTATGATTTGTCTTCTCTATTTATTAGAAACTTCCTTGTGTGTTTCCCTCTTTCTCAAATTCACGCTTTCTTGAAAAGGTACTTACCTGTGGGTCTCATGTATCTAGTCTTGGCTGCATATGCGGACCCAGTTGTGTTTACAAACGTCAGAAAATTACGAGTAAATACTCGTAGACTGTTACCGTATTGCACTCAGGGCAGGGATCGATCGACCAGAGCCCCAGAATTCAGGTGGTATCATACCGGTATGATAGATGATATGGTTGACTTTTGTAATAGCACTCCCTTTTACGAGCCTTCGTAATGCTTAGCAACTTGACGAAAATCGACATGCTATACCATATTTTCTCGCTTCTACTGTAGGCTACGGTATGTAAAATTGCATATCTTGAGCAATGGGAGGAGCAAGAAGAAAGGGCGTAATTAGTCTAACACTACACTCGCCCTCTTGGTAGGGTGTTCCGACACAAGGCGACGCCAAGGAATATCCAAGCTCTGCTCCCGGACGAGTCGACATCTCTGACGCAGCTGCGAGCGATCCTTGTCGAGATGTCTGCCTTGAGGCAACGAACGCCGGAGAGAATTATTCTGTATATTATGCCCCATAATATCCGTGAACGTGTATCCACCCCATAGTCTAGCTTTCCCCCTTCCTTGATACCGGTAGTTTGCGTTAATTACCTCGTTATCAGCCAAAGTTCTACTGCCACTGGCGGTTGAAGAATGTCTTTTCTTCGCAGTGCCGGTATTGATAACCTATTTCGAATTCGTTCTTTCTAGATGACCCCATTCTGCCTCAGGGCTATCCACAAGAACCCCCGTTCTCTGAGCGCGGCCGATTGATACAACAGTCACGTGCCTTATCTAGCCGCACCGCGACCAGAAGGTTCACCGAATTTTCTTATCGGATCCACGCGACTGTTCTACCCATAAGAACCCCCCTTCCATCCCCCCCACCTGTGACTCCTCCCCATCTTTTCAAACAAACACTCTCGGAGCCACACCCATCATCGCCATGGCTACCAGAGTTACCTACGCCGAAAGCGGCTACGAGAAATCCCTTCCGCTCCTTTCAACCACGCTAAGGTCCCACTTAGTGGACCTCACCGCCTCGCATACCCTCACCCAGGTTTACAACAATTCGTCGACCAGGGATATCTCCGAAGCTCAGTATACATTCCCTCTCTACGAATCCTCCGCCGTCACGGATTTCCACGCCTTGGTTGGGAAGAGGACAATTAAGGGAGTGGTCAAGGAGAAGACCGAGGCGAAAGCCATATATCAAGCCGCTAAATCCGCTGGAAAAGTCACCGCTCTCTTCTCCCAGGACACCAGCGAGGTGTTTACCGCCAGCGTCGGAAACATCCCGGCGGGTGGATTGGTGGTGGTGGTCATCAAGTACGTGCACGAGCTGAAGCAGGACATTGATGTTGATGGGGTCAAACTCGTCATCCCTACTGTCATTGCTCCAAAGTACGGAGATGGGCCCGTCGCCGCAGGTTCGGCTTTCAATGATCGGTGGCGGACCTATTGGGGGAGATTCTCGCGGGAGATTCAGGATGTTGGCGACGCGGATGCTTCCGGACTTTCCCTCTCCATCACCGCAACAATGAGTGGGGCGATTAGGGGTGTTACATCGCCCAGTCACCCAATTTCCATCGGCCTTGGCTCTCATTCTAGTGCCGACGACGCGGACTTTGATCCTAAGAAGGCGCATGCGACGCTTGCTCATGCTTCCTCGTCTCTGACTGGGCTCGACAAGGATTTCTCCCTCCTCGTTAAGGCCGACAATATTGGTGGCCCCAGAGCATTCCTCGCTCCTCACCCGACCGTCAGAGATGCGTCTACGCTTATGGTTACAATGGTTCCGAAATTCGCTCTCCCCCCGCAAGTTCATGAGATCATATTCGTTGTTGACCGGTCAGGGTCGATGCATAACAAGATTGCCACAGTCCGATCCGCCCTTCAACTTTTCCTGGCTTCTTTGCCGGTAGGCTCATACTTCAATATCTGCTCTTTCGGATCCAGACATTCATCCCTTTGGCCACAATCGCAGAAATATTCGGAGGAGTCACTGAACGTGGCGAAGGCTCATGTCTTGCAGTTGAAGTCCAACATGGGTGGAACGGAAATACTTGCCCCCATAACGGACGCTATGAAGAGGCGGCGACCGGATATCCGGACCGAAATTCTTATCCTTACCGACGGGGAAGTCTGGGACACCGAAAACATGTTTAGATTTATCAACGAATCTTCCAAGGACGGGAATGTCCGTTTCTTCTCACTCGGCGTTGGGGAAACAGTCTCGCATAGTCTAGTGGAGGGAATCTCTCGAGCTGGGAGGGGGTATTCGCAGATTGTCGACGTCGCTGGTAACCTCCAGAAGAAGGTTATGCGCATGCTGAAGGCAGCATTGACACCCCATGTCAATGACTGGGACATACGCTGGGCGGGAAAGCCTGAGGGACAACGTGCGACTCTGACCACTCCTGCCCCCAGCACCCTTGCTCCCATTTCCCTCTTTGACCCAAACTGCAACCCAGACAGTGCCCCTGTTGCCCCTCCTAGTAACGTGCCCACTCTCACGCTGCCAAAGGTCATCCAAGCCCCCGCAATTGTCCCCGCACTATTCCCATACTCCCGCGCAACCGTCTACTTTATGATATCCAATGGCGACCGGCCGGAAAAGGTATTCCTCACGGGTTCCGCACACGATACTAATTTGAACACCACCTGCCCGCTTCAAATTGAAATCCCTGTACAAGCAATAACTTCCACCGGGGCCTCGCTCGGGTTGTATCAACTGGCCGGGCGCAAGCTTCTCCAAGACCTCGAAGAGGGCAGACCTTCGTACCTCGAAGGCATCTACGATCAGACAAAAGAACCAACAAAGTGCGCCGAACTCATGGGGAAGGAAGGGGCAAGGATCGGTGTTGAATTCGGCCTGGCCAGCAAGTGGACTTCTTTCGTAGCGGTCGCAGAGGACGGATCACCGGGGGAGAACCCGGTTGTGCTTGCAGAGAGAGAGACACAAGCCGCCAACCCTGTATCCGGAAGGTCTTCCTCCAGGGCAGCTGGGGTCACACCGTCGGCCCCCAAGAGCCTTCCGGCAAAACGCAAAATGCGAGCACATTTTGAGCCAAGCCTTACCCCGCAGCAACAGGCGCAGCAGTTTTATGCGAACCGGAAACCGCTACTCGGAGGAGGAAGCCCAAGCTGTGTCCCCCCTTCTAAAGGACGTCGTACCTCCAGAAAATCAACGGGCGGGGGGGGGGCCCTCAGAAAGTACTCATGCTCTTCCCCCGAAACCTCCCCACTTTCTTCCCCAGCCTACAGCACCTCCTCCCCGCCCGGGGGTTCCTCCTCCGCCTTACCCTGGGGCTCCATACCGGAGCAGCAGCAGGCTCCAGAAGGATCCGGCAATCTAATCTCGGACCTAGCCACCCTCCAGCAATTCAGTGGCATGTTCAAAGCGGACGGGAGAATATTGGCCTGGCTGGGCTTGGGAAATCGCGGGTTGGAGAATGCGCACGCTAATGCGGATCTTGTCGCGACGGTAGTGGTTATTGTCGCGTTGGAGGTCAAGTTCCCCGAGTCGTCTGAGGAGTGGGAATTGATGGTTTCGAAGGCTAAGGAGGCGGTTGAGAAGCTTTATCCCGAGGGGGATAGGGAGGCTGTAGCTTTGGCTGTGAGGGCGGCTTTGGCGGCGTGAATTCGCTATCAGAGTATGATGGGTTGTGGTGTTTCTTTTGTTTTCCTGTAGAGGTTTCATGAAGTTATGATCACGGATTCCTTTTGTACTGTACAGTACCTTGTCAAGGTGGTTTTTCTCTCTCTCTTTCTTTCTGGGTTGGTTTCTATCATACTGGGGAGTTTGTTGACGCGGGTGATTGTCAAGGGATTTGAATGTAGTTTTTTTCTCTTCAGTACTATAAGTTGGTAAATCACACCTGTACTATAACATGAATTACTACTATCCAAGCGCCGTGACTCAAACCTCATCTAACCCATACGTGATATCGTAAAAAAAAAGTCTGTGATCAGTCCCTAGCGGCATTTGCTCTCCTCGAGTGCTCGTAATATGTATGACCAAGGGCCTAAAACCCAAGCGCAGATGACCTAAGCGAAAATAAGTAACCCTCGCACGTGTCGCGCGACAACTCGCAGTTGGATTTTTTTCTTCCAAGATAAGCTTTTAAGCCTCCACGGCAAACACCACCGCGACCACTCACTGCATACAGTGTCACGTGAAACAATGCAGAAAGATGCCTTGAGCCGCACGGCTGGTCGCGCTGTGGAGACTTTGTGTAACGACCTGATAACCAGCACCGTAGCGGTGTTCCGGAACTCTGGAATAATTCTAATGTTCTATTTTATTGTACTCGTAATCATTGCGCGATGGGAATTACGATACCTAGGGCTGTAGAGTACTCGTAGAGTTGTCGCGTGAAGACGGTGTTTGAAGAGAGATTGATGATGGATGGCTGCTATGATAATATTCAAAAAGTTGTGTTGGCGGGGGCTTGGGCGTTTTTTTAAGTTTATCGGTTGGATAGGAGAGCCGCGCCGAGATTTTATGATGATATTTCTTCGAATGCGCGGGTGGCAACTGTACTACTTGTACGGTATGATACAAGGGGGGGGGTGGAAGTCGGGGTGTCATGGAAATTTTGATGGAAGGAAGCAGGTGTGGATTCTGGGATATTCGGATTATTATTATAATAGTACTGGTAAATTCAGAAGAGTGGATTATTGACAGGTGGGAGGAGTCGAGCAAATGGGTATGATGGGGGGACAAAAAAAAGCTAAATCGGAGAGGTGCGTGAATAGGGAGGGAGGGGGGGGGGGTATAGCAGCGCAGCGGTGGACTATGGAGATAAGGAAAAAATTAGCTAAAGAGAGCCAAGAATTATATAATAACGGGAACAACAATAAATGGGAAAGGGAGTAGGGTTATTTTGGGGAACGAAGGATGCGACGAGAGATTCTAAGCGGGTGGTGTAGGGGCTTGACATTTGTAATGATTTGCTAATCTGGATGCAAAGAACTATCGGGGGCGGGCTTAAAGTTTCACTTCGAAGAGTTCTCGGAGTACTCTAGCAGAGGGAACTGGAGTGCCGGGAGTGACTTCCGGTATCGGGTCGGTCAGGGGGGCGTCTAGGTACGATAGTTCAGCTCGGGCAGCTCGGGGTCGGGGTAGAAGGATTCTGGAGGGTCCAGCTCGATCGGCCAGAGGTCGCGGTAGAAGGATTCTGGATGGTCCAGCTCGATCGGCCGGAGGTCGGGTTGGGGGGCGTCTGGGTGGTCTGGCTCGAACGGCGCGAGGCCGAATTGGGGGGCGGTTTCACGGTGTAGAGAGACGCATTTGAGATGCGAATAGGAGGAAGGGAGAGAAAAAGGGTTTGGCGGGGGGGGCATGAGGTACACAGTTGCCCCATAACCTATGGGAATCGATTCTTCTGACTCCTGTAGCGAGGTTACATGCCGCCCCAGCAGTCTTTCGCGATATTTGGTACTGGCTGTGTCGGGATTGACGTCGTTCCGTTCAAGCAGCATCCGCACAACCCCTTTATGCTTATTCCTAGTAGCCCAAAAGAGTGGGGTTCGGCTCAAGTCATCCGCGGTGTTGGGGTTAACGTCCTTCCGCTCAAGCAGTATCCTCACAACCCCCTCACGCCCATTCTCGGCAGCCAACAAGAGCGGTGTTCGGCTCCACTTAGCGGCTGTGTTCGGGTTGACGTCGCTCCGCCCCAGCAGTATCCTCACGACCCCCTCATGCCCATTCTCGGCAGCTAACAAGAGCGGCGTTCGGCTCCAGTCATCCCTTGTGTTGGGGTTGGCGTCGCTCTGTTCGAGCAGGGCGCTCACAACCCCCTCGTGACCATTCTCGGCAGCCAGCAAGAGCGGTGTTCGGCGTCGCTTATCTACTTTGTGGGGATCGACGCCGCCCAGTTCCAGCAACGCCCTCACCACCCCCTCATGCCCCCCCCTAGCAGCCCAGGCGATTGCTGTGTTACCATTGAAATCAGTCGTTTGCACATCCCATTCGTAGGTCTCCAACAAAGTAACTGTTATGTCCGTGCATCCGTGGTATGCGGCGCCGTGGAGCCCGGTAAATCCTCGAGGGGTGTCTTCTGGATCAAAGGGCCAGTCCCACGGCTTGACTCCATGCAATAACGCTATTTTCGAAGATATATGCTTATCGTATCCATTGAGTAGTTCCAATGCAAGAGTTTTCACCCTTTCGGTGTTTCCCCGTCTAGCATGTGTACACCAATAACAAGCAGCATATTCGGTAAAAGGAGCGGTTGGTGGGACGGAACAAAGAGCAGGCGAAAAGCTCCTGATATGCTGGAAATTAAGGTAGGTCAAACAGACCTCAGCCATGATCGAGTGGGGTTTAAGGAACAGGCCGGGGTTATGCGAGAGGTATTCCTGCAGAGTGTAGTGAACGAGGCGGACAGTAGATGAGGACTTCTCGACCGTGACGAGTCCCAGTGTGCATGCTAGCAGTGTTTCCATCGCTGGAATATTCCGGATATTCAAGTCCACAGATCCCTCTTCTACCCCCAGGGCATGGCATAACTCGTCGACATGCAGTGGCCGCTCCGCATGCGCTATCCACATTAGAACTTCCATTCCGAGCCTCGATCTGTTTCTTGGCTGGGCCTTCATTCGTGATAAGGTTGCCGCATAAGCATCCCCCAGACCCTCCCCTTTGGTCATCTCATCAAGTTTTTTCCTTCTCTGATGCAGAGTAATCTCGCCTAGGATCGCGTCGATATTTAGAGAAACGAGAAGGAAACTAGACACCACCGTTAGTGAATCATACCTTGAGCTGGTATTGGGAGTGCATTTTATATTCCTACTCACATTTCCGAGACCTTCTCTGGAATAATTCTCATAATGTCCGCCCGCAGTTCGTCGTCCATTGCGTCGGGGTCAGTGTCACCCTGCAGCTTCATCTCCAGATAGGTCTTAATATCCGCATGGGTGGGACTGAGAGGTATCCGGAGGACCTCGCTAAAGCATTTCACGATTTCTTCATCAATGTGGGGCCTCCCGGTAAGGAGTACTCGGGTGTTTGAGGACACCCGAACGATCTCTCGCATTGCCTCAAGGAGCTCCCGTCTGTTCTTCGCAGTAGATTCGTCTAAAGCGTCCATGCATATGAATACCCGTGGTAGCGATGCAATTGTCTTCTTCAGCATATCTACCATATCAGGAAGCAAGAGACCTCGGCCGCCAAACTCGTTTTTGGCATTCTGAAAAGCCTCCCGTATATGCCCCGGGATCCCTCTGCTAACAAGCTGCTTGAGGATGGCGCCTAACATATTGGTGGTGGACTGTTCATGCTGGGCAAGGAAATCGCAGTATAGTCCCACAACGGCAATCCCTTTCCCCCTAGCCCGATCGCACAGGCTATCAATAATCAGGGAACTGTTATTTGCTGATCGTCAGTGACGCCTGTCGTGTCTTTCTTCAGAGTATTGCATACCTGACATAAGTTTTCCCAACCCCAGGATTCCCGGAACAGAACATCACCGACTCAACACAACCATTTTCTGCATCACGCCATTTTCTAAACTCTCTAGTTTCCAACACCCAATTTCCCACGCCATCCAGCCGGTCAGTTCGCACACCTTGGTGCCGTTGCTGTGGTTCAAGTGGTGACAGCCACGGCAGAATTTGACGCCCCTCGGCGTCTATATCTGTGGCGAAATTGAGAATAGTGTTAAATGAGTTGTTGTTGAGTGAGTTGACATTGCTGATGACTTTCTGGTGCTGGGACAACATCTGCTAAATAAGTTCCTTTTCTTTGTGGGAGTGTGAGAGGGATCGTGTGCGATGGGATCTGACTTCTGTCGGAACTGCTGTGGAGAAGGTTTCGAAAAAGAGGGCGTGGTAACTAACAAGGCTGTAACCTTGCACAAGCGTTCGCTGCCCCTCACCACCTCCATCTGTTGGTGCAGTGAGATGCCAATTCGCCAAGGAATCTTGCTTGCAGATCACTCTTGGATCTCGGGGTAACTGAGAGGCAAGTTGAGTCGACGGAGGGGGTTACTCGAGTAACTTTACTCCTTCACCCGCGGCCGAATCGAAGCTGGACATCACTTATGATAATGATCAACAAATGAAGATACTTGTATGGAATGAGTTTGCCGGGCCGAGCTACTCGAGTACATAACTTGGTAATCTAAAGAAAAGAACTAGAACAGTCATCTAGGCTACTGACCAGGAGTTTTTGCGGTAAAAGTAGGGCGGCTAGGGGCGGAGCGAAAGAGAGTGCCTGGAGGACCTGGGGAATTTATCTTCGAGGGCTACTCAGCGGAAATTTTAAGCATTTCATGAGGGGCTTGAGCGATTATTCTTCATGATGGAAACGACAACTTCAACAAATAGATGGCACGCAGGTATGTGATGGTTGACTGGCTGTGTGGGAGTGCTGTTTTTTGTGCCATTGTATGGTGCCCGCACCTTAGAATCGACCTTGAGTGCTACCTAGAGTGGAATACTAGTCCTAGTATAGTAAGTGACATTACTACTTTAGGTAATATATTAGATATTACTCAGCCAAAGCCTTTTTTTTTCCATACCATACCGGCTCCAACCCCTGGCTGGGTCCATGCAAATTTTGCCTGGCCTTCAAGAGCCATTATGGCAAGAACCACTTGCCTATAATAAAATCTGCTCGGTAAATGTATTATTTAGATGATTTTGTAGAATTATACAGAAGGAATAAGTAAAATAATAGCATGTGGTGTTGCTCATTGAAAAAGTTGGAAGGTTTTGGTTGTCGTGAGGTTGATTCGAAGGTCCCGGCACCATACCGTACTCGTACTCGTGTATCTGTTTACTGTAGTGGCGACCCCAAACCAAGGCACTCCTCTCATTCGTTCGCTGGTGACTACCACAAGATGTGGTAGTTTCTTGATTAATTCGGCCACGCGAGTGCAAGTGTTGGGTGAAGAATGCCGCTTACATATCTGCCTTGCATCTATTATGCCATATGCTTGCATTGCACGGCACAGCATAGAGCTGGGTTTTATAGTGGTCTCTCTTGCTGAGTCGGCCGTGGTACGGTAATTCATCGAAACCTCTGGTGTGTTCTGTGTTTCCTTGGCGTGGGGGTGGTTGGGCGGTGGGGCTACAAAAGAGACTAGAAAACCCCGCTTTCCTTCCAGCTTTTGCCCTTTGCAAACTCCCCCATTAACTTTAACCTTCCATATTTCTCTGCCATTTCTACACAAAACCGACCTTTTAGACTGAGCATTATGGCCCAGACTGCGGGTACACACCCAATCACATTCGGCGACGACAATACCCACTGCGGCAACATAAACAATAGCTTCAACACCGCCGTCTATAACTCCGACGAGGATGCAAAGATTATGCGTTGGCTCTCTCCGAACCGGATCCGGTCGATTGGGAATCTGGGGTCCCAACAGGGCCGTGCTGCATGGAAGCCACGAGATATCGAAGATCTCGTAGATCGAACAAGCCTATCTGTCCCCACTGATATCTTTCAAGAGGCAATTGAAGATCTACCGCTGGCTTCCCCGTGTTTTCAGTTTGAAACACCATTCCGCGATCTACCCAAAACAATCGATGCAAAGATTATGCGTTGGCTCTCTCCGCTAGGGCCGGAAAACAGACATAATACCATGCGCGCCGACCGATTTGAAGGTTTCGGGAATTGGCTCTTGGAAACAAGCGAGTTTCGGGAGTGGAGAGGGGGTGAAGGTGGAGACGATAAGGCTGCCTTGTTTTGCTTCGGGAATCCGGGAGTGGGAAAGACACATCTCTGAGGTAAGTGGCGGGATTCTTTTACAGAAGCGACTACCGTACTAATTTCCAGAAATACTAGTTCCCTAGTGATCGACAGCCTATGCGATCGGGCAAGTGAGGAAGATATAGCGGTTACATGGTTGTACTCGAGTACAGTACTATGATTACGTGAGACGATTACCGAACAGATGCAGAAAGAGCATCAAGTATTGATACAACGCTCAGCAAGAGCAGACAGTCATCAACATCATGGGAGCGATTTTGAAGGCATTTCAGGAAGGGAGAAGGCCACTACTTGCAGATCTGATGCGAATGTTGAAGATCGCGATTGCTTCGTTACCACAAGCTTTCATCTGTATCGATGCTCTGGACGAATGGCTACCCAAGGATCTTCTCGAGCTACTTGGGTCGCTAAGAGATATTGCTCGGGAGTCCCCGAGGACGAGAATATTCATCACCGGGGGGCCCTATGTCGGCGAAGCCGTCCGGAAATATTTCACCAAGGCGGTTGCGCCACCTATCAACCCTACTCGGGCGCAAATAAAAAAAAAGATCCGGAAGAAGTGGTAAAAAAATGTATGGTTGCAACATAGACATCGAGGTCACTCTTTCCGGATCTTTAATTTGCGCCTGGGTAACCAAGATGATATTAGGAATTATCTGGAGATGAGGCTAGACAGAGACGACGAGCCAGGGGCGATGAACTATGATTTACGGGCGGAGATTGCGAAAATTATTCTGGACAAGATGTCCAATATGTACGTTGGTGTTTTCCCTCTATCAGCGCTGTATTCTTACCAACAGCACTGTCTAGATTCCTCCTCGTTTCTCTAATCATTGAGGCTATTCTTCGCGAGGTGACAATTAGTCAGAGAAGAGAGAAACTTGCGGAGATGGCACGAGGCAATGGACTGAACGATGCCTACACGGCAACCCTAACCCAGCTGAATACCCAGAGGGGAAATAGGGCGGGACTCAGGTTGAAGGCACTAATGTGGGTGTTGTATTCGGAAAGGGCATTACCGGCCGAGGGTCTCTGCCATGCCTTGGGAGTGAAGATAGGATTTACAGATCTGGATCCGGAAAACGTCCCTGCGATACGGACGCTGCTATTGTTGAAAATCACCGGCAATCACTCCACACGGAGGAATTCCTTTCCTTAGAGCTTTTCTATTCTGTTGCTCATTAGTTCTAGTTTCCTTCGTCAGTCATTACCAATCAAGGAAGAGGAACGGGGATGCCTAGTTTGTTTATTGGATGTGCGGAAGTCTCCGGATATGTGCGCGAAGGAATGATTGGATACTGTGTGTAAGGGTGATCGGAACTCCTTTGTTATATGCACACCCGCAATATTTCCCGATGGTTGGAAAGTTCACAAACGCACTTTGTATTGTTATATAAACTCTCTATTCCGCTGTAGCTAGATATGATAAGCAAGTAGGATACGAATCCCGAGAATATACAGCTCTCTCCTCCTTTACTTCATTGCTTCCCTTTCCCACTCTTGTTCGCAACATCCGCTTGCCAGTCCTCCGTCAATCAGCACCTCATAACAACAGCTATCATCTTGTCTAGGTCTTCTCACGGTCGAGACGCCTTTCTTCCACAGTCCGACTAGTGCACTTCACTCCGAAGGAACATCTCTCAAGCGATCCTGCCCCATTCCGCAGTTCCCACTCAACAATCGCGGAGGTTCGCTTCACATACTGTATCTCAATTTTGGATCCGTCAGGGATCTTTTCGCCAACTTTGGACTCGCCCCCCCCCCCCAACAACGACCCTTTCTAGAATATGCTTCATTATACTGGGTGGGAACACGCAAGAAGAGGGATGGCGGAAAAGGTCAAGATATTATACTTGTACACTGAGACTTCTTGATAGATTTGATAAGCATATATCTACTCAATTACTACTATTGCACTATGAGCGATATAATTTCTGGGGCCAAACATGTAACAGGGCAGAAGGACCTGCGGGATTCCGCTGGGCTCCACGGGGTAGCATATTTCGGAATCGTGGAGCTAGCCGCTGCCGTAACTGGAGGTGAAGGGATTGGACGTTAATTTACCCGACTGCATGGGGAGAACTGCCCTCACCGGGGGCCCGAAAAGGGCAAGGGGAGGGGCGGTAGTCAAAATGCTTTTGGAACGAGACGACGTTAATCCCAATCATGCGGCTCAGGAGGGAATAAATAATTAATATATTTTTGGAACGAGAGGACGTCAATCCCGATCGTGCAAACATTAAACATGGCCGAACGCCCCTCGCGTGGGCCGCCAAACGTTGGCATGAAGGGGTAGTAAAGATGCTTTTGGAGCGGAACGATATCTGCCCGCCATTCCAGATAACATGAACAAAACCCCACTATCATTAGCTCTCTCCGAAGGACACGCTGGTGTTGCGAGGATCCTACTGGAACGGGATAACTTTAATTCCGGTGAGGCGGATCGCTGTGGTCGGGCATCCCTCACCCCCCTCCCGCATTCTCAATCGCCCGGGGTGCCCAATCCACCTTCTATCTGGCCCTTAAAGCTCTTCCACCGCCAGAGGAAAGCCAAGACCCCACTCGAACAATGTTGACTAATCCTCTCATTTGTGTACGATCAGTGTTTATCACCGCCCCGCAAATCTGTCTTTTCGCTTTTCTCCTCCTTATTTTCTTACTTTACTCCATAGGCACTCACTAGCTGCGGGGTTGATCTGGACAAGTTTAATATGTAAATAGGTCAGGACAAGTGCACTTTTTCTAATTTCTTCATCTATTTGTTATTGAATTTATCTACTATTTTTTCTCCTTCGCGTGTCTCTTTCCTTGGAGTTCTGGCTAGACTTGGTCCTATCATGTGTCAAAGTAGGAAATGAGGTTCGCGCGGAAGTAGCCAATAGACTAAGAGATTTCACGCGGAACTTCGGCACCTTGGAGGAAGAAAATATGGAACGTAAGTTTTACCGCCTGTGAGCTTCGTTCGTTCCCTCTTACTTTCTCAACCTCGCTCCCTCAAAATGAAAATCTAACTAACGGTAAAGACAGGTATAAGTAAAAACATAATATCATATCCTGATCCCCCTATGGATCACTACACCTATCTCTGTGTTCGCCCCATGTCCCTCCCTATTCCGCTGTACAATCCTGTGATATCAAAGGAAGGACATTGCGGATAAAATCCTTTATGGAATATTCTCCCGTATCTGTTCCGTCTGCATATCTCCTGAACTATTCTTCCCACTCCCGTAACAAAGCTAGGCACATCCGCCTAACAGGCGGTGCATTAAGTCTAGCCTCATAATCTACCCCAAAAAATCCTTGAAAGGTCACCGAGTATACGGATATTCCTTATTCGAAAGCCTCATATTCAACGGAGATTAAAAAGCGTCTGGCGGGGCGAGTGATAAGTGTATCGGTAGGTCTTAGCAAAGATGATATCGTCGATAACATTCGTGTTAGACCGGACGAGGATGAAACCTGTTGAATACTGTGAGTTTCTCACCGGAACATAATGGCTTAGTCATAGAGCTCTCTGGGTATCGTTGATGGCAGGTTTTGCTTGTCTTTTCAAATCGTTTTTTTCCCTTCTCGCTCTCTCGAGCAAGTTCTCTTTTCTTTCTGAGAAAACTGATCAATAAAACCGGTTTCAACTCATTTCTTATTTGGCCTTTCATCTCTCGTGTTCATCCTTGGACCTTCAGTACCCACATTTCCTCCGTGAAACTATCTGTTTGGTCCATTGCTCTATGAGTTAAAACTCGCCACCTGTCATTTCCCACGAAACACCATGTTGGAAATTGTACTTAAACTCTTCCATCCAGATTAGTCACGAGTGACACCTTGTGATATTGTGCTTGGGCAAAATTAACTGATCACCGAACGCTCGTTATTTTCGCCGTGATGTTTTCAATCTCCTCGATATAACCACCCCAACCCAACCAAGAAAAAAAAGTAAAAATAATTTAAATACATGGCAGCAATCAGTACTTAGTATACCATAAATCAGGCTTAATCAATCAACCTTAATAAAAAAAGAGAAGGCATTATGAGATCCCTGTTGAGTGGTAATGATTTTTGTGGGAGCATGGAAGCGATGGGTTGTCACGCTCACCGGGATGTTTGGTTAATTTTGTCCACTCACACCATAGCTTGCGCTACCCGCCTGTTTGTACACCTAATTCTTGACTCTTCCTCCTCGCCTCTTTTATCCCCTCTCTTCTTCTTGTTCTTTTATTTCTTGGTATCATCTCTTTCCAATCACTTAACAAGCAATACTAGTTGCTTGTTCCCTTTGATTACCTCTTTCCACGTACACTCTCTCGTGACACTACTCAACACCGCTGATGCGATGGATGAGAGTCTGGCAGCAGAAATCCCGGTGAAGATTGAGCGAAATATGTCAGAGGTGTTGTGTAGGTAGGTGCGGTCATGCCCGGAATCTAGCCCAACACTATCAGTTAACAGATATACCTCTGGGTTTATACTAGTTTCCCTAAACACCGATGCAATCTTACAAGAATCAACAAATCCCCCGGAGATGAGAGAGAGCAAGAAAAATGGTAGCTGGACTGGAGTTGGGAGATATTTACGGTGCAACGATCGAGCCAATAAAGGCACAAGATGGGGACAAATGAGACTTGGGATGGCAGCGCTGATGTGAATCAGCCAGGGGGACAGTCGTTGCCACCGGACGTGCTCTGCCAGACCCTAGCACTCGAGCTAGGCTCCCGGATTTGGATGTTGGCAACATTTCCTTGATGTCAACATTGATGAACTGCTGTCAAGAGCTTAACTTATTGATGTGGATAAGGAGGCATTGGCCGGCATCCAACTCTCACATAAGCCCCCTTTTAGGAATGGATCGATGGCGATAATGGAACCGAACGCCTACTGCTCAAACAATGATAACACCGTCGCACACTCATTAGTGGGGAACTTCACTTCGTTCAATGACACGCACTCTCTAATTAACAAAAGGTAAAGACCAAGGTATATACAAACTACAACAAAGTCCTAATTATCGTGGCGGTTGTTCTAGGGGTCCAATACGGGGGAGTCGTGGGGGTTTCATAGTAAAGTCATATCGCTGACAACTATGATGACCGTGCCTAAAGGATACATGTCCTTTGGGGCGAATTCGTCCAATTAGGTTGGGAGAACGAAGGGCAAGTGATGGAGTTAGAAGATGCTGCAAGTTTTGGTTTCCGCTCATAGCTAGTAGTGGCACTGACCTTGTGAATTAGTGGTCGGGCATAATAGATGCCCGAAATACTGTGTTCCCAACCGTCCAGTCCGTCTTTTTTGGGGGTGCTAGGACGGACTACGCCCAGGAGGTTGAGACCCGGACGAACTGTAGGGGACTATAGTCCTAGCGCTTGGGTTTCCGGTACTAGCTAGGTTGATATCATACATCTACGGAGGGATTCATTTCACATCATTTCACATCACTCGTGCCGTGCTCGACCGTCCCTGTTGAAAACCGCAGTTCAATGGCCGCACTTGACGAGGGATGTGCCCGCTCTTTCTGGCTACAGTGGCCGCAGTGGTATACGCACGCACTAGTCAGAGGACGCGTAAGCCTATGTTTTTGTTTCCACCCCCTTGTTTTTACCTTTCTTCCTGTCTTCTCTCACAACACACCTTTGCTCCTGTACACAACTTTCCTCATCCCTTCCTTTCATCAACTTAACACAATCAACGATCTTTATTTCCACTGAAGCGGTTTCGCATTAGTGTGCAGAATCCTAACGGTAAATCATTTCCCCCGCAACTACTATTTGCGACAGTCCCGCGCTGTCCGCCATTCCCGGTCGTCCCGCACCGTCATCGACCATCTTCACCAGTCCCCTGCCGTCCCCTGCCGTCCACCCACCTGCCCTGAAATAACATCTCTCACCCTATAGGGCCCGCCGTCCTGCCCTTAGGCCGCCCCGGACGGACTACAGATAGCCATCGCGTCCCTTCCGGGGCTCTCGGCAGTCTACCTCTGGGTGGCCTTACGACTACTTCGCTGCCGGGCCAACCCGCGTCACCGTTGCCAATAGCGCCTGTCACACGCCCATCCCGTCTTCAATATTACCTACCCCGCCACTACCAACATCACCTACTATCCTACTCTGAACGTTACCCCTGCCGCCCCTGTCAATGTTGCTAAGATAACGGAGCAAGTGTTTCAGCGGGTAGTCCAGATGATTAGTGCAGGTTTACCGGACATCTGAAGGACAGGTTCATTACAAACTCACCCTATGTGCCAAAATGCACCAGCCCCCCAATCAACATCACCTCTCGATATCATCTACCTCCCCTCCATCCCCATCACCTACCTCTTCGACAGTCTACAACACCTTCCTCTCCCGCGGTCATGTTACCTCCCCACACCAGGCCAAGATCTTGGAGATTAAGCAAGCCTTAAGACACATACTCTCTCGTCTTGAGAGCGACTCAACCACAGGCCCTCTCAGGGCCCTCACTGACACCTGACCTCCTACAAGGGTGGGCTCAGGGTTCAAAGAGCATAAGGCCAATGGAAGAAGGTTCACGCAGGCCGTGTTCCTAGCCGTCCAGTCCGTCCGTCTTCGGGGGAGGACTACGGCTCATAGTCCGTCTTTTTTGGGGGCGCTAGGAGGAACTACGCCCGGGGAGGTGAGGACCGGACAGACTATAGGGGACTATAGTCCTAGCGCTTGGACCTCCGGTACTAGCCAAGTTGATATCATCCACCTCCAAACGGATTCTTTTCACATCATGAGACATCACTCGTGTCGTCTCCGGTTGTCCCCGGACGGACTACAGATGGCCGTCCCGTCCCGTCCAGGGCTCTTGGCAGTCCCACCACGGGGCCCTTCCGGGTGGGAATACTGCCCTTCATTAATTGTCATAAGTATGACAATTTGACGATTATCGGATTTATTCTAGAAACCGGTCCTGTATATTGATTGGCATGGAGATAGCGAACAATCCGCTTTTCCAGTCACCCCAAATTTCCTCCTCTGACAGCAACTCCCCTGCCCCGGGTGTCGGATAAATTTCTCCTTCCCTGCTAGCGACTTCGCAGGCTTCAGATGGAGAGGCTGTGTGGTACGAAGGATATCTAATATCCAACTAGATTAATCTGAGCGAGTTCAAAGCCAGCTAAAGTCGTTGCAGTTCAGCTTATTCCAATTACTTCAAGCTCAAGCCCAAGGTGTTCGGACCAAAGCTCTCGAAATCGAAGAACTAAAGGTTTAATCAGGACTTCTCATTCTGGTACTACTGCTAACGGCTATATAGGCTAAGCTAATGCAAGCGGATTCAACACGCATGGAGATCGTGGAAAAAATGAATATACGAGGTCCTCTGGGTAAATAGTCACTGCTTCTATTTAATTAAACTTTACTGATATTCAGGTCCTGGTATAGAATCTATTGCTGACATAGCAAGAGATAAGAAAATCGGAAAAGATGGATGGGGAGTGCAAGCCATCCTAATTGCGATATTCAGTACGGAATTCTTTAAACCTGGGCCAGGACAAGGATGGACGACATTGCTTCGTCCCCCATCGCTCCCCGTCGTTCCCCGTCATCCCTGCAGTCCCCAGTGGCCCCCTGGCATCCTCTGCAGTCCCCCGGCAGTCAACAAAGTACCTGCCATCCCCTACCTGAAATTGTGTTACATCGTGGGGCTCGTCGTCCTTCATAATGGCGGCCGTCCTGCAAGATCATGGACGAGGACGGAATACGAAAGGCCATCCAGTCCAGTTCAGGGCTCTTGGCAGTCCGCCCCGCCCGCCCCGCAGGACCTCCGGACGGCTGGGAACACTGTCGAAATACAGCTGCCCACCAAGTCACTAGCGATAATGTGAAGGGGACCTTACTATATTGAAGTTACCCACTGCGTCGCATTCTGGAAGCAGGCCTTCAGGTCACTCGGGAGCATATCACCGGATGACTTGCCTAGGGAAAATGTTAGAAATAATCTGTCCCGGGCAGATTACTTTTTATGCGGCGGACAGAATGAATTGTTTTCAAGCCGCTTGATGGGAATAGATAGTACGGATGGAACTTTACAGAATGTGAGAACAAGAGAGGAATTAAAGGTCAAATGATAGTAGAGTCGAGAACGGATTATTTGGCTTGATTCACTGTGTAGAAAGAAGTTGTTGAGAGGAGAGAGCAAAACAGAAGCGAAACTGAACATTGTGAGTCCTCCTCCCGGCTTGGGACATGTGCATTATGAGTTTATGCAGGCACTAATTGAACATTGGATAGAGTCAGATTTCGAACTCGAGCGCCTTGGCTAGTAGCCAGTCACTGGCACCCCAACCTTGCACCTTGATTCGCACCCCACCACCCCCGCTTCCTTCTACCTCTTTCCCCGTCACTGTGAGTGGTCGTCCCTCTCTTTTCCCTCTGGCAATAGTCAGTGGGATTCGGTATCCCACTGTGGGGAAGCAGGAAGCGGGGAGAAGGTGATATTGTTCAAGTTATCGTTTATTTTTGTTATTTTTCTGTTCTTCATTTGATTTTCTTTTTTCTTCCTGTTTCTTATTAAAAGTGTTTTGTGGTTTGTATTATGCCATTGGTAATTCACAGGACTATGCTGTACAGTAGACTACATGGTTTAGTCTGTAGCAGATTGTGAATTCAAATCGGCGCTAGATTTTTTTCCGCCTTACTAGCTAAGATAATTGTCATTGCTCTAAAGGAGAGTCTGGATAATGTTCTAACTCTTAATACTAGAAAATTTGTGGATGATGTGATCCTAGTTTTCTTGGGTTTGTAGGCGTATCTGTTTGCTATCCCCTCCCACTTATTGGAGACAGGCAAGAAATAGGCCAGAGAATTAGCAAGTTGGTATCATGCGGGAGTAGCTGTCTTTGCAATTGTAAGAAAGTTACAAGTACTCAAGTGTGCGTGCTAAGAAACCGGAAAAGAGAAAGAAAGAAACACCATCTCTTCCAGAAAGCCCTGCTCTATACCAGCCAATCTCGGACCCCCCCCCCTATAGCATACCTGCAAAGTCTTTTTTATACCAGCGAAACACAACCCCTAATCCCATGGCCGGGAAAACAATACTTCAACTTCTAAGTAAGAAACATGGTTATAGTATTAGAGGGGGAAGTGGGTTAGGGGAGAAGAAACCAACTAGTTAGCTAGCTGTTAAGATGCGGAGGACAAGGGGAAATCTGGAAACCCCAATTGGCGCACAACATTTTAAGTAGAGGAGGCTCGGAAGGCCAGGAGATATTCCGGGTAGCATGCGGTTAATATTTTTTTTGATTTTTCCTCTCCTTGAACTGAAGTCGGAGAATTTCTTTTTGTCGAACTTTCTGCTTTGAGGATTTATACGAAACTCATAGGCAGACAGATTGAACCCTGAACTGGGTTTGATACATTCCCTGGCCTAGCACGTTACAGTAAATATTGAAAATCTAAAATAAATTACGGTGATCCCGCTCAGCACCAGGATCCGGCTCACCCATGGCAACTAGTATAAAATGAAACTTCTATTTAATTTTCTCTATGAATAATACAGATACAACTCTCAAAATCTAGCTATAGGTACTTTAAAATACAGAGAATCAGGATATCTATTTTTAATTTCATATTAATAAAATTTTGCTCTGATATTGTGGCTTTAAAATTGCTTATCCTTACGTTACCTGGTTTGACATATAATATTAAGAAGTAAAATTTTTTTTGATCTCCCTTTTTTTTTTCTTTTCTGGTGCTTCGGATACGAAAGCTAGAAGCCTTCTCACATAATGACTGCTTCCTGATGTCCCTGTATTCCTCCACTCCTTTACTTCAGAATAAACTGACTAGGACTGGGGTATAGTATATAGCATTATATCATATCATATTATTAGGGTCTCTTTTGGGGTATCTTTTAATCTTATCTCTTATATACAAGGGGCAGGCATTTAGTCTTTGCCTACACTAAAGTGGCTTACCAGGTAAAAAAATCCTTGAGGTTACAAAGTAGTTTGTGGGATTTTTGAATGCCTGCCCCTTGTATCATGTCTTCTTGGTAAAGGAATAGCTCCCCACCAGATTTCCGGTCTTTCGAATGGAAATTTCCTCCCGCACCTGCCTATTCTGTACAGTACCCCTTGCCGGAGGTGTGGCGTGTAGGCTGGTGCGGTCTGAGGGTGGATCGGGCGCCAGATTTAACATCAGCCTCACGTCGGTAGTATTGAGTGGTCCGGGTGATCCTGGCGCCCTACCAGACTATCGAGAAATCTCAAAGGCCCAATTGTCAGAGCAACCCTGACTACAATCACAGGTACTGTAAATAATCGTTAAACTCAATACTAATTTCTTATTTCCCCTAGATTTTGAATAAATAGACATAACCACGCAACCACAAAGGGGGGGGTGCAACTCCATCCCCACCACCAACCGACCAACCCTAACCCCCCCTAACCACTCCCCCCAGCGCTGGCATCCCCGCCCCCAGACCCGGGCGTCAACGGCCACGTCGCGCCCCAATACTTCGCGAAAGGATCCCAATGCGGGTCCGTATGCCGCTCATACTCCAAACTCATCGCCAAGTCCTTCGACTGCTCCTCCCCCCATATATACCCGACAAAAGCATACATGGCATCCATCCCCGCTGCGATCCCCGAGGAGGTCCAAATATTCCCATCGACCACCCACCTCGCCTGCGCGACCCAATTCACCTTGGGCCCCTGACTCGTGACCCACGCCCACAGCTTTTTATTCCCCGTCGCGTGCCGGCCGTCGAGCAAGCCGGTGGGTGCGATCAGTGCGGACCCGGTGCACACCGTCATGAGGTACTTTAGCGACGGGTATATATTCTTGACGAATTCGCGGGTAGGGTCTAGGCCCGGTGCGCGGGAGCCTAGGCCGCCAGGGACAAGGAGGAAGTCGAGGGGGGGAACAGTGGCGAAGGTGTGGGTTGGCACGATGCACTCGCTAAATTGGGACCCGGTGGTGTTGGGTTCCGGGAGCTTTGTGGTTACGGGATCGAGGGTTTCGGCGATTATGTGGAGGTTTAGCTTTTTTGAGAGGGCTAGGGTGTTTAGTACATCAATGGGCCCGAAGACGTCCAGGGCTTGGAAGCCCGGGTAAAGGAGAACACCGAAGGTCGTGGGGATCGCTAGTGGGGAGGTTAGTAATCTGTATTGGCGGAGTTGGGGAGGGGAATTGGTTACGTTTCTCATCAGCGCAAGTAGCGGTGTTAGACAGGGTAGCCATGATTGCAAAGGCTAATGGTTAGGAGAATTTCGTATTACGAAAAACGGGTTGGAAGAGCAGTTTATATAGTACTATTCTCATCAATTCTACCGCTAGAGCCTCAGTTTTCAGCTACCCTTCCGAGTGTTATATGTAAAAGCTCACCGTACAGTACCCCGCATTCTTACAATTTTCTTGGACCTTCCCCACTACTCGAGAACTACCACGTCATTTCCTCGGACTATCTCTACAAACTCGGGATGCTACACAAAACGTTTACTTCTTGCTAAAAACACCATCAACCAGGAACAGTGTTTCACTCGTAGTTAAAATCCTATCCCAAAAGTAAGCTTGAGCAGGACCCGAGCACTTTGACGCTACCGATATTCTAATTACTGTATTGGGAAATACGAGCCCCGCCTGTAACCCCACCAAGGCTCTTAACTCTACTCGAGTACATCTTTGTGCCGCCGCAGGGTCATCCTTCGCGAGCGGTGAGGAAAAAAAAGGCGCACAAACTCGACGGTCATTCGCCAGGTTCAGCCCGCTTATGTCGTGCTCAGCTTTGTCGGGGAAACATCAGCCGCATCCGCACCGTCACAAAGCAGCTGAAGAGTTTTTCCATGAGTGAAATGTTCTGCGGGCAATCACACCATGGAGGAGCACCCCCGGCGATCCTCCCAGAACCTGACCCAATCCTCTGCGCCATACCAATACTCGTCTTTTTCTGACGTTTGTGAACACAACCGGGTCCGCATATGCAGCCAAGGCCCTATGCATGAGACCCACGGGTAAGTACCTTTTTAAAGAAAAGACCAGTTTTCAGAGGGGGTTTTCATTGAGAGAAAAGGCACGATGAAGTTGATAGATAATGGGAGGGAATTGTAAGATAGTAGAATAGGTTGAATCAGAGTCATGGAATAGTCACTCGATGCTAATTGATAGATAGAAATTAAAGTGGTTCTTATACAAAAATAAAAAAATAAAGAAATAAAAATTAAGAAGTAAGAAAGTAGAAATTACAAATTAGAAATGAAAAATGAAAAATGAAAACAATTTCTGCCTTGATCGGCAATACAAGCTTCAAAGGCAATACAAGCTTCAATCCTAAGTTCGATAGAAAGAATCTGACGATTGATCCTCTCTACTGGATAAGTAATGCACTTCTCCTCCAGGACCTGATGAATTCCCGCAGCTACCATCCGGATCCCTAGTCTCTCTTTAATGAGATCCTTCACCTCACGCCAGATCTTTTCGATCAGATTGAGATCTGAGCAGTTAGCAGGCCATGCTACCTTCTGGAGATTAAGCTTCTCTCACGGGGTATTGGGATAATGGTGGATATGAGCAGGCGCATTATCCTCCATTATCACAATGCCAGGTTCTTCAACTTGGGCAGCAAGAGCAAAAGGGTAGAGAAGAGGGTTTTGAATACGTTCATGATAGATGAACCAATCAATTCCTCCTTTTCTACCCTTGCCACTCTCTTTCAGCTCCGGCGGAGATTGAGGATGTATAATCCAAACTGGGGTGAGATTATATCACTCCACCTCCCCCTTTGCTTCCTCCCACTCCCGCTTGAGTTGAGTGACCGCACTATCCATCTGCTTCTTGGCCTTATATGGAGTCGTGTAGAGGTGATAGGAAAGATCACAGCCTATAGAAGTATTTAAATTAGTTGTGTATTTTTATATAGTATATATAATAAATAAATAAATAGATTCACTAACCCTTTGTGCAATGTAGTATAGCTTCCTAAAACAAAACTATTGCCTCCTTGGGAAACTTTCGATTGAGGTTGTGGTAGGAAGGACTCTCCAGGCCACCATAGAACTCCTTGTGCACGCCGGCATCGTAGAGCTCTGGTCTCAAAATAAGACTCATTCATAAAAATCTCCTCCCTCCAATTTCGACCACGATACTCTAACCAAAATACTAACCTTAATGCAGCCTGCTTTGGCAATAATGTAGGCTTTTCGGTGTGCTTTCTACAGTGAATATTGTTCTTAGCAAGGACTCTTTGGATGGTAAGACCACATATCAAAACCAGCTAATAATTTAATTTTATCAGTGTAATTAATATACAAAAAAAAGGGTAGTATGTGTATAAGAGAAGAAAACAAAGAATTTACCAGCTTGGCCGAGTGACTGAAAGGTCATTCAACAGTGTTCACTATCTGACAAAGTAACAGCAACCAGATGCTGCTTCTGCTCTTTAGTTAAAATTGACCTTGAACTCTTCTCACAGTTCGTCTTTGGTACAAGATTGTCTGATGCACAGGGATCTTTGTTTCCCCCGGGCACATCAGCTCATCTTTTTGCCTCCCAGACAATATTTGAACAGGTGCTTTTCAGCACTCCTGTTTTTGCTACGATTTGGTCTAAGGTAACCTTACGAGTACTTTCCATGTTGGCATAGGCAACGATTTAGGACTGCTTGGCCAGAGAAGTTGTTTTTCCACGCGAAGTCATTGCAATTATTGTTTTAGTGAGAGTGTTGGATGGCTTTGGGAGTTTGGGTGGGCTAACTACTGGAGTACTAGAGTACTTATCTCTAGGTCATATTCTTTCAGCCTTCACATTATTTGGCAAGACATCATTGGCCCATTGTGCATATGCAGGAATATGCGGACCCAGTGGTGTTCACAAACATCAGAAAAAGACAAGTAGAGGGGTTGTTCGTATTATACGCCAGAGACCTTCCTCTGGAGTGGTGGTCAGAAGGAGCACGTAATTGAGTTATAACATGTAGAACGTAGGTACCTGAGGTTACACCAGGGTTATGGGATAGAGTAGTTTTAGGGCCAGTTTACCCAACCATTCTAGTTCTGAGATTTTAGTGTGGAAACTGGGCATAATTTTTCTGGTGAAACTCGTTTTCACGCTAAGAGGTCAGAATAAGGTGCGAGCCGGGATGTCTCTCAAACTAACCCTTCCCTGTTATAATAGTTATATCCTGGAAATGGAGGACAAATATCATCACCCAGGGTAAATATTCATGAAAATCATACCCTGAAGGCTATTTTCTACTGAAAAGGGCTCCTTTTATTTCGCAAAACCTTCATTTCACCTCCAAGCATGAAAACTTGTTTAACCAGAGAATGCGGTATTTGTTGAAAAAAAGCCTATTCTTAAATCTCTGCACACCGTGAGAATCATCACACATCACTCGATTGCTGATTGCGAAATTTGTTGGAATATGTGGATATTAGACAGTAGTCATGCTAGTATCGTAGAGTTCACGATGCTTGGCAATTGAGCCAGTGGGCTAGTGTTCGGAGGTCTGTGATACTCCGGATACATAGAGCAGAAATATGGGTATTCCGGTATACAGTAACGAAAATGAATGTCATAGTTAATCGAGGGATTCTTCCATCCAAATTCCTTTCTTGTCGATATCAATTCTAGTATTACAACAAAATTGGTGAACTAAATGGCGCAAGCAAGACAGAAAGGTCCGGAAAATGCAGGTCTCATCAACCCATGGGATACCCGAGATTTTACAGTCCATACTCGCAATGAGGTAACATTTGTAAAAACGGACTGCTATTGATTATGGCCAAAAATTGACCAAGCCTCAGAATTTTGGTAGAATGCAATAGCAGCCCGTTTTAAAAATTTAACGACATTGCGAGTATAGTACAGCAGAAGTCAATGTTCATTGCTCGTGTTCCATAAGTATACCACACATTTTGGCCGTAAGTGGAGTGAGGGCGAGGGACTTTGGTGCCCGGCAATAGATTCCTATGCCAAGTTCTAAAGTGGAATAATCCAGGATGCTCGTAGCTGCTATGGTACCCAAAACTCTTACTCTGGCTGCTAGTCTTGATTGTCCGCAGGCTTACAGTGAGGCTCCGTTCCTGCCTTGAAGTGAGTGGGATGTCCGGTGACACCAAAACGCAATCACAATGTGGAACGTGGTTAGCCAACGGAACTCTGTGCGTCGCTTCAGTTCTGTGCTTGAATATTCGATAGGATAAATGCATAAAATGAAGGGGGAGGGAATTTGATGCGGAATCCCAAAGATTACTTTCATCATAACGGAGGCAATTATCGTCTTCTGGGTCTGCAGAACTAAATAGAGCATTCCCAAAGGTGTGGCACTGGTCCGACCCAAAGCATGTCCCCCTTGTATCACCGCAATTACCTCCACTGGCTCAATAGCTTCTCTCGACCTGATGCGATGTTAAAGCCACCGTAGTTTCCCTATCGGGTCAAGGGAGAGGGGGCGGGGGAATGCATCTTCTCTGTGATAGATAGGGGGATACAGTACAGCAGATATTGGTATGAGAAGAGAGGTACCATAACTCTAACGTCCTGTGGTAGCTAGTGCAGGTAACTAGAATCTAATACCCTCCGACGAAGTACCCAAGAAACCCTAGATGTTCATTAAATTACTTGAAATATACAGGGGAATTATGCTCGTCCTTTAATTTGTTCACCCGTAGAAAGGTAATAAGCCCAACTATGTTAGATCTAAGGTAGAGCCTAAGAAACTAATCATTGTCACTGGACAAGATCAACCGCCCATCATGTAATAGGAGAAACTTCGGCCCTGGCAACACACTCCTCCACCAACCCCAGAATCTTGTAAACCAACAAGAAGGAAGGAAAAATACAAATACAAATACAAATTAAAATACACAGTAGAATACATAGTAGAAATTAATCTAGAGAAATTTCTTCAGGTGGTGTTGGAAGTGTTCGGTTATGAGGAGGGCAGTGCTGCCAGGCGGTTAATTTTGTCCCGTACTATAAAAATCAGAAGGAAGACGCGAAAGCTATCTCCGAAGGTGTGGGTAGAAGGTGCTTTGCTGGATGAGATTGCCTTGGGGTTTGGGGAAAGAAATGTGCGAGTAGTAAGGAATAGAGTAGGATTTAGGATCATGTTGTGTGCGAATGTGTGGTTGTGAATTGGTCTGGGCGGGAAGTTGGGGTGGAAGGCTTGAGGATATCATATGCTGCACGCTTGAGGGTAGCTTAGTCAAGGAGATTTGGTTGTCGTTGGTGGTGATGGAGGTCGTTGCACGATTCGTGGTCGAGTGTTGAACGGAGGAGATGTCGGAGTTGAATTGAGTTGCGTTGTCTATGGAGGTTGCTAGCTACAGTTCCCTCTAGTAGGGAAAACTCTGCTCTCTACATGTGATACCCATATGTCTCCGCATATTCCCTAATCATCTGTGCTTGCCGTAGAATGTTCACCTGTCCACACTTCTGTGTTCCTCCATACCTGCCTGTGCTGCGTATCAGTCTGCAGTATCTCTGCTCCTATTGCAGTGCTCCATTACAGGGATAATCATACCATCACTCCCCCTAATCCCATGTAGTGTGCTAAAAAACAAAAAAACATTTCAACAAAGAAGGAAAAAATCAAAAAATCAAATCTCAGATTCCAGTCTGACGACTATAGTCTAGTCTAATACATGCCTAGCATGGAGACAAATAGATTATACCTTGTCTTATCCAATGCCTTTGTAAGCCCATCTGGCACTATCTTGTCTGTTCTGAGATATCCTATCTCCGCCTCTGCCGTCTCTATGATTTCTTTCAACCAGAAGTAACATACTCCAAAGTGCCTTGTAGAGGCCCAAAATTTCCCGTTCATAGGACTCGTGACACTGGCTTGGTTGTCATTATATAGCTTGATGGTTAGGTTCTTGTTCTTTGTGTAGTTGGCACAGTATAGCTCAGTTTGGACTTTCAGTAGCCAGATCCATTCCTTAGCCGCCAGAGATTTAGCGTTAAACACTGTATCTGCTGTAGACTTTGCCACAGTTTGCTGTTTTCAGGATCGCCAATTGACCATTGCTCTATACTGGTTCTTGATAATGAAACACTTGTGGATTACATTCCATCAATCTCCCCTGCAAAGTCGGCATCGGCGTAGACTTTAAGCGCTTGGACGCTTGGATGGTTGCTTGATATTGCCTTTGCCCCTACTCCGAATAGGAGATGATGCCCTTTTGTCGCTTGAACATATCATAGTATTCTCTTCAGTACTTAGCAATGTAGGGTTGACAGATTGGCAGCGAAACGTCCCATGTAATGGGGGCACCCTATAGAGAGATGAACTCTAAGATTGCGACTGCACCAAAACTCAAAGTAGAAGATAAATATAATGTAATTAATTCGAGAAGAAACAAAACTGTAAAACTTAATATTGTGAAGCTGAAAGCTTTACTCAATAGGTTTGCTTGAGAATTGTTGGTTATTAAAGTAGAAAGCCAAACACTTAAACCTAAGTAGATATTAGATTTAAGCCTTTGACATTCACCACAACTCTGACCGTGTGGGAGCACCCTGTCCTGTTGTTAGGTGGGAGCGTATCTCAAAGACTTGCAAGATAACTCGGGCTGATAATCTTTATCCTAGAAAGAGACTTTCTAGGAAGACTCAATAACTAAAGTAGAAATAGGTAGAGTAATAAAAGATTTTCTAGTGTAAACATTTTATATTGATAAGATCTCTTCTCCATTGCTTGATGATTCCTCTAACCACTTGGAGATCTTAACCCTAACTAATACTTTTTTGAGAGTACATCTTCTCCTATACTCTTTAAGTACCTCCTAACTTTGGCTCTTGCTCGTCAGATATAGGAACCCCATTTGACCTTGAGAACGGGCATGCCACTTTGGCTTAGTCGTATTCAAGTCATTGCTTATTAGACGTAAGCATCCTTATCTTCCAATCACCTGCCCTCGATCTTTATACAATATGAACTTAGCCTACATTTGCTGCTTTGGCTTGCTATCATACAAGTTGTTCCTTCCGAACATGTTGTGATCAACATTTCTCATGCCGGGTAATCATATGCGCATCGCTAGAGTCACCTCAGCACATATGTCGGTCAGGGAAACTTTGAAGCGTCATAACTTCTCATCCAAATGATAAATCTTCACCATATAAGTTTTTATTCCAATATAGGAATTCTAACTTTAGTATTCGGTGAAGTCCCCTCAGTCGCATGACTTGTGCATAGCTACAGGGTAATATGTGAGTGTGACTCAAGTTTGACTTAGTGAAAAATAACTATGACTGGTCAGGGAGTTGAACACGTGATCTTAGAAGATAAGTCACGTGTCATACCAATAGGGCCATAGTGTTAGATTGACACATCTGAACTTAGAACCCAAGGTAGGGTAACTATAGGTCTTTATTAACTAAGGGAAGGCTGAGCCTTCCTGTATGCCTAACACCTACTCAGGGCTATCTGAGTACTACCCTCCATCAGGAATTATCCTGCCGGAAGTATCAGACCAGCTTAGGTATGCTCAACTCCGTCAATAGGGTATCAGTTTCTGCAATGTATCTCTAATATAATGACAGGTGGACAAACTCTTCTTGTCGAAGGCTTACTAGTGGCTAACTGCCATGACCACCACCAGAGTCAATACCTTAGTGGTGGACTTACTGGCCCAGTGGTAGTTTCGTCTATACAAGCTATGCAGTTCACCATTTAATCTACTTAGCTATTCAATACAATATTGAAACATTCAAGCTCTCTCAGTGAGATATAACTGATGGTTGGCTAAATGGGCACTACCTACAGCTAGCCTCTTTTAACATACTCTACTATGAGAAGACTCATAGCTCTAGAGTCCAATGACAACCCATAATAATGCTACATATCAAGAGAGGAATGTTCCGGCTGTCTATTTAGGTAATTGTCTTGAAAGTAGTCAGGGCTCCTTGGACTACCTAAGGACCTCCTGGAAGACTACCCTACTACCTATAGGCCAAGATAGCGTTCTAGGTGTTGGAGGGACTATTTTTGTGGGACCCTATATCTGGTGGCCACTCATACTATCATTATATATCCTGCAGACATGATTAATTTTTTTTTGGACAACTTTGACGTACATGGTATTATGAGAGCATTCCCATAAATCGCCAATTACTACTGTTTGAGCAACTACACCAATATAACTAGTAACCATCAAAATCAGGGTTTAAATGGCTTTTATGCAAGGTACAAACTTCTTCGTGTAATCCAGTGTGTGCCCATGAACATCTAAGAGCCTCTAGATTGTTGGACAATCCTTATTTAAGTTCTGCATTTTCCTTGCTGGTGAAGGTAGGGTAACTGGGGTTCCTCATTAGGGTAACTGGGACCTATAGGCATAATAGTCAAGTTTCCAGGATTGTGTAACCCTGCCCTCTTATGCTTTTAACATCTTCAAAAGTCCACCAGGTGACAGCTAATATCTTCTTGGAGTCTTGTGTGATATTCCCATAGTTTCCTTAACTTTATGTAAACATACTCCTGAAAGGTTACCCTGCCTAACAGCGTACCCAAGGCTACTCTGTCATCCCCTTGGCCTTGCCTACGGTTAACTAGCCTTTTGTATACTTAAGTATACTAGACCATACCACCTCTAGTTACCACTTGGTAAACCATTTGGGCTAAGGTGGTAGTCATTGTGGCTACTTATCATAGGGTTATTACATTCAGCGAGCCCCGTGGCCAAGGCGATGTCGACCCTTGTCGTTATAGCTGCGTATGTTATACTTCCCACCACCCCTGTTAGGTTTGGATTTCGGTACTCTCCTCTACTTCTCTCCTCCAGTGCAATTTAGTCTTAGGATCTAGCACTGTCAAACAACCTTTACAGTGGTCCATAGAGAATCTATGTAGATTTTCTTTTGGTAGGTTTGTTGGCTTAGAAACATCGTCCATGTTTCCCTATCGCACTCCACAATCATACTGAGAAAAAACTTAATGTTTCCCAGATCCTTTATCTCAAATTGTTCACGTATCTGCTTCTTCATCTCTATCACTTCCCTCTTCATACTGATGAGGAGAAGGTTATCCGCTCAGGCAATGATAGTTGCTCTAGTTTTAGAGATGTAGATACCAGCTTTGTAGAGAGAGTTTCATTTTCATCCTCATGACACAATGTGACTCAAGTGTATAGTACTAGTTGTGTCCAGCTTGTTTGAGTCAATACAAACTCTGCTTAAGCTTTACGACAATTTCCGAATCGTGTTTCCTTCTCTACTCTCCTGGTTCTTCCATCTGCAGCTCTACTTGCCTATTTTTCACAATAGTGAAATGCTTTGGTAGCTTTAAGTACAGGTTCTCCTCAATCTGGCTCTGAAGAAAATGTGGTCACAATATCTAAGTCCGTAATGTCCTTGTGTTTCACTACTGGCTTAGACAGAACTACTCGTATGGCCGCATAGGAGATTGTAGAAGAGTATATATCGCTGAAAGTGATTCCAGGTCTTTTATAGAACCCATGTGCCACCAATCTAGACTTATAGCAGGCTACACCTCCGTTCTCCCTCACCTTTGTCCTGTAGCACCATCCATGAACTAATGGGTCTTACTTTGGTTGGTGGGCCCCTGTGTTTAATCACACCCCATGTTCTATTCTTCTCTAGTGAGTCGAGTTCGGTCTTATTCACTTTGATCTTGTGATTTTTATCAGCACCTCTCAGCACCTCCTCAGTGGTGTTTAGTCCATTGTTAACCATGAAGACAAGATTCGGTTTGAAGAATGACTTATTATCCTCATCTTTCACTTCCTCTGATTCCTTACTGGCTGCTCCTGCTTGTACAATAGTATCGCTGGTAGACTTTGATTCTGAATCATCTTTACCTTTTCCTTTATTGGCCTTATAGCTTTTGATCATGCCACGTCCTTCCCAGTATTGGCCAAGTCCAGTGAATGGCGAATTGACAGTTTTCTCATATTTCCCTGCTGCTGTCATCGGGGGTTTCTTCTGATTGTGCATAACAGGCGTCCCATACCCATAGGCAGATCCTCCTTTCATGCTCGCTTTTCTCTCAAGCACGAGACTTCTCCTCGAGTGTGACCATTCCAATACACCCTGAAGTGCCTGTATGAGATTATTTAGCTTTTCTCCTTCAGGTATGTTGCTGCTTGGTCCAGAATTATGGGAATCAGAATCCCGAGCACTAGCCATTACACTACAAGACTTTGTGGCTTTGCTTTGTGTTTTAGGTCCGGCGTCTTCCTTACTTTCGTTGGTAAATAGTAGGAAAGTTTTATTACCAGTTTGCTGGAAGAATAGTATATCTTTGTAAAAAATGCCATCTTGTGACTTAATAAATATGCGTATTTTTGTGTTATATAAAAGATACTGCTTTGTCATCATCATATACCCAACAAACATTAGCTTGTTGGCTCTCGCACTCTATTTCTTATCTGCTCAATTCACAGTAGGGATATAGGCGTAAGCTGAACAACCCCATACATGTAGGTGTTCTACGCTTGGTTTCTGACTAAACCATAGTTTACAGGGTGTTTTTTTTTTCTTTTTTTTTTTTAATCATATGTTCATTGTTTATACGGTACAAGAAATGACATGCATCTTTAATGATATGGCCAAAACAAAACCGACCCTCCTCACCCCAGGAAACATCCAAACCCCCAAGTCCCTCTGGTATGAGACCAACCGCACATCTCGCCTATCGCCCAACCAAATTCTACAAACATACTTGTACATCTGAAAGAAGTAGAAAGGAAAGAAGCAAGTAGGAAGGAGAGGGGAACCCTTAGCGACATCGGTGAAAACCATAAGGTGAACAAAGGAAATGTATGAACCCCAGACAAAGGAAAATTACGTCTGATAAGTGACGTGTATCAGCCTGAGCTAGGAAGTGAGAGTGTGGACCTGCACGCCGGAGTGGTGCCGGGGAACGAAGCAGTGCCCGATGGCAGGATGGGAAAGTGGAGGGAGGAGACACTGATGAGGGGTACCCGGTGGGAGTGCCAAAACAGCATTAGCGACGGCCAGGAGTACGGACGTAACCGACGCGGGTTTTTGTATAGCTGTCACAAATCGTGACTAAGCAAGGCAGATTTCACATGACTAATAATTATTAGGCATAAGGTATGTTTATGTTTCACGCTATACAGTCAGTTGACTCATAGTTCTCACATGACTCGCACTTGCATGTCATCATTATGTTATGATTGGTTGATGTTTCTATGACTCACGATTGTGAGTCATAATGATGTAATGACTTTTGCGCGTGATTCACATTATGAGTCACGAGTTCCACGCAGGTGACGCGCTTTGCGCACCTGATATGATTTATGATTTATGATTGGTTTACGGCATGTTGCGCAGTGACTCATAGGAGTTATCTGATGGATTTCGATCATAACTCATTATGAGTCATATGACCACGTGACTCGAGTTATGAGTCACCAGGGTTAGGGTTGTTGGTGTGAAGAGTCTATAAAAGAGGAGACTCGGTCACAGTAGTTAGACACGAACCATCTCCCCTACACCTCCGGCGATTGAAATCTCAACACCAGGGAAATCATTGTGGGATTCCACCACCACCCCCTCTCCTCCCCCTTGATGGCTTCTGCCTAGGGGAGCGATGCTACAACCCCTCCTCTCACTCTGGGGTTTACCCCCTCCTCCATGGGGTTCTTGTTCCTGTTCATCGTTGACTCCCGCTCATGAAGTTCAGTTCTCCCCCTTACCCCGCACTTCCTTTGCACCTCGCTTAGGTTTTGCACGGTTGGCATTCTGTCCTCTTCGCTCACGGTCGGCGCTGAGCTTTCCAAGCCCTTTGCGAAGTACCTTTCCGTCTCGATTGTGTGGTC
>Ga0307509_10001198_pt1 | contig 44147 bp, 81 predicted proteins | sample 10_EM_MG_FD_202245 | JGI IMG/M metagenome (GOLD analysis project Ga0307509, IMG submission 202245) | Populus trichocarpa ectomycorrhiza microbial communities from riparian zone in the Pacific Northwest, United States - 10_EM | ecosystem: Host-associated > Plants > Roots > Unclassified | place...
TGTTCCACAAACCGAAGTGTGATGAACGTAGTCAAATTGTTAACTTAAATCTGGGCATGATGCATTTAACCATCTTCGGAGTCCTAAGCTCTGTGGTGGCCAGACCTGACCTAACCGTCTTTAGCGGTTGGGTTGGGTCGCCTCTGTTCATCAAAACGAATTTGTGTCCTTCTATCACTCCATACTGTACAGATCCATGATCCTGTGGAAGTGGCAAGGGCACCAATGCTGCAGATGGCAATCACTGACGAAGCGTGCAAATCAAGCCATCCGATAAGATTCACCTCTTTATGATCCGAGCCACGTTTTCGAACGTGCGTTTTCCGAAGTAAAATGAGATGACAAGGTTTGCGGTCACGGAAACCCATCCTACCAGCGGGTCCGTGGTCCCGAGGCCGAGAACCTTATCCCATATCAGGAGCTTGAAGTAATAGACCAGCGTCACGTAGGCGAACAGCTTTTCGACCTCCCACGGATGGCCAATCTCCGCGATCTTCAATTGCGACTCGGCGAGGATTTCGGCCTGCTGCAAGCCTATTTCCTTTCCTGCCAATATTGCGGCAGTTTGGTTGTCTGTTGTGGTGGCCGTGAGATGCGCCTGATAGGCCCCCACAAGAGCTTTGGCGATCGGACCACCTAGGAACTGGAATATCAGGCTTGCGAAGGCAAACATCAGTCACCCGCCTTTGTCTGAGGCGTAGCGGCTTCCTCGCCCTTAGATCCTACCGGCCCTGTGGTGACGTGACGCAACCATTCCGTGACCATTCCGATTGCTGCAACGATGATCGGGATGAACGGGGTATATTTTGGAGGGATGAAAATGCCGATCTGATCCCCATTGACCAGTTGGAGAAGGGGAACTACCGCGCCGGCCAAAATGCCCATCAGAACGAGAAACCGTGCAAAGATAATCGTCTTCCAGCCCTTGAGCTTTTGCGTGATGCTCGCAAACATCTCAGGACTTCCTTAGCGCGTCGGCCTGCGCATGAAGCTTTGCAGAAAGCGCATTGGCGCCGATCACCATTTTCTGTATGGTGCCTTTGAAAAACCAGATCAGGGCTCCGCCGCATCCGAAACCGAGAGTGAAGCTTAGCCAAAATTCCGTCATGTCATTTCCTTCCGAATAGTCGTTTGAAGATTGACGCAATGAAAGCGCCGATACTGCCCGGCGCGGGGTTGGTGATTGATGGAGATCCTGCAGGATGAATAGGCGGCATGATGACCGGATTTGAACCTCCTAGACGCACTGAGACATCCATGGTCGACATGGCCATGATGAGGCCAGCGCAGCCTAGCTGCTGATCAACAACCTTTGGATCAAAAACGCCATCCTTCACATATTTTCCGCTGCCGTATTGATCTGTTCCAGACCAGACGTAAGGCGATGGAAACCCGCGATTGGCGTAGCCTAGCCCGTTATATTCTTCCAATAGCGTCAACGTCCCGCCAGCGCTCCAATCCTTGTTCAAGGCAGCATGTGGAGAACAGTTGACCAGAGCGTCGAACGCGCCATCTTCCCAGGTTGAGAAAGGACCGCGACCGATCGGGACATGAACCGAGACATGCTCGAGCGGATCGCCCTGTCCAAGCTGGGTATTCCAGTTCTGTGAGGCTTCTCGTTCATGGATAACTGCGATCACAAACCACGGAACGCCTGTCTTGGACGAAACGGCGACATATCGAGCCTTTGCCGCTACCAATCGCTTCGCTACCGCATTGAAGTCCCGCGTTGTTTTGGCATTAGCCCAGCGCTTGGCGTTCGCTGCCTTGAGCGCGATCAGATCGGTCATTGTAGCCTTGAGGTTGTGGTGTTATGATCGAGAGATCATGAACCGTTTATTTATTGTCCTGATAACTGCTGGTCTGCTTCTCATCGCCTTCGCCATTGCCCCGTTTGGCATGCCAGCGAATACGATGAATGATACCATGACATTGGTCAGATAACCTAGTTACGCGGTGCGACTCTACACGATTCTTATGATGTAGTTCACGCCAATTGTTGGTTGAACGATGCTATGAGCTGCGCCGCCGCCAGTGCCACCGTCACTCGTGAAGGTATGTTGGTGAACTGCGCTTTCTGTGGTACTGGCAGGCGCTCCTGAACCGGTACCGATAGGAACCATAACGGCAATAGGTGATCCAGTATTTCCAGCCGTTCCTTGCTGAAATGCATGAGTGTGAGTAGCTGTTTCTTGGCTCGTCGTCCCATTATGCGTATGCGATGGGATTTCTGAAGCAGTCAGAGTGTGAGTAACCGCACCCTGAAATGTCCCTGGATTTAAACCGGCAAATCGACCTCCGCTAACACCGCCCATATTGTCTACGCCGGCCGGGACAGTGCCGCGAAGATCAATCACATTGAATGTTGTCGAGCCGTCGCCAGCTCCAAACGTCGTTCCTGCCAATGCAAACAATGTCGCATAAGTCGTGCGCGAGATTGCCTGACCATAAGGCAGAACGAATGCGCTATTTGGCGCAGTCGAGCCCATGTAAATCATTCCGCCACCAAGAGGAATATTATATGCATTAGTATTTCCACCTTGAAGGTAGAACACTGCATCGCTGTTGTTGTAGGTAACAACATATGGCGTTCCGAGAATGAGCGATCCGGACGGAAGCTCAAGACTAGGAGAAGGACGGAGAGGTTTGGCACCAAGTCCATCCACATTCAGAGTTGTAGTGCCCGTATTCGTAGCGTGCGGCGTAAACGCGATCATCTGCCCATTCAAATGAGCGAGCGTATCGAACACCTGAAAACTGGTTACCGTGTAGGCTGTGGATGTTCCTCCAGTTACGATCGCGCCAGCAATATCGTCGCGATATTTCGCCGTGGCTGCCATCATGGCGCGAGCAGAGTCGTTCACAGAGGATGGTGCCTGTCCTTCAGCCCAATTGATCGTTGAATCCGCAGTCGCGTCAGAGGCAGCCGTTTGGGACCATTTATAGAGCGTCATCGGCTATCCTCTGTAGAATTGCGGCGGCTGGAATGCCGCGCGGAGCTTCGATAGATCGACCGGCCGGCGCGGGCTGGCGAAGATCGGGTTCAAAGGCTGTTGCGGCGTATCGGGGACATAAGCCGGCGCGCTGGCATATTGCTGCTGAGGCTGTGGGGCGGCCTGTGGTGCCTGCGCGAAGATAGGAGCTGACTGTGCTTGCGGGGCGATCATGGCGGGCTGTGAGGCTGCTGGAGCCGCCTGCGGATATTGCGAGAACCAAGCCGCCTCTTTCGCTCGCCGCGCAACCAAGCCGGGGTTAACTTCACCGCCAGCCTTATTGTATTGCTGCATGCGAGCTGCAGCGCCTTCTAGATCTCCCTTGCGAACGAGATCACCCAGCCCTGATTGTGACCAGCCGGGGCCGGCGTTATAGGTCAGGGAGGTGAGAGCAGCCCGAGGCCCCGGAGGAAGATTAGGATTGACCGAATCGACATGCGCGGCGGCTTGGGCTAGTTCGTCTTGAAATCGCTGCTCATAAACATTTTTTAGCTGATCAGGCGGGATATTCTCGTCGCCGGGCTGGGCTTTCGTTCCATAGCCTGAGCTATATTGCTTATAATCCCATGATGCGGTTGGAGCGTATCCTTCGATCGATTTGATTGCGTCGATATATTGAGGATCAAGAACGGCCATGGATTTTGACCTTCTCCCCAAGGAATGGAAGTCCGACCGACCGAAGCCCCGCGAGCCAATATTCGGCAGCGGAGCTCCTGGAGCTCTGGCTTATGCAATTGGATGGCTGGCGACCTTCGCCGCGATCTATTGGGCTCTTCATTGACGGCGCTGTCCGCCCTCGATCGCTAGGCCGCCTGCTGCTCCTCGACCGAGATTGCGAGCAATGTTCTGCACGAACTGAATCCGCGCAACGGTATTCTGCACCATATCTCGGAGCTGGCCAGGGGCCATATTCGAGCCATTGCGCAGGAGGACGTTAGCGATCTGCTGGCGCACCTGCGGCGTGTTTCCAGTCAGGGCATTATGACCAGCCGCGAGAACGCTGCGGATAGCTCCATGAACGTTGCCAGTCAGGACTTGACCGATTAGGTGCGGACTGACGCCCATGGCGGTATCATGCGCGAGGTTCTTGGCTGTGGGCGATCCACCTAACGCCGTATTTCGCGTTTCGAACATTGTCTGTTCGCGGCCGATTCGGCGCTGCATGAGCGGAAATGCTGGTTGCACATTCATTCCGGGTACAACACGGCCGTTTACAAGCTGTCCTCTTGGGGACATGGCCTGCGCTTCAGTCTGGAATGCATCGTTCAACAGAGGTCGCGCCTTGTTCACGCCAAAAGCCGCCCCTTGAGTCTGGGCGATCAGAGGGTCCACATAGCCGGCCCGGAACGCCTGCTGGCCCTGCGGTTGGAGCGCCTGAAAAGCCGTAATGGTATCTTCGGTGCGGCCGCGTGTTGCCGCTTGTCGTCCAGCTTGGATGGCATCGATATTGCGTGAAGCCTGCGCAAAATTGGCGTTTGCCTGCCGATAGCCGGGACTAGCCGCCTCCATGGCCGTATCGAGCTGACGCACCGCACCGCCGATCAGCCGGGCCCGGTTACCCTGGCCGCCACGGCGCGCCGCTTCTGCTGCATCCGCCATATCTCCGCGAATCCGCTGCACAGCCTCGAAATCATCTGGGTTGACCCGCGCCAGACGCTGGCGGAAGGGCGTCAAAGCAGCTTCGATACTATCGTTTGCCGGGGTCACAACCTGTCCCGGCTGGGTTCCGATAATTCGATCCAGATGATTGATCGGGCCAACCAGATCGACAGGTGCTGATCCAGTTCGCACCGCGCCATATTCGGTATCCGCCGCAGCCCCGCGCGCCGCTGTCATCTGGGCTTCGGTCTGGGCGGCCGTTTCCGGGGCATTAAAGCCTTCAGCAAGCGCGTTGGAGATCCGACGTCCTTGCGTGCCCTGTCGGCCTTCCAGCGCATTGACGACCGCTGTACGTCCAGGACCGGCCCCTCTAGCCGCAGCACCAAGCATCTCCTGTCCAGCATTTCCCATGGCATCGGCGATATTGAAGACGCCTTGACCCTCGCGGGCTGCCTGTTGGACCGAGGCGTCAAGCGCAGCCGGGTTCTGTCCGCTTTCGCTGATTGCTCGGGCAATCTGGGAATTGGCATAGCCCTCCGGATTGATCCGGGCCCGGATATTGGAAATCACCGGTGAGGCCACCGCACCGGCCGCCGCGCCTGCCAAGGGTAATGCCCCGCCCAAGGCCGCACCGGTGAGCGCGCCCTTGACGGCGTTGGTGCCCCGCTCTGCTAGGCCATTACCTTCCATTGCCCCGGAGAACCCGCCCAGCGCGCCAGCATCGGCCGCGCCGGCCAAAGCCCGCCTGATCACATTGGCGTTCGGGGCCAGAAACCGACTAGCAGTTACGCCGCCAGCCGCCAGCCCCGCGCCGCTTACGCCTCCCCCGAGCACCTCTGCTGCGGTCCCGAGCGCACCGGTGTTCTCCCGGGCCTTGTTCATAATCAGGTCTTCGCGGGCTTTGGCGTAGTTATAGCCTTCGGACGGGCTGAACGTGCCCTGTCGGATCATTTCCAAGGGAGTTTCAAGCCCGGCCAGAATGGTACTATCGGCCCCAAGGGTCGCGCCATGGGCGAGCCGCCGCGTGTAGCCGGCGCCGGTGTCGCCTCCCGCCGCTTTGAGCTGGGCCTGTTCGTCTAGCGCGGCTTGCTGGTATTTGTCGGGAGGCGGTGCGGCGGGTGCTCCCTGAAAATGCTGCATCATCACGCCGTTGATGGTGGCATGGTCTGTCCCATCAGGAAAATCGACGGTCGCACCGTTCGGAGCAGTAACGGTGATGGTCATTTAGGTTTTACCCCGCCATCAGGCGACCAAACATAGGCGCCTGGCGCAGGAGCGCCGGCCTGGACTGAAGTGTTAGAAGATTGTCCGCCACGCAGCCGCGAGACATTGGCCTCGACCTTGGCCAGCGCGGCCTGTCCGTCCGGTCTCAGAACCGGGTATTGCTTCGCTCCTTCCTCGCCAAGAACGCCACTGATCTGGCCGCCGAGGGCATCCAGTCGGGAGCGCATCAGTTCGCCTTCCGTCGCCAGAATAGCCGCCAGTTCCTTCGGGCTGCGAGCTCCATTGACGCTCTCGATGAAGCGATCGCGCTCGGCCGTGCCGCCTGGTGAACCCGCATAGAATTTCGTGATTTCCTGCCCGTAGTGCTGTGCGGCGCCTTTCAGGGCTTCCATTTTGGCGGCCTGCTCAGTGCCAAGGCCGCGCGCAGCGTTGACGAGCGAGGTCAAGGGAGCAATGCCAGTATCCCAATTGCCGAGATCGAGCGCTTTTTGGCTCAAATCAGCCAAATGGCCGGCCGCCGTATTGCCGATATTGATCTGTCCGCCAAGGGATGCCGGCGCGCTCGAACTGAGCTGATTGCGCATGGTCTTGCGCGCGGCGAATGTAGCATCGTCGACCTGCTGCCCAGTATCGGCGCCGTATTTCTGCGCGATCATCTTCACGGTTTGCGTGAAGCCCTTACGCGGATTTCCAGTTGGTGTTGATTTGCCTTGGACATAATTATCCACAGCCGCCTGAATTTCCGGGGAAAATTGCTTGAGATAGTCCTGACCTGTCAGGCTGCTGTCGATCGATTTGACGCCAGGTGCGAGGAAGCCACCGCTTGCAGGCGATCCGCCGGTCTCGCCCGGTCCGATCGGACGGCCATTGATGGTCTGATCGCGCTCGTTTACGAAACCGTAATTCTCATTCCCGAAGGCGTCGACGCCTGTTTTCTGGTATTTTTCCTTGTTCGTCAGCGCTTCACTTACCAGTGTTTTTGCAGCTTCAGGATTGAGCACGGCAAGCATGGCGTTCTGCGGCGTCATGCCAGACCCGATGAAAGCCTGATATTGGGCCTGCTGGTTCTGCCGCATAATATCCTGCGGCGAACCCTGCCCCATGCCGAAGCCACCGGCGAGCGCGCCTGCGATCAAGCCAAGCGGACCACCTTGCAGATTGGCCATGGCACCACGGAGCGCACCACCGAAGCCGCTCGCACTCGGCGGCTGCATGAATGCGGCTTGGACGGCAGGAGGCGTAGACGTTCCCTGTGTTGGCTGAGCGGCTGGAGGGGTATCGACCTGTTGCGACTGGTAGAGGTCGGGATTTCCCACGCGCGGCATCTGATAACCGCCGACTGCGATCGGCGAGGCGCGCTCAGGCTGGGGAGCGGCCTGCGGCGGCACAATGCTTGCTGGAGGCGTTGGTGCGCCAGGCACAGGATCAGGCAAGCCGGGCTGATAGCCGGGGCGAGACAACAGGCTCATCATCTGCTGTTCAACAGGATTCAGCGGCTTTTGATCCGGCTGGTTGGCAAAAACTGGTCCAAATCCCTGCGATTGCGGATTCTGATATTGCCAGTCACGGGGCAAGCCACCGAGGAGCCCTCCGCTGCTATCGGAGAACAATGCGTCCAACAGGCCCATTTCGATCCTCAGAAGTTAAACGTCATGGGAGCCTTGGGAATGAGCGAGCCGATACCGCCCGTGATCTTGGCGAACTGATCGGCTCCGCTCATCTGCTGGGTGCCCTGAGACTGACCGGTGGACTGTGAACCTAGCCCAGCAATCGGGATTCCGATCTGGGCAAGCAATCCAAGAGCCTGCACAGGGATCCCTCGTCGCGCCGCTTCAGCCTGTAATATGGCGTTTGCCGGCGCATTGGCGGCATCCGTAGCCGCACCTGCTGCAGTCACGCCCTGCCCTCGATTTGCCAGAGCTTGTTGGCTCATCCCGGTTTGAAGGCCGGCAGTCGTATTACCAGCCTGATAGAGATTGCCGGCTGCGCCCTGTTGGTTCTGGACGTTCTGATTATATTGCGCTGCGATAGTTGGAGCCACACCTTGCAGGATGCCACGACCAAGCGTTTGGGAGTTCATTCCTGAGAAATCCCGACCGGCGGCTGCGAACTGGCCGTTCGTGCTGTTGGTGATATCACCGATCGTCGTGTTCAGCGCATCACTGAAGCCCGGCGTGCTCATCGGATTGTAGTTTGTATTCGAGGCCAGCGGATTTGTCTGGTCGACATAGCGCTGATAGTTGGCATTGACGTTGCCGGATTGATCCGTAGCACCGCCGCCTCCAAATAGATCGGTCGCATATTGCTTGATCTGAGGAGCGAATTGGCCAGATTGTCCGGCGTTCTGCTCGAGCGTATTGATCGCGCCGTTTTCCTGCCCGGTCAGGCCCGTGTTGTTCAAGCCCGTGCTGATCTGGCCCAGGATACCCTGCAAGGCAGGCTGCGCGGCGGTCCACGGCTGCGTAGTGCTGTTCTGGGTCTGCTGACTGCTGCTCTGTCCGCCCATCAGGCTAACTCCTTCTCTAAAACCACATGCTCGACGTGATAACCGTCAAGCACGCGATGCCAGCCTTTCCGGCCAAATATTCTCATGACTGCGCAACCTTCATCTTTTGCAAAAGCTTCAAGCCTCTGCAGAAGTGGCAACCAATTGGCTCTGTGATGACCGGCGCAGGCTGTCAGGACGCAAACCTTGTCGCCATTAGTCAGCGTCAGATGCGTGGTTGCGGCGGCTTCAATCGACTTATTGACGATCGCCAACCAGAGCAGTTGCCTGCCAGCGAGGACTTCACCCTCGAACTCGGCAAAATCACTCAGTCCAGTTTGATCAATCGCAGATTTGATCAGATGTCGTGCATGCGGCCAGACGTCAGCTATTCGCGCTGGATCGACGCAAGCGAGACTAGCCGAGTATGGCATACAAAAACGTGCGCCCAGTCGTTGCACTAACGGTATGGGTGATCGTGAAGCTTCCATTGGCTACCGTCGACACGTACCAACTTCCAGAGCCAAACTCAGTCCCGGCATTCGCCGTGATTGGCGTCAGAATTGGCTGTGAGCCCGTCGCGATCGTTCCTGTTTGCGTCGGAGTGACGACCGTGGTTGCCGATCCAGTAGCCAGCGTCACCGTTCCAGTTGCGTTCGATCGACCGGCAGCGAGTTGTTGAAGCGATAGAATGATCTTCTTGAGATCGGTTTCCGTGATGCCTGGAACGTAGGCTGTCATTAATTTGTTCCGTTCGTAGTTACGTCAGGTACGACACCGACGATATAGGTCCACACCGTTGCGGCCGGAATGCGCACCTTATAGCGGATATAGCGAGCGTCCCTCATCATATCACATCGGCCTGTCCGAGTGCTCATGGCCACTTCATTTCCAAGGATCGAGGTCAAAGCCTGCGTATCCCGATAGGTGACGGAACCCCGCACATCCGGCGAATCCGTGATCGGACGGAAACCTCGCAGCGTGACCCTGATATCGTCGTCGCCCTGCTCAGAGCTTTCAATCATGGCCTCAAGAGGTGCTCCAGAGAAGAACCCGAGCACATGCGACGAATTGAACTGAGCTATTTGCGGTTGAACCGCCGTTGCGTAGGAATCGAGCGAAAGCGTGAGAGCATCGATCGATGACGATATCGTATCGAGATTTTCCAAGGTTAGACCGGTCTGCGAGATACCGAGCAGATATTCTCCAGTCTGTGAAACCGTGAAAAATCGATCAAGCAAGTAGTCATATCCGAGGATCTTGTCATAATTGCCAACGATACCTGATACTGACTTGTAGGCCCAATAAACCCATGTCGTTCGAGGATCTGACGCCCCCATGAAAAGTTGAAGATTGCCCTTGTCGAGATCAAGCAGGAAGGTACGGTCGACCTTCTCCCGGCCGATCTGCTCCGGTACTCCACCGGGAGCGATCTTGTAGAAGCCCTGACCTGCATAGAAAAAGATCAGTTCGCCGGCACGGATAATGGAATAGGGAGCAAAAAGGCCCTTGTCCTGCGTGATGCGGTCAATCTGGAAGATAATCGGAGAACCGGGAACGTAGGACATTCGCCGTATGGCCTGGTCCTGAAAGATAATCCCGGCCTCACCACCAGCCACTCCGCGAACAATACCACCGTCCGGAAAGTCCTGAAAATCGCTCGACTTGATGCCGCTGGTCCAGCTATCCGATGCGTTGAAGTTATTCAGGCCAGACCATTGTATGCGATACGGAAGCGAGAGAAGACCTGAGAGCACAAGGAAACGCCCGACGACACTGATATAGGCCGCCTGAGGAGGTGAACCGAGTGCATTGACGAAGGTTGCCGAAGACGACAGATCGAAGACTTGCAATACCACATTGGCTTGTGTCGCAAAGACCAGATTTCCGGTCTGGGCAAACTGCCATTGCGCAGAAGATCCAACATCAAGATAATGCGAGGTTACAGAATGCGTACCGCTGCCGCCCGTCGTCGTATTGATGCGCGCGCCACCCACCGTAGCCGACACGCTGAACACACTTCCAGAAAGACCCGTAGCGCTGACATAGTAGGTCGTTGCTGCCGTTAGCGGGGCCGGAAGCGTTCCCGTGGTGGAGAATTGAACAGGCTCATTGGCAACGAAATCATTCGTATAAGTGACAATGCCTGGACTTGCATTCGAGATCGAGGCGACAGCAGCCGGAACGCCAACGCCTTTCCATGTGAACGTCGTATTGTCCAGCATGTAAAGACCATGCTTGGTCGCCGCGAACACGACCACCGAGCCATCGGATTTAAGGGCATAGAAACCGCCGCGACAGATATCGACGAGAGCTGACGTATAGGCCGCAAAGCTTGGGAAAGGTCCATATCCATCGCCGCGCGGAACGACGTTGAGGATATTGTGCAGGCTCGTTCCTTCATAATCAGAAGTATCTGGCCGCCAATCTGAAAACTGAAGAAGCGGCATCAGAATAGCCTATCGGTCATTGATCGCCTTGGGGTTGTGGTGTTAGGGATGATCCCAGATCGCGGCAGTCCATTTCAGATTTAGCGACATATCTACAGAATACGAAATCCAGGAAATCCTCCTGGCCCTCCCGTAATTCCTGAGAATGTCGCAGCAAGATTCGAATTAACCACACAGAGATCAGAGACAGATGACGCTGCCTGATCGACCTCAAACATGAATTGTGGACCAACACCCGTGTCTGAATAGAAACTCTGGCCTATACTAGTGATGCGTTTGCAGTGACCCTGAAATAGCATATGAGCGCGGCCGCCGGAAACTGCATGATTGCCGCCGATAAAACGAACGTTGTCACAGTCTCGCATATACGTCGTCCAGTAGTAAGGCGCATTCAGATAGTTGCCGTGAAACTCACATGCCAGAAATGTAGTGTCGCCCATGTTGGACCCGACACCATCCGTGATCGGCTTGAAATGCGATACGATTCCCCAATCCGGGTGAATGCTCATGTTCAGACAAGGTGCCGAAGCATCCCACTGCTGAAACCCGCAACCCACAAACATATTATCCGGAGCGGCGATAAGACATAGAGCGCCAGAGCCAAAAGCCCCAACGCTGCCGAGATCATAAAACTTATTGGCTGTGCTGTCGTTCTTGATCATGCTCTCGGCGACGAGAAGGCCGGCCAACGGCTTGACGCCCGTCGATGGCGTACCGCCCGCATTCAATCCGCCGAACGTGATGCCGCGAACACGACAATCGCTGCTTCCGGTCATATCTAGGATAGCGGAGGGGGTTGTCTGGATAATTCCATGAAGCCATGAATTGTTGGCTTCAATCGTCGTGAACTGGCAGCCAGTGAAATCGAGAGAGCTAACCGTATAGTGTCGAGAAGGCGCATAAACAACTCCGCCCCCTCTTCCACCTCCCCATGCCTTCGCGGCATTCAGCGCTCCTTGCCATGCAGGGGTATCGTCACCCGCACCAATAGTGCCAAAGTCATCAATGCAAAAAGTGCCAGGAAATGTCATCAAAGGACCTTTAAGTTGGAGTGAAGACGATACTAGAATAATTACCTGTGCTGGTCGCTGCAGTTGCAGACGCGACCGCTTTGATGGATAGAAAATCTCCTTGAACCACACTAACGGTATGCGTGTTATCCGATGCAGTTTGACTGGCACCAGTAACAGTACAGGTCAAAGCAGTGGCACCAGTTCCTTTGTCCAGCGTGATAGTAAATGTTTGAGCACCGCCGGGGGCGTTGTTGCATTGGAATGTCAAATTAGACAGCGTACCAGCTCTAGGTATTATTACATAATTAGCATCAGAGGCGCTGGAAAATCCTGGTCCGTAGAATACGGTTGCACCGCCTGCGAGCGCGGTATTAGCACCGAAGCTGATGATGGACATTGCCCCGCTTGTTCCACCCGTGCCACCATTGGCGATAGGCAGAGCGCCGGAGACTTCTGAGGCAAGCGCGATCGTCGCGGCATGATCCTTGATGAGTTTGCCTGTCGTTCCATTATAGACGGCAAATCCATTGGCCGTGGCGGCTGCTGGTCCTACAACATCACCACTACCCGATGGCGTAACCCATGTTCCGTCACCTCGCCAGAATGTCGTAGATGAAGCGCTGGTTCCACTATTGAGATTGTTGACCGATAGATTTCCGGTGACGCCCGTCGACAGCGGAAGACCAGTGCAGCTCGTCAACGTGCCAGATGATGGTGTGCCGAGCACACCGCCATTGAGAACCGGTGATCCGGCCGTACCGACATTGACCGCCAGCCCAGCCAGCACGCCCGTGCCGGCTCCAGTGAGACCGGTCGAGATCGGAAGCCCAGTGCAGCTTGTCAGCGTTCCTGACGAAGGCGTTCCCAGCGCCGGCGTGACAAGAGTCGCCGAGGTGACCCGAACGAAGTTGCCGCTGCCGCTGGTACTGGTGAATGTCGCAACACCAGCGGAGAACAGAGGCACGCCGGATTGCGCGCTGACATCGGCACCAAATCCTCCACGCGCCGCGGCGAGCGTCCCGGTCCAACCCAGAGTGAGCGATGTTGCCTTCAGCAACGCGGTTGTCGGTGTACCACCAAGCGTCAGCGTGACGTTAGTGTCGTCTGTCTTGGTGAGCGCCGTCCCGCTGGCAATGTCGGAGGCAGGGATCGTCCCGACCGTAACAGCCGCGCCTGTCGTGACCTGCTTGAGATATTGACCCGCGCCACCGGTTGCGCTCAGATCGGCGTTTGTGCCACCATAGGTCAGATTGACCTTGGTACCCTGCCAGGTGCCAGCGGCAATCGTTCCGACTGTGGTGATGCTCGCCTGCCCGACATAGGCAGCATCGATATCAAGTGTCGGATCGCCTGCCGTACCTGCGCCATTCGTGACGGAAATGCGACTGGCTGTGCCCGTAATGGTCCGTTTAGTGAAGGTGTCCGCAGCAGTTTCGACGACGAGACCTGCCGTTGAATCGAGCGCAGCAAGAGCATCGAGCGTAAGATCATGCGCCTGAACATCAGAACCGATCGTCAGTCCAGTGACGACATGCGTGTCATTCCAATCCGAAAGATCGACCTCAACCGCAGAATTGACCGTTCCGCTCGTTACCTTGCGGTGCGTAATGCTAGACATCAGATTTCAGGCGTCCATGTTTCAGCTTGAATGACATTTTGAGTCCATCTGCCGCCAGCTTCTCCGGTATCGAAGCGCGGTGAATTATCGAAGCCGGCCGGATCGAATCCCCTCGTTAAGCCGCTTTCGGATATCCATGTTTCAGCCTGGATCGTTGCCGGGGTCCACGTCGTCATGGCGTTAGCCCGGAACTGCGGACCTGTAGTGGTCCAGCATTGAACGTGGATGTCATCCCCAGCACATTCAGACTATCCCGAGCTGATTGGAAGCCGAGCCCCCATGTCTGAATCCGCGCGTCCTCCTTGATGTACGGAGCGGATTCGAGCAGCGCTCCATAGAGGTAGAGGTCAGGCGCCATGGTAAGCAGCCAATTCGTTGAATTCGTCGTCGATAGTGCAGGGATATTCTGCCGATAGACCATCTCGATTGTATAGTTTTGGTCAGGTGTCGGCAGCAGCTCCATCTCAACGCCGAACACCGAGAAATACCGGGGTTGTCCAGCGATATTCCCGCTCGACAGGCGAAGCTCATCCATCTGGAGAGCTGAACGGAATTCGAGCGCAGGTTTGCCCGTGACGCTCGATAGCCTGACGCGCCTCATCGACTGAAAGTCTAAGGGAAGAGATATGAACTCAGGCTCGGCCGAGAGAATATTGACTGGGGTAGTCGAGCGCAGTTCCATCTGCCTGACGAACAACTCCCGATTCATCTTGGATTCGAACAACTGAATGAAGGTCGGGATTCTCGCAATCAAGGTCGTATCCTGATCGCGTGCCAGCCACTCAATCACGGCCGCTTGCAGGCTGGTGTAATCAGTGATCATCGCCAGCCGGCCTGTAGTTTCGGCCTGTCAACCCGGAGATAGGCATATTCCGGGTCCTCGAGCTTGCGCTGAACGATTGCATCGAATTCCGGCGTGAACATCCGCAGCGTGGTATTGCCACGGTTGAGTTCCTCATCGAGCCATTTCACCATGATTACGTTGGGAATACGTGCGACATGGCGTCCCCAATCGCTATGCTGTTCTTCGCGCCGCGCCTCGCGATTCCAATCGAGGATTGGCTCGACGTCCTGAAGATGCTCGATAGTGATGTCTTGGCCGTTGCTATCGAGGTGGATCTTGGCGAGCATTTAGGAGAGCTCCGTGACCCACAACGTCCCGGCTGTCGCCGTTACAAGACCATTTGTTGCAGCCTTGAGGGCGGAAATCCGTTGTCCCGGACTTACAGTGACATACTCGACAAAATTGGCGGGAAGAAACGGGTCTGCTGTCGTCGCGGTCTGCGCACCGTCCCCAATGCGATAGTTGCAGGCAGAATCCGCACAAAGGCGGATTTGATATGTCTCAGATCCGAACGCATTAGTGATCGCTGTCGTGGTGTCATATGCAATACTCTGCGTGACACCGTTGCGCGATGCGTGTTGCTTCTCATATCCAGCCATGAGCGTTACGCCGTCTGAATGACGAAGAAGCCATTCGTAACGCAGGCGGTCGAGCCGGCGCCGTCCGACAGGATCTCGAGCGTGTCATCTTCGTTGCAGAAATTCAACGCAGTGGGGACGAGGGATTTGACATCTCCAGCAGCGGAGCCAGAAGCCGCGACGGTCAAAGCCCCACCGGTGATAGCAGTGCCGTTGATCTTTGCGGTGAACACGCGATCAGAGTCCACGACAGCGCCCAGGACAACGCCAAGCTTGACGATCTTTCCCCGAAACGGCGCGCGCGCGTACATGGAAACCGCCGCACTGGAATCGGCCACGGTACTGGTATTGACGGCATGTTCCCTGAGCGTCGGGTGGACGGTTGGAAGAGTCATGTTCGTTCCTCATAAAAAGGGGGCGAAATGCCCCAGTTAAATCCGCACCAGTTGATCCGCGAACCTGCCGCGGTATTCCTTTGTCCCGATATGTCCGAGATCAACCGATTGATCGAGATACGGCTGATATCCCAGCGCTTTCACATCCGAGAAGAACGCCATATCCTCGCCCCTCGCCTCACCGTCCGGTTCATCGAAGCGGAAGATCTTCGCGACCTTTTCACCGGGAAGACTGACGCTGAAGGTCAAGAGAGGAGCCTTCTTGGCCAGTTCCTCCATTAGCTTCCGGGTCACAATGGTAAAGCCGAGCCCGACACCTTCAATCGGCATGCATCCCCATTGGTTGGGGACGACCTTTGATGTGTTCTTCAGCCCAACATAGAATTTGGCCGGCTCGGTCTTGGCTGTATAGGTCGCGCTGACACAATCCATTTTGGTCGAGAGCGCCAGCAGCCTGAAGAAGCTATCCGTCGTCCAGACCATATCGGAATCGATCATGAACATCCGGTTATGCTCGCTCTTGAGAAACCGGTGTGCAGCGAGCGACCGTGCGTGAAACACGGTGCTTCCTACATTCATCTCGATATCGATCGCGATCCCATGCCTCGCACAGGCGGATTGAGTTTCCAGCAGGCATTTGACGGTGCCTGCTGGAATATTGTCGAAGACGGGCATTGCGAGAAGGATCGAAATGCCCGTCAGGTTGACCTGCATCAGACGGTGGCCGACAGGGGCGTCGTGGTCATTGCGGCCGTATCCATACCGAGGATCTGGAAGAAGCCAGCCGCGATATCCGTGATGGTATAGACCGCAGCCGCACCGCCTCCCGTGGTCGTTCCGTTCAGCGTGATGGTGTCACTGGTCGCCGTATTCTTGAACCCGATCAGAACGCCCGCCGTGGTGTTCAGGGAAACAATCAGGCCCTGCATGACATCGACCGTGTTCGCAACCTTGATAGTCGATTGCGTTGCGGTCGCTGCCACGTTGATGACAAACTCATAGGCCGCACCGGTTCCGGTGGCGGCGGGAAGCGTGACGGCGATCGGGGCGGTGTTGTTGAGGATGATCCTGCGGTTACCGTGAGCCGCCTGCGTCACGGTCAGAACGGTTGAAGCCGCACTGACTGCAACAACAGCCTTTGAGCCGCCCATCAGATCTCCGACCGTTGCCGTTGCCGCCCGACCGGTAGCGCTATCCTTGATCGGGAATTGATCGGCAGTCGCGAGTGGTGCAGCCTTCAGGGGACTGTCAAATGTGTCTGTGGTACCCATGATCCAGTCTCCTTACGAGGTAGTGTTGTCGAAAACGCCGCCCGACGATTTCTCGTTGCGGGCGACGAGGGCGTATTCGGCCAGAATCTGACGTCGATCCGAATCGCCGGTCTTGGCGAGCGGAATGGAGATCATGTTGCGGCCGTTGAGATAGGCGAGCGCCCATTTCTCGATTTCGAGGATCAGGACATCGCGAGCCCGCTGAAAGCGATCGGCGACGACCTTGAGCTTGCCGAAATCGCTTTCGTAAGCGTCGACAGATGCGACGATCTTCTTGCTTGACGCCTGTTCGATCGCGGAAGACCGGCCGGTGAAGGTCGAAAACACTTGCTTGTTGAAGGCGCCGGTCATGATCGTTCCCGGCTTGCCGCCATTGGTCCAGATCGAGGATAGGACGGTTTTCATGCGGTTTTCGGTGAAGGCAAGCTGGGTGCCATCAGTCCTGGAACCCGTACCATCAGCCGCAGCCGGATCGGCAGCGCCGCCCGCAGTTCCCTTTGAGGTGTTCGACTTGATCCACGACAGGACGGAAGCTGTCTTGCGGGGAGTTGCGTCGGCGCCAGCCACCTTGGCCTGGTTGGTTCCCGCCAGGATGGTTTCGAGATCGCGCTTCAGCTCAAGACCCTTGAGCATCTCCTGATAGGCCAGCTCATTGTCGCGGCCGGCATGCTGAACGGCCTGCTGGGTACCCGAGACACGGGCAACCTTGTAGCTGATCTGGCATTGGTTGCCGAGACGCACGGTAGGCGTCGTGGAGTTGGTCGTGGGGTCATCACCCTCGAGCTGGGCGTTGGTGCCATCGGCCGCCGCAAGAGCCTGGGTCTGCCATTCGTGATTGACGGCGGTCGCCTTTTCACGGGCGATCGACGACATGAACGGGGTATCGGTCGGATCGATGCGATAAATCATATCCGACAGGTCCTCACGATTGCCGATCGCTTCCGGCGTCGCGAAGGTGTTGGTTGGGAGTGCCATAGTTCCTTATGTCCTTTTGTCAGGCCCGGCGCTGTGACCGCTTCGCACTTAGTAGGGCGAATGCATCGTCAAGTGAGCCGGAATTTGTGAGTTTTGAATCGAGGGCTTGGATACGCTCGGAAACGCCGGCACCAGGGCCGCGCGCCACACCGGGTCGCTGTACGGGAGGGAGGGGTTTGGCAAGCTTACCTGGAATCGCTGCCTTGGCCTGCTGGATGTCCTGTGCCTGGATCGCCTTGAAAATGAGATCCTGCATGCGATGGTCATAGGGCGAGATTTTCTCGCCTCTCTGGAAACCATTCAGATCATCCTCGGTGAACCCGATTGTTCGCAGGAGATCGCCGGCCTTGGTGGTCAGCGCCTGTGATTTTTCGGGGTCAGCAAGTTCGGGAATGCGTTCTGCAGCTTTGGCGTTGTTCGTCGAGATGAACTCGGCCCAGTCAGCCTGTTCCTTTTGGGTCTTGCGTTGATTGGTCTGGTCAAGTTCCGCTTTCGTGGCCGCCATCTTGGCCTGATGCAGTTGCCAGCCCGTCAGATATGCATTGATCTGCTGGGCCTGAACTGGATCAGTCGCCGCAAGCTGATTCATGACCCTGATCAAGGTATCGATATCGGCCTGTGACTTGATGTCGGCATAATCGCGGTTGTTGACGTCGACCAATCCCTGCATGACTTCGGGGAGTTTGGCCTCGTACTTCTGCCTTGCCTCTTCCGCCTGCTGCTCCTTGACCGTGAGGCCCTTGAGCTTTTCAGCGGTTTCGTTTGAACGGCGGAGGAAATCAGCTTCGTGCCTAGCCACTTGCGCAGAAATCAATGCTTGCGCGTCGCGGGGATAGGATTTGAATGCTTCCTTCTCTTCCTTCGTCCAAGACCTCGGGGGCTCGATGGACGGAAGATTGTCTTCCGGATCAGCCTCCTGCGTCTCGCCGGGGACCGTTTCCGGGCCAGCGTCGTCCTCAACGGACAATTCTGTATCTGCGGTCGCGGCTTGCGCGCTCTCGGCAGGTTGTTTCTGGCGCTTCTCGGGAAGCGCATTCATGTAGCGGGCGGCCGCCTCGGGGCTGTCGAAGCTATCTGGAGTATCAGCGGGCAGCGGAAGCGGCTCAGGAGCCGCTGTGACCGTATTCTCGTCCATATGCAGGCGCGGCCCGTAAGGGCGCTGCATCAAGGCAATATGGCTCATATTCCCCGCGAACTGCGTGGTTTTGTCGGTCATGAATTGATCCTGAGTTCAGATGATTCCGTAGCGCTTTTTGCGCTCGGCAGTGTCGGCAATCGCCCGCAGCTCTTGTGCAGCAAGCTTGCCGTTATTCAGTACCGCAGTCAGGTGACCCCTGACCTTGCCGACGATATTGACCGCGAGGAATAGCTTTTCCCGTGCTGCGGTGTCGGCAACGCTCGAGGTGCGCCAGGCCGAAGTGTAGGCGTCCTCAAGCGTCTTGAAGGCTTCCTGAAGCAGTTCGTTCTCGATCAAGTCCTGTGCGCGAGAGGCTTTGGCCTGATCGCGAAGAAGCTTGTGCTCGTCGATCATCAGATGATTTTGTCCTCATCCGGGACATCTCCACCCTCGACTTGGGCGTTTACCGGCTCGTTGACCGCGTCGGATCGCTCGATCTCGCCAGAGAGCGCAACATGGTATTGCGGGCCATCCACTGCGGTCGCAGGGTCTGCCATGGGCATCGCAAAAACGGGCTTCGAAGCAAGCTTCATGCTGTCTTCGCCCATAGCGATGACCGGCGATGGAGCCTTGACGATATCCCAACCCTCCGAGCGGAGCCGCTCCAGGATTTCCCGGATCTCGCCCTGTCCAAACCGAGCCATGTGGGTCTTGTCGCGGAGAAATTTGATCAGGTCTTCATCATTTTGCATTGTTTGGCTCCGGTTTCTGCCTCATCTGCTCTAATTTTGCCTCATGCGTAGCTTGAGCATGTTCCATTTTCGTATCGTGCGCATGGGCTGTAGCCGCCATATCGACGACCTTCGAAACAACATCGGCGTGATGCAACTGAGCACCCTGCCGCATTTTCTGCTCAGCCTGGATTGCCGCGATATGCGCGTTGATGATCGCAATCTTGGCGTCGAGATCGGCCTTGACCTTGGCAACCTCGATATCAGCCTGAGCTTTGATCTGCTGATGAAGCATGTCAGCTTGGGCGGTCGCCTGATCATGAGCCTGTTTCTGCTGGGCGATCTGCTGTTGACCCTGCTGCTTGAGCTGCTCGACCTGCAATTTAGGATCAGGTGCAGGCGGAGCAGGCGGATGCAGCAATTGCCCGGTCTTAGGATCTTTGGCGGTGGGATCATTGAAAAACTGATCCGGGTTCTTGTGGCCCATGATCTTGGTGAGCTCGGACGCAGTATTGTATAATTCCCGATCTCCAACCAAATTCGACTTTCCGCCAGCCAACATTTCCTTCTGAACATTGGCTATCGCCATGGTCTGAGCGAACTGCTGGGCCTTGCCACCGGTTCCAAGCCCGACATTAATTGTCATGTCGTCGCGGGTTTTCCAGTTGCGCGGATCGACCGGTACCCATTTATTGCGAAGCCGAACGGTCTGTTCTTCCTGCCCGTGCGATCTGATCGTATGGTGCAGCAGCGCGAAGATTTCCCGCACGCCCTCGGCCATGATACGAGCCACCAGTTTGACGCGCATCTGAGAGGCCGAGAATACCTGAGCCACCGCGGTAGCCGATTGGTTTTGCAGCGCGTTGGCATCTAAGCCCTGCGTCTGCTTGGCCAAGCCGGTACGAGACTCCAGCAGGCTATCCATATACTCCATTGCTTTAAACGCCGAGGCGGATGTATCCGGAATCTCTTGCCATTTCAAAAGACCAGCCGCTTTGGTACGAATCACTCGACCTGGACGTTTAGGACCAAGCAAGTCATCAATCGTACTTGGACCACTCGCGGCCTCAGGTAATTCAACATCTGCGCCCGTTGATAAATATTGGCTATCAAGCCCATTTCTGAGCAACGCAGTCTTAATTCGTTGCGTCGGCATGACGAGATCAGCCATCGACCGGCCAAAGAATCGATGCGTGATCGGAACCGGAGTGGTCGCGGCGAACGGAATGATATCAACCGGCTCGACAACTTCTTTGCCGCCCTTTTTCAGGATATCGGCCTGATCTCCTCCGGTTATCACCATGTAAAGGCATGGAGTTCCACGCCCCTCGTAGTCCATCCTGATATAATGCTCGGTGATGCGAACCAATTGCATCAGAGCATCGACGTCAGAGGACGTGATGAAATGCTCCTGGACCGAATCTCTGGCCAAGGTTTCAACGTTGTTCGGGCTCTGGCCGCTGAACGCTGTCAGGCCGAGAACCTGGTCCCGATCGAATCCCTCATTGATCAGCTGTCCCCGCGTCTTGGTCACAACTTCATGGAAGCAGTAATTGCAATCCTTGATGTTGCGCGCCGCGCGCTCGATCCCGAATTCTTCCGGCGGAACTCCCATCACCCGAGCCCGCGCCAGTTTGCGGGTGGTGATGATCGTGACGTCGTGCGTGACCGGCTTAGGCGGCACTGGAGGCATTGCAGCCATCTGCTGCTGGGGCGTCATCGGAGCAAGCGCGTTCTGGGCTGGCCCTTGATCGATTGGGTTGCCCTGAGCCGCGCCGACGTATGCGTTCATTAATCGCGCCGGACCATGAATTGACGGCTTATATCATTATACGCCGATGGTGAAAAATGCCTGATATCATCCAATACGTTGCCGGCCTCATCAGTTCTAACGTGCATCGCTGTGCCAATAGCGCCTCCGGAAATTGACACATGAACCATATAGCCAATTGGGAACATCCCCCAATTACTACACGATCTCATATAATTTTCGTTCATCAGTTCGTCTCTGCCTCTTCCTTGGGCTCCGTAGCCTCCTGCGCTTCACCCTCCTGCGAATGCGCCACGATCTTCATTGCCCCATCCGACATATCAACGGCCTGAACGAGCAGCGCATATTGATCTTCGGTCAGGTCGTAATAGGTCTCGCGCTCCTCGCGCTCGTCCTCGTCCCACCAGACTTTGACCAGCCCGGTTTTGCTCAGAAGCCCGTCCTTTATGAACGAATACAGCACCATAAAGCCCGAATTCTGCTGCATGAAGACGTGGTTGACGTAATCGGTTTCCTGCTGCGCCGCTTCCTCGTCCTCTGGGCCGACAGGCTCAAACCTAACCACTTCGTCAGATCCCGCAAAGATGTCCATCAGATGCGGTAGCATGCCCTCGATCACATCAGAGACGTCGGTGGACACTGCCCGCGACCGGCCATCCTGCGCCGGCATGTCCTGCATGTCGCCGAGATAGTATTCCATCGCCCTGGCGCGCTCTTCCATGAGCTGAGCTGCTGACATCGCGGCTAGAGAGTTGGCCTTTTCGGCCGAAAGCATCGCCTTGAGGTCAGTTAGTTCCATCTTTGGCAAAGTCAGTCCTCGCCCTTGCCATACCGGTAGAGGACACCAGCGCCGTTGACGATCTCTAGCGGATTGCGAATGGCTGGAATCAGCGTGGTCATAGCCAGCAAGGCCGAATACCTGTTGGCAAAATCCGCCTCGTCAGTCCCGATGAATTCGACGTATAGCTTGGCGGCCGCGACCACCGATTCAGCATTGGCCGCCGTTTGGGTTCCGAGCGTCAGACACTTCGAGCGGATTAATTCTGGTGACATCGCCATTCAGCGCCAGCCGTTCACGGCATCGCCGCCAACGGCATTTCAGCCGAGCCAGGGCAAGCTTTACCGGGTCGCCCAAATGCATTGTACGCATCACTACGGAACCCAACACAGGCATCCCAAACAGAACCGTCCTCGAATAGGACGGCATTAACAGATCTCACGCGTGCCGACTTAGCGGCCTCATGTGAGATCCAAGGGCCGCCTTCCGATAAGGTAACTGCGATAGTTTTTCTCATGTTGATTATCTCCATCCTGTATTGCCGTAGTTCATCGGCCTGTTGAAATTCGCCTCATTAGCCGGCGGCTGGTAGCAAATCGCCATCATTCCAATCGAATCTGCTGCATGGCTTGCCCAGTTATGCTCCGGGCCAAGGCCGACATTGCGAACCTCGTCCCGTTTTTCATGATAGTGAACCAGCGCATTGCGGCCGGGTTCCGTCGTTGCCTCGTTCCACCAGATCTTATCTCCAATGCGCCGCAACGCTTCGACACGTCGGAGTGCAGCGCCCTTGCCCTGATTCTTGACCGGCGGTTCAACCTTAAACCCGGCCTCGCGCCAATGATCCTCGTATTTCTTACCGGTGATCTTGTCGGATTCTACACCATCATGCGGCAGGTAGTTGATTGCCGCCTCATAGCCTCGAGCTCTCATCCAGTTGACATGATAGGCGAGGACTTGCCCGACCGACTCGTAATAGTCTAGCACTCGGATTTCCTGCCCCACCCATTGGGTAATCCAGATGGTGTAGGCATCTGCTAATCCACCCGACCCGCCGATGTCGTGGAACGCCCGCAGCGGCAGCAGTGGATCCGCCGCTACCCGTCCAATTCGGCCCTCAGCTTGGGCCTTCGCCATCATCTGCGCGTAATAAGCACCGATGATTGCCGCATCGAACGAACATTCGAACTCGCGGTCATATTGATCCTGGGTCAGTCCCTCTTTGAGGCTTGCGAGTTCCTCAGCCGGAATGATACCCGTTTCGCTGGCCTTCAGGATGCGTCTGAACCAGCCATCGGCCGATCTGCCGTCCTCCAGCCGGTCTACCTTGTAGAACCAGTCACGACCCGCAGGAGTGCCGATAAAAGTAGCCCAGCCAGAATAATCCGAAAGAGTCGGTCGAATGACTTCTGGCCATGCCCTGGGATCCATGAGCGCCGGCTCGTCGATCGTAACGCCATCATGATATAGACCGCGAAGCCGATCGTAATTATCCGCGCCATAAAGCCTGATGCGAGATCCATTCGGGTATTCAACGCTCAGGTCAGATTCGCGCGGGTCAATTCCTGGGATCGGCGATGAATAGTACTTCAGGTAACTCCAAGCCACGTCCTTCGCCTGCGCATAGGTTGGAGCAATATAGGCATAGCGCGGTGGTGGATGCTGCCTGGTGTTGGTCAGCGCGGCCTTGATCTTATCATTGATGCAGCCAACGGTTTTACCGAAGCGCCGGTGAGCGACGATCTTGGCAAATCTCTCGGTGCGGTCGTGGTAGGCTTCGAACTGCGGTCGAGGTCGATAGGGTATGACTATCGTTGCCATGTGATAACGACGGGGCCGCCATTTTCATCGCCTTGGATGGTCGTCGTCGCAAGATCCGGCATGATCTTTTTGAGCAACCCGAGGCCGGCCTGAACCTGCGTCGCACTCATTTCCCTTTTGCCTTCAACATGTTCCACGAGAGCATTGAGAATATTGCTGTTCTGTATTTTAACCCGGTGCTCGTTGGACATCTGAAAACCGGCGGTCCGGCCGCGCTCAGCCATCATTTCTTCCCGATGCCGCCCAATATACCAACAGGACGTGATTTGGCTGGCTTGCGCTTCTCACCAGCTTCCGAATAGGCAATCGCAACGGCCTGCTTCTGCGGGCGGCCTGCGGTCATTTCTGCCTTGATGTTGGATGAGAAACCCTTGGAGCCGGGCTTGGCGCCTTTCTTAAGCGGCATGATAACCTCTTTGAATTTGGCGATCCCCCTTGGCTTTCACCAAGGCCGTACAGGGAGGACCATACGGGGCGGCGGCACGGGGAGGAGCATGGCCATCCGGGACCAAACCACAAATCTCGCTTGCGATTATAGTCAGTTGCACTGATTTGCCCCGGGGGCAATCTTTTCTGAAGTTGTGCACATTTTACAATAGTCCTCGAATTTGCCAGCCGATGGCAATTCCGATCACGAGCACCAAGAATCCCCAAATTCTGATGATCATAAGTTCAATCTCTTCATCGGTCATTTTACTGCCTCAGCCAGCATTGAAACTTGCGACGAATACCGCACCGGCTTCCATGCCCGGCGCAGCTTCACCGAAAATAATTTCAAATTGGGAGGGAGATAGTAGCATGTCTCCAAATCAAGCTCCCAATCCTTCGGTATATCCTCGCCATCGACAGCCTTGTACAAAGGAACACCAATTGCCCGAGCCGTTTCGCACCTGCGAAAGAAATTTCCTATTACGCCTCTGATCATTTCCTGAGTGATGATCATCGCATCGCCAGTCCATAAATCACCGCCATGGTGTCGAGCGCGCAGCGAAACCGTTTCCCAAAATAATCGTCCCAGCTTCGTCCGTAGAGCCCGCGAGCGCCGGCAATGGCTCGCATGGTCCAGCCAAAGACAAGAACCTGATGCACAATCGCCGATCCCTCGATTCCAAGTGCAGCTTCGATCTTGTTCAAACGGGCCACAGATCGCATACGAAGCTCACTGATAGGTTCTGGCAGTGCCCCGCCATCCACGTACTCCTTGCCCGGATCAATCGCTCTAGGGCCGTTCTCTGCCGTTTCAAAGTCCTGTTGAAACATCCTGCCAGCCTGGTACTGCGCCTCTGAGATGGTTTTGCGCGCATGCTGGTCTCCCAACGGGTCGCCACGGGTCGAGCGCATGACCATAAGTTTGGCCCCTTGTTCGAGAGGATCGTCGACCTCGATTGGGGCGACATGGCCGCCAATTCCGCGATTGAAATCGGTCGCGCGCCGATCATGAATTTTGGCTGCGGCGGGATCATAGGGCTGTCGGCGCTTCTGACGAGTCATCGCGTAATTCCCTTGACGTGCGAGGTGCAACGCCGAAGCCCTAGCTTGCGCTGATAGCAGTAAACAAACCGCGTGCTTAGTCCGAGTTCGTCAGCCAAGATGGCAGGGTCGATGCCAATATTCTCGCGCAGGAATGCGTCTCGATCCGGTGTATACATCTGCGGTCGTTTGCGAGGCCAAAGGACAGTTTCGTTCATTTCGTGCCTTTCCGTCCATGATAGTTCTTCAGCCATTCGCGCGATTTCTCAAGCTTCGCAATCATTTGCGGCTTGGTTGATGCTGTCGGAAGGCCAGAACTAGCTATTTCCCGGTCTGTCGTGTGGTTTAAACGATCAACAGCTCGACGGTACTGTTCCTTCGCGATGGCGATATCTTTCCCATCGACTGTTTCCTTCACTGATCCGTCAGATGGATCTCTGATCATGCCGCAGTCTCCATCAGATCCCTGGCTACCTTTCCCATTACCGCCGAACAAAGCTCAAGTGCTTCCGCAAGCTGGCGGCCCAAAGCAACCGGAATAACCATCGTCATCCCAGCCGATGCCGATGGGCGAAACGCTTCAGCAAGCAATCTGCATTCTTCTTCAAGATTTCGACATTCGGAAATTGCTGTTTGTTTATCCATTGCTAGACCCCTTTCAATTTCGACAGGGCCTCGGTGCTGATCAAAGGCCGAGATCGTCTATCCTCAGAGACAGTAGTAGTTATATTTCTTTGTGTATGTGTCATGCTTGAGCAAAACGGAGCATTTGCTTTCGCTATGAAGCTGTTCATCTGTGTCCTGGAACCGCCCTTTTGCCCAGCAATTGCCCTAGCATTTGCTACCTTTGCACGTTTCTCAAGCTCAGCTTCAAGGCGTTTATGCCGCCAACCCATGTAAAAGAACGCCTGGATCGTCTCCTTGCTATCCAACCAAATACGCAGCGGTAGCTTAGCAATTGCTGCTAGTTGCTTGTCATCGGTGGGGAGTTCGCGCTTGCGCCAATAGTGCATGAGCAAGAGCAGATATGCCCCATGCTGCGTTGTCGACAGATGACCCGTGTCAGCGAGATAATCGCCAACATAAAGAGGCATCCACAGGTCAGTCTTTTTGCTCATCAGATCATATTTAAGGCATGCATATAGGTCTCCAGGATCGTCTCAGCCTCCTGGCGTTCGTTTGGATCTTGCCGGCGCATGCGGACGATTGCCCGAAGTGCCTTGCAGTCGTAGCCGTTAGATTTGCTCTCAGCGTAGATATCGCGGATGTCGTCTCCGATCGCCTTGCGATCTTCCTCGAGCCGCTCCACCCGCTCAATGATCGATCGAAGCTGGTCCTTGGAAAAGCTATTGTGGCCAGCGGCCGGCACCGTTAGAAGTTCGCTCATGGGGTTCCTCGTTCTGTGAATATTCACGCAAGGCAACTGAAGCTCCGTCGATCAGTATATTGCTGAGGTGCGCCTTTGATATTTCGAAGCGCTGGACAGGCCCGTCACCAACCTGAATATTGAGGACAAAGACACCAGGTGCAGGCGTAGTGAGATAGGCGAGTTTCGCTTTCAAGCCGATCTCCTGTTTTCCTTGCGGATCTGCGCCGTCATTTCGTATTTCAGCGCGGCCTCAAGCTCAGCGCGGCGAATGGAGCGCAGCGGCGCCAGGGCCGTGAGCGACTGGAGAAACGCGATCCGGTGCGGTCTTGGCAGCCGTCGGATTTTGCGCAGCGTTGTGAAGATGTCCATTTCTTTTCGCCTTTGCCTTGGAACGTGCGTTAGCAAGCATCTTGGCCTTGACCGACTCGCGCTTGGCTTCGTTCAGCCAGTAGATGACGGTGGATGGATTGAGGCCCATTGCCCGTGCGATTGCCATGCGGCTAAGCCCGGTACATTTGAGGGCGACGATAGCCTCACGCCGAGCGACCGTGACGATTCCATTACGAGTTGAACCGTGAAAATGGTCGCGCGTAATTTGGAACTTGGTGCAAACATTGTTGATGATTTGGCTTTTATCATCGGTGCGGTCGTCAGGGGCGGCGAGGCATTTGGCCGGCCTCTGCGCGCTTTCCCCCAACAGGATCTTGTCGACGTAGGCGGCATCATAAGCGATCGTCCAATCGTCTCGTGCCAAATCCCTGAACTTCTGGAACCCATGCATGACTGAAGCGTGGTGGAGGCCGAGAGACTTTCCAATCCGGGTGAATTTCTTTCCGGCGTACCGGGCCAGGAACATAAATACCCAGCGCGGCGCGATCTCTTCGGTCGATCGACCATCAGGATTGTCCATCTCGTCAAGCGATCTACCGAAGTATTTGGCGACCGCGCATTTGATGTCGAAAATCTCTGCGTCCTCGTCGTTGGAAAGCTTGAACTCACCTGATGGAGGGCCGTATTCTGGATGCTGCTTCATCAATCTGCGTAGGAGCATTGCGCTCGCGATCTGGTTCCTCGGATGATGGCGCTTTTGATAGTCCATCCCGTCGCCTTCTGGTCTCAGCATTGAGCAACTTCCTCCCGTTGATGAAACGTTCAAGTCTTTGGCGGGCTCGTCGAGCCAGCCACCATTTCCACAAAGCCTTGGTCAACCTCATTCAATTGCCCCCGCAGAGCCGCCAGCTTGGCCAGCTCGTTCGTACTAGAAAAACAACGCCCAGATCGCGGCGCCAAGGAAGAAAGGCAGCGCCACGAGGCCGAGCATGAAAAAGGAAAATGCCGTAGTCGCGAGGTTCTTCAGCGTTTGTGAAGTAGCGATATCGGCAAGAAACTCAGCATGGCTGAGTACGAAAGGAGGGCCGGCGTCCCGAGCCGGGGCATGAACAGGGGACGCCGGACGCGCGTTCGATTTGAGGATGTTGCGCGCGTTCTGTGCGCAGGCCGGGCCGGGCCCGCGCATATAGTGATCGTTGGGGTGATAGGAGGTTCCAAAATGGCGTGACATGCGATTCCCCCTGTTCAATTCAAGTTGTGAATAATTTTCTTGCAACTCGCTGCAATCGATTCCAATGTCATCTTTCCGACACATCCCGGAATGGCCGACATGGGCAAAGTTTTGCAGTTCGCGCGTCATGCGCGGACCTCTGCTAGTTCGGCCAAGGTTTCCAGCGTGAGACCGCGGATACCCCGCTCCGAAGCAAGTCGGGAAAGCTGCAGCAGCCGGCTCGATGAAGCCGGTAAGCCGCGTTCTCTCCAGCAGCTCACTGTCGATGGATGCAGGTCAAGTGCCGAAGCCACCTTTGCGGTGCCTCCGAGGGCATCGATAACAGCGCCTGCCGTGATTTCTGATTTGGCCATGGAACGAAGCATAGTTTGCGCCCCGCAAACTTGTCAAGGGTTTGCAACTGGCAAAACGACATTTTCAGCGAGAAATGCTGAAATCGCCTCTATGATTGATCCACCTGACGTTATCGGCCGGCGCCTTGACTGGCTGTTTTTCGGCGATCTGCAGCAATCCGCCATCCAGACCATGGCGAAGATCGGACGCGGTACTGAGATGCCGCACCCGAAGCCGCGCAAGGTGGCTGGAAAATAAAGTTTGCAATGGGCAAACAATTCTCTTGACTAGTTTGCATGACGCAAATTAGAGTGCTCCCATCAGATCGCTGATGGAGAGCCGCCATGGCCAGAGCCGCAAAAAAACCCGAAGCCCGATCTCCCTACCAGAAGTACGGAAAGACACCTTACGTCTACAGTGACCTCTATCGTCGCTGGAAAACCGCTATCAAAGCCGGTCGTAAGGATGAGGCAGAAGCGCTCTCTATTGAACACATGCGGCGCATTGCCATCGACTCGTTGGATGCTGCGTGATGGAAAACCTCCGCACCCACCACTTCGACAACGGCGACGTGATCACCGGCCTCTGCCCGAACGGCGAGTTCGGAGCCCACCTCGAGCGCGAGGACGGCCGGGTGCGCGGCTATGGCCATACAAGATTCGCAGCAATCGCCGATCTCGTCGAATCCATCGGGCATGAAGAGCCGGAGGATTTCGACAGGCAGGCTGCGGCGTTCGATCATGCGCATGATCTGCGGAAAAATTGGGAGTGCGAACAATGAGCGAGCGAACGCCGTCGCCGTGGGAAGCTCAGAACCCTTTGGCAGATGAAAGCGGAGTAGGCATTGTTGGTTTGCCTCTCAATGGACTTGTCGCCCTCGCAACTATGCATCCAACAGAGATGGATAGAGACGACCGGTCACGCGCCATCGCCAACGCCACGTTCATCGTCGATGCCTGCAATAACCACGATCGCCTCACCCGCGAGAACGAGGCGATGCGCACGGTGTTGGAGAATATCAGCAACACATTCGACGAAAGCTACAGGTCGGGATGTCTGGAGCGTCAAATAGGTGACAAAACCCGAGCTGTAATCTCATCTCTCAAGGAGGCTTGAATGTTCAGGGTTGGGCAGAAGGTCGTGTGTGTGGATGCGACCTGCTACGAACACTTTCTTCGGAAGGATGCGATCTACACGGTTAGGAGCATCGCTTGTCAATTCGACGATATATGGATCAGGCTTTGTGAAGTACTTCCGACGGAAGAGATGGGAGGATTCAGTAAACGCCGCTTCCGCCCCATCGTCGAGCGCAAGACCGATATCTCGATTTTCAAGTCGATGCTGACGTCGGCAGGGAAAAAGGAGCGGGTCAATGCGCGCTGATAGCCAAACCCGCGCCAACGATCTCTTGGCAATCTGGCAGCAGCAGCGCGCGGCCGGCATTCCACCGGAGCAGCGCTGGCTACCGGACGACGAGTTCGAGCGGGATCTTGAGGTTATCCGGCAATGCCTGGAGCGGAAGATATGACAGACGACCTGCATAGGGCCATCGAGGCTGCAAAGAGCTTGCGCCTCGATATTGCGCGCCTCGTGCAAGGTGACGAGCAGGCGCTTGCGGATACATTCGACGGCGAGACGACGCTTGACGCGGAAATCCGCGCTGCGGTGCTCCTAATCGAGGAGGACGAGATTTTCGTCACCGGTATCAAGGCGCGGGAAACCGAGCTGAAGAACCGGCGCCTGCGGTTCGAGAAGCGGATCGAGGCAACGCGCGGCCTGATTGAGCAGGCAATGATACTGGCACAATGGCCAAACCTGGAGATGGACATCGGAACCGTGTCACTGGGCAAAGCCGCGCCGCGTCTGGAGATCGACGATGAGAGCACAATCCCGACCCAGTTTTGGAAGCGCAACGACCCGACGCTCGACAAGGCTGGACTAACCAAGGCTATGCGCGAGCGGCAGAAGGCTCTGGAGGGAGTTGCGAGGATCAAAAAGATCGAGGATCGCGTACTCGCCGAGGCTGTGATTGATGACGAAATGCCGGTAATCCCCGGCGTCCACATGGAAACCAGCGGCGTTTCGCTGACCATTCGGAGGGCCTAATATGAACCAAATTGCACGCATTCAGCCGGCAGGCATCGCCTCGTGGACCTCGCGCCAGTTGGACACCATCAAGCGTACCGTCGCACGGGATACGAATGACGACGAGTTCAATCTGTTCATCGAATATGCGCGGTCGAAGCAGCTCGATCCGTTCTCGAAACAGATCATCGCTGTCGTCTATTCGAAGGACAACGCTGAAAAGCGAAAAATGACGATCATTGTGACGCAGGACGGCCAGCGCGTCTTGGCCTCCCGCTGCCGCGATTATCGCCCAGCCGAAACCGAGCCAGAGTTCATTATTCAGGCCGGCCTGAAATGCCCAACGAATCCGCTCGGCCTTGAAAAGGTAACGATCACGCTGTGGAAGCAGGACAGCGGCGCGGTGTGGCACCCGGTCAAGGGCTGGGCCTATTGGGACGAATACGCGCCGGTCAAGGAAGAATGGGCATACAGCCAGGAAGAGAACAAGCGCAAGCCGACCGGGAAACTGACGCTCGATGCCTCTGGAAATTGGGCCAAGATGCCCCGCGTGATGCTGGCGAAGTGCGCCAATATGGTCGCGCTGCGCGCCGGATGGCCCGAAACATTCTCCGGACTTTACGTCGAGGAAGAGATGGAACGCACTGTCGTTCAGGACAGGACCGCCTCTGAACTGGTCGAGATGGAGCGCGAAGATCGCCGTATGAAGTCCATCTCCATGTCGGACGACGAATACCCCTTCGTCGACCATGAAGGGACAATGACGTTCATCCCAGCCGGCCGCTACGGCGATCGCGTCATCATGACTGCCAGGAACTGCACCGAGTTGGCCGAACTCGACAGCATGAAGGTCCGCAACCGGGAGGGCCTGCAGCGCTTCTGGGCTCGTCACAAGGATGATGCGCTGTCTGTGAATGCGGAGATGGAGAAGCTTCGCGCAGCGCTCACAAAGGCCGCGTCATGAATAAACCATTGGCCATCCGCGCAACCTATTCCGACTGGCGCCTGATCAAAACACGCGGCGTCGTTCAGGTCGTGATGGAAGTGCCATTGGCTGATGCTGACGCAGCCTATGATGTTCTCGGTGGAATGCCAAATCCAGCGAATGAGCGCTGGTTCGGGATTGCTCCGATAAAGGAGGTGATGCCAAATACCTCATCCAAACCCGCAGTTGATGCACGGCCCGAGCCGAAACAGGACAAACCGGCTCGGGCCAAGCGCGAGTGGCGGGATCTTCCGCCGGATATGCAAGCAGGAATCAGATGCAATGATCCGGCGTTCTCCGCCTTTCTGTGCGAAGAACATCCCGATGATTGGCATGAGAGCATGGGAAGCGTTGACGAATGCGTCCGGCTGATCTGTGGCGTAACTTCCCGCGCCGAGCTTGTAACACACCACAGAGCCCGTGTGCTCTGGCACCAACTTGACGAACAGTTCTTGACACAAAAGGCTTTGGAGCGCGCATCATGAACATACGCGGCGAAAAGCGAACCGAGTTTCCACAATCAATTCGCAAGGCGGCGTTGCCACCCGCCAGCATTGTCAGAGGTCGTTTGAGCTATTGCCCATCGACTGGTGTCTTCACCTGGAGAACAAGCGAAGGTCCGAATTCTGCAATCGGAATGACTGCTGGATTTTCAAGTCGGAAAGGCTATCGAAAAATAAAACTGCACGGTGGATGCTTCGCGGCCCATCGGTTGGCGTGGATTTATATGACAGGGGATGATCCAGGATCGCGCTATGTCGACCACTGGAACGGTAAGACTGACGACAATAGATGGTCGAACCTGCGCCTTGCGTCACATGGTCAAAACAAGGCCAATTCCAGACTACATAGAAATAACACTACTGGCCTAAAGGGTGTTTCTCCGGTCACCGGCTCTCCACGATGGCAGGCAAGGATACGCAAAGATCGAAAACTGATCTATCTGGGCGTCTATGCCACAAAGGAAGAGGCTCACGCGGCATATAAGAAAGCGGCAAAGGAACACTTCGGAGAATTTGCAAACGGAGGATATGGCCAATGAGCCTCGGTTTAAAAAGACGGGAGTTCCCACAAAGCATAAAGAAAGCTGCTTTCGCGCGTGCATGCCAGCCAACTGGTATACCTCGTTGCGAGGCCCCAGGCTGCGGCAAGGTGATCCGCGCCGGCCATCTGATATTCGAGCATGTGCAGCCAGACGGGCTCGGCGGTGAACCTACGATCGACAACTGCAAATGCTATTGCGATGTCTGCGCGACGAAGAAGACATTCGAGGAAGACAACCCGAGAATGGCAAAGGCCGACCGGGTGCTTAAGGCAACGTTCGGGATGAAGCGCAAGGGTCGGCCAATGCCGGGATCGAAGGCAAGCGGATTCAAGCGGAAAATGTCTGGCGTAGTCGTCAGGCGTGGGTTTTCACGGTGATTGGGAACAACTAAAAATGTGTGAGCACTTACACACTTACATGTGTGCCCCGATAGAGAGAGACAAGCCATGAGCCGGGAAGAGATCGCGCTGAAGCCGTGCCCGTTCTGTGGAAATCCGGGTGCAATATGTGTGCTCGAGGACGAGCCTGGATCTCCGGCAAGTTTCTGGGTCAACTGCTCTTGCGGCGTCGAGACGCCTGAGCGTCGCACCGAGGATGAGGCAATCGCGCTTTGGAATACCCGCGTCATCCCCGCTCAGGGTGAGCCGGTCACACCTCCAACTATAGCGTTGGTTCTCAGTGATGATGGTCGTCGCTGGCGGCCCCTTCAGAGTTCACCCGCGCCCTATCCAGGCTCTCTCAACTCCGGAGAGAGTGATCTGCATGTCACTGCAGATTCTGGCGCGGGTGAAGCCATCTTCGCCGAATGCGCCGAGATCGCGCTGGAGCATGTGGGCGCCGTGAAAGATGAAGACGACTATTCCTATGGCGCAGGATACGACGCCGCCTGCAGTGACATCGCCAACACCATCAAGACGCGGGCCTCGAACCGCAAGACGATGGACGCGATCGCCACACAGGGAGAGCAAAAATGACGCCGGCCGGTGAAGCTTTTGTAAAGCGGATGAAGATCGTGGCCAAGATGGCCAACGCTGGAACGCCGATCTTTGCTTCAATGGCTGCTGGTCTCGAAGATGAAGATTGGACGTTGATCTATGTAGCTGCCTGCTCGATGGCGCACGACATCGAGAATCAACATGCTTTATTGAAGCCTTAAGGCACATCACATGGTCGCAGATTACTTCAGACTTCGTGGCCGATCACCGAACATAGATGAGATTGATCGTGGCGCGGAAGCGCTGCGCGATCTGATGCAAGGTGGCAAGAAGCTGACGGATTGGGAAAAACTCCCACCGTCGCGCAAGAAAAAATGGATTGCGTGCGCCACCGTCGTGCTCAATGCAGCATTGCGCTAACCATATTGCCAAGCGTGCGAAGAGGAAAACATGAAAACTATCGAACTCGACATCCCTGCTGACGCAAAGACCCGCGCCCGACGCAGCGTCATCCTCGCCATCTTAGGCGAGCTTGTCGCCCATGGACTAAATATCGGTCAGGCCGCGGACTCCATTGAGCACCTGATAAAGGCAGAGACCGATGAGATTCTTTCGCGCTGCCATTTGTCAAACAAGGCAGAAGCATAAACCGCATTAACTTCTGGTTACCGAAAGGACGAGTGATGCAAACCCACTTCGGAGATCCATGCCTCCACTGCGGAACAGCGCATGACCAGATCGAGCGCGGAGCATGTAAGGGCGATCCATCGAAGGCTGTCGCCATCGCCTATCGGTCGCTCGGAACGCGCTGGGACGGATATGAGCACTTCTACGTGCGAATGAGCACGAACGAAGTGGTTGAGCGGTGGTGCCACCATTCGATGCAGGCACCTTATCGCGGCTTCAAGATGCTCGGCGACATCCAACAGCCGCCCAGGTACGACGACAAGCTTTCTTTAAAGACCGCCAACCGAACATCAGATCAGTAGTTCACACCACTTAACGCCGTTTTTCCCGTCGATTAAGTTCCCTCTCTACGGCAACTCGGACAAACTCGGTGCGATCCTCGGATTCCTCTAATACCTCTTCAATCCGCTCAAAGGTGCCTTCCGGGAAACGAGCCTGCATGTCCTCTGCCCAAAGTTTTTTTCGTCCCATGTCGATTTTTCTCATATGAGGCATTGACGATTAATAACTCATATGACATATTGCTCTCACAGTCAAGCAACGGAGCAAGCAAATGACCAACGAACAGATCGAGCGCCTCGTGGAAGCCAGGACCAACGCAGCCGACAGCATGCTGATGTCTCGCAAATGGTCGCAAGAGAAATACGATCTTCACATGCGGGCACTGAACCGTTGGTCAGATCGCAAAATGGAAAGGGCGGTGGCTTAACAGCCACCTACCCTATTGTTTTCAACAGCTTGATTATATTGGAGCCTAAAATGGACCGCGAAACAATCCAGATGCTGCTCGACTTACTGAACCCGCTGCATGGCTCGTTAGATCGCCAGACCTATGATGACAAGGTCAAGGCTGATTTCGATGCTCCGAGCGATTACGAATACAATGTTGACATTACCGCTCAGCAAGAGCGCGACCTCTGCCAAGCCGTGATGGTCCTAGAAAGTCGTCTACGAGACTTCAGCCCACCGCTTGGCGCTTAGTTCCGGCAACGAGTTGATAAAGCCATGGAGCATTCATGAGATCAGATAAGAAGACGTCGACAATCACGATCCACCACGATCGATGCGACGTAAGTAAATGGACTATCGCGGAATGGCGGACGCTCGCGGCGTTCGTCAAGGACGGCGGCCTTCAACAAGCGGCTGCGCTATCTCGTCTTGGCATGCAACTTATATTGTCTGAGCATCATGAGCCGATTGGCGGGACGCTTGAGCCAATGGGGTATGGCGACGAGAGCGAGATGCCAAATCCGACGGTCACCGACGATCTGAGCGAGATCGCTGATGACCTCGACATCACGCCGGTTATTCCCATCTATCGCGGCCACACCAAATACGCCGTCAAGTTCGGGACTGCAAGCCATGACGGAGAGTTCGACGGATATGAGCATGAGATTTTCGACAGCGAGGCTGACGCTCAGGCGTTCTTGAAGTCTTTGCTGGAGCCAGAAGTTGCCGTAACGAGTTGATAAAGCCATGAAAACGCCCTTGCAGCAGAAGCGGATACTAGCTGGCCAATGCCCACTCTGTGGCAAGGAAGCCGCTCCTTTTCGGCTTTGCTACGATCACCGATTTTCCGGCCGTCTCAATAGATCACTTAAGCGAGGTGTCAGGCTTGGTGCTCTGAAGATAGATAATCTGCGCCGATATTCGATTGGTGACGGTGACAAGGAGCATCGCTGGGGTAAGTGGGGAACTGCAATAGTCATTCCTGAAACTGACAAACGGGGACGCCCTCGTCTTCGCGGTATCCAAGTAGACATCGAAGAAACCTTGGTTCAGATCGTCAAGCGCATTGGCCGACGTTGTACCATCGAAGAAATCTCTGCCGCATGGGGACGACTGCGCGATAAGCGTTCATCACCCTTGGCAAGCGATCTCGCAACGATCATCGCGGCGAAAGATAAACGAGACCGCAAGATGATAAGGCGAGCCAAATCAGCTCTAACCACTGGAAAAGGAAACTGACGTGAGCAAGAAATTCCCGAGCAAGATTTTCGTCAAGTATGAAGAACCAAGCAAGGACGAGCCATATTTGTTGGCGAACCAAGATATGTACGCGCTCACCGAACCCGGAGCCGTGATCAAGATCGCCACCTACCAACTCGTTGAAACGGTTGATGCCAAGATGGTCGTCAGCACGTCAGCCCCCGTCAAGGCCAAGCGTTGACCATCGGATAATGAAATGACGCGCTACTCCGAACTGTACCGCAAGGAACGAGAAGAGATGGAGCGGCTTAAAGCCGACTTCGAAAGGCAGTTGCGCGCCATACTCGGCGACCTGAATTTGCTTCGTGACTTCGTGCGTGAGAACGACCTGCAAGGCAGGCTGGCCGAATGGGCCACGAAGCGCACAACTCTAACCTCGGGACAAGGCAAATGATCTTTAACGGTAACCATCTGAGACGGATCTGGTGCTACCTGCGCAATCATCCCTATCCGTGGGTTCTCATCTGCGAGCCGGAAGATTGGCCGTTCAACAGCATGCCACCGAGTAAATGCTCGAACTGCGGCTGCACCTCACGCTGACGAACTGTTTCGGCTTAGCCGAGACATTTCAATGCTCGCGTCAGTCATCGGGACGGCGAGGAAACGCAGGAGACGGTATGGCGAAGAGTGAAAAGCGAAATCTCAACCCCACGGCGCCTGCTGTTCTGGCCATGTGGCGATGGGGTGAAGAATATGCGGCACAGCGGGGCGGCGTCATGGATTTCTGGGATACCCTCTCAGAAAGCCGCAAACGGCTTTGCGTTGATGCCGCAGAACGTGTCGCTGAAATTCTAAGACCGAGTGGTCGCTAACGGCAAGAATGCGAAACTCAATAAGGAAAGTCTGATGCCGAGCGGCGGAGCTTTAAAAGGAAAGGGTCGAGGGCTGCTTTGGCTCAAGGCTCACATCTGGCACGCAGGCCAAGAATGTCTGATCTGGCCGTTCTGCACGAACCATCAGGGCTATGGTCAGCTTGGATATTTCGGCAAGGTCGTAAAGGCTCACCGCCTCATGTGCATCCTTGCTCATGGGGAACCGCTGACGCCACAGCATCAGGCGGCTCATTCCTGCGGCCAAGGCCATACCGGCTGCGTTCACCCGGAGCATGTTTCTTGGAAGACGCCGCGGGAAAACCGCATAGAGTCGAACGAGCACGGCACTGGCCACGGGCGCCTAGGTCGCAAGGAGCTTTCGCCGGACATTGTTTTGAAGATCCGGTACAGCCCAAAATCATACTTGGATATCGCCGACGAGTTCGGCGTCTACTTTGGCACGGTGGGGAAGATCAAGCGGCGCGAACTTTACCCTAACCTTTCATAGTCGCGTCGCTACAGCACATAGGAGAAGAATATGACCGACAAGGAACTATTGGCAATGTGCCAAGCCGCGTTCGAAGCAATCCCGGTCGCAGCTAGGGCTCGCAAGGTCCTCAAGGGCTTGAAGCGGAAGCCGACCGCTTATGCCGGTAACGGCAGCCATATCTTGGCGGCCGAAATGGCTCTGATGATCGACAAACATCTTAAAGGTGGCATCTAGCCTTTCTAGACAGATAACGAGGTAATTTGAGATGGCAATGATCTACCGAGGCAATCGTTACACGATAGGCAATCAGCCCTGCCAAAATATGAAGCGTGGCGAGGGATCATTTCCAGGCGTTCCCAACGTCCACCAATGCCCTGTATGCTGGGGCAACCGAACATGGTGCGAGAATTGCCATCGGGATCACCACGACGCCGGCTGGGATAACTGCGAGACTGATGCGTTCAAGGACGCGGAGGACTATCCGACTTTAGCAGCAGATGTGCTTTGAGGTAGTTCAATATGAATAATCGACTTAGGCCCATCACTCCAGATCAAATTGCTGAGATGGAGTTTAACTGTCTGGTCCAAGACCTGATCGTTGTAGAACTTGAGAGATGGAAGCTAGATCCGCTAATTCCAACCTTAGGCATCGCGGGAGATATTTGCGAAGCCCTTCGCTCGGCGGGCTTGCTCAGGGGCCACTCGCATTAACTGAATGGAGAATCTCTCATGAAGCTTGAAATTTCTAAAGAGCAGTGCATGCGCCTCGCGTCACTTGAGGGTGACGGCGAGATTGGAGCCGGTCTTCCAGAGATAAGATACGGCTGGAACGGACCTCGCGGACGCCGTTGGAATGGGAACACAGAAGAGTGGGAATCTGTCGAGATTGATCCTCCGACGCAGCCAAAGTCGCCTTAACATCACATTCAGGCTGGAATTTATGAAGAAACCCCACGGCAATAAAGGCAGACCTTCGAAGCTTCGCGGCCGTGGTCGCTGCATGGCGTGGCTTCTGGCCCACGTCGATTATCGGCATGATGACTGCCTGAAGTGGCCATTCAGCCGTGACAATCACGGCTATGGCCAGCTCGGCCATGAAGGGAAGGTCTTCAAAGCGCACCGCAAGATGTGTGAGTTGAAGAACGGGGCAGCACCGAGCCCTGATCACGAAGCGGCGCATTCATGCAACCGAGGCCACCAAGGCTGCATCAATCCGAACCATTTATCGTGGAAAACGAGATCCGCGAACCAGCAGGATCGAACCGGCCACGGCTGGGACGTCCAAATCGTCGGCTGCGATAGCTGAAACGGCATACAAAGGAAAACAGATGGCTGAGTTTCATCCGATCCAAACCCACGAACTGACGAGGCCACACACGAGGGCCATGATGCCATCGGTGGTCACGCTGCGGGCTTATGAGGTCTACAAGCATCTATGGCATGAACAGGAAGCATTGATCACAGGCGAGTGCAGAGGCGGATTCGGCGTCGGTGAGTTGGTGGCGTTACTTTACGCCCGCTCGTTCCCGAAGGGAGAATGGCGCGATCGCTTTGATGAAGCGATCCGCAGACCGCTTTAACGCGTCGTCAGGGGAAACAGCATGAGTGAGCTTGATGCCGACGACCGCGCCGACGAAGCGTATGAAGCTATACTTGTTGCCCTCGATAAAGGCGGCTTTGGCGCGGCTGACGTCGTCTATGCTATCGGTATGCTGATCGCTCAGGCTATCAAACACAACGCCGTAGACAAAAGCGTCAGTGCAACTATGAACGCGATCAGAAACGTAGTTGAGCTAGAAATCCAGCGTAATTAGACAGGTAGAGCAATGAGCAGACGACATGAGCCCATCCGCCATTCGGCCAGCCCGCGCAATCGACGGAAGGCTCTCCATCATGCTGAGAACGCATTGGAGGAGGCAAAGTATCTCAGTGCGGAATTATCCGAGGCGGCTGATCGGCTGACTAATCTGTGTCTAAAGATCAGAAACCGGCTGATGGCTGAAACTAGCAGTGATAGGTAGATAAGACACAATGCCACAAATCGCGGAAATCAAAGATATCGATGGCTATGTTTGGGTGCGCATTCCCATGGAACTTGGAAGCCCCGTACAGATTCTTTCCCCATCCGAGATCGAGGAAAACCAAGAGCGCGTGATGAGGTATCTTGATGAGATTGACCGGCTGAGGACAGCCAATTCAGCCATGCTGAAGGCACTGAAGAAGATCGAACAACGCACGAATGATCCAGTGGCCCGTAGCATAGCTGGCGAAACAGCCGTTATCGTTGATCAGCAGAAAGAGCAAACGTGACTGTGAGACTCACGCAGATTGACGGGAAATTGCCGAACCTCGCTCTGATGAAGCTGGCTCGGCACCACCGCAATTTGGGAGACGATATCTATTTCACAAAGCGGGTTGAGCGCGACATGCTGGAACCGGACTATACCCATGTTTACGGTTCTGCGATCTTCTCGTTTAGTGCGGATCGCGTTGCAAAGTTCCGTCAGCAGTTCCCGAACGCTATCGTCGGTGGTACATGGAACAAGGAAGAACATCGCACGGTCGAAAGCGTACTTGGCACAATAGAGAGCGAAGCGATCGACTATTCGATCTACCCGAACTTTGATGCTTCCATAGGTTTTACGCAGCGTGGATGCCGACTGCGGTGCAGCTTTTGCGTCGTGCCGTGGAAAGAAGGAAAGCCGCGCACGGTCAACACCATCGCGAGTATTTGGCGGGGAGATCCCTATCCCAAGCATCTGCATCTGCTCGACAACGACTTTTTCGGGCAGCCCCAAGCTGAATGGGAGGCTCACCTCGACGCCATCAAGACGGGCGGCTTCAAGATTTGCCTCAACCAGGGCATCAATGTCCGAATGATTGACGAAGTGTCGGCGTTTCGGCTCGCCGCTCTGCCCTACTTCGATGACAGTTTCAAATACCGGCGGCTCTATACAGCGTGGGACAGCATCGGTGATGAAGGCCGGTTCTTTAAGGGGATCGAGATGTTGCAAAAGCACGGCATCCCACCGAGTCACGTCATGGCCTACATGCTGATCGGGCACGACAAGCGCGAGACATGGGAGCGTCTTTTCTATCGCTTCAACCGAATGACGGAACTTGGCATTAGGCCCTATCCCATGGTGTTCGGGGACCGCGAAAGAACGCTTCCGGTCGGCGGCTACAATGGGCGCATTGAACATCGGACACTTGGCGAGTTCCAGCGCTGGGTGATCCGCAAGGCTTATACCTTTATGCCGTTTGAATTTTACGATGTGAATGCCAAGGGCCGGGCCGTCCCGGAGCAGGCACTTTTGCTTTAACATCACACACAGGTAAGCTATGAGCGATTACGAGCGGCTATCACCTATGGAGCGGGAACGGGTCGACCACGACGCCGAGAAGGCGCTGTATGAGGCTTTCAACGCGGCGCACAACGCGGTCGGCTGGTGTGGGGATATCATGGAGGAGTGTTGGAAGGCTGGCCTTCCGGTCTTGAAAGAGGCCTTCGCAAGGATCATCCTCAGAACCCGATAGGAGTTACCTTGACGATGACTTATCGCCCACCTGGATTGATTAACCGGGACGTCATAGGCTATGACGATGAGACTGTGACGATCCGAGAGGTTTGGGACCCTCGCGTCGACGGATGTCCGATGGTTGTATTTGACCAGACCGTCTGGCCGTGGGTGAAACGAGCCGATGTCGAGTCCGTCACCCATACTTATAAACGGACAAAATGATGGCAACCAGCCTGTTCCCAAAATGCGTGAACTGCCTGGATACAGGGATAGTTTGCGAAGAGCATCCAACGGCCTGCTGGCCGGATGAATGTGATTGCGGGGCGGGTATGCCGTGCCCAGAATGCTGCGATCCTGTGCCTCAAGACGGCACACATTCGATCGTAGAGTGTTTTACACCGAGACATTTGCGCTCACGGTGAGATAACGAGGGAATGATGTTCAGATGAAGTGCGACCATGTGACCGTAAAATTTACCGATAAGAGCATTATTTGCCAGCGCTGTGGCTTGAAGTGGGCACGGAAGTAACCACCATGGCCACAGGAAAGAAGCGTCGAGCCCACCCATCGTACAGCGTCATGATGACTTCGAAACCGAAGCACAAGGGCCCAGCGCGGTCCGGTAAAAATGGCGGCCGTAGCTTTGCTAAGGCTGGCCCGGCGCCAGTAGGAAAAGGCAAGCGAGCGAGGTTTTATTGACGTGACCAACACAGGCATAGTGAAAAGTTCGACTCGGGTCGAAGATGACAGAGGCAAGACCGTTCTGAGAGTTGTGGTCGATTTCTACGATGGTGATGTGCCAGACATCAATATCGGAACGATCTGGAACGCCAGACCCGTCACCGTTATTGATCCCAGCATAACGGTGAGCAAAGGAAAGAGACATGAACGCACACGATGCAATCAAGATTGGAGAAGAGATCGCGCTGAAGCACAAGAAGAATGTGCTGGAAATCATCGAAATGGGAGCCACGCCGGAGAAGGCGCTGGATGGCTGCATCGTCTCTCTAGCTGCTAACATCATGGTCGTGCTCAACCGGGCCAAAGTGATCAAACCTGACGATGTACTTTAATAAGCTATTAAAAACGGAGAACAGCATGAAGACCTTCGAAGCCATAGCACAGGCGATTCTCGACGACGACAAGGAGAATGGCCACGTCGGCGCGGATCAGCAATGGGGAAAGTATGAGAGCAACGCCAGGGCGGCATTAGAAGCTCTGAAGGATCGGCTCGCCGGAACCGTATGCGAGCCTGCTATCGATGCCATCCTCAAGGGAGAGACGTAGGCCCTCCGCGATCGAAAACCGCTATCAGGATGAGGATCAGGAGGGTATATGCCGCGATGCCCATCGCTTGCGCTCCAACTTATCAGCGATCCAGCCGCATCCAACCCACAGAGCCCATGACGGCGCCAGCACAATCGCAGCCAGGATCATCAGCCATCGAACGAGGTTGATCATATGCCTACCGTCGCCCCGCGCGCTATTAGATACACGATCAGTAGCAGGCTGATTGCGCAGGGAATCGCGATATTGAAGATGAAGTACCCCATCAAACTCCTCCGTTGAGAACGCTGAAGAACCCCCACAGGCCGGCTATAGCGCCGATGAACATGGCCCAGGCGCAGATCAGCGCTTCTTCGTCTGTACACCTGTCATAGGGCCTCATGTCAGTGGCACTGTTCTATCTCATACCCGTTTGTCGCTTGCTTCAGGCAGCGCTCATGGTCTTCGACATATGCCACTCTGGACTCAATCACCATCCCAACAATGACGATGAGAGCGAGCGCTCCGACGAGAGCAACGATTCCCTCGATCGCATGCGCAATAACGTTCCTGACGGCCTGCCACGGATCATCTGTCACGGACGTACCCCCATATTGATAATTTCCCATAGCAGGTCGGTTGACGACACCCACCAAATTGCCAGACCAGCGCCGACAGCAATCCACATCAATTTCAAAACGGTCTCCTATGGATTCTCCACCATCCTGATCGTGCGGCCTGGTATCCGTGATCGTTTGGCGGATGCGGAGCACGATCGCGTAGGGATATGATATTGACGACTAATATCCACGCGCCGCCGATGATGAATCCTGAAGCAACTAACGCAACTATTGGATGGATAATCCAATATTCGCGGAATCCAACCGTCAGAGCGATAAATATCGCATCTGCAAAGAACGCGCGTTTGCGGTCCTTGATGACACTGGGCTTGTCTGTTCTGTTGAGATGGAAATCGTCCAGAGCCATATATAAGACATATAGCAGAAGGCACGCTCCAGACATGGCTATGAACGAGTAAAAGCAGATGGATGCTTGGAGTAGATTATTCATTCTTTGTCTTTCCGAGCAAATCCAGTTTGCTAAACATCACCTCTATGAGCATGAACCAATGCTTTCCGGTGGCTCCAACTCCTAGAGAGATCAGTTCAAGAGGGAGCGGAATTACCTTAAACAACTGAGGAGCAAGAAGGTTCGCCATAATCATTCCGGTGACCAAGTTCCAGATGACATTTCGAGCCGATACCTTCTCCTCAACCCTATAGAGATGCAGAGCAGAACCAATAAATCCAAATGCAATGCACGAGATGTAGATGTGCTCAAAAACCTCATCAAGCATTCGCCCCACCGTTGGCCATAGCTTCCAAAGTGCTTGTGAGCCAATAGAGCATCGTCGGGGTGATGCGGCCGGCCGGAACCTCCTTGTTCTCGGGGAGCAGCTTGCATGCCAAGAGAGCCGTTGCGATGAACTGAGTGCATTCCCATGCACCGGGCTCATGCCAGTTTCGGCTGGCGAACGGCCCCCAAAAGTAGACAACCGCAATGGGATCGTAGGGCTCATGGAGATGACTGCGCAGGAATGCGATGAATGCGTCTGCCTGCTCTTGAGTGGCCTTCAGCCTGACGAACAGTTCCCGCCTGAAGCCAGCATCATAGCCTGGCTTGAACTCCTGCACGCCGCCCAGAAGATGCGCACCGATATAGGTTCCGTCGTCTGTAACCCCGTCAACGTGCGATAGTTCGGAACCATATTGGGCAACGCCGATCAGCTTCGTAAATATACCGGCTTCCTGTTCCACAAACCGAAGTGTGATGAACGTAGTCAAATTGTTAACTTAAATCTGGGCATGATGCATTTAACCATCTTCGGAGTCCTAAGCTCTGTGGTGGCCAGACCTGACCTAACCGTCTTTAGCGG